>VFQQ010001983.1_pt1 | contig 25449 bp, 23 predicted proteins | sample 3512341 | NCBI WGS metagenome assembly VFQQ01 (sample SAMN10412373, study PRJNA504923) | tailings metagenome | isolation source: Relicate 2 Philex TSF1 revegetated site | place: Philippines: Tuba, Benguet | collected 2017-08-29 | reverse complement strand
AAGCCTCCAATCATCAATAAGTGAAAAAATACCTTCTTTTTTTGTGCCTATTTTCTTGGCAACTAAATGCTCAAAACCTAGACGTTCGTTTATTACAAAATGTATATGGGAGCATTCAACCTACCAATGTAAACACCGAAAAATTTTTGTCATCTACTGCTACGCCCGTGAGTTTGGCTTTACCAGCGGGGCTATTGATAGCCGGTTTTTCTACTCACAATAAAACCTTACAGCAGCAAGGGTGGCAGGCATTGGGAGGGTTTGTGATAGCCAATGCAACTACTCAAATCACCAAGAGGATTATATTGAGAGATCGTCCATTTGTGACTCATCCTCAGTTGTTTGTAGCGAGAGTGGATGGTGAAGAGCCTCATTATTCTTTTCCATCGGGGCATACTACTGCGGCTTTTGCTACGGCCACTACCTTGGCTATTAATTATCCAAAGTGGTATGTGATTGTACCTGCGTACGCATGGGCGGGGGCGATAGGGTATTCGCGGATGCGATTGGGGGTACATTATCCAAGCGATGTATTGGTGGGAGCGGCCACGGGGGCGGCGGGAGCTTGGCTATCCTACAAAATCCAGCAGAAATGGCTTCGTCGAAAAGCCCAAAGAAAGTAGAATCGAAAAGATATTTGCATTTTTCTAAGTTATCCTCTTACCTTTGTAGCCGATTCTGGCGCGCAGAATTTTTCAAAAATGGGGTGCCCTAACATGACGGGCTGAGATTATACCCTTAACACCTGAACCGGGTAATGCCGGCGGAGGGAATTTAAAATGCTAAAATTTACATCTTGGTTTTTGGCCGTAGCAACGGGAGTGTTGCTTTACGTGCCTGCACTTGCTCAGCTTTCAGTATCGGGCAAAATCACTGACGCAGAAGATGGGCAGCCATTGCCCGGAGCCACCGTTAGGGCGGGAAGTGTGAGAGGAACGGTGACCAATGAAAAAGGAGAATTTTCCCTTAAAAGCCTCCCTCGTGATACAGAAGTGTTGGAAGTATCGTATGTGGGTTATGAAACCCAAAAAATCAATATTGGAGGTGAATCAACAATCGACATCAAGTTGCGGAGAAGTTCTTTCTCGGCCGATGAAGTAGTCATCAATGCCACCCGTGCCAATCAAAATTCGGCGGTAGCTTTTACCAATGTAGGAAAATTAGAATTGAATAAACAAAACCTAGGGCAGGATTTGCCAGTATTGCTCAACTTTACACCTTCGCTCGTCACGACTTCTGATGCAGGGGCAGGGGTTGGTTATACAGGTTTGAGGATACGAGGTTCGGATGCGACGCGTATCAATGTTACTATCAATGGAATTCCGTACAACGACGCTGAAAGTCAAGGGACATTTTGGGTCAATATGCCCGATTTTAGTTCTTCGGTAAGCAGTGTACAGATTCAACGCGGGGTTGGAACTTCTACCAACGGAGCGGCGGCTTTTGGCGCAACGGTCAATATCAATACCAATGAATTTAGAAAAGAAGCTTATGCCGAAATCAACAATTCGGTAGGGTCATTCAATACCCGTAAGCATACTGTGATGGCCGGAACGGGTTTACTCAATGATAAATTTACGGTTGATGCACGTTTGTCCAAAATCACTTCCGACGGTTTTATCGACCGAGCCAAATCAGATTTAGGCTCTTTTTATGTGTCAGGCGCTTATTTTGGAAAGAAAAGCTCTATCCGTATGAATGTATTTTCGGGCAAAGAAGTAACCTACCAAGCTTGGGAAGGGACGCCTGAAGCAAAAATAAAAGGTGACCGCGAAGGTATTTTGGCTTATATAGACCGCAATGGTTTGAGTGAGCGGGATGCCCAAAATCTATTGAATTCAAATAATCGCACTTACAATTTATACTTGTACGACAATCAGGTTGACAACTATCAGCAAGATCATTACCAACTGATTTCGTCGCATATACTCAACAAAAACTGGACGTTTAACCTCAACGGATTTTTGGTAAAAGGGCGCGGTTATTATGAGCAATTTCGCGATAACGACCGCCTGCGAAATTACAAAATTCCGAATGTGATTGTGGGTGGGGATACTATCACTCGCAGTGACTTGGTACGTCGTCGTTGGTTGGATAATTCTTTCTACGGAACCACCTTTTCTTTAGATTACAACAGTTTCAAAAAACTAACGGCTAATATAGGCGGAGGTTGGAACCAATACGACGGGAATCACTTTGGTGAAGTGATTTGGGCGCGTTTTGGAGGCAATGCCAACATTCGTCAGCGATATTATGAAAATGTGGGTTTCAAAACCGATTTTAATCTTTACGCAAAAACCTATTATCAATTGACTGAAAAGCTGAATGTATTTGTGGATGCGCAAGTCCGTAAGATTGGGTATTTTGTGAAAGGAGATGACAATCAGCAGCGGCAGCAAGCCCATGATGTCAATTATACTTTTTTCAATCCTAAGGGTGGGTTGACTTATCAGGTTTCGGAAAGCAGTACGGCTTTTACATCGTTTAGCTTGGCGCACCGCGAACCCAATCGTGACGATTTTACCGAATCGACACGGCAGATTCAGCCTAAGCCAGAAGTATTGCGGGATTGGGAAGTAGGCTATCGTTTCCAAAAGGGACGCGTGGCAGCTTCTATAGGTGGGTATTATATGAATTATAAAAACCAGCTTGTAGTATCGGGTCAGCTGAATGATGTGGGGAATCCTATCAAAATCAACGTTCCCGAAAGTTATCGGGCGGGGGTTGAACTAGAGTTTGGGGCGCAGCTCAGCAAGCAATGGAAATGGAATGCCAACGCAACTTTTAGCCAAAATAAAATCAAAAACTTTACGGAATATGTGATTGATTATGACGACGAAAATGGCGGCTATCAAGTCACAAATCATGGTAATACCGATATTGCATTGTCTCCCAATGTGATTGTGGGAAGTCAATGGGCATACACTCCCGTCAAAAACCTCGAAGTGGCGCTATTGACCAAATATGTGGGAAAGCAATACCTCGACAATACTTCTAACAACGCGCGCAAACTAGATGCTTATTTTACCAACGACCTTCGACTCATCTATCGTATCAAGCCCAAATGGATGAATGAAATTACGGTAAGTGCCTTGGCCAACAATGTCTTCAATGAATTGTACGAATCCAACGGTTATACTTATAGCTATATCTACGGAGGCCAAACCACCACCGAAAATTTTTATTACCCACAAGCTGGGCAAAACTTCTTGGTGAGTTTGGGATTGAAGTTTTAAGTTGATTCATTTGTAACGTCAGGTCTTTCGCAAGGAAAATTTTCTTACTATTTTTACTAAAAAAAATAGGTATGGCTACTCTACTTGTTGAAATAGAAGATAAAAAGCTCAAGTTTTTTAAAGAACTTCTTCAGAGTTTACCTTTTGTGAAAATGCGTGAGATATATCCTAATGAAGATACGGATGAACAAATTATTTCTAATATTCGTCAAGGAATACAAGAAATGCGTCTGGTTGAAAATGGAGAACAGAAGAGCCGTTCGGCACGTGAGTTCCTAAAAGACTTATGAGTTAGAAAACGTTGTTAATAAATACATAGCCGTTTATTATATCAACAAAAAAGCCCTTCCATTTCTAAAAATTGGAAGGGCTTTTTTGTTCGTTTTTTGTAATCCTATTCTACCAAAATCTTGGTTGTAATCATTTTCAATCCGTCGCTTATGCGAATAAGGTAACTTCCTTTGGTAGAGGTGTTTATCTGAAAGTGCTCGTTTTGTTGTTGTAATGGCAAAGCACGCCCCATCACATCAAAAAGCTCTACTTTCCCGTTTTTAAACTCAGCAGGAATATCCATTTGGAAGGTACCGTTGTTAGGATTTGGGAAAACCCTTAACTTACTTTCGGCGCTGCTTGATTCCGTTCCTAATATAGGGCTGATGTCTATAAAAATGCCTTTGGAAACATTGTCGCAACCATTGTTGGTGACTTTTACCGTGTAGTTTCCCGAACTCGAAACTTCATAAGAAACTTTGTTGGCACCTTCTATATCTTTAGTATCTTTTTGCCATTGATAAGAAAATCTATTGTCTCCTTTGTTGGCCTGCAAAATAGCTCTAAATGAAGTATTGCTGTTGGTCAACGGGCTAATCTCAGCGGGTGGAATAGAACCAAATTTGATACTAAGTTCGTTGGAAGTCATGGTCTCACAGTCAGTATCTTGGGCGATGATTTTGTAGATTCCCGCTACGGATGTATTGAGACGAGTAGAAGTCGCATTGAGTGTAATATTTTGATTGTCTTTTTGCCATTGATACCTAAAACCTTCTACTTCATTAACCTTCAACATAATGTTTTCGCCAGTACACGCTTCAGTTTTAGAGGCCGTAATTTGTGGTTTGATCGATGTACAATCGAGAATTAGACGTTCGATTCGGCCTTTATAAACTAGCAAAATCTCTTGAGAAGATACTGGGAAAATATTGCTAATAAAGCGGGTATCTATGGCTGGAGTCACTCGAAAGGTAGTATCACGTGAGCCGTCGCTGTTGAGTCTTACAAATAAGGTCTCGTCTGAAGCTTTCTCTCCATTGAAGTATTTGCCATAAACCAAGATTTTTTGGTCGTTTTGGAGGTAGGCTGTCCCGGATAAGTCGTCTGGAAGAGCTGCTTGAAAAGTGTTGTCTATCAGACCATTGTTATTGAAGCGTGAAAGCCTGCCGTTCGTTGCCACAATCAGCCTATCGCTGTATTGAGTACCTTTTAGTTTAAGGTAATTTTGGGTCGAAATGATGACAGGAGCGAAAGAGGCATCTACCGAGCCATCTGCCAAAAAACGTGTGAGAGACATGTTTTGATTGTCAGAAGAGACTATTTGAGCTACGATGTTTTTTTGGTCTTTCAATGGCCAATATTCATAAAATTCAGACGTAACGATACGTTGCTCAAATTCATTTTGAGGGGCTACGCGTTGACCATCTTTGTCCACAATAAAACGTGCGGAGGTAGTCCAAGGGTTAGAAAATTGTCTAATGGCAAAGCGATTGTTTGGTAAGGGTAAAGTACTCGCACTGTCTTTCAAAAATCTGGTATCTACATTTCCGTCGGGTTTTAAGAGATAAGAATTTCGATAAAAAACAAAAATAGAGTTCCTATCCGTTTCTCTATTCATTACGATAGAGCCGTCATTGAGTGGAAACACCTCGGGGTTTCTCACCGTATTGAAAGCAGTGACGTCTCCGTAGTAGCCTGTTGGAGAAGGGAGCTGATACTGTGGGGGGATGCTAGGTTTGGCGGATTGATATTTAAAATTACTGTCCAATTTGCCGTCTTTATAAAAGCGATATAGTTGGGTGTCATAGCCGTTTTGGATATCAGCAAAAATGCGCTCATTGGCTAAAATCCCTCTGACGGCATTGACGGTCGAAATCCCAAGTTTAGGTTTTGATTTTTGAATAATATTACCTTCGCCATCAACCCAGAGTAATTCATCGGCATAATTTGTCAAAAGAAACTGCCCTTGGGGAAGAAGCGAAACTTTATAAGCCCCAAAAGCGGGATGAAGCGTGGTATCTTTGAGCAGAGGCGTGGCTTCATTGGTGTTTATCATAATCTTGTAAGGCATTTTAGCCCCGCGTTCGATGACAAAATCATCAGAACCAATGATAGTATTGCCCCATTCGTCAAACACTCCTTTGGGAAGAGGGTGATTTTTTTCGAGCTTCCCGTCTTGGTCAAATGTGTAATAGGCTTTGGCCATGCGGTCTCTCATAAAAAGCTTCCCGTTAGGAAAAAAGGAGATTTGAGGGAAGGGGCCATCTGCAATCTCAAAAGGGGTGCCATTGTAAACGAGAGTTGTCTTTTTTTCTAAAACGCCGTCTTTGCTAAATAGCTGAATGTTAATGTTTTTGTTTATGCGAGTAGCCAACAAAATTTTATCGTCGGCTTTGAGGCTGAGATCTAAAACGTAAGGGTCATATTGCTCGCCTGCTACGGGCTGAAACCGAAAAGTAGTATCTATTTGGCCGTTGCTGAGCAGCCGAAAAAGCTTGTCGTTGCCAAGAGCTATTATTTTACCGTCTGATTGAATTTTCCATTTATGAAAATTTGGGTGATAACTTTGGTAGACGGTATCAACCCCTGCGTTTTCTTTGTTTTTTAAATGAGTGATATTTAGCATAGTACCCCAGGTCTGAGGAGGGATAATGATCACTTTTCCATCCGCAAATACCCTGTGTTCATCTCCTACCAAAATTTGATTAGACTTGAAACTCTCATCCAGTGTTCCGTTTTGGTTGAGTCTAAACATATTGCCCGAAAAATGCTTGCCATGGATATAGTGAAAGTTGTAAGTGCAGAGGATGATTTTTCCGTCTGGCAATACAATAGGCTCAGAGAAATAAAAATGAGTAGTTTCTTGATAAAAATCCGGGGTCTGGAAGGTAGCATCTATTTCATACCTTTTCTTTTGCTGACTATACACACTGAAAACAACCCACCCTATGAGATACAAGGTTATGCATACTCGTTTCATCTACAAAAATATTTTAGAATTAATACTTCACTTCAGGTTGTTCTTCTGCCGGTAGAGGATACAAAACTATAGACGGAAACCCTCGCGAAAGAGTTGTATAAAAACTCCTTAAATAGTGTAAGTGACTATTAATCAGTGTTTTTTTTAATAGTGAAGTGCGGTGAAAAATAGCTGCTATTTTTCAATAGGCAAGTATCAATAAGGAGAAGTGATGTCTATTTACTAGTAAGTTGGTGATGTACAGATTTTACAAAATCCAATGATAGTTTTTAGTTTTTGTTCTAATTTATCCTTAAACCCAACCTCCAAAAACTTGTTTGGCATAGGCTAAATCGCGTTGATGCGCTTCTACGGCTTTGATAGTGTTGGGGGATTGGGCTTCGAGGCATTGCTCCAATACAAGCAATGGTTTTACCTTTAAAGTGGTGAGTTCGCGCACTAAACGAGGATAATCAATATCACCTTCGCCAAAAGTTTCGGCCCAAATCTGATTGACAGATTGTCGAATATGCAACTCTACGATGCGTTTGCCGTACATTTTAACCACGTCAAAAAGAGCAACTTGCGAATTTCCAGCACCGCGATATACCCAATGTACATCCAGACAAAATCCCACCTCTTTGGGGTCGGTGTTTTGAAGCATATGGTGAAACTCCCGCGCCCCTGCCCTTAGCTCTACGTCGTGCGTATGATAAGCGAGTGTTATACCGCGTTTGCGGAGTTCTTTGCCCAGATACGCTAGATTTTTGGCTTGCTCGATGAGCTGCGCATCATTTTTGATTTCGGCCCCTCCCCATTTCAATGGGCTTGGATTCGAAACCAATATTTTGAGCCCTAATGGCTGAGCCGCTTCGGCGATTGCCAAGGCGGTTTCGATAGATTTTTTTCCTTCGTCGGGTTCGTGAAGCACACTGCCTACGTAGGCCGAAGGCATCGTTAAGCTGTATTTTTGTAAGAGTGGCCCCAGTTTTTTTACTTCCTCCACCGTCGTAAAACTAGGTTCGTAAGCTGTAAAGCCTGATTTGACGTACTCCGCCAAAGAAGCATCAAGGTCGGTGTTCCAATTGCGTTTGTCGCGGTTATAAAAAGTAATCCAAGCATACTGGTTAGAAGAAATAGGCCAATGCTTGGTACCTATCGCCTGAGCCAAAGGTGATAGCAAAGCCGCCGTACCAGTAGCCGTGAGAGTTTCGATAAAATGACGACGTGTATAAGACATGAAAGTGTTTTTTGAGAAAAGACATAAAGTCTTCAAAACTCACTACATGAGGCGTCTTACAATCAATCCTTTGACCAATTCATAAAAAGGCTGAGGCTGCATCGTACGCCAATTGTCGAGGTGGAGCGTACCGCCGAAGTTTAGAAAATAATCTAAGCGATAGCGTTTCCATTCGCGTTCTACGTGCTCCCGTGAGCCTACCACCGCAATCCAGCCATCTTCGATTTCTTCAAACCATTCGGCATAATATTCGTCGTCGGAGCCGTGGAAATTGAGGATATTTTCCCCAATCAAAATAAACTGACTGATACCTTCGGCGAGGAGATGATCGATGACATTGCGCTTGAAATACATGATGTCGTTGTGGAGGGTATCGTTCCATTCTCCAAATAACTCAATCACCACAAAATGCTTTTTGTAATCAGCAAAGAGGATTTTAACATAAAGTGTTTCTGAATCAATTTCGTCCCACAAAGGGTGTATGTAATAGCCATAAATATCGTGCTCATATTGATTCATGTTATAGTCGCGACCATAGAAAGGAGATTTTCGGTCTTCAGCGGCTATATAATGCTTTTCCCAATTGTAAAAAGGCTCAATCTCGTGCATGTCTTTCTCTCGTTATCTTTCAAATTATCCTTATGACAAATATACAAACATGGATGGGAGGGTGTGGCTGCTAGACCGTTTTTCTTCTTAACTTGCGTCATTAATTTGTAATGATACCATGCCTACCAACACAATCCAATATAACTACAAAGCCGAGCATCTCAATGTTTCGGAACCGAGTAAATACACTGCCGAAAATCTAAAATCGGAAGAAATGGTGCTCAATATGGGGCCTCAACACCCCTCGACCCACGGCGTGTTGCGGCTTGAAGTGGTATCAGACGGCGAAATCATCGTCGATGTAGTGCCCCATATAGGTTATTTACACCGTTGTTTTGAAAAACACGCCGAGGCATTGCCTTTCAATCAAATCATCCCCTACGTGGATCGTATGGACTATGTAGCGGCCATGAACTCCGAACACGCTTACGTAATGGGGGTAGAGCGGATGCTTGGTATCGAAAAAGACATCCCCAAACGCGTCGAATATATTCGAGTATTGGTAGCGGAACTCAATCGCCTTGCTTCGCATTTTGTGGCTATTGGTACTTATGCGATGGATATTGGGGCTTATACGCCTTTTTTGTGGATGATGCGCGACCGTGAGCATATTCTTCGGATGTTAGAGTGGCTATCAGGAGCTAGAATGCTTTATAATTACATTTGGGTAGGTGGATTGTTTTATGATTTACCGGTAGGTTTTGAAGAAAGATGCCAAGAGTACATCAAATACCTCAAGCCCAAATTGCAAGAGCTGCAACAATTGGTGATAGAAAACAAAATTTTTGTGCAACGCACCGCCAATGTGGGCGTGTTGCCATTGCCAGTAGCTATCAATTATGGATGTTCTGGACCAGTCTTAAGAGGTTCGGGCTTGCGTTGGGACTTACGCAAAGTGGATGGTTATTCGGTGTATCCAGAATTGGATTTTGATGTACCAATGGGTGAAGGGTTGGTAGGAACAGTGGGCGACTGCTGGGATAGAAACTACGTACGGGTACAAGAATGCTGGGAATCGACCAAAATCATTGAGCAATGCATCGAAAAACTACTGGGAGAGTATCGACGCACGCCCGATTTTGACCCGCAGGCTTTTGTCCCGAAAAAAATCAGACCTCAAGCGATGGACTATTACGTAAGAGCCGAAAATCCCAAGGGCGAGCTAGGTTTCTTTTTTAGAACCGACGGAAAATCTGATATTCCAGTTCGGTGCAAAGCACGTGCTTGTTCGTTCAACAACCTCTCGGTTATTGCCGAAATCTCACGTGGGGCTATGCTCGCCGATTTAGTGGCGATTATTGGTTCTATCGACGTAGTAATGGGAGAGGTAGATAGGTAGGCTATTCGTCATTAAACATATAGCCTACGCCTTTGAGGGTTTTGATGTAGTTTTCCCCTACTTTTTCTCTTACTTTTCGGATGTGCACATCCACGGTGCGTTCGAGCACATAAATATCTGCTCCCCAGATTTTTTGGAGAAGTTCTTCGCGGTTAAAAACCTTGTTGGGGTGGTTGGCTAAGAAAAACAATAACTCAAACTCTTTTTTGGGCAATACCACTGATTTTTCGTCTTTCGTAACGGTATAGTTTTTACGATTGATAGACAGTCCCGCAATTTCGATTTGAGACTCAGGCTCGGACTTTTGGGCCTCTCTTCTAAAGAGCGCATTGATGCGGCTCATCAAAGCACGCGGCTTGATAGGCTTCGTGATATAATCATCAGCCCCAATTTCAAAAGCGGCCACTTCCGAATACTCTTCCGAGCGAGCAGTAAGAAACAAAATGTAAGTATTGCGAAAATCAGGAATATCTCGCAACAAACGGGCGGTTTCGATGCCATCCATTTGGGGCATCATAATATCCAAAACGACGAGTTCGGGGATGAAAGAACGGGCGATTTCGAGGGCCTGTTTTCCGTTGTGGGCAGTGGCTACATCGTAGCCTTCTTTTTCTAAATTATAAGCAAGAAGCTCGACAATATCTGAGTCGTCGTCAACGACCAAAACTTTGTGCGCAATCTGAGCCGATTTTGCAGCGCTCATAGCATAAATGTTGATTTCGGTGACGAAATTACAAGTAGTGTCAACAATTTTAACACTACTTATTGATTCTTAACACAAATTTAACAGTTGAAGTACATTAAAACGAATGAAGTGTAAAAGTAAAAATACTTTTTTAACTTCAATAAAATCAACAGTTTATGCCGTTTAGGGAAGGAGACTATGATTCTTTAGGAGCAACTGGAGGCATCACGTCTTTTTGAATACGGTGCAAAAGCTTTTGCATTGAGCGTTCTATTTGGTCATACTCTACTTTTTCTTTTGCAATAAGTACAAATGCAATCGATAATGCAGGAAAGCTAGGGGAAATCTCCAACAAATGTTTGTTTTTACGATACGCTTCACGGCAGCGGCGACGCAGAAGATTGCGATCTACGGCTTTTTTGAAATTGCGTTTTGATATAGAAAACAAAACTTGAGGAAGCTGAGAAGGTAGAGAGGCATCAGCTAAATAAAATACCTTAAACGGAAAAAGGTAGGACGTTTTGGTTTCCGTACTACCTTTTTCAAACAAACGACCGATGCGTTTTGGGCTACAGAGTCGTTCTGTTTTTTTGAATGTCTGTTTCAATGTTTGAATCGTTTGAATGGTTTAAGCTGTTTGAGAAGCTAAATTCAACTTTTCAAACTATCAAACTCCCCAAACACACAAACAAGATTATTGCTTGTGACGTTTTTCGTCAGAAACTGTTAATTTCCAACGACCTTTTTTACGACGCGCCGCTAATACTTTACGACCATTGGCCGATGACATACGCTCACGGAACCCGTGCTTATTGCGTCTTTTGCGGTTTGAAGGTTGATATGTACGTTTCATTTCTTAAAGCCTTTTATTACTTATAAATCCTTGATTTCAAAACGAGTCCGCAAAGGTACGGAAACTTATAAAAGTTTACAAACTATTTTTCGGGGAAAAACGCGAAATTTGGCGCAGTAGCTCTCAACACCTTCTCTCATACAAAACAAAACGCCTTCTATGGGCCTATTTCGCAAGGATTCGGACGCAATAAATTCGCTAAGAGCAGAAAAAAAAACTTGGCTTTTTTTCCTAATCTTTTGTGTACTGAGTGCAACAGGACATGGATTGATAGGATATTGCTGGTCGCGTTCACAAATAGGAGAACTGATTCTTACGTTTGCACCTCTTTTCTTGCTGTATACAATAGTGATTTTAAAACAGTGGCCCACGAAATGGGTCAAAAGGTTGATGTGGGCTGGCGTAGGGTTAAGATTGGTTTTCTTAGTGGCGACACCTGCTTTGTCGGACGATTATTTTCGCTTTATTTGGGATGGCCGATTGCTGGCTTCAGGCTATAATCCCTATTTATATCTGCCTTCTGAAATCCTGCATACTTCTATTGCAAAAGACGCCAATCTCACCCAAGCGCTTTATGAGGGGCTGAATTCGCCGCATTATTTCACAGTTTATCCACCACTTAATCAGCTGATTTTTGGGGTAGCAGCTTGGTTAGGACAAGGTAGCGTGCTCATCAGTATTTTGGTACTTAGACTTTTTATTATAGCCGCAGAGGTAGGAAGTCTTTGCATAATGGCCTCTTTTCGATGGCCGAAGTATCTTCAAAAATCTCGCCGAGAAATTGTGTTGGTGTATGCCCTCAATCCGTTTGTGATTATGGAATTGGTGGGAAATTTGCATTTTGAGGCGGTGACCTTGTTTTTTGTTTTATTGGCTCTACGAGGACTAATGACTCTATCAAAGATGCCTTTTCAATACCCAAAATCGGCGGTAGCTTTGGGGTTAGGAGCTTCTGTAAAGCTGATTCCTTTGATATTTTTGCCTTTGATTGTAAGTAGAATAGGCTTGCTCAAGGGCGTCAAATACTCAATGATAACGGTCGGGGTGGTATTGGCTTTATTTATGCCTTTTATGAGTGAAGCATTATTCCATAATTTCGGTAAAAGCTTGGATTTATATTTCCAAAAATTTGAGTTCAACGCCAGTATATACTATCTCCTACGCGAAATAGGATTTTGGCTCACAGGCTACAATATCATTCAGGTGCTTGGCCCTGTACTGTCTTTAACAACGCTTGTGGGAGTAGGTTGGTTAGCTTTGCAGCGGCAAAATTTGTTAGAAAAAATGCTACTGGCTCTTACTTTGTATTTTCTGTTGGCTACTACTGTACATCCTTGGTATATTGCTACTTTGGTAGCGTTGGGGGCGCTTACTCAGCGTTGGTACACAGTGGTATGGTCGGCTTTGCTCCCTCTCACTTATGTTGCCTATCTTTCTCAACCTTATCAAGAAAATTTACGAATTGTGACGTTGGAGTATCTCCTTGTTTTTGGGTGCTTGGGCTATGAATTTTTTCTGAAAGGCATAGATTGGGAAAAGCCTAATTTGCCTTAATTTTTTCTTGAACAAACTTCAACTCCATGCGAGTTGAGTCGGTAGGGGCGGCATAATGAAGCCATAAATAAGAGGTGCGGGTATCTTTCGGTAAAAATAACAATCCTCTCACAGACTCACCCACCGGTAGAGTGGTTTTGCGCAATGCCATTTCTTGCCAATTAGCTCGTTCGTGTTTGAGTTGTTGTGTGCGGGCTTTTTGGAGATGAACGTCGGCAATTTGTTTTTGGATGATAATATTGTAGGCTTGATCGTGCATGTACCGATTGTTGGCTCGTTGTTGCCAAGAGCGGTCGTTGCGGCTCGAATGGACGTCGCTAGCGATAGTGGCGATAAGCAGCAAGCCATTAAAAACCGAAGAAGCGACCAGTCTTTGTTTTTGTCGTTTTATGTCAAGCGTGGTTTGCTCAATTTTCTTCTCAGGGTCGGTAGCCCGATAAATAGAAGCATACAGTGGGTTGTGTTTGTTGCGAAGAGTATCTGACTTGGTATCAAAAGGATAATACGAAAAATCGACTGGGTCAACCAACAACGGGGAGGAGGTTCGGTTTTTGATTTCGACATCAAGCACCAAATGACTTGGGTCTTCAAATTCGTAGGAAGCTACCAAAACGACACCATTTTGTTCGGTACGGGTCACTTCGCGTCCGTCAATCCAAGCTACGTCACCCGAGGCAGGGCGTAGTTGATAATAGCTGGGCGCACATCCAATCAGAGAAAGTAAACTGAAAAATACGAGGATATAAACTGAGGTTTTCATGACAACTTTGGCTGTTTTGTTAATCACAAATTTGATAATAATCTTCACAAGATGTGATTAACAAAAATAACAACCATTATGATATCGCCCAAATGAATTTTGATGAATGGTTAAGAGGTAGCGTAGGCCGAAAGAAGTTCGTAAACTTTATGTAAAGGCAGGCCCATAATAGTATAAAATGAGCCTTCGATACGAGAAATTCCAATCATTCCAATCCATTCTTGTACCCCATACGCACCTGCTTTGTCGAAAGGACGATAATGAGTGATATAATAGTCGATTTCGGTTTCAGTCAATGTTTTAAATACTACTTGTGCCACATCGCTGAGGGTTTGGTAGCCTTCTGTACCTAGTAAACATATCCCCGTAATCACCTGATGCTCACGTCCCGATAGTTTTTGAAGCATGGCACGAGCTTCGACGGCATTAGCGGGTTTGTTTAGAATTTCGTTGTCGACTACCACAACGGTATCTGCACAGAGAATGAGCTTTTCGCCCAAATCATGCGCAAACTGTGCGGCTTTGTGCTGCGCCAAATATCCTGCTACTTCCGAAGCGGGCATATCTGCGGGAAAAAGCTCATCGGTAGGACGAACTTGTACCGTAAACTCAATCCCCAATTCTCGCAATAACTGCTGACGGCGCGGGGAATTGGACGCAAGAATGAGAGGACGAGATAGGTCTATCATAGAGAGACAAGTTGTGATAATAATGGTTTGCTAATAAAAATGTAATTTTAAGCATTAGATTCAATCGAACATACATAAACTTTTGCTTTTGAAGGTTTTTAATACTGTTTCATTCCAAAAAATCATAACCTCAGGAGGGTCCTAATTTACTTATAGATGATGAAGGATTTTTACTGATAGACCATGAACAGATTTTTCCGTTTGCCGACGATATACACCGTAATAGTTCAAAAATAATCCAAGATTTTCAGGAGGGTATTTGGCAATATCAAGCGGAGAAGCACTTGTTTTATCCTTATCTTTCTAACCTAAGAAAAAATGCTAAAAACGGTATTTTTGATACTTTTTGGACTTATTTGGAGAGTCTAAATGTTGTAGCCTTAAGAGAAATGGCCCATTTTTTGGGTGATAAAAATATATCAATTGGTAATTTTGCCCTTATAGAGCAATATATTCAGAAAGTAAAAATGAATCCATCTAAATTCTGTAAGTTGTTGACGGAGAAGATTGCATGAATTCCATTTATCAATATAGCCCCCTACAATATCATTTCAACTCGGCTTTGGGTGAAGTGTTGAATGTGGGTTTGCTGGTGATTTTTCCTGAGCAGCAAAAAGTAGAATTTGTATATCCCGAACGCCTTGCACGGCTAAAAGCTGCTTATCCTAGTGGAGTTCCTGAAAAAACCTTAAAAGCATTTTTTAAAGGAATTTTACAAAAAGTAGCTTTACTTAATAAACAACCCGAGATTTTTAACGATTATCATAATCGCCCCCTCGACTTTATTGATAATGAATTATTGATTCGGGATGAGTCTCTGTGACAATTTGGTGAAATAAGAACCGGAATTCTTTATACCGACAACCTCACAACTATAATTCAGCAGCTTCGTCATTTATACTTGTCGATTTATGATTTAGATGAAGAAGAATATAAAAAACATGATGAAGATTATTTGATAAAAGAATATCGTAATCGATTGAAGGGGTACAATGAAGCCGTTTTTGAAGGAAGAAAAATAGAAGAAAATATAAAGATTGGGGACTACATTTTTCCTTTTGCTTGGCAAAACGGTACTTATAATGTGGTCAACCCCGTTAGTTTTGACCTTCGTCGTCCAGAATCAATTATTCGCAAAGCTACCCTCAACTTTGGCAAAGTGACTTTATTGCAAGACTTCGCGGTGGAAAATCAGGCACGTTTTGATATGCTACTAGCGAAACCTAAGAAGAAAATACTATTCAAATCGTATGATGAAGCCATTGGGATTCTTAGTCGACCAAATTTTGTTAAAATATGGGAAGAAGAACGAATTGAGGAGTACGCCATCAAAACCTTAGAAGCGCTTGCCTTTTAAGTTTCTTCGTTCTTCTCTCCACAGGTCTATCATATCTTCTCTTTGTGCATAAGCGTTGCAACGCCTTTGGTGGTGATTTTTCCGGTAGTTACGTCAAACACTTCACCCAAAATCTCGCCAGTGTGCTTTTCGGGATTGAGACTTTGTACCGTAAACTTTACTTTATAGTCGGTATCAACAAACATAGGCCGTAAAAACTGGAAAGTTTGCCCCACATAAATCGAACCATAACCAGGAAAGCGAGTACCGATGATTTTGGTAAAAACACTAGCGCCTAGCATGCCGTGAATAATGGGGCGTTTGAAGGGTGTGGTGGCCGCGTAATCGGGGTCTAGGTGCAGTGGATTGTCGTCGCCTGTGAGCTGTGCAAATGCAATTACATCGTCTTGGGAGAATCGGAATTCGTATTCGTAGGTATCGCCAATGGAAAGTTTCATGTGTTATTCCGCGAGGAAACCCTTTTCTTTAGGAAAGGGAGGAATCGCGGCAGACGCCCGAAGCGGGAGTCTTTGGCCTGTGTGCGGTTAAACGATTCCAAGGTTATTTATTAATTAATATCTTCTATTCTTGAAACAAATGATTATATTTACCCTATGAAACTAACCGTCAGGCTCAAACTCATACCCTCGCAAAAGCAGCAGCTTTCTTTGTTGGAAACAATGAAGGCCGCCAATGCTGCTTGCAATAAAATCAGTCAGATTGTATGGGACAAAAAAGTCTTTGGTCAGTTTAAGATTCACTCCCTTTGTTATTACACCCTTAAAGAAGCTTATCCTTTGAGTTCTCAAATGGTCGTTCGCTGCATATCCAAGGTGTGCGACGCTTATAAGCTTGATAAAAAAAACAAAAGGGAGTTTCGGGAGTTGGGTGCTGTCACTTATGACAGTCGCATACTTTCCTATAATCTTAAGAAACAACAGGTTTCTGTTTGGACATTGGGTGGAAGAGAAAAAATACCGTTTGTGTGTCACCAACCCGAATATCTTAACTACATACAGGGAGAGGCTGACCTTTGTTTTGTCAAAGGAAAATTCTATCTGCTTCAAAGCATTGATATACCTTCGGAAAAAGAAATCGATGTTGAAGAGTTTATCGGGGCTGATTTTGGAATTACTGATATTTGTTGCCTTTCTTCTGGTGAAAAGTTTTCCTCCAAAGAACTTAATACTTACAAACTCAAAAGGCAAAAAATACGTTCTTCGCTTCAATCCAAATGCACAAAGAACGCCAATCGCGTTTTGAAAAGGCTGTCGGGAAAAGAACGAAGAACACAAACAATTATTAACCATACAATTGCAAAACAGACGGTCCGCCGCGCGGTAGTTGGCATTGCCAAACAAAAAGGTAGAGGAGTTGCCTTGGAAGATTTGACGGGCATCGGAAAGAGCCTTGATAAGTTTTCCAAGAAACAGCGAGGGCTTTATAAAGGCTGGACATTTCACCAACTTCGTAGCTTTATCTGCTACAAAGCCGAACTCAAGGGAGTTAAGGTGGTGGTGGTTGACCCCAGATATACGTCCAAGACCTGTCATGTTTGTAATTGTATCGGTAATCGTTCTTCAAAGATTTTTAAATGTGAAACCTGCGGGACATTTGATGCTGACACTAATGCAGCTATCAATATCTCAAAGGTCGGGGTCGCTATAAGCCGACCTGAAAACTCAACGCTCTTTTGTGCGTTAGGGTTAAAAACCTCAAGCCTTTAGGCGGGGGATTGCTTATGATAAAATAATGAGTTAATATACGATAAAATCGTCTAAGATTAGATATTGATTTATGGTTAGAGAGAGCCTGTTTTGCCGCCATCTACTGGCAAGTTGATACCGCTAATCGCCGCTGCCGCTGGGCTACAAAGAAAAGCTACTGCGGCGGCGATTTCTTCGGGCTCAGCAAAACGCCTGAGTGGCACATCGGCCGCAAGTTGCTGGTTGATTTCTTCTACGGTTTTTCCCGCTGCTTGGGCACGTTGTTCGTTGATAGATTCCAGACGGTTGGTGTTGGTGTATCCTGGTCGTACATTGTTGATGGTAATGCCAAATTGCGTAATTTCTAAAGAAAGAGTTTTGGCCCAACTTGCCACCGACCACCGCACTGTATTCGAAACCCCCAAGCCCAAGATAGGCTGCTTGACCGAAGTTGAGATGATATTTACGATTCGTCCAAAACCTGCCATTTTCATAGAAGGAACTACTGCTTGGGTCAGGATTTGATTGTTGATGAGGTGCATTTCAAAAGCCTTCAAAAATTGCTCAGGAGTGGCTTCGATGATAGGGCCTGAGGCAGGGCCTCCCGTATTGTTGACCAAGATGTGCACTTCAGGAAAAGTCGCCATATAAGTTTCAATGGCTATTTTGACGTTTTCGCTACTAGCAAAATCAGCGACTATGTAGCGGTGGATTTGGTTTTTGCTAGTATCCAAAGAAGCCAAGGTTTCTTTCAACGATTCTTCGTTGCGAGCCATTAGGGTGATATTTGCGCCCAAAAGTGCTAATTCTACCGCGCAGGCGCGGCCTATACCTTGCGTACTTCCGCATACAATGGCCGTTTTGTGAGTGAGGTCAAGATTCATAGCAATGGCACAAGTTTTTATTCTATAACAAAAAGAATCTATTTGGGTTTGAATTTACGTTTGTATGGAAACGTTAACCTAAATTGGCATTCTACAAAAGCTTAAATTCGTCATTTCATTTTTTAACTTACCTAAATTTATGCGCAGTTTCTTATTGATTGTATGGTTGATAACCTTCGCTTTTGGGAGTTGTACAGCTACGCCTACTTCCAATGCCGCCCCTGTAGATCACTCTGCTTGGGACAAACTTCTGAAAAAACACGTAAACGACAAAGGTTTTGTCAATTACACTGCTTTCAAAAAAGATTATGAGGAGCTTAAAAAGTACTTAGATATGCTTAGTGCAAGTGCTCCCAACGACAAATGGAGTAAAGAAGAACAACTTACTTACTGGATTAATGCCTACAATGCTTTTACGATTCAGCTTATTTTGGACAACTATCCGGGCATTGGTAGTATCAAAGATATTGGTTCTAAAATCAAGATTCCGTTTGTGAATACGCCTTGGGATGTAAAATTCATAAAAATCGGAGGACAAAAGATGGATTTGAACAATATTGAGCATGGCATCATCCGTAAGAAGTTTGATGAGCCACGTATTCATTTTGCGCTTGTATGTGCTGCCAAATCTTGCCCACCCCTCCGCAACGAAGCCTACGTCGCCGACCGCCTTAATGCGCAGTTGGATGAGCAAGCGCGTGATTTTATTAATGACAAAACCAAGAATAATGTCACAAAAGACAAAGCTACCTTATCGAAAATTATGTCTTGGTACGGCGGAGATTTTACCAAACAAATGCCTATCGTGGATTGGGTAAACAAGTATTCTAGTGTTAAAATCACGAAGAATACCAACATAGATTACATGGATTATAATTGGGAACTGAACGGTAAGTAACAAAAAAGGCGGTCTATTCAACCGCCTTTTTTATTAAAAAAAATGTAACTACGTAGTAATATACGTTTTCTAAAAACATCGCCCAAAATGCTTATTGCTTAAAGCCTATTGCCTAAGCTTTGACTGCTGCGGGTTTGAGATCAGTCAGATCCGAAATTTTTACGGGTTGTCCTGTTTGAATGCTTTTTCTAGCCCCGATTCCAACCAAAATCGCCATTGCTCCGTCGCGGCTACCTGCTGATTGCCGGTAAGTGTCTTTGGCGTCGGGATTACGGAAAATCTTGTCGCGAAGGCGTGCATCTCCTCCACCGTGCCCTTCAGCTTGGGGAATTTTGATGTATTCTACTTCTCCAAAATTTTTAGAAAGCATGAGTTCGTCGTAAGGCTCGATGGTCATCTTGCCAGATTCTTTAATCCATGCTTCTAGGCGGCCTTTGGTACCGTTGAACGCAATACGATAACCCTCATAAGGTGAGTACGTAGTGAGAGAGTAGCTGACGTTTACGCCGTTGGCATAATGAATCGTCGCGGCCATTTTATCATAAATATTTATGTCTTCTTTGAATACACAGCCATCGCGTAGGTAGCCGTCGTGTTTTTCGTTGTCAACGTACAAGGCCACAAGGCGTTTATCTTTGGTAACATCCCAATAAAACTTGCAATCGTTTTTGTGAGGGCAGCTACGGCAGTTATTACCTCTTAGAGTACCATTTTTACCGTAGTGTTCCAACGACCCTTGGGCATATACACTTTCAGGCTCAGATTCGAGCCACCAATTGAGCAAATCAAAATGGTGACTTGCTTTGTGTACCCAAAGTGAACCACTATTTTCTTTTAATCGGTGCCAACGACGGAAGTAGTCGGCGCCGTGGCGTACATCAAGATACCAATGAAAATCTACCGAAGTCACTTTGCCAATAGCCCCTTCCCGTAGCAATTCATAAAGTTTTTGACGGTGAGGCGAATAGCGATAATTGAACGTAACGGTGACTTTCTTTCCTGTACGTTTTTCGGCATCCAAAATCGCCTGACATTTTGTTTCGTCGGTGGTCATGGGCTTTTCTGTCACAATATCAGCCCCCATTTCCATGCCTTTGATGATAAACTGATCGTGGGTAGCATCTACCGTAGTGACGATGAGCAAATCAGGCTTGGCTTCGCGCATCATTTTTTCAAAGTCCGTATAAAGTGGACAATTGACATTGAGCATTTTGCGGGCGGTTTCGGCGCGGCCGGGGTTGATGTCGCAAAGACCGACAAATTCGATAATATCCCCAAATTCTTTGATAACGGGAATACCCCACATACTAGTACCACGGTGACCCGTGCCTACCATTGCTACTTTGCGCTTGGCAGAGGTGCCGCTGGCAAATGCCGATGATGCTGCTAACACTCCAGCGGTAGCTAAGGAGCTTTTGTGCAGAAATTCGCGGCGGTTAAGAGTTTCTTGTGAATGATTCATGTTTGGAGGTATTTGGAAGAATGATGAGGAAAATTGAGAGACTTATTTTAAAGAGTTAGATTTTTTGAAGAAACCTAAATCATCAAACAAAACACCTGAAAATATTCCTTATTCAATTCTACATTTTAGGTTTGGTACATTACAAATGAAATATTGACTTTTTTTATGCAAACGTTATCGGCAACGTTGTCAGGGTATCAAAATCATGCTTTTGAGAAAACAAGAAAAAAGAGATAGGCTCGCTAGGTAAGTTTTAAAGGCGGCAATAAAAAAAGTGAAAATTGTACTAATTTAAGAATTTATAATACCTCTCTTTATTTATTAATCCATATGAAAGACACATTCAAGTGACTCACTTACAGGGGAGTTGTCGGGATTAGTATCCATAATGTCGGCCATATAAGCCCACCATTTTTTGACAATTGGATGCTGCGGTAGCAAATCAGCGGTATGGTTTTCGGTGCGTTTTTGTACTGCAAACAAAAAGCCAGAAGACCGATGAAGGTAAATAGAATAGTCGCTTACACCTGCTTCGGAGAGGGCTGCCGAAAGTTCAGGCCAAATTTCGTCGTGGCGTTTTTGGTACTCTTCCTCAAAGCCTGACTTGAGTTTCATCACAAAGGCTACTTTTTGCATCGTTGGAATTGGGATATGAGTTTGGAAAAATAATCAACGAATAAAAAAGAAGAAATCTGCCAAACCCTCCTGTACTTTGGTATATCGATAATAGGAAAGAGACTCAAAGCCACGCTTGAATCTCTTTCCCACCTTGTTTACCAGAGATGGTGTACCTGTGGTTTGATGTATTTTTCATAAATACGATTGACTGCTTCTTGCTGGGCTTCAGTCAAATTGGGCGTATTGAGGGCGGCTAAATTGGCGGTAGCTTGCTCAGGATTTGAAGCCCCCGGAATAATTGTACTGACGGCTGCAAATTCCAAAATCCAGCGCAAAGCCACAGGGGCAAGGTTGGAATATTGAGGAAAAAGAGCTTTCAGTTCTTCTACGGCTGCAAGTCCTGTCTCATAATCAATTCCTGAAAATGTCTCACCTTTGTCAAATTTTTCACCATGACGGTTAAAAAAACGGTGGTCGCCTATGGTAAAGGTAGAATCTTTTGAAAACTTGCCAGTCAGCAATCCACTTGCCAAAGGTACTCTCACAATCACCCCTATGTTTTTTTTGAGGGCTTGTTCAAAAAACAATTCGGCCGGGCGTTGACGAAACATGTTAAAGATGATTTGAACCGTAGTAACGTTTTCAAATTCAATGCCTTTGAGAGCTTCTTCTACTTTTTCTACGCTAATGCCCAGATTGAGGATTTTACCTTCATCTTTGAGTCGGTCAAACAACTCAAAGATTTCGGGGCGGTAATACACTTCGGTAGGGGGGCAGTGGAGTTGAATCAAATCGAGGGTTTCGAGACCCATATTTTGCAGGCTGTCTTCCACAAATTTGCGCAATACTGCTGGCTGATAAGCTTCACTGGTATGAGGATTAAGCTGGCGTCCGCACTTGGTAGCAACATAGATGCGCTCTGAGCGGTTTTTTAAGAACTTTCCAACTGCTTTTTCACTTTCTCCCGCTCCATATACATCGGCTGTATCGATAAAGTTGATTCCTGCATCGACCGCTGCGTGGAGGATTTTTTCGGCGTTGTCGTGGCTAAAATCATCGCCCCATTTTCCGCCTACTTGCCACGTGCCGAGACTGATTTCGGATATTTCAAAGCCCGTTTTTCCTAATTTTCGGTAATTCATTTCTGTTATTTTGTTGAGTTGATTATTCATTCCAAGCGTTCATGCCGGGTGTAAGAGGCATACACGCAATGTAATTGCCCGGAATAGGGTCATAGCCAAGAACTTCCTTTCCGATTTTTTGGGAGGTAAAATATCCCAACAATGTCAATTCTTTGAGGCGCCTAAAAAACGGAGTGGGAGAAGGTGGTGCTAGTCTGATTCCCCAAACGGAGGGCGGCAGAGCTTCGGCTTCTTTGTCTAGTTGGGTCAAAAAGGCTTCGCGCTGCTGAGGTGTACACTCTACAAAAGACTTACCATGCGCTTTCTCGCATTCTTCTTCTAGCTTTTCGAGGCCTGCCACAAAATCTTTTTGCTCCTCTTCAGAAAGTAAATCTTTGAGCATTTTATCCACAAATTGGGGTACACCCAATTCTTTCGCACCTGGTGTTTTGGTTTTGGGAAGGATCGTCTCGGTAATTTCGGCAATGCTTGCCGCTTGATTGTTGGTCAAGAATACAGGCTTCCAATCAAGTTTTGCCTCTTGGGTGCAGGCCAAAAATGTTTGACTCAGGGCGGTTGTGGAGACGGCATACCCCAAAAACAAAGCCGATGATTTTAATATTTCTCTGCGGTTCATGTCGATTCGGTAAGTTTAGAGGTTGAGGCGATTGAGTTCTTTGACGGCAAAATCTACCGCTCGGGCCGTCAAAGCCATATAAGTAATGGAGGGATTGACACAGCTCGAAGAGGTCATACATGCGCCGTCGGTGACGAATACATTGGGTACGGCATGGATTTGGTTTTGTCCATTCAAAACCGAGGTTTTGGGGTCGCGACCCATGCGGGCTGTTCCCATTTCATGCACTCCTACGCCGATTCCGCCCGAATAGTCAAATGGCGTGACGTTTTTGAAACCTGCTTTTTCGAGCATTTCGGCGGCATCAATTTTCATTTGTTTGCGCATCGCCATTTCATTACCCTTAAATTCGGCATCCATAGTCAGGGTGGGTAGTCCCCACTTATCTTTTATATCTTTGTTGAGCGTCACTTTGTTTTCGTGATAAGGCAAACATTCTCCAAAACCTACCAGCGACATTCCCCAACCTCCGGGCGCAAAAAGGCTATCTTTGAAGTCGGCTCCTACGCCACCACCACCTACGCCACCACCCCAATTGCCTCTGCCACCGCTTCCTTGATAATCATAACCACGAATGAAATCTTTGGTTTGGGAAGCTTCATCCAAGTTGCGATAGCGTGGAATAAAAATCCCGTTAGGGCGGCGACCTTTGTAATATTGGTCTTCAAAGCCGTCGTATCCACCCATGGCACCTACTCGATAATGATGATCCATGAGGTTGTGGCCTAGTTCGCCGCTATCATTTCCCATACCATTTGGGAAACGGCTTGAGGTAGAATTAAGCAAAATTTGGGTTGAACCCAAAGTAGAGGCATTGAGGAAGATAATTTTGGCATAAAACTCCAGCTCTTCTTTGGTTTCGGAATCAATCACTTTGACACCCTTGGCTTTGCCAGATTTTTCGTCATAGATGATAGACGCCACTTGCGAATCAGGACGAAGGGTAAGCTTCCCTGTCGCATCTGCGGCAGGAAGAGTGACGGCATTGCTACTAAAATAAGCCCCAAAAGGACAACCCCGTGAGCAGCGGTTGCGGTTTTGACATTGCCCACGGCCGTTCAAAGGTTCGGTAAGGTGCGCTACTCGTCCAATAGTGAGGTGTCGCCCTTTGTAGTTTTTCTGAAGGCTTGCTTTGAAATGCTTTTCGAGACAATTCAATTCCATAGGGGGCAAAAAATGCCCATCGGGCAAATGAGACAGACCGAGTTTTTCGCCGCTGATACCCACAAATTTTTCAACATAGGTGTACCAATTTTCGAGGTCTTTGTACCGAATTGGCCAATCGATGGCGATGCCTTGCTTGGCGTTGGCCTCAAAATCGAGGTCGCTCCATCGATAGCATTGCTTACCCCAAAGCAAAGAGCGGCCCCCCACTTGGTTTCCTCTAATCCAATCAAAACGCTTTGCCTCCGTATAGGGGCTATCGAGGTCGTTGTTGTAAAAATGCTTATTGGTTTCGTTGATAAATCCACTCCGAAGTTGGATATGGTATTTTTGCTGGTCTTCGTAAGAAAGTTTTTCGCGGTGCTCAAAATCCCAGTGGTCGAGATTCATGGTAGGATAATCTTCTACGTGACGGACCATGCGGCCACGCTCCAATACCAACGTTTGTAGCCCTTTTTCACAAAGCTCTTTGGCGGCCCATCCACCGCTAATACCCGAGCCAATCACGATGGCATCGTAGGTATGGGTTTTGTTTACTTTTAAATTAAAACTAGGCATAGGTTAATGTATGATTGAATTGAATAATCTTCAGGTAAAATGTTGCTAATGTAAGAAATTAAATGTCGAGATGACAGTTCACAAAGACTTAATTTATTTCTAGCGGCACACACCCTTATCTTGGAAGATACGAGATTGATGGTATATGGCTAAATGTATGGTAATCGGCTTTTAGAGAGTGCTGAATGTTTTAATATAAGAACTTTATTGCAAAAATATATGTATGTACATATATTTGTCTAGCAATGGAGAATCATATCTTGGAAAAAAACTATGATTTTTTATATGCTTGATAATCAATAAGATGAAAAGGAGTGATTTTCTTAAAAGCGCCCTTGGAGGGGCGATAGCAATGGAATCTTTAAAAGATTTGTATCAATGGAACGAGCAGTTGGCTACCAAAGATAGCCTCATGCCCATGCTGTTTGTAGGGCATGGCTCACCGATGAACGGCATCGAAGACAATGAGTTTAGTCAAGGTTGGAAAAAATTTGGTAAAGAAATCGCCGTACCTACGGCTGTGTTGGTAGTATCGGCGCATTGGTATACGCCGGGTACAAAAGTAACGGCTATGCCAGAGCCGCGCACGATTCACGATTTTGGTGGCTTCCCCAAGGCTTTGTTTGATGTTCAGTACCCTGCCCCTGGAAATCCAACTTTGGCCAAAGAAACAGCTGCTTTGATTCACAAAACCAACGTGGGGCTCGACCACGAATGGGGCCTCGACCACGGTACGTGGACGGTAGTAAGGCACATGTATCCTCAAGCCAATATCCCGGTATTACAGCTTAGTATTGATTATACCAAGCCGCCACGCTATCATTACGAATTGGCAAAAGAGCTTGCCATATTGCGCAAAAAGGGAGTGCTG
>VFQQ010001982.1_pt1 | contig 25450 bp, 22 predicted proteins | sample 3512341 | NCBI WGS metagenome assembly VFQQ01 (sample SAMN10412373, study PRJNA504923) | tailings metagenome | isolation source: Relicate 2 Philex TSF1 revegetated site | place: Philippines: Tuba, Benguet | collected 2017-08-29 | reverse complement strand
GTCCTGGTTGGGCAGGTTGGCGCCGCCCGAGTCCACCAGGTAGATGCAGGGCAGGCGGTTCTCGCGCGCCACCTCCTGCGCGCGCAGGTGCTTCTTCACCGTGACGGGGTAGTAGGTGCCGCCCTTCACGGTGGCGTCGTTGCAGACGATGAGGCATTCGACGCCGCTCACGCGGCCGATGCCTGCGATGACGCCGCCGCCCGGCGCGGCGTTGTCGTACATGTCCAGGCCCGCCAGGCCGCCGATCTCCAGGAACGGCGTGTCGGGGTCGAGCAGCATCTCCACCCGTTCGCGCGGCAGCAGCTTGCCGCGTGCGGTGTGCTTGGCACGCGCCGCCTCGCCGCCGCCGAGTGCGATCTGCGCCAGCTTGGCGTTGAGGTCGGCCACGAGGGCGCGCATCTGCTCGGCACTGGCCTTGAACTCGTCGCTGCGGGGGTTGAGCTTGCTGGCGAGCGCGGGCATGGGGGCTGTCTCCTGCTGCGGTGGACTTCGGGTACTGGTTGACGTTTACGTAAACGTCAATGGAGCATGCTACACGGAGACGAGATCGGCGAGCCCGGCCACGAAGATGCGCTTGGCAGCGTACCCATGTGCCAGGGCGGCGGTCCAGGCCCGGCCCTCGCGGGCACCGGCGACGCTGAGCGCCAGGCTCACGAGCCGCAGCGCCTCGCGGTACGGGCTCTTGGCGGTGGCGAGTTCCATCTCCACGGCGCGCCGCAGCAGCGCGAAGGCATCGCTCTTGCGCCCCTTGGGCAGCCGCCCGGCCAACCATTCGAGCACACGCGGGTGGGCACCGTTGGGCGCCTGCGCCAGCGCCACGGCGGCGTCCAGGTCCCGGTCGGCCACCAGCATGCCCAGGCGGCGGCCCACGTCGCGCGCCGGCTCGCCGCCGCCGGCCAGCCGGCGCCAGCGGGCGGCCTGCGCCAGTTCGGCCTCTTCAAGCCGCGCCGCTGCTTCGTGCGCGGCCCGGCGCACGGCGGCCACGTCGGCGCCGGCGCGGCGCGCGGCCTCCAGCAAGGGGCCGTAGGTCTCGACCGAGGGTTCTTCGCCAAACCGCCGCTGCCGGATCGCCAGCGCCTCGGCGTCCCAGCCGTCGCGTTCGTAGATCGCGAGCAACTCGTCCTCGATCATCTCGTGGCCCTTGAAGCGCTGCATCGCGGCCTGCGCGATCTGCAGCGCCTCACGCTGGCGGCCGTGGGAGTTGCACCAGCGGATGAGGGCTGCGTGCTCGGTCACGCCATGGGCGCTGTTGCGCAGGAAGTCGAAGGCCGCCAGCGGGTCGCCCTGGCGCTCCAGGTCCTGCAGCATCCAGGCGCGCAAGCGGTCGCGTTCGGGGTCGGCACGCAGGATCGTGCCCCGCAGGCCGAGATCGGCGGTGTCCATCGCCTTGCCCGGCTTGGCGCGCGCCTCGGCCTTCTTCCACCGCGCGGCCAGGCGCTGGCTGTAGGTCGCCGCCACTGCCGCGCCGGCAGCGGGCAGCAGGCGGTTCGCGTCCCAAAGCCCGTTCTCGTCGACCATCATCAGCTCGAACAGGCGCTCGCCCCAGAGCGCCGGCGGTGGCGCGGCACGCAGGGCCTGCTCCAGCAGCGCATTGAAGGTGTCTGCCAGCGCATCGAGCGCGTCAGACAGGCCGATGGCACGTTCGTAGACCACGGCCCAGCGCTTGAAGGCCAGCTCCACGAGCACACGCACCTCCGCCGCCTGCCCGGGCAGCGCGGACTGCATCAGCGCCACGGCCTGCTGCGCACGCTGCACCCACTCGCGCACGTGGCGCGCTTCGAACGCCGGCCGCGGGCCGACCTTCAGCAGGTCATCGACGGCGGCGCGCAACGCCCGCGCATCGCCCGGTGCGGTGGCGCTGGCTGCCCAGGCCTTGATCTCGGCCATCAGGCCGCGGTCCTGCTCGGCACGCCGCCACAACCGCTCAGCCAGCTCGGTGGCGCTGCGGCCGTTCAGGAAATCGCGCAACGCCTGCTGGTTGGCGGCGCGGGTCTGCATGGCCTTCGCGAGCCGGGCTGGCGCGGGCGGCGGCGCTTCTTCCGGTGCATCGCGTTCGATCTCGGCGCCGAGCGCATGCCGCCACACCATTGCCGCCGCCACCTGGTGCTTGCAGAAGTTGCCGTCGCTGCCATGTGGGCAGCTGCAGCGGCCGGCGATGCCCAGCGGCCCCAGCGCGAGATCGAGCTCGTAGGCCTCGCTGCCTTGGGCCTCGAAGCGCGCGCTGGGGCCGTGGTCGTGCAGCAGCTCCACGCGCCCTTCGCGCCAGTAGGCCTGGCCGCGCTTGAACACCGCGTCACCGGCCCGCGCTCGCAGGGGCGCATCGGCCAGGTCGGCCAGCCAGCTCGCGGGCAGCCGCGGGGTGCCTGCGGCCTTGCTGCGCTTCACCGGGGGTACACCCCGGCTTCCGCCCAGCCCAGCGCCGCCATGTCGGCCACGCGCAGGTGCGGCTCGCTGGGCATCAGGAACTCGTCCAACTGCGGCGGCGCCACCGCGGTGCCGGCCAGCATGGCGTGGGCCTGGCCGCGGTGGTGGGTCTGGTGCATGAACAGGTGCTGCAGCAGGTGCGCGGCGCGGTCCACCTGCGTGCGGCGGCCGCCGTCGCGCGGGATGTGCACGGGCGCGTCGAGCAGGGCGCCGTCGGCGGCCAGCAGCCAGGCGATGAGGCGCTCGTCGCTGATGCGCTGTCGTTCGGCCAGGTCCTGCAGCGTGGTCGCGGGCACGAAGCGGTCCCACCAGGTGGCGAGTTCGGCATCGCGGTGGAACACGCCCACGTAGAAGCAATCCACTTCCAGGATGTGGTTCAGCGTCGCCATCAGCGTGGGGAAGAAGCTCGTGCGCGGCGCATGCAGCTCGGCCTGCGGCAGCGCGGCCATCGCGCCGTGCAGGCGGTGGTTGGCCAGCCGGTTGGCATGCGCCTGGATGCGCAGCAGCGTCAGCGCCTCCATGTTCAGAACGGCCCTTGCGCCAGCCAGCGCTGCATCTGCGGCAGGCGGTCGTTGCCCCAGAAGGGCTCGCCGTCGATCATGAAGAAGGGCGCGCCGAACACGCCGGCGGCGATGGCTTCATCGTTGGCGCGCTTGAGCCGCGCCTTCCACATGGCGTCGTTCCACACCGCCTCGGCCTCGTCGGCGTCGAGCCCCTGTTCGGCCGCCAGGGCCTTCAGCGCGGCCGGCTCGTTGAGCAGCACGCCACGCGTGAAGTAGGCCTGCAGCCCAGCCTTGGCCCAGGCCGCGGCGGCGGCTGCGCCGCGGGTGTCGTGCAGCCACCAGAACACCCGCGCCGCGTTCTGCGTGGGGATCGGGAACACCGGCGGCTCGGCATAGGGCACGCCGTGGAAACGCGCCGAGCGCATGAAGTCGTGCAGCGAGTACTCGCGCTTCATCGGGTAGGAGACGGGCGACTTCAGCTCGCTGGCCTGGAAGGTGGCGCCCAGCAGGATGGCGTGGCGCTGCACCGCGCGGCCATGCTGCGCCGCGAGGCCGTCCACCCAGTGGCTCGCGATGTGCGAGTACGGGCTGGAGAAGTCGAACCAGAAGTGGATGGGTGCCGGTGCGTCCATCGGCACACGATACGTCAGCTTCCCGCGAATGCGATGCGGTAGCGCCCGGGCGTCATGCCCACCTCATGCTGGAAGCGGCGCGTGAAATGGGCCTGGTCGGCAAAGCCGCAGGCGAAGCCGATCTCGGCGAGCGGCTCTTCACCGCCCACCAGCGCCTCGGCCGCCGCCTCGCAGCGTGCGCGCAGCAGCAGCGCGCCATGGGCCAGGCCTTCGCGCGCCAGCGCACGCTGCCAGCTGCGTGGCGCCAGGCCCAGGCGCACGGCCAGCGCCCGCACCGGCCAGGGGGCCATCAGGTCGGCCTTGACGAGCGCGAGCGCGGTGTCCACGAGCGCCGGTCCTGCGGGCGATGGCACCGGCGCTGCCGGCATGGGCTGCCGTGCGGCCCAGCCGAGCGTCCAGCTCGCGGTGGCACCGGCTGCGGCAGCGCGCGCCAGGCCGGCCGCATCGGGCCGCGGCCAGGCGCTTGCGCCACCGCAGCGCGCCTGCACGCCGGCCGTGCCGATGCGCTCCAAGAGCGCCACCAGGAGGCCGAGCACGATGAGGTCCTCGGCCACCGTCGGCGGCGCGCCGGCGCGCAACGAGCGGTGTTCGAGCACCAGGCGGCGGCCATGCAACGCCAGCAGCTGCACGCGGTGGCGCGAGTGCACGTAGCGCTCCAGCCGCTGCCAGCGCTGCAGCAGCTCCTGCGGCCCGCGGGCCGACAGCAGCGCGCGGTGCAGCGGCCCCGGCGGCAGCGCGGCGATGCCCTGCCCCAGCCGCGGCAGCAGCGCCAGGCCGCCGGCACGCAGCGCCGCTTCGGCCAGCGCACGTTTGCTCTCCAGGGCCACGCGCGCACCCTGCGGCGGTGGCAAGGGCGGCGGCGTGATGCCGGCGGCGCGCAGGCCGGCCGCCATCACCTGCAGCATCGCGGCGCTGGCGAAGTCAGCCATCGGCCTGGGCCCGCCAGGGCAGGCGCAGCGGGCGCCGGCCGGTGGCGGCGTGGATGGCATTGGCCACCGCAGCACCGGCGGCCACGATGGCGGTCTCGCCGGCACCGCCGGGCGCGTCGCCGTCGTCCACCAACAGCACCTGCATCGGCGGCACCTCGGCCAGGCGCGGCAGGCCCAGAGCGCCGATCGAGCCGCCGACCGCGGAGCCGGCCAGCGGCAGCTGCTCACCGAGCACCATGGCCAGGCCCCACACGAGGTTGCCTTCGCACTGCGCTCGCACCGCGTCGGGGTTGATGACCAGGCCGCAGTCATGTGCGCACCAGAGCTGCTGCACCCGCACGCGGCGGGTGGCCAGTTCGACGGTCACCTCGGCCACCACGGCAGCGTAGCCCGTGCCCTTGTAGATGCCGCAGGCGATGCCGCGCCCGCGCCGCCACCCGGGTTCGGCCGCGGGCAGCGGCGTGCCCCAGCCCGCAGCGGCGGCCACGCGGTCGAGCACGCGCAGCAAGCGCGGCTGCTGCGCGAGGTGCGTACGGCGGAAGGCGAGTGGGTCGATGCCGGCATGGTGGGCACAGGCGTCGATCATGCTTTCGATCGCAAAGCCGTTGGGGCCCGCGCCCAGGCCGCGCCAGGGCCCCGTGAACACCGGCAGCCGCTCGGCCGCGTAGGCCACGCGCTGACGTGGCACCTTGTAGGGCAGCTGCGCGCCGCGGGCCACGCCGTTGTCGCCGAAGAAGCCGGCCACCGCCTGCAGCCACGGCGGCAGGCCGGCGTTGGTGAACAGGATGTGGCTGCTCACGAAGCGGTGCTGCCAGGCCTGCAGCCGGCCGCTGGACAGCCGCGCACGCAGGCGGTGGCTGGAAGGTGGCCGGTGGAAGCCCAGCTGCAGCTCCTGCGCGCGGCTCCATTGCAGCTTCACCGGCACGCCGGCGGCGCGTGCCAGCAGTGCGGCTTCGAGCTCCACCGTCACCAGCGTGCGGCCGCCGAAGGCGCCGCCCACGCGGCAGGCGTGCACGGTGATGCGGTCGGCGTCCAGGCCGAGGCGGCGCGCGAGCACGTCGGCCACGTAGAAGGCGTCCTGCGTGCCGGCCCAGAGTTCGAGGCTGCCGTCAGCGCCGAAGGTCGCCAGCGCCGCACGCGGTTCGATGGCGGCATGGGCGGCGAGCGGGATGTCCAGGCGCAGGTCCACGTCCCAGCGGCCCGCGTCGTCGAGGGCGTCGTCGTGCACGGTGTGCGGCAGCCGCCGGCCGGGCGGGTCGACGTCGACCAGGCGCTCGATGTCCGCCGCCTCGAAGCTGCCTTCGGTGCGCCAGCGTGGCGCCAGCGCCGCCGCCACGCGGTCCAGCGCGGCCGGCGTGCGAGCGACGATGCCCAGGCCCTCGCTGTTGCCGATGGCCAGCCGCTCGTCGCGCAGCAGCGCCACGAAGCCATCGACACGCCGCGCCGCCGCTTCGTCGAAGGCCACGAGCGTGGAGCGCAGCTCCGGCGATGCCGGCGCGCGCAGCACGCGGCCGTGGCATTGCCCGGGCAGGCGCTGGTCGGCGGCGAAGAGCGGCGCGCCGGTGACGATGGCCAGCGCCTGCTCCTGCACCACAGCGCGGCCCACGAAGGGGCCGCCGGCGCGCATCGAGCGCAGCTCGGCCACCGGCCATGCGCGGGCCTGCAGCCGGCCGGTGCTTTGCCCTGCCGCCATGGCCTCGCGCAGCGTGGCGCAGGCGCTGGCCAGCGGCCACGCGAACTCGCGCACCGAATCGCTGCCCACGGTGGCCTTCACGCGCGCGATCTCTCGCGTGGTCGGCAGGCGCACGGTGACCGCATCCCAGCCCGCGCCCAACTCCTGGCAGGCGATCTGCTTGAAGGCCGTGCTCACCTGCTGGCCCAGTTCGGCGCGCGGCAGGAACACGGTGTAGCGGCCGCGCTCGTGGCGCACCCATCCAAGCGCATCGTCGTCGTTTGGCACCGGCCGCTTGGGGATCACCGGCAGCGCGCAGCCGCCCAGCAGCACCGGCGCAAAGCCCACCGTCAGGCCGCCGGCGATGAAGCCGCGCCGCTTCACGGCTGCCCCTGCCCCGCCAACAACCGCGCTGCCTGGTGCACCGCGGCGCGGATGCGCTGCTGCGTGCCGCAGCGGCACAGGTGGCCCGAGAGCGCCTCGTCGATCTGCGCGTCGCTCGGCCGCGGCACACGCTGCAGCAGCGCCGCGGCGGCCATCAGGTGGCCGGCCTGGCAGTAGCCACATTGCGGCACCTGCTGATCGAGCCAGGCCTGCTGCACCGGGTGCAGGCGGCCGCCCTGCGCCAGGCCTTCGATCGTCACCACCGCACGGCTGCCCACCGCCGCCACCGGCAACACGCAGCTGCGCGTGGGCGTGCCGTCGAGCCACACGGTGCAGGCGCCGCACTGCGCCTGGCCGCAGCCGAACTTGCTGCCCACGAGGCCCAGCGCCTCGCGCAGCACCATCAGCAGCGTGTCCTGCTGCCATTCCGGGGGTAGCTCGTGCTGCCCGCCATTCACCTGCAACTGCATGCCCGCGCTCCTGGGAAGAAGACGCGGCCAGTGTGGTCGCGGGCGGGCTTGTGGGTATTGAAGATCCGCGCCAGCGTCAGGCCAGCAAGGCGCCGTCGTTCAGCAGCCGCTGCTGCAACGCCGGCACGCTGAAGGCACCACTCAGCCGCAGCGCCGCAGCGGTACCCGCGGCCTGGCCCATGACGAAACACGCGCCGCTGGCGCGTGCCGCACTCTGGCCCAGGTGCTCCATGCCGGCGCAGCGGCCGGCCACGTGCAGGTTGGCCACGCGCTCGGGTTGCAGCATGCGGTAGGGCAGCTGGTTGAAGCTGTTGTCCGGATCGCGCGGGAAGGCCCATTCGATGCGCCCGGCCACATGCTGCTCCACCGGCCAGGCGTTGAGGCCGATGCTGTCGTCGAAGCGCGCGCCGTTCAGCACCTCGTCGCCGCTGAGCATGTGCGCGCAGTGCACACGCCGTGTCTCGCGCACACCCACCTGCGGCGCGATCTCGGCGATCTCGGCGCGCTCGAAACCCGGCACCTCGGCGCGCAGGAAGCGCAGGTACTCGACGATCTGCTCGCGGCCCTGCACCTCGGCGGCGCTCAAGCCGGCAGCGTCGATGGCGTTGGCAGCGCGGCCCGCGTCGTCATGCAGCTGCGTGACGTTGGCGCGCCACTCGCTGGGGTTGCGCTGCGGGCGCAGGATCGCGCCCTGGCGCGGGAAGTTGTAGCGGCCGGCGGCTGCGGCCATCAGCTTGTCGATGGCCTTGAACTCGCCCACGGCGGCCAGCGCGCGCGGTGCGTCGACGTTCGAGAGCCTGAACATCGTGCTCGGGTAGAGCGCGTTGCCCTGGCCGTCGCCATAGGTGAAGGGCACGCCGGCGAAGGCTGCGACATCACCATCGCCACTCGCGTCGATGAACTCACGCGCGCGGATCGCGACACGGCCTGACTTCGTCTCGGCCAGCAGCGCGGTGATGTGCTCACCGTCCATCACCACGCCAGCCGCCCAGGCGTGGAACAGGAGCCGCACGCCGGCCGAGAGCAGGAAGCCATCAGCGGCGCACTTGTAGGCCGCCACGTCGTACGAACGCACGCGGATGCGGCCCTGCAAGCCGTCCTGCGGCTCGTTCAGGCCACCGAGCGCGCCGATGCGGTGCAGCAGTTCGTCGGCCACGCCGCGCACCAGCAGCTGCATCTCACCACCACGCTTGCCGAACAAACCCGCGAAGTTGGTGACACCCCCCGCAGTGCCCATGCCACCGAGGAAACCGTGGCGTTCCAGCAGCAGCGTCTGGGCACCGAGCCGCGCCGCGCTCACCGCGGCGGCCAGGCCCGCGGGCCCGCCACCGACCACCAGCACGTCGACCTCGGCGAACACCGGCGTCGCCCGCGCCGGCTCGTGCACCATGTTCACTCCAGCTTGATGCCGCGCGTGGTGATGATCTCGCCCAGCAGCTTGGCCTCGCTGGCCACGCGCGTGGCCAGGCCTTCGGCCGTGCTGCCCTGCGGCTCCCAGCCACCCGTGAGCAGGCGGTTGCGCACGTCGGCGTCCTTGTAGATCGTGGCGATGTCGCGCGCCAGCCGTTCCTGTGCCGGCTTGCTCAGGCCCGCGGGTGCCACCAGCGCGGTCCACACCTCCAGCGGCGCCATCTTCACCCCCGCTTCCGCCAGCGAGGGCACATCCGGTGCCAACGGGCTGCGCGGCCCCGCCAGGCCCACGGCGTTGAGCTTGCCGGCCTTCACCTGCGCCAGCGCGAGGCCCGGTGGCACCAGCGCGGCCTGGATCTGGCCGCCCAACATGGCCGTCAGCACGGCAGGGTTGCCGTTGTACGGCACGTGCACGGCAGCGGTGTTGCCGATGGCGGCCTTCACCACCTCCATGCCCAGGTGCGCCACCGAGCCGATGCCCACGGAGCCGTAGCTCAGCTTGTCGCCCGCCGCCTTCGCCGCGGCCACCCAGGCGGCGCCGGTGGGCTGGTCGGCCGGCGTCACCAGCACCACCGGCGCAGTGGCCAGCAGCGAGACGAAGGCGAAATCCTTGGCGGGGTCGAAGGCGAGCTTGGGGTTCAGCACCTTCGCCGTGGTGAGGTTGCCGTTGATCACGACGCCGAGCGTGTGGTCGTCGTTGCTCTTGGCCACCGCGTCGGCCGCCACGTTGCCGCTGGCGCCGGGGCGGTTCTCCACCACCACCGGCTGGCCCCAGAGCTTGGACAGGGGCTCGGCGATGGCACGCGCCGCGATGTCGGGCGTGCTGCCGCCGGGGAAACCCACGAGGATCTTCACCGGCTTGCTGGGCCAGGCCGTCTGCGCCACGGCGGGCATGGAAACGGCTGCCGCCAGGGCTGCCAGTGCCACCACGGTGTGGCGGCGGGAGGGTTGGGTGATCGTGCTCATGGGGCCTCTGCTGCAGTGTCTGCTGAAGTCGGCGCGCAGTATCGCAGCGCACCCCTACCATCCCGGGCCATGGTTGTCCTGGATGGCGCGCTCGTGTTGGCCGCTGCGGTGCCGGCGCTGTGGCTCAGGCCCTGGCGCGGCTGGGCCGGCGCCGGCCCGCCCTGGCCGGCCTGGCTGCTGGTGGTGACGCTGCCGCTGCTGTGGAGCCTGGATCGCATGGCCGGCACGCCGCTGCTGCAGCCGCTGTCGGGCGTGGGGCTGCTGGTGCTGATGCTCGGCTGGCCGCTGGCGGTGCCGGCCATCGGCGCGGTGGCGCTGCTGATGGTGCTGTTCACGCCGCTGCCAGCGGAAGCGATCCTGCACCGCGCCGTCTGGCTCGGCCTCGTGCCGGCCACGCTGCTGCTGGCCTTCGGCGCGCTGCTGCGCCGCTGGTTGCCTGCCAACCCCTTCGTCTACACGCTGGGCCGCGCGTTCTTCGGCACCGCCATCGCGCTCACACTGGCCGGCGCCGCGGCGGCGCTGATCGACGGCGCACCGCCCGGCATCGCGCTGGAAGATCTGCTGCTGGCACGCGGCCTCGCGGCCTTCGGCGACGCCTTCATCACCGGCATGTTCGCCGCCATCTTCGTGGCCTACCGCCCGCAGTGGCTGGCCACCTGGGCCGACCGGCTGTACCTGCGCGGCTGAGGCCTCATCGTCTCCAGAACTGGGGCGTGAACAGCACCAGCACGGCCAGCAGCTCCAGCCGCCCGAGCAGCATCGCAAAGCTGCAGACCCAGGTCTGGAAATCGGACAGCCCCTGGTAGTTCACCGCCGGCCCCACGTCGCCGAGCCCGGGGCCGATGTTGTTCACGCAGGCGATCACCGCGGTGAACGCCGTCACCGGCTCCAGCCCGCTGAACAGCAGCAGCATCGTCAGGCCCACCAGCGAGGCGCCGTACAACATCATGTAGGCGATGACGCTGGCCATCACGCGCTCACCCACCGTCTGCGTGCCGATCATCACCGGGTTGACGACACTGGGGTGCACGATGCGCACCAGCTCGCGCCGTGCCTGCTTCAGCAGCAGCAGCATGCGGATCATCTTGATGCCGCCACCCGTGCTGCCGGCGCAGGTGGCAAAACAGCCGAGCAGGATCATGAGCAGCGGCGCGAACAGCGGCCACTGCGCGTAGTCGTACGAGGCATAGCCGGTGGTGGTGGCCACGCTGACCACGTGGAAGGCCGTGTGGCGCAGCGCCTCGCCCCAGCCCGCGTAGGCATCGTTGGCCACCAGGTAGCTGGCGATGAGCGCGATGCTGCCGCCCACGGCCGCATAGAAGGCGCGCACCTCGGCGTTGCGCCACAGCACGGCCAGCGAGCGCGCGCGCCAGGCCATGAAGTACAGCACCAGGCTCACGCCCGACAGCATCATGAACACGATCGCCACGCCCTCGATCGCCGGCGAGTTCCAGTGCCCGAAGCTGGCGTCGTAGCGAGAGAAGCCGCCCAGGCTCACCGTGGTGCACATGTGCAGGAAGGCGTCGAGCCAGCTCATGCCGGCCCAGCGGTAGGCGAAGAAACACGCCAGCGACAGGCCGAAGTAGGTGCCCCAGATCACACGCGCCGTGTCGGCGATGCGTGGCGTGAGCTTCTGGTCCTTCAGCGGGCCGGTGATCTCGGCCTTGAACAGCTGCGAGCCACCCACCCCGAGCATCGGCAGGATGGCCACCGCCAGCACGATGATGCCCAGGCCGCCCACCCACATCATGAAGCAGCGCCAGACGTTCACGCTCACCGGCAGCTTCTCCAGCCCCACCAGCGCCGTGGCACCGGTGGCGGTGAAGGCCGACACGGCCTCGAAGACGGCGTCGGTGATGCTGAGCCCGGGCACCGCCAGCAGCAGCGGCAGCGCGCCGAACAAGGGCAGCACGATCCAGGTCATGCCCACGAGCAGGAAGCCATCCCGCGGCTGCAGCTCACGGCGGAAGCGGCGCGTGGCCAGGCTCATCAGCACGCCGCACACCGCGGTGAGGGTGGTCGCGATGACGAAGGCCCGCTGCGCATCGTCGCCCCCCAGCAGCGCAAAGGCCAGCGGCACCAGCATCAGCAGCGCAAACAGCACCACCATGCGGCCGATCAGCGCGAGGACGGCGAGGAAACCCATGGTCGCGGCGCTTCAGAACAGGAAGGTCGCGCTCACCTGGAACAGCTTCTCCACCTCGCGCACCATGCGCTTGCGCGGCACGAACACGATGACGTGGTCGTTGGGCTGCACCACCGTGTCGTGGTGGGCGATGATGACCTCGGGTTTGGCGTCCTCCCCCGCCTCGCTGCCGTCGGGCCGGTGCAGCCCGCGCACGATGGCGCCCACCTGCGCGCCCTTGGGCAGGCCGATCTCGTCGATGCGGCGGCCGGCCATGCGGCAGGTCTTGCGGTCGCCGCGCACGATGGCCTCCAGCGCCTCGGCAGCACCCCGGCGCAGGCTGTGCACGGCCTCCACGTCGCCACGCCGCACGTAGGCCAGCAGCTCGCCCAGCACGGCGTGGCTGGGGCTGATGGCGATGTCGATGGTGGTGCCCTGCACCAGGTCGGCGTAGGCGCGGCGGTTGATCACCGCCATCACGCGCCGCGCGCCCAGGCGCTTGGCGAGCAGGCAGGACATGATGTTGTCCTCGTCGTCGCTGGTGACGGCCAGGAAGAGGTCCATGTCCTCGACGTTTTCGTCGCCGAGCAGGTCCTCGTCGGTGCTGTCGCCGTTGAGCACCAGCACGTTGCTGCCGAGCTGCGCCGCCAGGTACTCGCAGCGCTCGCGGCGCGGCTCGATGAGCTTGACCTGGTAGTCGCCCTGGATCTGCCGCGCCAGCCGCAGGCCGACCTTGCCGCCGCCGGCGATCATGACGCGCCGCACCGGCTCGGCCTCTTCGCGCAGGCCGTGCAGCACCGTGCGGATGTGCTCGGTGGCGGCGAGCACGAAGACCTCGTCACCCGGCTCGATGTGCGTGCTGCCGTCGAGGTTGGTGATGGCCTTGTCCTGGCGGTAGATGGCCACGATGCGCATGTCCACGCCGGGCACCAGCTTCGGAATCTCGGCCAGGCCGTGGCGCACCAGCGGCCCGCCGGCCACCGCGCGCACCGCGATCAGGCTCACCAGGCCATGCGCGAACTCCAGCACCTGCAGCGCCTCGGGCCAGGTGATGAGCTTGCGGATGTAGGTGGTGACGCTCTGCTCGGGCACGATGACCTGGTCGACGCCGAAGCCCTCCTTCTCCAGCAGCGGGCTGCCGTTGTCGAACTCGGGGCTGCGCACACGCGCGATCGTGGTCGGCACGTTGAACTGCTGCTTGGCCACCTTGCAGGCCACGAGGTTGGTCTCGTCCAGCGGCGCGCAGGCGATCAAGAGGTCGGTGTCCTCGATGCCGGCTTCCTGCAGCACGCTGGGCTGGATGCCGTTGCCGACCACGCCGCGCAGGTCCAGGCGGTCTTGCAGCATGGCCAGGCGCGCGGGGTCGGTGTCGATGACGGTGATGTCGTTCTTCTCCGACACCAGGCTCTCGGCCACGCTTTCGCCCACGCGGCCGGCGCCGAGGATGACGATCTTCATCGTCAGGCCCGCACGGCCGTTCCGAAGGGCCTGACCGCCCCCACGGGGGGCCGCGAACGCAGTGAGCTGGGGGGCACCATGATGCGCGAGTGTAGGTGCGGCTCAGTGCGCTTCCAGCGCGCGCTGCGCCAGGCGCGTGAGCAGCGGCGCCAGGCGCGCCTGCAGCGTGGGGCCACGTTCGCGGAAGGCGGCGCTGAGCGCCAGGCGTTCATCGCCGCCGGGCAGCGTGACCAGCTCCACCGCCGCCAGCCGCGCCACCACGCCATGCAGCAGCGTGGTGGCGAGGGCATCCAGCTCGGCGTCGCCCCACACCGCGTGACCCTGCTCGGTGCCACGCGACTTGTTCAGGCCACGCGCCGCCACCAGCGTGCCAAGCGCACCGACCACACCACCGGCGAGTGCGCCCATGCCCATCGTGAGGCCGCCCGTGGCGATGTCGGCCTTCAGGCCCGTGACAGCGCCGCTGACCACACCGCCCACCAGCGCGGCGCGGCCTTCGGCCACCCGCGGCTTGATGCGGGCTGCGGATGGGGCTGCTGCGGCGACGGCCTCCTGGCCGTCGCCCAGAGCCAGGGCCAGTTGTTCGCCCAGCTGCTGCAGTTCGCCAGCCAGGCGTTGCGCCAGGCGTTCGCGTGCGGGGCCGTCGTCACCCCGGCCGCCGAGCAGGCCGGCTTCGGGCAGAGGCTCGCGCTGCTGGGCGATGCGCGCCAGGCTCGCGGCGAGCAGCGCGGCAGCGGCCTCGAGGCGCACCTGCTGCTGGCCGCGCCAGGCGGCGTGCAGGCGCTCGGCGCGGGCGTCGGCCTGCAGCGCGGCGCCCAGTGCCCGCCAGAAGGCCGAGTGGCCGCGGCCGGCTTCTTCGGCGCTGATCACCGGCAGCGCCAGGCGCGCGAGCCACGGCGGCCGCGTGGTGTCTGGGGGTGCTTGCAGCAGCACGGCGTCGAAGCGGCCACGCAGCGCGTGCAGCGCCTGCTGCTCAGGGGGTTGTGCGGCCCAGAAGCGCCACCAGGGTCGCTCGGGCAAGGCCTGGCCGTGGCGCAGCAGCGCCGGCGCGGCCTGCACGACGAGGCTGTCGCCTTCGGGGCTGTCCAGCAGCACCTGCTCGCCACCGTCCACCAGCGCGCGGCCCAGCAGGCGCGGCGGCGGCTCCACCCCCAGAGGCAGCCACAACAGCCGCAAGGGCCGCGGCGGGCTCGTGCGCATCAGCGGGTGCAGGCCTTCGAAGTAGCCACCCGTGAGGGGCAGCGGGAAGTGCCGCGCCAGCATGCCGGCGCGCCACGCCGCCGTGAGGGCGAGCACCAGCCGCGGCAGCACCACCACCAGCGCCAGCGTGGCCGCGAAGAGGTGGATCCACGGCGCCGCGCTCGCGACCGCCGCGGCACCGGAGGCCAGCTGCAGTGGTGCGACGTCGGGCACGGCGATGCCGGTGATCACACTCGCCGGCGCCAGCAGCAGGCCGAGTGCGCCCTGCACCGCCGGCGCGTCGAGGAAGGTGCTCTGCCAGCCGGCGCGGTAGTCCAGCACCAGGCCGCGCAGGTACAGGCCGGCGATGAGGCCGAGCGCGAGCGCGGCGGCGGCCGCGTGCATCAGCAGCAGCAGGCGCTGCACGCTCAGCGGCGCGGCATGGCGCAGCCACAGCAGATCCACGCCTTCGTCGTGCCGCGCGATCCAGCCGGCAAGCCGCTCGGCCCAGCGTGGCCCGCTGGAAGGCCACGCTGCTGCGAGGTACACAGCCAGGTTCCACGCCACCACGGCCCACACCGCGGGCGCCAGCAGGTTCACACGCTGCGGCGGGCCGAGCTGGTCGACCGCCACGCCGGCCGCAAGACCCAGCAGCAGCGCCACGCCCACCCAGCCGGCATGCCACCAGCGGCGTTTCAGCCAACGCGCTGCGGCGGCATCACGTGGCAGCAGGCGCTGCAGCGCGAGCGCGGCGCGTGCGCTCACGAAGCGCTCGGGCGCCGCCCCCTCGCCAGCCACGGCCAGCGCCTGCTCGGTGGCCCAGCGACGGTCGGCATCGCTCCACGAGGGCGACGCTGCCGCGCTTTCGCGCGACATCACGAGAACTACCTCGCGCGCCTGGTCTTCGGTCACGGGCGCACTGTAGCGCCCGGGGTCAGGCGTTCAGCCGATGGCCTTGTGCAGGGCGGGTGTGGCGGCTTCGATCGGGCCGAGCAGCCGCTGCCACAGGCGCGGCCCGGGCTCGCGGCGGAAGGCGCCGAAGTGGCCCAGCGCCTTGGCGCCCACGTCGGCCGGCGCGATGCCGTGGCGCTGCACGGCCGCGTTGCGGAACATCTCGGCCAGGCCATCGACGGCGCGCGGCGGGGCAAAGCGCAGGTCGTCGCTGACGTGCCACAGGTGCACCGGCACGTTCAGCGCCGAGGCGGCGCGGTGCTCGGCCATGGCCGGGTCGCCGTAGGCCCAGCCGCGTGTTGCGCCCCAGCGCGCCCAGTCGCGCGCGGCCGCCGCCGGCAGCGGCTGCGCGCCGCCGCCCAGCGCCCAGCCCGGCAGGTGGCCGAACAGCGCCACCTGCGTGGGCAGCCAGGCGCGGAAGAAGAACTCGGCCACCCAGCGGTGGTGGCCCGGGTACAGGCGCGGCTCACCGAGCTGCGAGGCCACGCTGAGCAGCGCATCGGCGCGCTCCACGCCGCGCGCAAACGGGATCGCATTGCCGCCGAAGCTGTGGCCCACCAGCAGCAGCGGCAGGCCCTGCGTGGCGCGGCGCGCCTCGGCGGCGGCCAGCGCCGCGGGCATGTCGAGCAAGGCCCAGTCGCGCATCGAAGCACGCTCGTGCCGCATGGGGCCGCGGCGCGAGCCGGCCACGCCGCGGTAGTCGTAGGTCAGCACGGCGTAGCCGCGGCCGGCCATCCATTCGGCAAAGCCGCGGTAGTAGCCACGCGGCGCGCCGGCGGCGCAGCTGACCACAGCCACCGCACGCGCAGCACCCGTGGGTGGCTCGAACCAGGTGGCGGCCAGGTGGCGGCCGTCTTCGGCCACCAGGTGGTGCTGGCCGGATGCGGCCGAGGCGGCAGCAGCTGCCGTGGCGCCGAGGCCGGGATTGCGGGTGATGTCCATGGCCGCGACTCTAGAAACAGGCCGTGGTGTTGACTAGACTCGCTTGTGTTGACGGATTGTTGAGGCAAAGTTGACAACCAGGCGCCGTTCCCCACTGCCGCTGCTGCGTGCACCGCCGCTGCCCGACGCGAACGCGCTGGAGCTGTTTGCACGCATCGTCGCTGCCGGCAGCTTTGCGCAGGCGGCGCGTGAGCTCGGCCTGACCCGCGCCGCGGTGAGCCGGCGCGTGGCGCACATCGAGGCCCAGCTCGGCACGCCGCTGTTCGCGCGCACCACCCGCGCGCTGGGCCTGAGCGAGGCCGGCCGGGCGCTGGCCACGCGGGCCCGCGCGGTGCACGAGGCGGCGGAATCGGCCCGCCGCGGGCTGCGCGCGCGGGGTGCCAGCGACGCCGAAGGTTTTGTCGGCACGCTGCGCATCACCTCGGTGCCGATGTTCGGCCACGCGGTGCTGGGGCCGCTGCTGGCGCGCTTCCAGGCCCGGCACACCGCGCTGCGCATCGAGCTCAGGCTCACCAACCGCCGCATCGACCTGCTGCGCGAGGACATCGACATCGCCTTCCGCATCACCGACCGCCCGCCACCCGATTGCGTGGCCACGCCGGTGCTGCCCTTCGTGGTGCGCGCCTACGCCGCGCCGGTGCCGGGCGTGCCGCTGGCGCACCCGCGCGATCTGGCCCACAACCGCTGCCTGCTGTTCGGCCCGCCCACCGAGGAGAGCACGCTGACCTGGCAGCACGAGGGCAGCGGCGAGCGGCTGCCGGTGACGATCCAGCCCGCGATGGTGGGCGACGAACTCGGCACGCTGCAGGCCGCGGCGCGGGCGGGCGGCGGCGTCTACTTCTCGCCCGACTTCGCGGTGCGGGCCGACGTGCGCAACGGCCTGCTGGTCGACGCGTTGCCCGGCTGGCGGCTGCCGGTGATCGAAGGTGGCCAGGTCATGGCGCTCACGCTGCCGGTGACGGTGGCGCCAGAAAGCGCACGCGAGCTGGTGCGCTTCGTGCGCAGCCAGCTCGCGGTTCAGGAAGGCTGAATCAGGCGCTGTGCAGCAGCGCCACCAGCTGCGCCTGCGAGTGCGTGCCGGTCTTCTGGTACATCTCGCCCACGTGCGTGCGCACGGTGCTGATCTTCACGCCCAGCTGTTCGGCCGCCGTGGTGGGCTTCATGCCCTGGCACAGCATCTCGGCCAGGCGGGCCTGGGTGCGGGTGAAGCGGAAGCGGCGGCGCATGCTGTCGGTGCGGGTCATCGCCACGCGCTCCACCGTGCCCATGATCCAGCCGAAGCTGCCGGGCACGCCGTCACCCTGGCCCATGGCGCGCAGCGTGATCTGCATCGGAGCGCCACCTTCGCTGTCCAGCGGCAGCGTGATCTCCTGGCCACCGGCCAGCATCGGCTGCCAGTGCGCCAGCGGCACCCAACGGCCGGCCTGGCGCAGCGCGATGCGCCCGGCGGCGTCGGTCCACAGGCCTTCGCGACGCTCGATGCGGCGGCTGGCGGCGGGGTTGGACTCCAGCACCATGCCCTGCGCATCGGTGACGAACAGCGGGTGCTCCAGGCGCTCGAGCAGGCAGTGGCCGAGCGCGGCCAGGCGTTGTGCGCGGGTGGGCTGCGAGGTGAAGGCGGTTTGCATGGTGCTTCTCCTGGGGTCTGCTACAGGGCCTTGCTGGCCGATGGGTGCATTGGGCCCCCGAGCAGGGTTTGGAGAAATGACACCTTGGTATCCCCTGGCCGAAGGACCGGTGACACCCTGAGCGGCCGATCACGCCATCGCTACGCCAAAGCCCTGCCGATGAGGATCTTCTGCACCTCGCTCGTGCCCTCGTAGATCTGGCACACACGCACGTCGCGGTAGATGCGCTCGACGGGGAAATCGCTCACGTAGCCGTAGCCGCCGTGCACCTGGATGGCGTCGCTGCAGACCTTCTCGGCCATCTCGCTTGCGAAGAGCTTGGCCATGGCGGCCTCCTTCAGGCAGGGCCGGCCGGCGTCCTTGAGGCTCGCCGCGTGGTGGATCATCTGCCGCGCCACCTCGATCTGCGTGGCCATGTCGGCCAGCTTGAACTGCACCGCCTGGTGGTTGAAGATCGGCTGGCCGAAGCTCGTGCGCTCCTTGCTGTAGGCCAGCGCCGCCTCGAAGGCCGCGCGGGCCATGCCCAGGGCCTGGCTGGCGATGCCGATGCGGCCGCCCTCCAGGCCGCTGAGCGCGATCTTCAGCCCCATGCCTTCCTCGGCCAGCAGGTTCTCGGCCGGCACGCGGCAGTTCTCGAACAGGATCTGCGCCGTGTCGCTGGCGTGCTGGCCCATCTTGTCCTCGATGCGCGCCACCGTGTAGCCAGGTGTCTTCGTCGGCACGATGAAGGCGCTGATGCCCTTCTTGCCAGCTGCCTTGTCGGTGACGGCCATGACGATGGCCACGTCGCCGTTCCTGCCACTGGTGATGAACTGCTTGACGCCGTTCAGCACGTAGTGGTCGCCGTCGCGGATGGCCGTGGTGCGCAGGCCGCCGGCCTCGCTGCCCACGTGTGGCTCGGTGAGGCAGAAGGCGCCCAGCATGTCGCCGCGCGCCAGGGGCTTCAACCAGCGCTCCTTCTGCGCGTCGTTGGCATAGGCCATCAGGATCGAACACACCGGGCAGTTGTTGACGCTGATGACGGTGCTCGTGGCGCCGTCGCCCGCCGCCACTTCTTCCAGGATCAGCGCCAGCGCCAGGTAGTCCAGCCCCGCGCCGCCCCAGGCCTCGGGCACCGCCACGCCATAACAGCCGAGTTGAGCGAGGCCGCGCAGTTGCGCCGCCGGGAAGGCGTGGCTCTTGTCCCAGGCCGCGGCATGGGGTGCGATCTCGGCCTGCACGAAGCTGCGCACGGCGTCCTGCACGGCAAGGTGGTGTTCTGAAAGCAGCATGGTGGCTCGCGAAGCGGCCGGTTTGGCGGGGCTTGACGCCGCTGTTGCCGCTATCGGTTCTGGGGGACGCGGAGCATACTCGGCGCACGGAGCACCCCGTGCCGACGAACGCCGCCCCGATCGCCATGACCGAACTCCCGCGCGGTGCGCAGCGGCTGGCGCTGTCGCTGCTGCTGATGGCGCTGTTCACGGCGCTGCTGGGCACGCTGGCGATGTCGCTGCTGTCGGCGGCGCGGGCCTACGTCGGGGGTGAAGGCCAATGGTCGCGCGCGCAGAAGAGCGCCGTGCAGGCGCTGCTGCTGTACCTGGACAGCGGCGACGGCGCCCACTTCCGGGCCTGGGAGGCCGCCATCGCCGTGCCGCTGGGCGACCGCCGCGCGCGCGAGGAGCTGGACAAACCCGAGTTCGACCGCGGCGTGGTCACCGAAGGCTTTCTCGCCGGCCAGAACCACGCCGACGACATCCCGGCCATGATCCGCCTGTACCGCTGCTGCGGCGCGCTGCCTTTCATGGCCGAACCGATCGCGGTCTGGCGCGAGGCCGATGGCCTGGTGGCAGAACTGGCGGCCACCGCACGGCAGGCGCAGGCCATGCATGCACAGGGCCGCCAGGCTGAACTGACGGCCGCGCTGCGCGAGCAGGTGCTGGCGCTCGATGCCCGCCTGACGCCGCTGGAGTTGCGCTTCTCATCGCAGTTGGGCGAGGCTTCGCGCTTGGCCGTGCGCCTGTTGCTGGCGGGGCTGGTGGGTGGTGCACTGGTGCTGGGGCTCGGCGGTTATGTCTTCGTGTACCGCCGCGCACGTCGCGAACGCGAGGCGGCCCGAGCCCTCCGGCGCAGCGAGACGCTGTTCCGCTCGCTCTGGGAGACCACCGACGACACGGTGCTGATCGTCGGCCCCGACAACACCATCCGCTTCGCCAACCCCGCCGCCGACGCGCTGTTCGGCCACACGCCGGGCTCGCTGGTGGGCCACCCGCTCACCCTCGTGATGCCGGAGCGGCTGCGTGCCGGCCACAACGCCGGCATGGCGCGCCACATGGCCAGCGGCCAGCGCAGGCTCGACTGGACGGGCACACGCGTGCCCGCGCTGCGCGCCGACGGCAGCGAGGTGCCGGTGGAGATCCGCTTCGCGCGCTTCGAGCTCGACGGTGAGCCGCTGTTCGTCGGCTTCCTGCGCGACATCACCGCGCGGCTCTCGGCCGAGCGCGAGATCCTCGACGCCAACAGCGGCCTCGAACAACGGGTGGCCGAGCGCACGCGCGAGCTGGTGCAGGCCAACCAGCGGCTGCTGCAACTCGACCGCCTGAAGAGCGAGTTCCTGGCCTCGATGAGCCACGAGCTGCGCACGCCGCTGAACAGCATCCTCGGTTTTGCATCGGTGCTGCACCAGGGCATGGCCGGGCCGCTCAACGCGGAGCAGCAGCGGCAACTGGGTTTCATCAAGGGCTCGGGCGAACACCTGCTGGCGCTGATCAACGACCTGCTCGACCTGTCTCGCATCGAGTCGGGCCGCATGGAGGTGGCGCAGGAGCTGTTCGACCTGCGCGACGTGGCCACCGAGGTGCAGGCCAACCTGCGCCCGCTGGCGGCACGCAAGGGGCTGGTGCTGCAGCTGGTGGCACCCGAGGCGCTGGCGCTCAGCGGCGACCGGCGCAAGACCTACCAGGTGCTGCTCAACATCGCCGGCAACGCCGTCAAGTTCACCGAGCAGGGCCAGGTGCAGATCCGCGCGCGGCGTGAAGGCGATGCCGCCGTGGTGGAGGTGCAGGACAGCGGCATCGGCATCGCGCCCGAGCAGCTGCCGCAGCTCTTCGAGGCCTTCCGCCAGCTCGACGGCAGCATGGCGCGCAGCCACGAAGGCACCGGCCTGGGCCTGCACCTCACGCAGCGGCTGCTGGTGCTGATGGGCGGCTGCGTGGAGGTGGAGAGCACGCCGGGCGTGGGTTCGCTGTTCCGCGTGCGCCTGCCGCTGCAGGGGCCGGCACCGGCGGCGCCGGCGCTGCGGCCCGACGAGGTGCCTGCGTGAACACGGCCGCCCCGGGCAGCCCGCTGGTGCTGCTGGTGGAGGACAACGAGGTCAACCGCTACCTCGCGCAATACGTGCTGGAGCAGGGCGGCTTCCGCGTACGCTGCGCCGGCGACGGCAGCGAGGCGCTGCGCCTGGCGCAGGCCGAACGCCCCGACCTGATCCTGATGGACTTGCGCATGCCGGTGCTCGACGGCTATGAAACCACGCGGCGCCTGAAGGCGGACCCCGCGCTCGCCACGATCCCCGTGGTGGCGCTGAGCGCGCAGGCGATGCCGCAGGAACGCGAACGCGCGCTGGCCGCCGGCTGCGTGGCGCACATCGAAAAGCCGATCGACCCGGCGCTGTTCGCGCAGCAGGTGCGCGGCCACCTGCTGCCGCGCGGCTGAGGGCTACCAGGCCAGCGGCTGGCCGTCGAAGTTGAAGAAGCCGCCGTTGTCGGCCGGCTTCAGCGCCGCCAGCGTGCGGCGCATGCCGGCCACGCTGGTGGCCACGTCGAGGTCGGCGCCGGCGCCGCCCATGTCGGTGCGCACCCAGCCGGGGTGGAAGCTGATGCAGGTGGCCTGGCCGGCGAAGGCGATGGACACGTCCTTCAGCACCGAGTTCAGCGCCGCCTTGCTGGCGCGGTAGAGCCAGCCGTCGGCGCTGCCGCGCAGGCCGATGGAGCCCATGCGCGAGGAGATCACCGCCAGCTTCGCACCCGGCGCCAGGTGCGCCGCCAGCTGCGGCAGCACGCGCATGGCGCCCAGCACGTTGGTGTGCATCACGGCGTTGAACTCGGCCTCGGTGGGCGTGGCCAGGCCGCTCGTGCGCGGGCCGTAGACGCCGGCGTTGAAGATCAGCGTGTCGAAGGCCTCGCCGTCGATCGGCCAGGCGAGCGCGGCGGCGCCGGCGGCGGTGGCCACGTCGACCGTCAGCGCCCGCGCGCCCAGCGCCTCGATGCGGGCACGGCCTTCTTCGCTGCGCGCCGTGGCGGTGACCGCGACCCCGTCGGCACGGTACTGGCGCACGAACTCCAGGCCGATGCCGCGCGAGGCACCGATCAGCATCACGTTCTTCATGCGCCCACCGGCCTCTCCTTCAGGATGCGAAGCGCGAGGCCCATGAACAGCAGCCCGCCGATGGCGTTCAGCACCCGCGCCAGCGGCCCGCTGGAGCCCAGGCGCTGCAGTTGCGCCGCCAGCAGCACCAGTGCCAGCAGGAACAGGGTGCCCTGCACGATGAACCAGGCGCCCAGCAGCAGGAACGAGGCGGTGCGGCTGGGCGTGGCCGCCGGCACGAACTGCGGCAGGAAGGCCAGGAAGAATAACGCCACCTTGGGGTTGAGCACGTTGGTGAGCACGCCGGTGCGGAACTCGGCCCACCAGCCCCGCGGCGCGACCCTGCCCCCGTCCACCCGAGCGGGTGCTGACCCACGCCAGGCCTGCCGCAGCATGCCCAGGCCCAACCACACCAGGTAGGCCGCGCCGGCCCACTGGATGGCCAGGAACGCCGCCGGGTGCAGCGCCAGCAGCGCCGCCAGGCCAAAGGCCGCCGCCAGCGCATGCACCGCACAGCCGGCGCTGATGCCCAGCGCTGCCGCCACGCCGGCCCGCGCGCCGGCCTGCAGCGTGCGGCTCACGGTGAGCAGGAAATCGACGCCCGGCGTCGCGTTGAGCACGAACACCGCGGCCGCAAACACCGCCAGCTGCGGGCCGGCCGGCACAAGTTCCCACAACGGGGCCAGCAGCGGGCCGCTCATGGCTGCAGCAGCCGGCACACTGCAGCTCCCATCCCGAGAGGACCGAACACCCCGTCATGGACCCCACCACCGCCGTGGTGCTGATGACGCTGAACCTGGCTGTGACCGGCGCGCTGGTCGCGCTGGTGGCGCGCCACAACCCGAGCCAGCGCCCGCTGCTGCAGTGCGCGGCGAGCACCGGGCTGTTTGCGCTGGCCTTCGTGCTGCGGCTGTCGCTGGGCCTGGGCGGCGCCAGCCCCTGGGCGCTGCTGGCCGACACGGTGATGATCTTCGCCGCCGCCCTCTTCCTGCGCGGGCAGCGCCAGTTCATGCACCGGCCGGTGTGGCCGCTGGGCCGTGTGCTGGCGGCGGCGCTGGCCTTCGGCGCCGTGCACGTGCTGGCCACCCTGCTCGCCGGCCAGCAACTGCGCCACCTGCTGCTCAACGGCGCCCTGGCCACGCTGTACCTCGCGATGGCCTTGCAGGCCTGGCACGGCCAGCGCGAGCTGGCGGCTTTCGAGCGGCCGGCGCAGCGCCTGATGGCCGGCACTGCCATCGTGCTTGGCGGGGCCACCGCGCTGCGCGCCGCCGACGCGCTGCTGCGCGGCGTGGAGCCGCTGTTCAGCGGGCCCACGGCGCAGATGTACTACGCGCTGTCGTCGATCTGCATCCTGCTCATGGGCCCTTCGGTGCTGTGGTGGATGTTCACGCGCCTCACCGACGAACTGCACCGCCTGGCCACGCACGACCCGCTCACCGGCGCGCTCAACCGCAACGGCCTCGTGCAGGCCCTGCGCCGCCACTTCGGGCTGCGCCAGGTGCCGCCGCTGGTGTGGCTGATGCTGGACCTCGACCACTTCAAGCGCGTCAACGACACGCTGGGCCACCGCAGCGGCGACAAGCTGCTGCAGGCCGTGGCGCAGGCGCTGATGCAGCATGTGCGCGCCGAGGACCTGGTGGCGCGGCTGGGCGGCGAGGAGTTCCTCGTGGGCGTGGTCGGCCCCGGGCCGGGCCTGGCCGAAGCGCTGGCCGAGCGGCTGCGCGCCGCCGTGGCCGAACTGCCGTTCGCCGGGTTCACCGGGCCCGACGGCAAGCCCTGGCGATGCAGCGTGAGCATCGGCGTTTCGCCACCCTTCGTGCAGGCCAGCGAGTGGGAGACGGCGCTGCGCATCGCCGACGACGCGCTGTACGCCGCCAAGGCCGCGGGGCGCGACCGCGTGGTGGTCGGCGCCGCGGCCTGACCCGATCACAGCATCTCCAGCGCCAGCGCGGTGGCCTCGCCGCCACCGATGCACAGCGCCGCCACGCCGCGCTTCAGGCCGCGCTTCTTCAGCGCACCCAGCAGCGTGACGACGATGCGCGCGCCGCTGGCGCCGATGGGGTGGCCCAGGGCGCAGGCGCCGCCGTGCACGTTGACGATCTCGTGCGGCAGCTTGAACTCGGCCATCGCCGCCATGGTGACGGCGGCGAAGGCTTCGTTGACCTCCCACAGGTCCACGTGCCCGGCGCTCCAGCCGGCCTTGTTCAGCGCCTTCTCGATGGCACCGGCCGGCGCGGTGCTGAACCACTCCGGGGCCTGCGCGTGCACGGCATGGCTGACGATGCGCGCCAGCGGCTGCAGGCCCATCTTCGCGGCGGAGCTGGCACGCAGCATCACCAGCGCGGCGGCGCCGTCGCTGATGCTGCTGGCGTTGGCCGCGGTGATCGTGCCGTCCTTCTTGAACGCGGGCTTGAGCGTGGGGATCTTGTCGAGCTTGGCCTTGAAGGGCTGCTCGTCCCACTTGACCACGGTGTCGCCGGCCTTTCCGGGCAAGGACACCGGCGCCATCTCCCAGTCGAAGCTGCCGTCCTCGTTGGCAGCCTTGGCGCGTGTGGTGCTGGTGATGGCGTAGGCGTCCTGCGCCTCGCGCGTGAAGCCGTACTTGGCGGCGCAGCTCTCGGCGAACACGCCCATGGCCTTGCCGCGTTCGTAGGCATCTTCGAGGCCATCCATGGCCATGTGGTCGAACATCTGGGCGGCGCCGTACTTCACGCCCTTGCGCGCAAACATCAGGTGCGGCGCGTTGGTCATGCTCTCCATGCCACCGGCCACCACCACGCTGGCGCTGCCGGCGGCCAGCATGTCGTGCGCGAACATCATCGCGCGCATGCCGCTGCCGCACATCTTGGACAGCGTCACCGCGCCCGCGCTCTGCGGCAGCCCCGCCTTCAGCGCCGCCTGGCGCGCCGGCGCCTGGCCCTGGCCAGCCATCAGGCAGTTGCCGAGCAGCACCTCATCGACCGCGTCACGCGGCACGCCGGCGCGCTCGACGGCGGCCTTCACGGCTGCGGCGCCCAGCTCCCAGGCGGCCAGGCCGGCGAAATCACCCAGCAGGCCGCCGATGGGCGTGCGCGCGGCAGAGACGATGACGATGGGGTCGGTGGCCATGGTGGGACTCTCCTCTAGCGGTGGTCGGCGGCGCGCATCGTGAAGCGCTTGCCCGCCTCGTAAGGGAACACATCATGCACGTGCCCGGCCAGGATGCGCTCCTTGTGGCCTTGCCAGAAGGCCGCGTCCAGCAGGTCGGCGTGGTGCGACATGAAGATGTCGCGCACCTGGGCGTTGCCGAGCAGGAAGGGCGCGAAGGTCTCGGGGAACACGTCGCCCTTGTTGACCGTGTACCAGACCTCGCCGCTCATCTCCTCCTCCTCGTTGCGCGGCGCAGGCACGCGGCGGAAGTTGCAGTCGGTGAGGTACTCGATCTCGTCGTAGTCGTAGA
>VFQQ010001981.1_pt1 | contig 25455 bp, 26 predicted proteins | sample 3512341 | NCBI WGS metagenome assembly VFQQ01 (sample SAMN10412373, study PRJNA504923) | tailings metagenome | isolation source: Relicate 2 Philex TSF1 revegetated site | place: Philippines: Tuba, Benguet | collected 2017-08-29 | reverse complement strand
AAGGGCCTGATCCTGCTGTGCCGCACCAGCAACCCCGGCGGCGACGACCTGCAGGCGCAGGCCCTGGCCGGTGGCGAGAAGCTGTACGAGCGCGTGGCGCGGCTGGCGGCCGGCGAGTGGGCGCGCGGGGCGGAGCTTGGCCTCGTGGTGGGCGCCACCTACCCGCAGGAGGTGGCGCGCGTGCGCGAGCTGGCGCCGACGCTGCCGCTGCTGATCCCCGGCATCGGCGCGCAAGGCGGTGATGCCGAAGCCACCGTGCGTGCCGGCTGGCGGCCCGGCGCACCGATCATCGTCAGCAGCTCCCGCGCCGTGCTCTACGCCGGCGGTGACGCGGCGGCGATGCCCGCTTTCGCCGAAGCCGCGCGCCGCGTGGCGCAGGCCACCCGGCTGCAGCTGCAGCAGGCGCAGGGGTAGGCAACGATGGCCCCGGTGCCGCCGGTGGTGGACTTCGATCGTTCGATCCCGGTGCTGGTGCGCCGCGACGAGCCGCCGCCGAGCACGCTGCCGCCGACGCTGACACGCGGCTTCCTGTGGGTCATCGCCGCCGCCGCCGCGGTGGCGGTGCTGATGATGCTGGCCTCGGGCCTGGTGCTCGGGCAGACCGGTGCGCCGGCGCTGGCCTATGCGCTGCTGGCGGCCGTGGCGGTGGCCTGCACGCGGCTGAAGCCGCCGCATCTCGAACGCTCGTTGCTGCTGCTGCTGATCTCGGCCTCGGTGGCCATGGGCTTTGCCGCGGTGCGGCTGCAGTGGGGGCTGTCGGCGCCGGCGCTGCCGCTGCAGGCGCTGCTGGTGTGTGGGTTGGCGGCGGTGGCCGGCTGGCGCACCGGCCTCATCTACGCCGCGGTGGCCTTCGCCACGGTGGCCGGGGTGGCCTGGGTGGCACCGGTGCGCGTGGCCGAGCCGGGCATGCCGGGGCTGCTGGTGATGCTGGTCGCGCACACGGTGCAGATCGTGGCCGGCCTGGTGGCCGGCGGGCTGCTGTCGCGTGTGGTGAGCCAGGCCATCGGCGCGGCGCACAAGCGCGAGCAGCGCTTCCGCCGCCTGCTCACCCTCGCCGCCGACCTCTACTGGGAGATCGACAAGGACTACCGGCTGCTCGCCGCCGGCCAGCAGGGCCAGGAGCTGCGCGCGCTGCAGGCGCACACCGGGCTGGGCGCGCTGCCCTGGGAGCTGCCACGCTTTTCCTGCGACGCCGAGACGCTGGACCTGCTGATGGCCGACCTGGGCAGCCGCGTACCCTTCCGCGACCTGCCCTTCACCTGGTTCAACCGCGACGGCACCGCGCGCAGCTACCTCGCCAGCGGCGAGCCGCGCTTCGACAGCCGCGGCGCCTTCAAGGGCTACTGGGGCGTGGCGCGCGACGTCACGGCGGTGCACGCCGCACGCGCCGCGCTGGCGGCCACGGAAACGCGCTACCAGGAGATCTTCGCGCGCATCCCCACGCCGCTGGTGCTGCACCGCCAGGGCCGTGTGCTCGACGCCAACCCGGCGGCGCTGGCGCTGTTCGGCCACCCCGACATGCCGGCGATGCGCGGCACCGACATCCTGGCCGCCTACGAAAGCGGCGACTCGCGCGAGCTCGCGCGCCGCCGCCTGCAGCAGCTGCTGGACATGCCCGAGGGCGCGGCGCTGTCGCCGGCCGTGTTCCAGCTGCGGGTGGGCCAGCGCACGCTCACCGTGCAGGCCGCGGGTGTGCGCGTGCAGGCGCAGGGCGGGCCGGCGGTGCTGTCGATCTACATGGACATGACCGAGCGGCTGGCGGCCGAGGACATCGTGCGCCGCTCCGAGGCCATGCTCACGCACCTGGTGGACACCAGCCCCGACCTGATCACGCTCACCGAGCTGAAGACCGGCGTCTACCGCATGGTCAACAAGACCTTCGAGCGTGTGATGGGCTGGAGCTCGGCCGAGGTGGTGGGGCGCAGCGCGGCCGAGATCGGCATCTGGGGCAACGACGCCTCGCGCGCCGCCTTCACCGACGCCCTGGCCGCCACCGGCGCCGTGACCGACCTGCCGGTGAGCTTCCGCAACCGCGCCGGCGGCGAGGTGTCGATGCGTGTCTCGGCGGCGCGTTTCACGATGGACCGCCTCGAGTACATGGTGATCAACGCGCGCGACGTGACCACCGTGGAACGTTCGCGCATGGAGCGCGCGGCGATCCTCGACAACGCCTCGATCGGCATCGCCGTCACGCGCGACCGCCGCTTCGTCATGACCAACAAGCACTTCGACCAGATGTACGGTTGGGGCCCGGGCGAAATCGCCGGCACCCCCGGCAGCGTGGTGTGGGCGGGAGAGGAGGACTACGCCGAGGTCGGCCGCATGATCGGCCCGCCGCTGGCGCGTGGCGAGGCGGTGGAGTTCGAGCGCCACACGCGCCGCAAGGACGGCAGCAGCTTCCTGGCGCGCATCCGCGCCCGCGCCGTGAACCCGGCCATGCCCGCCGATGCCGGCACCGTGTGGATCGTGGAAGACGTGACCGAGCGCCGCCAGTTCGAGCAGGCGCTGGCCCGTGCACGCGACGACGCCGAGGCCGCCAGCCGCGCCAAGAGCGCGTTCCTGGCCAACACCAGCCACGAACTGCGCACGCCGCTCAACGGCATGATCGGCCTGGCGCGCATGGCCTCCGCACCGGGGCTGGACGAGGCCACCCGCGCGCGTTACCTGAGCCAGATCACCGACAGCGCGCAATCGCTGGCCGGCATCATCTCCGACATCCTCGACCTCTCCAAGATCGAGGCCGGGCGGCTGCAGATCGAGGTCACGCGCTTCGACCTGGTGGAATTGCTGCGCTCGCTGGAACATACCTACCAGACGCTGGCCGGTGCGCGCGGGCTCACGCTCAGCTTCGAGCTGGAAGCGGGCCTGGAGGTGCCGGTGCGTGGCGACCCGCTGCGCCTGCGCCAGATCGTCACCAACTACCTCAGCAACGCCATCAAGTTCACCGAACGCGGCGGCGTGCGTGTGCGCGTGGGGCGGCTGGCCGGCGGCCACCTGCATGGCGCGGTGCGTGTGGAGGTCATCGACAGCGGCCCGGGCATCGAGGCCGAGGCGCTGGCGCAGCTGTTCAAGCCCTTCACGCAGGCCGACCAGAGCACCACGCGGCGCTATGGCGGCACGGGGCTGGGCCTGTCGATCTGCCGCGAGCTGGCGCTGCTGATGGGCGGCGACGTGGGCGTGGAAAGCCACCCCGGCCAGGGCGCCTGTTTCTGGGCCGTGGTGCCGCTGCCCGAAGACCACAGCCCGCAGCCACCCGAGCCCGCGCTGCGCAGCACCGACAGCCTGCAAGGCCTGCGTGTGCTGATGGTGGAGGACAACGCCGTCAACATGATGATCGCGGTGGCCATGCTCGAAGCCTGGGGCGTGCAGGTGACGCAGGCCGCCGACGGGCGCGAAGCGTTGGCGGCGGTGCAGCGCGCGGCTGGCGCGGGCACGCCTTTCGACGGTGTGCTGATGGACGTGCAGATGCCGGTGATGAGCGGGCACGAGGCCACGCGCGAGCTGCGCAAGATGCCGGCGGCGCGGGGCTTGCCGATCGTGGCGCTGACGGCGGCGGCGCTGGTCACGGAGCGTGACGAGGCGCTGCGGGCGGGGATGGATGACTTCCTGACGAAGCCGATCGATGCGGAGAAGCTGAAGGCGGTGTTGAGGAAGTTCCGGAAGGGGTGAGCTTGGGCTGTCGGCTGCTGCGCGTCGCGACAGACCGCCACAGCCAAGCCCCGACTCGAGCCCCCCGCCCAAGTCTTTGCCGCGCGAGTGATCGCAAGCGCTACAGCTGCGCCAACGGCACCGGCCGCCCGGTGAGGTACCCCTGGATCAACGCAAACCCCATCTCCCGGCACACCGCTCCCTCGGCCTCCAGCTCCACGCCTTCCGCCAGCGGCACCGAACCGAGATCGAGCACCAGCTTCACCAGATCGCGCACCGTCTTCTGCTTGCTCGCCGGCGCCTCGTGGATGCCGCGGATCAGGCCCATGTCGAACTTGACGAAGTGCGGCGGCACCTCCCCCAGTTCGTTCAGGCGCGACTGCCCGGCGCCGAAGTCGTCGTACGCAAAGCTCACGCCCAGCGACGTCAGCCGCGCCGCGAGCTCGCGCATGCGCTCGATCTCCATCACCGCCGTCTCGTGCACCTCGATCACGATGTCGGGCGCCAGCGGCAACGCGCGCAGCGCCTTGAGTTCGTCGAAGAAGCCTTCGGTGAAGGTCTCGTCGGGGTGGGTGTTGACGAACACCTTGGCGCCGTTCAGCTTGGGCGCGATGTGTGCGATGCCGTGGCGGCGGAAGGCGCCGCTGAGTTCGGCTTCGAGCCTGAGCACACGCGCCAGGTCGAACAGGCGGCCGGGCGGCTGGCGCAGCGTGGGGTGTTCGCAGCGGCCCAGCAGCTCGTAGGCGAAGAGGCGCCCGCTGCCGGCTTCGACGATGGGCTGCGCCGCGCAGGTGAGGCCGCGGCCGGCCAGCAGCTCGCGGAACTCGGCCTCGTGCTGCACGAACTTCTCGGTGAGCACGCTGCCGGCGGGCACGATCACCGTGCGGCCTTCGTCCTCGTCCAACGCGCGCGCGGCGAAGCGTGTGGCGCTGTCGGCGCCCAACCGGTACTCGGCGTTGCCGAAATGGATGACGTCGTTCTCCACCATCAGCCGCGGCGCGCTGATGCGTTCGCGGTTGACGAAGGTGCCGTTGGTGCTGCCCACGTCGGTGAGCACCAGCGTGCCATGGTCGCCGGCGCGGAACTCGGCGTGGTTGCGCGAGAGGCCGCGTGCGTCCACCGTGAGGTCGTTGCCGGCCTCGCGGCCGACCTTGAAGGGCAGCTTGTCGATCGGGTGGATGAGGCGCGAGCCGTCGGTGGCCACGCTTTCGAGGAACCAGGCTTTGTTCACGGCGCAGGGGCTGATGTGCGTCCCAATGTAAACGGACAGCCCGCGCCGGCACAATGCGCCGCCATGCCGCTGGCCGTGACGCATAACGCCGAAGCCTCCCGTTTCGAGGCGCACCCCGAGGGCCACCTGGCCATCTGCAGCTACCGGCGCGTCCACGGCGAAGGGGGCGACACGCTGGTGCTGCACCACACCGAAGTGCCCTGGCAGCTGCAGGGCCGCGGCTTTGCCGGCGAACTGGTGCAGGGCGCGCTGGACTGGGTGCGCGCGCAGGGCCTGCGCGTGCGGCCCAGCTGCAGCTATGTGGCGGCGTACATGCGGCGCCACCCTGAAACGCATGACCTGCTCGAACAACAAGGAGACAGGGCTTGAACCTCTTCCGCCGCACGCTCATCGGGGCCGCCGTCATGGCGGCCTGCGCCGCCGCCTTCGCGCAGGTCGCGTTCCCCAGCAAGCCCGTGAAGATCATCGTCGGCTTCCCCGCCGGCGGCCCGCTCGACGCGCACGCGCGGCTGCTGGCCGACAAGCTCGGCCAGAACCTGGGCCAGCCGGTGATCGTGGACTACAAGGCCGGCGCCGGCGGCACCGTGGGCGCCGATTTCGTGGCCAAGAGCGATGCCGACGGCTACACGCTGCTGCTGGCGAACACCGGCACGATGGTCATCAACCCGGCGATTTACCCGAGGAATCCGTACCAGACGCTGCGCGACTTCGCGCCCGTGGCGCGCACGGCGATGCAGCCGCTGGCCTTCGTCGTGAACCCGAGCGTGCCGGTGAACAGCATCGGCGAGCTCATCGGCATGGCGAAGAAGAACCCCGGCAAGCTCAACTACGGCTCGGCCGGCAACGGCGGCATCAGCCACCTGGTGCCCGAGATGTTCAAGGCTGCCACCGGCACCTTCATCGTGCACATCCCCTACCGCGGCAGCGCGCCGGCCTTCACCGACCTGCTGGCCGGCCAGGTGCAGCTGATGGCCGAGAGCATCCCGCAGGCCAGCCAGTACGTGAAGCAGGGCAAGCTCAAGGCGCTGGCCGTCACCAGCCGCGAGCGCAGCAACGCGCTGCCCGACACGCCCACGCTGATCGAGGCCGGCATCAAGGACTTCGACGTGGTGGGGTTCTACGGCGTGCTGGCGCCGGCGGCCACGCCCAAGCCGGTGGTAGAACGCCTGGCCGCGGCCTTCAAGGCCACGCTGGAAACGCCCGAGATCCGCACGCGCATGGTGGCGCAGGGCGCTGACCCGGCCTTCCTCGGGCCCGATGCCTTTGCCGCCTACCTGAAGGCCGAGATGCCGAAGTGGGCCAAGGCGGTGAAGGATTCGGGCGCCAAGCTCGATTGAGCGCCATCCCACCGCAGGCTTGACCTCGGAGGTCATCGACGGTCCGCCGGGTGCTGCCGACACTGGCGGCACACCCCCTCGAAAGGACCGTCGATGAGCACCATCATTCCTTCCACGCTGCTGCGCGTGGGCCTCTTTGTCGACGCGCTGGGCAGCGGCGGCATGGCGCTGCTGCAGCTGGCGCTCACCGCCTGGCTGGCGCAGCAGCTGCAGCTGCCGCAGGCGTTGCTGCTGGGCACCGGCTGGTTCATGCTGGGCTACGCCGGGCTCACCGCCTGGATGGGGCGCGCGCCGCGCCTGCCACTGTCGCTGGTGCGGCTGGTGATCTTCGGCAACGTGGGCTGGGCGCTGGCCGCTGCGGCCCTGGTGCTGGGCGGCGTGCTCGCGCCTTCGCCACTGGGCCTGGCCTTCGTGGGTGTGCATGCCGTCTCGGTGCTGGCCTTCGCCGCGCTGCAGGGTCTGGGCCTGCGCGCCGTGCCGGCCACGGCTTGAATTCTGTCTTGACAGAAACTTCAGCCAGGCGCACGATGGCGCCGTGAACCTCTCCCCGGCCCTCGCCCGCTTCGTGCTCCATTGGGGCGAGATGGGTGCGCGCTGGGGCGTGAACCGCACGGTGGCGCAGATCCACGCGCTGCTGTACATCCAGGGCCGGCCGATGCACGCCGAGGAGATCGCCGAGACACTCGGCGTGGCCCGCTCCAACGTGAGCACGAGCCTGCGTGAGCTGCAGGGCTGGAACCTGGTGCGGCTCACGCACCTGGCCGGTGACCGGCGCGATCACTTCGAGACCTCCACGCAGGTGTGGGAGTTGCTGCGCACCATCGTGCGCGAGCGCCAGAAGCGCGAGATCGCGCCCACGGTGGAGGTGCTGCGAGAGCTGCTGGCCGACCCCGCCATCAGCCGCGAACCCGCCGCCGCCAAGCTGCGCATGCAAGAGACGCTGGAGCTGCTGCAGACGCTCACCGCGTGGAGCGAGGAGATGCTGCGCCTGGACACCGAGACGCTGGCCGGCGTGCTCAAGCTCGGCGCGCGCATCAAGAAGCTCATCGGCAAGCCCGCCGAGCCTGACGCCGCGCTCACGGCCGGGCAACTGCTGGGGCCCTGAATCGACCGAACTTCCCGCTTTTGTTTGTCTGGAGATTTCTCTTATGACAGAAATGACTGGCAACATGGACAAGAACCGCTGGCCCCTGACCCTGCTCTACGACGCGGCCTGCCCGGTGTGCTCGCTGGAGATGGACCACCTGCGCGAGCGCTGCGGCGACGGCCGCCTGGCTTTCGTCGACATCACCGCGCCGGGCTTCGCCGCTGCCGCCTGGGGCAGCACGCAGGCCGAGCTGATGGCGCGCATCCACGGCGTGCGGCCCGACGGCTCGCACCTGATCGGGCTCCCAGCGCTGCGCGAGGCCTACGCCGCCGTGGGCCTGGGCGCGTGGATCGCACCCACCGGCTGGCGCGGCGCGGCCTGGCTGAGCGACCGCGCCTACGAGGCCTTTGCGCGCCACCGGCAGCCGATCTCGCGCCTGGCGGCGCCGCTGATCGCGGCGCTGCGCGAATGGCGCGCGCGCCGGCAGCTCCAGCGCATGGCGGCCTGCAGCGGCGGCGCCTGCGCGATCGATGCAACAGCCACACGGGGGGCACCGCGATGAGAGTCCTGGTCTGCGGTTCGAGTGGCGCCGTGGGCGGCGCCGTCATGCGGGCGCTGCGTTCGCGCGGCCACCACGCGGTGGCGGCTTCGCGCAGCAGCGTTGGCTGGCGCATCGACTTCATGGCCCCGGTGGCGCCGGCGGCCTGGGCCGCGCGCTTGCGCGCCGAGCGCATCGAGGCGGTGGTCAACTGCGTGGGCGTGCTGATGGCGCGTGGCGGGCAGCGCTTCGAGCGGGTGCATGCGCTGGGGCCGATCGAACTCTTCGAAGGCGCGGCCCTGGCCGGCGTGCAGCGTGTCGTGCAGGTTTCGGCGCTGGGCGCTGGCGCAGGCGGCACGCCCTACCTGGCCAGCAAGCGGCAGGCTGATGAAGCGCTGCTCGCGCTGCCGCTGCACGGCACGGTGCTGCGGCCTTCGCTGCTGCTGGGCCCGGGCTGTGCGAGCACGCGGCTGTTTGCCACGCTGGCCGCGCTGCCGGTGATCGCGTTGCCGGCGGGCGGCAGGCAGCAACTCGCGCCACTGCACCTGTACGAACTGGCCGAAGCGGTGGTGCGTTGCATCGAGCGGCCTGATCCGATCACCGGCGTGCACGAACTCGGCGGCGGCAGCACCGTGAGCTACCGCGCGATGTTGGCGGCCTACCGCGTTGCCCTGGGCCGTGGCCCGGCGCTGTGGCTGCCGCTGCCGATGGCGCCGATGGGGGCCACGGCGTGGCTCGCCGAAGCGCTGCCGCAGCAGGTGTTCTGCCGCGAGACGCTGGCGTTGCTGGCGCAGGGCAACGTGCCCACGCTCAACGCGGCGGCGGATCTGCTGGGCCGCGCACCGGCGCGCCTGGCCGAGAGCCTGCAGGTGACGCCGCCCGCACCGTGGATCGACCTGCGGGTGCAGCTGAGCCCGGCCGCCGCATGGCTGCTGCGGGGTGCGCTGGCGCTGATGTGGCTGTGGACGGCGGCGGTGAGCGCGCTGCTGCCGCAGGCCTCGGGCGTGGTGGCGCTGCTCGAACGCTGCGGCTTCGGCCCCGCCACGTTGCCCTGGGTGCTGGTGGCCTCTTGCCTGCTCAACACCGGCATCGGTGCGGGGCTGCTGCTGCGGCCGCAGGCGCCGCTGCTGCATGCGCTGCAGTGCGCGGCGATCATCGGCTACACCGCGGTCGCGGCCTGGCACGTGCCCGAGCTGACGCTGGACCATTGCGCGCCGCTCGTGAAGAACCTGCCGTTGCTGGCCGCGGCGCTGCTGCTGTGGCTGGCGCTGCCGGCGGAAAGCACCACCGTGCCGGCGCACCGCCGCCAGCGGCTCACACGGACCGCGTGATGCCGCCGTCGATGCGGATGTTCTGCCCCGTGATGTAGCTGCTCTTCGGCCCGGCCAGGAAGCCGATCAGCTCGGCCACCTCCGCCGCGGTGCCGTAACGCTGCATGGGGATGCGCAGGCGGCGGTCTTCCTTCTCGGGCAGGCTGCTGATGAAACCCGGCAGCACGTTGTTCATGCGCAGGCCCTCGGCGGCGTAGCGGTCGGCAAAGAGCTTGGTGAAGGCCGCCAGGCCGGCGCGGAACACGCCGCTGGTGGGGAACGCGGCCTCGGGCTCGAAGGTGGCGTAGGTGCTCACGTTGACGATGCTGCCGCTCTTCTGCGCCTGCATCACCGGCGTCACCAGCCGCGTGATGCGCACGACGTTGAGCAGGTAGAACTCCATCGCCAGCTGCCAGTCGGCGTCGCCGATGGCCAGCAGCTCGCCCTTGGGGCCGTGGCCGGCGCTGTTGACGACGGCGTCGATGCGGCCGAAGCGTTCGAGCGCGGCATCGACAAACCGCTGCAGGTCGGCCGGCTCGCGGTTGCTGCCGGTCACGCCCAGGCCGCCGAGCTCACGCGCCAGCGCCTCGCCCTTGCCGGAGGACGAGAGGATCGCGACCGACCAGCCCTCGGCCGCGAGTTGCCGCGCCGCCGCGGCGCCGATGCCGCTGCCGGCGGCGGTGAGCAGGGCGACCTTGTTCGTTGCCGTCATGGCTTCTTCTCCGCTTTGTCCGCATCCCGCATGCTGTAGCCGTTGTCGAGCACGACGAGCCAGCGGCCGTCCGCTTCACGGCGCCAGGTGCTGAAGTAGCGTGCGAAGACCTTGCCGTCGGGGCCGGAGACCGGGCCCTCGCTGTAGGCCAGCCGGCCCGTCGCCAGCACCTCCACGATCTCGGGCTTCCATGCGAAGGGCGCATCGGCGCGCTCGAAGAAGCGCTGCCAGAACAGCAGCACCGCGGTCTTGCCGCGCAGCGGCTGGCCGCCGTTGATGAACACCGCGTCGTCGGCCACGAAGCTGCCGAAGGTGTCGAAGCGGCGGTCGGCCATCGACTGCGCAAACGCGATCTCGGCGGCGCGCACCTGCTCGGTCAGCGCCTTCAGGTCGGGCGCGGGGCTGGTGGCGCAGCCGGCCAGCAGCAGGGTGGCGATCGAGGCCGTCGTCAGGCGTCGGTCCATGGCGCGCTCCTTGTCGTCACAGCACGGCGGGTTGCAGGAAGCGGAGCGACCCCGCATCGGCATCGATCTCCACCGGCAGCCCCACCGGCAGCGTGAACTTGCGGCGGATGTGGCCAAACAGCGCGCCGCCGTACACCGGCACGTTCAGCGGCTTGAAGTAGTCGTCGAAGACCTCGTCCAGCGTCAACGTGCCGTAGCTGCCGTCGCCCGGGCCGCAGTTGGTGAAGGCGCCGAGCACCACGCCGGCGAGCTTGTCCAGCGCACCGGCGAGCTTGAGCGTGCTGAGCATGCGGTCCACGCGGTAGATGTACTCGTTGATGTCCTCCAGGAACAGCACCGCGCCGTCGAAGCTGGGCCAGTAGCGGCTGCCGGCCAGGCTGGCCATCACCGCCAGGTTGCCGCCCACCAGCGGGCCGCGCGCCCTGCCGCCGCGCAGCGTGCTGATGCGGCCGCCCTTGGCGACGAGGTTGTCTTCCTTGTCGCCGGGGTTGGCCAGCAGCATCTCGCGCGCTTCCATCACGGTGCCGCGGAAGTGCTCCACGCTGAAGGCGTTCCACTCCGACACCGCCACCGGGCTGTGGAAGGTGACGAGGCCGGTCTGCGCGTGGATGGCGTTGATGAGCGCCGTGAGGTCGGAGAAACCGCCCACGAACTTCGGGTGGCGGCGGATCAGCGCGTAGTCCAGCAGCGGCAGGATGCGGTTGCCGCCGGAGCCGCCGGTCATCGCCAGCAGCCCGTGCACGGCGGGGTCGGCGAAGAGCGCGTTCACGTCGGCGGCGCGCTGTGCGTCGGTGCCGGCGAAGTGGCCGTAGCGGCCGCGTGCGTTGGCGCCGAGTTTCACCTTGAAGCCGAGCGCCTGCAGCGTCTCCACCGCGATCTCGAAAGGCGCGCGTTCGTAGGTGGCGCCCGAGGGGCTGAAGAGGCCGATGGTGTCGCCGGGCTGCAGGCGGCGCGGGCAGGTCGGCGCGGGGCGTGCCGGTTGCGCGAGCACCGGCGCGGCCAGCGCCGCTGCGCTGCCGAGCAGGAGTTGGCGGCGGTGCATCGTCAGGGCCCTCGTTCGTTCAGAACACACGCGGCAGTTCGCGCCGCACGTGGTCGCGGTCACCATGGTCGAAGTGCCACCACTCGTGCGGGATGCCGCTGAAGCCGCCGGCGGCCATGGCCCGGGCCAGGCAGTCGCGCTCGGCCACCTGAGCTTGCGTGACGAGGCCGCGCGCCAGCAGATCGGCATGCAGCGCCGGGTGCGAACGCTCGCTCATCTCGTCGAAGCCGCTGCCCATGTCGGCCTCGGTGCCGTCGGGCGCCACGAGCGTCACGTCCACCGCCATGCCGTAGCTGTGGATGCTGCCGCGCTCGGGGTTGGCGAAGTACTCCTGCATCGGCGTGCCCGCCACGTCGACCCAGATCGCCTCCTGCACACGCTGCGGGCGCAGCGCGTCCAGCACCAGCAGCGTCCAGCCCGGCCGCTGCTGTCGAAGCCACACCGCCGCAGCCTCGAGGCCTTCAGCGGCTTCGGTGCGCAGCCAGGCGCAATCGAGCCGGCCATACAGGTTGCGGCCGGCGAAGTTGTTGCTGCCGGCATAACGCAGATCGTGCTGCACACCGCGCAGGCTGGCCAGGCGGCGGTAGCCCGGGTTGGCGGCGATGTCCTCTACGCGAATCACGCGGATCACGCCGACGATGATAGTCGTCAGCCCCATCGTGGATGCCCGTGGTGAGCGCAGCGCCTAGAGTGGCCACGGGCCTGTCGCACCGCGTGCAGGCCCTGCCGCCCGTTCAATAGTTGACGCTGCCGCGTTCGACTATTCGCCTCCGGCGCCGCGGCGCTTTCCCCACCATGCGTTCCGTGCACCAAGCCCGGTGCACCTGCCAAGCAACCCAGGGGAACCGCATGTTCGACACGCACACGCCCACCGCCGCGCAAACCGCACCGGCCTGGCCCATGGCCTACAGCGGCCCCGAGCGCCGCGCCGCGCAGGGCGCGCTCGGGGCCTGCCTGACCCGCATGCTCGACGAGATCGACTACGGCATGCTGCTCATCGGCAGCGACGCGCAGGTGATCTTCCTCAACCACGCCGCGCGGCTGGAGCTGGACGGCGAGCACCCGCTGCAGCTGATGGGCCGCACGCTGCGCGCCAAGCGCCCGCAGGACGTGGCGCCGCTCTTCGACGCGCTGGCCGGCGCGCAGCGTGGCCTGCGCCGGCTGCTGACGCTGGGCGAGGGCGCCAGCCGCATCAGCGTTTCGGTGGTGCCGCTGCCGGCGCCCGCCGCCGGCAACCACCAGCGCGCCGATGACGACGCGCCCTTTGCGATGCTGCTGCTGGGCAAGCGGCTGGTCTGCGAGCGGCTGTCGGTCGAAGGTTTTGCGCGCAGCCTGAAGCTCACGCCGGCCGAGACGCGCGTGCTGGAGATGCTGTGCGCCGGCGTGACGCCCAACGACATCGCGCAGCAGAACAACGTGGCCGTGTGCACGGTGCGCACGCAGATCGGCGCCATCCGCAACAAGGTGGGGGCCGACAGCATCGCCGCGCTCGTGCGGCTGGTGGCGCGGCTGCCGCCGCTGGTGGGCGCCTTGCGCGGGGGTGCCGCGCTGGCCGCCCGGTAACATCCCCTTGCCTCCGCGCATCGGTGCCGGCGGCACCGATGCAGTATGGCCACCGATCCAGTCGACCAACCGCCGATGTCCGACAGCCTGCGCACGCTGGCGCGGCGTGGCGAGCTCAAGCGCTTCAGGAAGGGCCAGCGTTTCATCACCGAAGGCGAGTTCGGCGACACGATCTACATCGTGCTCGAAGGCCGCATCCGCGCCTTCGGCGAGAACGAAGACGGCAAGAAGATCATCTACAACGACTACGGCCCCGGCGAGTACGTGGGCGAGATGAGCCTGGACGGCGGCCCGCGCTCGGCCAACGTGGAAGCGCTGCAGCCCACGCTCTGCGCGCGTGTGACACGGGCCACGCTGCAGCAGCACCTGAAGGACGAACCCGATTTCGCGTTCGAGCTGCTGACCAAGGTGATCCGCCGCGCGCGTGCAGCCACCGTGTCGCTGCACGGGGTGGCGCTGAACAACGTCTATGGCCAGCTGAAGGCGCTGCTGGAGAGCAAGTGCCTGCCGGGCCCCGATGGGGTGGCGGTGTGGGACAACGCGCCCAGCCAGGCCGAGCTGGCGCAGCACCTGGGCTGCACGAAGGCGATGGTGAACAAGCTGCTGCGCGACGTGCGCATCGCCGGCCAGGTGCACTGGGAGCCGGGCCGCATCCGGCTGCTGCGCCCCTTGTCCAGCAAGTGGTGAGCGTGCGCGATCAGGCCGGTGGCGGCTCGTAGCGCTGCTGTGGCCGCGGCGCCCGTTCGTACAGCGGCTTGACCTTGGGCAGCTTGGCCTGGATGTCCTTGATGCGTGTGTCGCCCGCCGGGTGCGTGCTGATGAACTCCGGCGGCTTGTTCTTGCTGGCGGCCATCATCTTCTGCCACAGGCTCACGCCGGCGGCGGGGTCGTAGCCGGCGCGGGCGGCGAGGTCCATGCCGACGATGTCGGCCTCGGTTTCATCGTCGCGGCTGAACTTCAGCGTCAGCAGCTGGCCGCCCATGTTCACCAGCTGCTGGCCCGCATTGCCCAGGCCCAGCAGCGCCGACACCAGCCCGGCGCCGGCCTGCGTGGCCACCGTCTTGCCGAATCGCTCGCGCGCGTGTTCGCGCAGAGCGTGCGCCACCTCGTGGCCCATGATCGCGGCCACCTCGTCGTCGTTCAGCTGCAGCTGGCGCAGGATGCCCAGGTAGAACGCGATCTTGCCGCCCGGCATGCAGAAGGCGTTGATGGTGGGCGCGTTGAGCAGGTTCACCTCCCACTTCCACTGCGGCGCACGCACGTTCCACGGCGGCGCGAAGGGGATGATGCGCTGCGCGATGGCGCGCAGGCGTTGCACCTGGCGGTCGCTGCCGGGGGCCAGCGCACCCTGCTGCTGCGCGCCGCGCATCATCTGCAGGTATTGCGTGCCGGCCTGGCTTTCCAGCGTCTCGGCCGGCACCAGCCTGGCAAAACGTGAGGTGCGGCCGACGTCACCGCGCACGCCATCGGCAGGCGCCGGCTGCTGCTGCGCCGACACGCCGCCGCCGAGCAGCAGCGCACCGCCGCCCGCCAGCAGCGTGGTGAAGGCGCGGCGGCTGCGCAGGGTGCACAGCGCGCAGCCGGTGTGCAGGGGTGTGTGGTCCATGGCGCGCAAATTCTAGGCAGCGCGGCCCTGGCCCTGGCCGCGGTGCGGCCGCTGGCGCGGTCAGGCGCGCGCGATGCGGTCGTCGAGCGTGGCGCGCAGTTCGTGTGCCGAAGCCAGATCCAGCGTGCGGTAGACCTTGCGCACATGGTCGATCACCGTGGCCGGCGCCACGCCCAGCTGCTGGCCGATCTGCGCCTGCGTCTGGCCCTGGTACAGGCCGCGGCACACGGCGATCTGTCCGGGCGTGAGCGGCAGCGCGCGCAGGGCGCGCTCCAGCGCCACGCGGTGCGGCTCCAGGCGCTGCAGCGTCACCTGCGCCAGCGGCGGCTGTCCGCTGCGTGCCGGGCGCAGCAGCTGACCGCTGGCCACGAACTGGCCAGCCGGCGTCTCGTGCGTGATCGAAGGCGGCGGCGCCAGCAGCTGCGCCGGCCGCACCACGGCGCGCTCGCGCAGGCGGCACAGCAGCATCGGCAGCAGGCGGCCTTGGCGTTCGGCCCAACCCGCCGCCAGGCGCTCCGGTGTGACGCCGCCCTCGGCCATCAGCAGCAGGCGCTCGGCACCGGGGCTGGCGTGGCAGAGCTCGCCCTGCAGCGTGAGCAGCATCGTCTCGGGTGCGTCGGGGCTGGGCACGTGGCGGTCGTCGGCGTGCGCCGGGCCATGCGCCTGCAGCGCGGCCGCAAAGGCCGGCACGATGGCGGCGAGGTGCTGCTCGTCGGCCGCCGTGAAACGGGTCTCGCCGGGGCCGCGGTAGAGCACCAGCGAGCCGATGAGCCCGCCGTCGCGCGCGCGCAGCACGGCTTCCAGGCGCGTGTGGAAACCCTGCGGGCGCCAGATCTCGTTGTAGAGCGCACTGCGGAAGAAGGCTGTGTGTTCCAGCTCGTCGGCGCTGCGCACGCCGGCGGGCAGGCGGCGCAGCGTGTCGAAGCGTGGCATGGCCTCGGCCTCGCGCCGGTTGTGGAACTCGGCGAAGTACAGGCGTGCGATCTCGGCGTCGATCGGGCCTTCGATGAAGTAGCGCACCAGGCGGCCCTGGCTGTCGGTCCAGTCGAAGAGGTTGCGCTGGCTCGGCACCAGCTGGTGCAGCGCCTCCAGCACGGCCGGCACCAGCACCTCGGCATGCAGGCGCAGGCTGCACAGGGCGCGGATGGCGGTGATGGCGCGGGAGGGCTTCATGGGCGGGCTGCGCGCGAGTGTGCGCAGGCGGCGTTGGCGAGGCATCCATCCGAACAGCGATGCGCTGGGCCGCGAACCCCCCGCGATGGGGGTGAATCGCCAGCCGCCGCCGCCTACCGTGAACGCCCGAGAACCGAAATCACCCAGGAGGATCACCATGGCCCTTGTCGACTCGGCGCCTGCCGTCGCGCGCCCGCCGCCCTCAACCGCCACGCTCACGCTGCAGGAGAACACGCAGGCCCTGCTGGACCGTGCACACCAGCTCGTGCTGGCCGGCCAGCCGCTGCCGGCCTTCAGGCTGCTGGGCACGCCGCTGTCGGCGCTGTGGTCGGAAGCGCGCGCCTGTGGCCTGGCCGAGGCCATGCGCCAGTGGTGCCGCGCGCACGCGTTGCACGCCCTCGTGCGCGAGGACCCGTACACCGAACGGGCCGCCACCAAACCACGCGGTTATGCCGGTGACGCGGTGATGATGGACTACATCTACAGCGGCCAGCCGCCCGTGGGCACCAGCGAGCTCGGCCGCACGATCTTCGGCGCCACCACGCGGGTGTCGATGGGCCTCTCGGTGCTGTACCGCCGCCAGCTGCTGAAGAGCCAGATCGACGACGTGGTGGTCACGCGCGAGGGCGGCCGCATCCTCTCGGTGGCCAGCGGCCATGCGCGGGAACTCGAAGGCAGCCTGGTGCAGAGCCCGCTCTTTGCGGGCGAGGTGGTGGCGCTGGACCAGGATCCGCTGTCCTGCAACGAGGTTCAGCGGGTGCACGGCAGCCCGCGTGTGCGCGTCTTGCACCAAGGCGTGCGTGATCTGCTGGCCAAACCCGCCGACGAGTTGGGGCGCTTCGACCTCGTCTACTCCGCTGGCCTGTACGACTACCTGCCCGACATCCTGGCCCGCCGCCTCACGGTGCGCCTGGCGCAGCTGCTGGCGCCGGGTGGGCGGCTGCTGATCGCCAACTTCGTGCCGGGCGGATCGGGCCGCGGCTACATGGAACTCTTCATGGACTGGACGCTGGTGCTGCGCGACGAAGCGCAGATGCTGGCGCTGCTGCGCGCCGCCGACCCCGAAGGCCAGGGCCAGATCAGCAGCTTCCTCGACCCGCACCGCAACGTGGTGTACGCCGAGCTGCAGCGCGGGCTGGCGCCGTGAAGGCGGCCGCCGAGGCCGCCGCGCCCCGTGTGCACACGATGCCCGCGGCGCCCTTCAGGCGTGCGCAGCAGCGCCACTTCATGCTGTCCGTGCTGCTGCCAACCCTGGGCAGCGTGGCGCTGCCGCTGCTGTTGCCCGCGCCATGGTCGCCGTGGCATGCGCCGGCGTGGGCCGCGCTGCTGCTGGGCGCGATGTGGTTCCTGGTCGGGGGCGTGGGCGTGTCGGTGGGCTTGCACCGCCTCTTCTCGCACCGCAGCTTCGAGGCCACGCCCGCGCTGCGCGCGGTGCTCGGGGCCTTCGGCGCCATGGCGGCGCAGGGCCCGCTGATCTACTGGGTGGCGCTGCACCGCATGCACCACGCGGCCAGCGATCAGCCCGGCGACCCGCACTCACCCCGCGCCGAAGCCTGGCCCGGGGTCAGCCGCTGGCGCGCGGCCTGGCAGGGCCACATGGGCTGGGTGCGCGAGCACGACGTGCCCAAGCCCACGCGCTACGCCCGCGAGCTGATCGCCGACCCGCTGGCGCAGCGCATCCACCACGCGTACCCGGCCTGCGTGCTGTTGGGTATTGCCCTGCCGGCGCTGGCGGGCTGGGCCATCGTGGGCGGCGGGCCTGGGCTGCTGTTCGGCGCCTACTGGGGCGGCGTGGTGCGCATCGCGCTCGGCCACCACGTGATCTGGGCCATCAACTCCTGGTGCCACCTGGCGGGCCGGCGTGTGCACGACACACCCGACGGCAGCACCAACGTGGCCTGGCTCGCGCTGCTGTCGTGGGGCGAGAGCTGGCACAACAACCACCATGCCGATCCGGTGGCCGCGCGCTTCGGCCGCGGCTGGCGCGAGCCCGACGTGGGCTGGTGGGTGCTGCGCCTGTGCCTGGCCTGCGGCTGGGCGCGGCTGCGCCGCTGAGGCTCAGCGCGCCGGGCCGTCCAGCGCGTCCACGCTGCGCCTGAGCCAGCCCAGCATCAGGAGCGCCGGCAGCGCCAGCACGGTGCTGATGACGAAAAACGTCGGCCAGCCGATGCTCTCGGCCAGCACGCCCGCCAGCGGCCCCACCCACACACGCCCCACGCTGGCAAAGGCCGACAGCAGCGCGTACTGCGTGGCCGTGAAGCGCTGGTTGCACAGCGCCATCAGGAAGGCCACGAAGGCGGCGGTGCCCATGCCGCCGCTGATGTTCTCGAAGGCCACCACCAGCAGCAGGCCGCCGTCCACCGGCGTGGCGGTGGCGAGCTTGACGAAGCCCCAGTCGAAGGCCGGCAGCACGGTGCCCGGCAGCACGCCCTTGCCGCTGATGGCGAGCCACCAGAAGCCGAGGTTGGACAGGAGCTGCAACACGCCGAACAGCATCAGCGCGCGCCACAGCCCGAGCTTCAGCATCAGCGCGCCGCCGATCAGCGCGCCGCCGATCGTCATCCACAGCCCGAGCACCTTGTTGACCACGCCCACCTCGGCCGAGGTGTAGGCCATGCTCTTGAGCAGGAAGGGCGTCATCAGCGAGCCGGCGAAGGCATCGCCCAGCTTGTAGAGCACGATGAAGAGCAGGAAGGCCGCCGCACCCGGCTGGCTGAAATAGCTCTGCAGCCCCCCCAGCAAGGTGGTGAAGCGGGCCCGGCGCGCGGCCCAGGCCGCCAGCGGCAGCGTGAAGCCGATGCCCAGCAGCAGCGTGGCCAGGTCGACCCAGCGTTTCTGCAGGGATGCCGGCAGGCTGCTGCCTTCCACGAGCGGGCCCACCATGACCTGCGCCACCGCGCCGCCGAACCGGTCGGTGAGCCACACGCCCAGCGCCACCGCGGCCAGCACGGCGGCGAAGCCGCGCAGGTCATGACCGGCCGGTGCGGGCTGTGCCGGTTGCGGCGGCAGATCCGGCAGGCGCGGCAGCAGCAGCAGCGACACCGCGCTCGCGCCCACCATCAAGAGCGCCATGAAGCGGTAAACCTCGGGCCACAACCAGCCGCCGCCCTGCTGCGCGTCGGTCCAGATCAGCGCGATGCCGCCCGAGAGGATCATCGCGAGCCGATAGCCCATCACGTTGAGTGAAGCACCCATGCCACGCTCGGGCGCGGGCAGCAGGTCGGTGCGGTAGGCATCGACGACGACGTCCTGGCTCGCCGAGACGAAGGCCACCAGCACCGCCAGCAGCGCAAAGGCGCGCAGGCTGTCCTTGGGGCTGGTGGCGGCCAGCAGCAGCAGCACACCGGCCAACGCCAGCTGCGTGAGCACGAGCCAGCCGCGGCGGCGGCCCAGCGCTCGTGCGAAAGGCAGCTCGAAGCGGTCCATCAACGGCGCCCACAGGAACTTGAAGGTGTAGGGCAGGCCGACGAGGCTGAGGAAGCCGATGGCCGCCAGATCGAGCCCCTCCACCGTGAGCCAGGCCTGCATGGCCTGGCCGGTGAGCGCCAGCGGCAGGCCGCTGGCAAAGCCCAGCAGCGTCACGGCCACCAGCCGGTGCAGCGCGGCCAGGCGCGCGGCGGCGCTCAGCGGCGGGGTGCGGGCTTCTTCGGCGGCAGGCGGCATCGGCCGATTCTGCCGCCGCAGCGCTTGGGCTCAGCGCGGCGAAGAAGCCGCCGTGGCCGGGTGCTGCCTGTAGATCGCCTGCGCCAGCGCCAGCAGCGTCTCCTTGGGCAGTTCACCCACCAGCGCGTAGCCCGCGCCTTCCTCGACCCAGTAGAACATGCCCAGGCGCCCCTGCTGCTCGTACGCAAAGGCGGTGCTGGCGCCGGCCTCGGGCTTGCGCAGGTAGACGGTGACGCGGCGCTGCTGGATGTCCTGGTACATCAGCTGCGCGCTCTTGCCGGGGCCGTCGGGCAGCAGGCGGCCGCCGACGAGGTCGAAGCCCTGCTCGCGCAGGTCGAAGAGCTTCACCGGGATGTCGATGCGGCGTGTGAGCCAGCGCGCCAGGTGCTCTTCCTGCGCCTTCACTTCCACCGCGTGGCGCGGCTCGCCCACGTACACGCTGTGCGCAAAGGCGGCGCGCTGCACCCAGCCTTGCGACGTGCCGGCGGCCAGCTGCACCGAGAGCTTCGCCAGCTGCGTTTCATGCCGCTGCTGCTGCCACTGCCAGACGCCGGTGCCACCCAGCAGCGCACCGGTCAGCAGCAACCCGGCGGCCGCCGCGGCCATCGCCCACCGTGGGCGCTCGGTGAGCACCGCATCGCGCAGCGCCTGCGGCACGGGTTCTTCGTGCACCGGCTGGAAGTGGGCGGCCAGCGCTTCGCCGTCGGCGGCCCAGGCTTCGACACGTGCGCGGTCTTCGGGGTGGGCCTGCAGCCAGGCTTCCACACGCTCGCGATCGGCCTCGCTCAGCTCGCCGTCGAGCCAGGCGCTCAGCAGTTCGGGGGTGATGGGGTTGGTGTCCATGATGGTTCTCAGACCACTCGCTTCAGCGCCACGGGTGCACGCTCGCCGCTCAGGAAACGGCGCAGGCTGGCGCGCGCGCGGCACACCCGCGACATCACGGTGCCGATGGGGATCGCCAGCACCTGGGCCACCTCGGCATAACTGAGTTGTTCCACGCACACCAGCAGCAGCGGCTCGCGCTGTTCGGGGCTCAGGCGCGCCAGTGCGGCTTCGATGTCCAGCCGCAGGCCCAGGTGGTGGCCGGGGTCGTTGTGCGTCTCGTCCTGCACACGCTGCAGCTCGGCGGGGTCGAGCACCGTCAGGCGGGCGTCGCGGCGCTGCGTGTCGCGGAAGGCGTTGTGGGCGATGGACAGCAGCCACACGCCCATCTCCCGCTGCGGGTCGAACTGCTGCCAGTGGCGCAGCGCGCGTTCCAGCGCCTGCTGCGCCAGGTCGTCGGCGGCGGCGCTGTCGAAGGTCAGCGTGCGCGCGTAGCGGCGCAGCCGCGGGATCACGTCGAGCAGCTGGCGGCGGAAGGCGGCGGGGGCATCCACAGGAACGGTACGCGCGGGGCGCACCGATTATTCCGGCGCGGCCTTGCCGCTCAGCGGGCCAGCGCGCCGAAGAAACGCTGCCACCAGCCCGGCTGCGCCGGTGGCTGAGCCGCGGGCCGTGGCGGCACGCGGCGCGCCGGCTTCTCCAGCAGGCGCAGCGGGGGCGGCGGTTGGCGCAAGTCCATGCGACGCACTCTAGGCACATGCACCTTCGCAGACAACGGATTCAGGCGCAGATAAAGTCTGCAGCTTTGCAGATTGAGGAGCCCCCTTGCCCCAACTCGACTGGAGCGACCTGCGCCACGCGCTGGCCGTGGGCCAGCTCGGCACCGTGGCCGCGGCCGCCACCAGCCTGGGCGTGAACGCCACCACGGTGCAGCGCCGGCTCGACGCGCTGGAAGCGGCGCTGGGCGCACGCCTCTTCGACCGTTCGCGCAGCGGCTGGCGCCCCACCGAAGCGGGCCTGGCGGTGCTGGAACAGGCGCGCCGCATGGCCGACCAGGCCGAGGCCATCGAGCGCCATGTGATGGGCCGCGACCGCGAGCTCACCGGCCTGCTGCGCCTGACCACCGCCTTTGTCGTCATGGAGCACCTGCTGCCGCAGCCGCTGCACGACTTCGCTGCCGCCTACCCGGGCATCGAGGTGGAGGTGGTGGAAAACGCCTTCCTCGTGGACCTGGCGCGCCGCCACGCCGACACCGCCGGCATGGCGCAGCTGCAGGCCGACGTGGCGCTGCGGCTGTCGGTCAACGTGGCCGAGCACCTGGTGGGCCGCCAGCTGGGCATGACGCACTGCCGCGTCTACGCCAGGGCCGGCACGCCCAGGCTGCCGCAAGGCATCACGCCCGTCGCCGAGCTGCTGCGCGACGCCCCCTGGGTGGCCTTCGAGCGCGACAACACGCGCCGGGTGTACGACCGCTGGATGCGCGAGCACCTGAGCCCCGACCGTGTGCGTGTGCGCGTGGACATGTTCAACGCCGTGGCCGCGATGCTGCGCACCGGTGTGGGCGTGGGCATCCTGCCCACCTTCATGGCCGCGCGGTTGCCGGAGCTGGTGCCGGTGTCCGAAGTGATCCCCGATCTCAGCGTGCCGCTGTGGATGCTCACGCACCCCGATCTGCGCGAGACCGCGCGGGTGCGCGCCTTCATGCGCTTCGTGGGTGATGCGCTGGCACAGCGCCTGGCCGCCGCTTGAAGACGGCGCCGGCACACCCAGATCCCGGTGATGCACGACACCCGCATCCACCTGCCCTGCCCGCACTGCGGCGCCACCAACCGGCTGCCCGCGGCGCGCATCGATGAAGCGCCTTCGTGCGGCAAGTGCGGCCAACCGCTGCTGGCGGGCCAGCCCATCGAGCTGGGGGACGCCGACTTCGATGCCGTCGTCGATGAGACCCAGCTCCCGGTGCTGGTGGACTTCTGGGCCCCCTGGTGCGGCCCCTGCCGCATGATGGCGCCGGCCTTCTCGCAGGCGGCCAGTCAGCTCGAAGGCCGCGCGCTGTTCGTCAAGGTCAACAGCGACGACAACCCCGAGCTCAGCCGCCGCTACGGCATCCGCAGCATTCCCACGCTGGTGAAGCTGGTGAACGGGCGCGAGGTGGGGCGCCAGAGCGGTGCGCTGCCGGCCGGGCAGATTGCCGCGATGGCCGCGCGCTGAGACTCAGCGAACCGCCTGCACCGTCAGCAGCGCCGAGCCGAAGGCGTCGGAGCAGCTCACCGCACCCGGCTTGCCGCAGCCGGCCGCGGGCGTGCCGCCGGCCAGGATGGCCTGCAGCCTGGTGCGGCCTTCGGCATCGAGCAGCGTCTTCATGAAGGGGCCGCTCTTCTCCTGCGCCAGGCCGCGCAGGTCACGCGGTGCGTCGGTCACGAGCACGAGCAGCGTCTCGGTGCCTTCGGGGCCGCCGGCCACCACCTCCCAGCCCTTGCCGGGCAGGCTCACGCGCTGGCCGGCCTTGACGCGGTTGTCGGCCGCGAGTTCGTTGGGGTAGAGCAGGTACAGGCTCTTGCCGTCACTGCCGGCCAGCGCCACGTAGAGGTGGCCGTCACGCGCGGCGGTGATGTCGAGTTCAAGCGCATCACTGCCGATCTTCAGCCGCTGCTGGCGCGCCGTGGCCACCACGCGGCGGGCGCCGTCGCGCTGGCCGTGCAGCTCGTGCAGGATCTCGGCGGGGCTGGCGGTGCGGGCGGGGGCGGCGGCCACGGTGGCCGTGGCTGCGGGCACGGCCACCGGTGCAAAGCCCGCGCTCATCCAAGCCGGCACGAAGCTGCTGTTGCCCGCCACCGTCATCTGCTGGCCCAGGATGCCGGGTTGGCCGGCCAGGCCCGCGGTCACCTTGGCCTGCGCGCAGCGCGTGATCTCGTCGACCGTGATGGCGCCGCTGGCGTCCAGGTCCTTGGCCTCGCCCAGCAGGCAGTCGCGCCAGCTGGCAGTGGCAAAACCGCCGATGGCGCTGCTGTCGAAGCTGACCTCGTCGGGCCGGCTCGCGGCCACGTGCACCACGTTCTGCGGCAGCGCCTTCTCCTGCTGCATCACCAGCGCCAGGCTGCGGGTGCGGAAGTTGCTCGGCTGCGAGCAGGCCGCCGGTGCGCCCACGCGCGTGAACTTGGGCACCACCTGCTCGCCGCGCACCACCAGGCTGCGCGTGCGGAAGGGCGCGCCGGCCACGCCGCCGCTGAAACAGGCGTCGTAGAACACGAGCATCTTGTCGGCGCGCTGCGAAATCGGCGCCAGGCGCTGGCCGAGCTCGCCGTTGGACAGCACCTTGCCGTCGGCGGCCATCAGGCCCTCGGTGCAGCCGTCCTGTGTATTGGCGGCCTCGTCGAACCAGCGAGTGCCGTGGCCCGAGTAGTAGACGAAGACACGGTCGCCGTCGGCCACGCGGGTGTTCAGCGCCGCGATCTCCTGGCGGATGCGCTCGGCGGTGGCTTCACCGTCGCGCAGCATGCGGATGTTGGCTTCGGGCACGGCCATGGCGGCGGCCATGCGGCGCGCGCTGGCCATGTCGTGTTTCATGCCGGCGAGCGTGGGGATGGCGCTGTCGCTGTACTCGCCGATGCCGATGATCAGCGCATGGCGGGTGTTGCGCTCGGCACTCTGTGCCAGCACCAGCAGCGGCAGCAGCAGCGCCGCCGCGATCAGCGCGCGTGGTCTCATGGCTGCGTCACCACGCGCACGCGGCGGTTGTTGGCGGCCAGCGGGTTCAGCGGGTCGGCCAGGTCGCTGGAGCCCTTGCCCACGGCACGCAGCCGCGAGGGGTGCACGCCCAGGGCCACCAGGTACAGCCGCACCTCTTCAGCACGTTCCTGCGACAGGCGCTGGTTCTGCGCTGCGTTGCCGCTGGCGTCGGTGTGGCCCTCGATGAGGAAGCGGTTGCCCTTGAGCTCGGGCGACTGCAGCGCCGCCACCAGGTTGCCCAGCAGCGCGCCGCTCTCGGGCCGCACGCGCGCGGAGTTGAGTTCGAACTGGATGGCCAGCGACAGGCTCGGCGGCGGCTCGGCGGCGCCGGGCGGGGTGGCCGGCGCTGGTGCCGGTGCAGGGGTGGGTGCCGGGGTCTGCAGCGGCGCAGCGGCCTGCGCCGCCGCCGGCGCGGAGGCTGCAGCCGTCTCTTCGGGCTTCTGGCGCACGATGAGGTTGCGCGCGCTGCGGCTCAGGCCCGGCTTGAGCGCTTCGATCATGTCGCCGGTGGCCGGCGTGCCACCGGCCTGCGCGAACGCGCTGCCGCAGACCAGGGCCAGCGTGGCCAGCAGGGCAGCCAGCAGGCGGGCTTCAGCGCCCATGGCCACGCGCCTCATGGCGGATCTGCGCTTCCATCAGGGTCACCTCTCCGGGTTTGTAGTCGGCGGTGGCGGCAAAGGCCACGTTCGGGTCGGGTTGTGCCAGGTTCACCAGGGCCCGCGGCGTGACGGTACCGAAACTGCGCGTGGCTTGGGCCACCTGCGTGGCATTGCGTTGTGGCGTGGCCGGGCAGGCCGGCAGGCGGCCCTGGTAGTCGGCGGCCCAGGCCTTGTTGGCGGCCTCGCCCGGCAGGCAGGGGTAGAAGTGGAAACGCAGCCGCTCGACGCCGGGCTGGCCTTGCAGCTGGATGCCCTTGTCGCGCGGCAGGCGGTTGAGCTGGTCCACGAGCACGGTGTACAGGCCCAGGTCAGTGACCTTGCCCGCGGGATCGATGTTCTCCATGCGCACCTGGCCCGGCAGGCTGGTGGAGAACTGCACCACGAACACGTCGCCGGTGCGCAGCAGCGGCCCGGCGCCACCCACAGGCACGGGGCGCAGCACGGCGAAGCTGGCGGGATCGAGCTGCTCCATGGCCCAGCCCAATGCCGGCACGAGCGCGGCGGGTTTGCCGTCGGCGGCGCCGGCCTTGTGCACCTGCGCATACCGGCCGAACAGCCCGGCTTGGCCGGAAGGCGCCTGGCGCACACCGGGCGACAACTGCCCGAGCACCTGCGCCAGGATCGGCGAGATCGGCGACGTCGGCGCGCTGGCCGCGGCCACCGGTGGCTCGGCGGCGATCACGGGCGGCGCCAGCCCCGCACCCGCCAGGCTCGCCAGCCCGGCGCGCCACAGCGCACGCGCCGGCCGGGCCGATCTCATGACGCAGCCCCAACGCGGATGCGCAATTCCTGTTCGGCCGTGTTGCCCTTGTCGTCGGCCACCTGCAGGAACAGGCGGTGCTGGCCGTCGGGCACGTTGGCGCGGTCGACC
>VFQQ010001979.1_pt1 | contig 25460 bp, 49 predicted proteins | sample 3512341 | NCBI WGS metagenome assembly VFQQ01 (sample SAMN10412373, study PRJNA504923) | tailings metagenome | isolation source: Relicate 2 Philex TSF1 revegetated site | place: Philippines: Tuba, Benguet | collected 2017-08-29 | reverse complement strand
CACCTCACTGACTCTCAACCCTCGACTTACTTACACCTGCGCAGGAGGTGACCGAGGCCCCCAAGGTGGCGGGCCCCGACGCGCTGCTGAAGCAGAAGATCAAGCAGAAGCGGTTTAGGTGCGCAACTGCGCTGGGCATGGCTGGTGCTGCAGCCCATGGCGTGCCCCTGCTCTACTGCATGTGCTTGTCCACGGCTGCGTGCCATTTGTCCGTCCAACAGATCTGGGCACCTTGCAACCATTGCCTGCGCCATGCACCTTGCATGCACTGCCTGCACCCCCGGCGGCCTCCGGATGAAGATTCATTACTTTGTTACACACTCCGAAGTGGGGATTCGACCCCCCGCACCTGTGTGGACCTTTGCGGATTTCGCTGACGGAAGCCGGCCCTCCTTGTTTGCAATGCGCTGCATCCACTCACTGCACATTGGAATACGTATCAGCATGCAATAGGACCCGCATAACACTCCCATCCAACGACTTGCATTCAACAAACCTCACGAAACACCAAGCTCACCAACAACTTACCCTCACCTCTCCTGCAGGGAGGGCTACGAGGAGGGCCTGTCCACCACGCACAAGGTGCTGTCGGCGGCGGCCTTCATCGCGGGGGACAGCCCCATTGAGATGCTGGGCCAGTTCACAGCCATTGCGGTGGAGGGGCCCAACTCGGAGGGTGAGACCGCTTGCTGGCTGGGCTGCTGAACATTTTCTTGTTGCATGCTGCAAAGTTGCGCAAGCGCTGCATTCGTTGGCTGCTACACTTTGAGTTGCATACAGCATGCATGCATGCATGCCTTGCATTGGAACCTCGCGGGACGATGCTCAAAACAAATCAAACTCAACAGGCTTGACTGGGCGGAGCGCCGCTCTGCCCGGGCTGTAGAGAACGTCTTCTTCACCCTGACCGCATGTGCTAGATTTGCTGCTGCCACTGCTGCTGCTGCTGCTGCTTGGCCTGGCCGTCAACAAATGCTGGTCCGGTGGCTGCTGCTGCTGCCGCTGCGCCCTGCCCTGCCACCCGTGCATTTGGCGGAGAGATGCCCAAAAACAAATCAAACTCAACAGGCTTGAACGGCCGCCCTGCCGGGCGCGCCGGACTGTAGAGACTTTCTTCTTCACCCTGACCGCCTCGCCACGCTGCATGCTGTGCTTGTCTACTGCCTGCCTGCTGCCTGCATCTCCATTCAGCGCACTGCTCATGGCGGGACGATGCCCAAAAAATCAAACTCAACAGGCTTGACTGGCGGCCCCTTCAGCCGCCGCGGATGTAGAGACCTTCTTCTTCACCCTGACCGCCGCGTCTGCGCATGCGCTTCTGCTCCTCTCTGCTGTCATATGCATGTTCTCTTGACCCATCAACTGCCTATCTGCTATGCCTCCGGGTTACTCTCGTACTCTCTCTGCATATGCCCGTCCACCCGCCTAACCAGCGGCTGTTCAATCACCCACCCCCAAGTGCAGGACCAGTGGAGGGGCTGGAGGACCCCGCTGAGCTGGCGGCCTACGTGCGCAGCCACGCCGCCACGGACAGCGAGGTCAAGACGCTGTGCAAGGACCTGCAGGTGAGATGGGGGCAGAGCGGGCAGCATTCGCGGGTGGGAGGGCGGCTGGCCTGGGCTGGCCTCTGTGCGTTCCTGGCCATGCTCCTCAACTGATCTCATGCTGAAGCGTGCGCCATGCAGTGCTGCGTGTCCTTGCACCCCTGCAATCACTGCCCTGCAACTGAGCGCCCATGCTGCGCCTTCTGATTCCACCCACCCGCCCGCAGGTGCTGGGTCGCAGCGAGTTCAAGCAGCTGCTGCGCTGGCGGCTGCTGATCAAGAAGGACCTGCAGCGCGCGGCGGCGGCGGCGGCCAAGGCGGCCAAGGCGGCAGGGGAGGGCGGGGAGGATGAGGAGAAAAGTGATGAGGAGGAAGAAGATCCGGAGGAGAAGCTGCTGCGCGAGATGGGCGAGGTCAAGGACCGGTGAGCGTGCTTGGGGAGTTATCGGAACAGGCATTTGGCACGGCTGTGCTGCCCACAACCGTTGTTGTCCCAGAGAAACGTGCACGGGGGCCAGTATGATGGACAGTAGTGGTGCTCTGCTAAGGCAAACCTAGCAAGCGCTGCGCTGTTCTAAGGCGTGCTGCACTTGCCCTGACCTTCCCCCTGGAGCAGCATGGACAAGCGGCGCAAGAAGGAGCGGCGGCGGCGGCGGGAGCAGAAGGTCAAGTCGCGGCTGCGGGCAGCACAGCTGTCGCAGGTGCGGGACGGGCGGTATGTTGGACTGCAGCGGTGGTGGGGGAGAGAGGGGTGGGGCTCTTATATGAGAACCGCCGCGCCTGTTTGATCGAGCTTTTTGGCTTCCCTGCACCCGCAGGCGGAGGGCATTGGCGAGGAGACTGGCCCCGAAATGCTGTTTAGCCTATCCAAGCTGAAGGGCAAGGCGGGCGCCAGCCTGGCGGCGGACGAAGACGCGGCAGCGCCCGACTTTGACGATGCCGCAGACCTGGCCACCAGCAGCGATGAGGCGGAGGCGGGGGCGGGCGGCGAGGATGATGAGGAGATGGACAGCGATGAGGAGCAGCGCAGGTGGGTGCAATGGGTGCTGGGGGGTGGGCTGTGTGGTGTGCAACCTCTTGGCTGGCTGGGTGGAGGGGTGGGAACAGGGATTTGCCTCTCAGTCTGGCTGGCAGTGCGGCACAGCTTGGCACTTGCTTCATTTGAATTGCCGCCCCCTCGTGATTAATTGCCGCTGCAGGTACGACGCCCTGATGGACGAATACCTTGAGGACAGGGGTCGTTCTTTTGTCCACCAACTTCCTAACTAACCCAACCCTATCCTTTGTATCATCCATTGCAGGTACGACGCCCTGATGGACGAGTACCTGGAGGACAGCTACCAGGCGTGGAAGCAGCGGCAGCGCATGCGCGGCGACGTGGCCAAGAAGCGGCGGCGCCGGCTGCGCGACGACGGAGAGCTCACGTGGGCGGCCAGGGGGGGGGGGGGGGGGGGGGGGGGGGGGGGGGGGGGGGCTGTTGTGTTGTGCTGGGGCCTGCACAGCTGGGGCCTGCGATGCCTGGTTGTGCAACTGGGAGCCAGCCAATTTTGCGGGTAGAGTAAGCCAGCTTAGGACTGGGGAAGGCAGCCCGGCCGCCACTCGGATGCCTCTGAGACGCGCCACCAACCGCCCCCCGGCCCTGGCCCTCCCTGCCCTTTCTTTGTGCAGCGAGGAGGAGGAGGAGCAGGACAACGGGGTGGAGGTGCCGTCAAGTGAGGAGGAGTCGGAGCTCGAGGACGCCCCTCTGGATGACGAAGAAGAGGAGGAGGTGCGCTAACGGGTTTGGTGGGGCAGTAGCGCAGGGTGGGCAGTTTGGTTTCGGCACAAGAGTGTGCCACTGGACGCTGGGCACCAAGGGTGCTGTCCAGGGGGCTGAACGGTTGAGGTTGCGAGCCGTGCAGCCGCCCCCGGTGCTCCCTCTGCCCCTCAGCCCCCACCCAACCTCACACCCTCCCTCCTCGCCTCCCTCCTCCCCAGGGCGCGGGCCTGATTGTCAAGTTTGACGAGCGGCGGGCGGGCGTGGCCAAGAGCGCAGACGCCGCTGTGGCGCAGTGGTTCAGCCAGGACATTTTCGATGATGAAAACATCGAGGACGCTGATGAGGATGCCGAGGCCGTGCTGCAGTCGAAGCGGCAGCAGCGCGGCGCGGCGACGGCGGCGCAGCCGGCGGCGGCCTCTGGCAAACAAGAGGCAGAGGAGGAGGCCGGCCAGCCGGAGCGAGGCGGCAGTGGCGACGAGCAGCCGCCTGCGGGCGCGGAGCAGCAGAGCGGCAGCGAGGGCGGGGAGCCCAGCAGCGGCAGCGATGCGGAGGGCGAGCCAGGCACGGCGGCGGCGCGGCGGCGGACGCAGCGCGGCGCGGCCGCCGCGGCCGCCGCCTATGGCCTGTCGGCGGACGCGCTAGCGGGGCCGGCTGAGGGCGACGGCTTTGAGGTGGTTCCTGCGCAGGAGAGCGGGGAGGAGAGCGAGAGCGAGGACGAGTTTGAGCTGATGGATGATGAGGCCAAGGTGGGTGCTGGGCGTGGCGGCTGGGGTCCCATGTGGGTGGGCTAGGGGATGGACTCCTGGATGCCTGCATGCCTGGGTCTGCACCAGTATGTCTGAGTGCACCTGTGCAGTCGTTGCACCTCTGTTCACTCGCTGCTGGTTTTTTGGCACACCTCAACGACCATATCCGCTCACCCGCCCCCCGTCCCCACAGGCCGAGGTGCGCGCCCTTGCCAAGAAGATGCTGCGGCGCAAGATCAAGGACGACATCATCGAGGCCGCCTACAACCGATACGCCTTGTGCGTGCTGTGCAGCTTTTGCTGCTGCTGGCTACTTGCGAGTGCTGGATGCTGCCGCTGGGTGCTGGTGGCAGCTGCGTTGTCGGTTTTGAGCGCTGTGCTGTTGTGGCTAGTGCATGCTTCCACTCATCGCCGCGCATGCTGCTTGCACTTGTCATGCACGCATTTGCACTGCACAACGTTTCCAGGCCCAGGCCATGCGGGTGATGATCAGATACAAGCATATGGTTGATTGCTGGCCCTCATTCTCAGGGCGCCAAGCATGAAAACTCCCTAGGACGGTATCTGACGCATGGGGGTGCAAAGCCAACTGCACACTGCACTGAATGCCACTCCGATGCACATGCTTGGAAAGCACCTTTTGTACTACTAGCTAGCTTGCCCAACACGCAGTCCATGAGCGTGTCAACCTGCTGCCCACCCCCGCCAACCCGCCACCCCTTACCCTCTGCAGCCATGACGACGCACTGCCCAAGTGGTTTGCCGAGGACGAGCGCAAGTTCATGCGGCCGCAGGCGCAGGTGAGGGCGGCAGTTGCTGGGGGCGCTGTGTTTTTACATCGTTGCAAGCACAGCATGTAGCTTGCTGCCTCGTCACAAGCTGGCGCCCAACCTGTGCCTGTCGACACCCCACCCGCCTCGCCATATTCCCAGTCACTCCCGCGCAACCTGCCGAAAGGCTGCACTTTCAACACGTGTCTTCAATCAACCCCTACCTTCTGCAGATCACCCCAGAGGAGTACAAGGCGGCGCGTGAGGAGCTGCGCTCCATCGACGCCCGCCCCATCAAGAAGGTGGCGGAGGCCAAGGCGCGCAAGCAGAAGCGGCTGCGCGTGCGCCTGGACAAGGTGGGTGGCTGGGGTTGTAGGGGTTGTAAGGGTGGTTGTAGGGGTGCGGGGTGCGGTGCTGGGTTGTGGCTGGACACGAGAGGCAGTAACCTTTTGTTTGCCTCTGTGCTTGCCTGAACGTATGCTTCAGCGGCGCATTAGCCTTCTGTGTTGGCTGTGCACGTTTTGCTGTGCATTTTCACTGCCTGCGTGCATTCCCCTGCATGTTGCGCACTCCATCACATCTGCGCCCTGCACATTGCTGCACTCGCAATGGAGAGGGGGCCCCGCTCGGTGATCGAGATTTCCAAACAGGGCGTTTCTCAAACAACATTCGCAGTGCCCGCTCTAGAGCGTTCGCCTTTCGCCTGGCTTGAGCGCTGCTGCGGCTCACCTTCCTTGGATGTCTGAGAGCTTGAACGGCCCCCTCTCCTGCTGCTGCATTGCTGCATTTTGCACCTGTGCTCTGCATGTTCCGTGGCCTGCGTGTGCGCACATGGCACATTAGCTGCGCATGCGCATGTATGCATGCACCCGGGTTGCTTGGCCGAGGATTCAAACACTCACGGGCACAGACCTAGAAGAGCTCGCCCGCCTGAGCGCAAGCTGATGGCATTTGAACATCTAAGGGAATGATGGCCTCCCCGCTGCATAAACCGCTTTATGCACGCCCTCGCTGAATACTGCATGCAACCGTGCTGCACCCTGCCTGCACCGCCGATTTGCCCCTTGCCACCGCTGCCCCGTGCGGTGGGGAGGCTTCCCATCAATTGGCGCACAGAAACACGGCTGATGGGCATGGCAGCGCCCTCAGCACAGCACGGGCCGACATTCCTTTGCTGTGCGGATGGGCGCAGCCGAATCATCTGCTGGACATCCCCATCCACGGCACATCCAATCACGCTGCATGTTTCTCACTAACACGCATCGTCCGGCTAGCCCATCTGCCCCTCCCACTGCTGACTGTTTGTGTACTCCTGCCACACCCCTCACGTTGCTCCCACCAGGCGCGGCAGAAGGCGGAGGCGGTTGCCAACCAGGAGGACGTGCCGCTGAAGCAGAAGATGCGGGAGATTGAGAAGCTGTACGCGCAGGTGCGGAGCGGTACAAAGCGCAGCGCTGGGCCGGCATGTTGTGCTGATGGGTGTTCTTTGGTTGGCAGCCTTTGTGCCGACAGATGCAGGTCACCACAGCACGCTGCCAGAGGCACAAGGCAGCGGTCGACCGCACCAGTCCCACAGCAGCTCCATCCTCACACTCATACCCCCCTCAATCATCCTCCCCTCCCCCCAGGCGCGGGCGGGCAAGGGCAAGAAGAAGGGCGGCGGCTCGCGCTCCGAGCAGTACAAGGCGCAGAAGAAGGGGCCGCGGTGAGGATAATGCTGCTGCTGAGGATGCCGCTGCTGCTGCTGAGGGTGCTGCCGCTGCTGAGGATGCTCTGCACCCCCTGCTGAGGATGCCCCCTGCTGCAGATGCTGCTGCAGCGCTGTGCCGGTGGCCTTGCCAGCACAGCCTGCCTGTCACATCACGCCCCTGCTGATTCTCCAAGCACCTCCTGCCCACTCCTGCAGGCTGGACAAGCGCATGCGCAAGGATCAGCGGGGGCAGCAGCGCGCAGAGAAGCGGATGGGGGGCAAGGGCAAGAAGGCGGCGGGCGGCGTCAAGGCGGGCAAAGCCGGCAAGAACCGGCGGCGATGAGCCGGGCCCGTTTGGCGCGCCTGGCCGCGTGCGCAACCATGTGCGCACCAGATATGCTGCCGGCCAGCGTCCTTCTCTCTGTATCGTTGTAATCTTTCATTTGACGCGCGCCGCATTGGGCGCTGCTCGATGTAACAATCCGACTCAGCAGCAAATGTTTCAACCGACGGGGATGCAGGGAATCTGATGAAAGGAAAGTCAATCTTCTCAGCTCAATGCAGTTGCAAGCAAGCAACAAAGTAAGCTGGAAGCAGCGGTCGACACGCGCAAAAGCAAAAGGGGTTGGCAAAAACGTGCTACAGCGGCGACACAGAGGGAAGTTGGTAGGTACACAAGTCACAACAACAGGATGCTAGGTACTAAGAGGGTACATTAGGAGGGTGCACTAGCAGCCAGCAATCAGCAGCTGCCTCACAACCTTGGCAGGAGGCCTTGGTGCACTGGATCGCACCGGCGGATAGATCTATCAGTTTCACACGCTGGACGTCCGGCGGCGCAGCACGAGGTAGATCATGATGCGGAAGAAGACCAGCATGCCCAGCAGGACGAATGTGTTGCGCACCGCATCGCCCTGGCTGGCCGGGTCCTGCAGCAGGCCCAGGCTGCCCTGGATGCTGCAGGGGGCAGGGTGGGGAGGGAGGGAGAGGGAGGTGGGTCAGGGTTGGCAGTTTGAAGGCACACGAGTGCAGGCCTGCGCATCAACATCGCGGCAGGCTGGGCAGCCGGGAGCCAGGCACAACGGCAGACCAGGCGTCTGGCTGAGCAAACATGCAATCTCACGAAGCCACTACCAGGCTGAGCTCCCTGCACTCACTTGTCAATGGGCGAGCAGCCGGGCGCGGTCTCCGGGTTGTCGGGGCTGGTGAGCGCGCAGGTGTCGGCGGCGGCGGGGTCGGTGCACGCGTACAGCTGGCGGTGGCCGCCGTCAAACTCGATGTACAGCATGATCTGTTGTAGTGGAGGATTTAAGAGTGCAGTAGGAGAGGCACAAAAATGTCAGAGCATGTGGCAGTATGCTGCAGCCCCCAAGCAAGCCAGGCCTCAGCTCTACAGCGGGAACGCCTGTGCCACATCGAACACCCACCAAGCACCCAAACCCCAACCCCTGTTTCGTGCCCCACCTGCAGAGAGAAAAAGATGTAGCTAATCCATTTCAACCAAGATATCCAGGCAGGCAGCTGCAGCGCGAAGAAGCCTCCGGTGAGCACCTGTGGGCAGCGGGGCATGGGGTGTGGCCGGCAGGTGTGTCAGCTGGAGGTGGGTGGAGGACAGACACAAGGGGCCCTGCCTGGCAGGAAGCAAGAGAATTCATCAGCACAAGGGAAGTTTCAGGTGCTGGTAGCTGTCTATCAAAGCAAGCCCAGAAGGTCCGCACCATGGTGAGCATCACGATGGAAGCCACGGTCTGAGCAGTCTTGGGATTCATGGTCAGGCAGCCAAGCAGCTGCAGGCAGGGGGCAGGATGCAGAGCATGCTGAGTGTGTGCATGGTGTCCCTATCAAATTACAGCACAGAATGGCTGAGAAAGTCCAGGGCATGCACAGACCCCAAGCAGGCCCGCATGCAGCCCTCCTCTCAGCACAAGAGAACGCTCGCTCACCAGGCCGATGGACTGCAGGGTGCATGGGAGAGGCGGGCACAGGAAAGGAGGCTCTCAGCACTCGGATGTTGGACTGCCCAGCTGGCCGCGAGGGCAGCAGGCATACGCATACTGTTGGCGCGTACCAGCCCCACAATGCAAGCTCCACTGCCACACACAAGCCACCCACACAAACACAGCCCGCGCTCCCAGCCCGCACCTGCGCCACCAGCATGGCCAGCAGCGACACGCCGTACTGGCCCAAGAAGGCCCAGGCGTTGCGCCGCAAACCGCCCATGAAATACACGACAACAATCTGGATCTGCAGGAGGCGGAAATGTGCAGCGCCTTGCTGGGTAAGGCTGGTGCGACCACATGTTGCTCGTCAAATTGGGAACCCACCAAGGAATGTAGGGTGCCAGCTGAGGGCAAGCAAATGCACCACTGCGATCACAAGCTTGCCACCATGAACGAGAGTCTCTGCGTCCTGCCCATCCACCCCAACCCCACCAGCCCCATCAGCGCCAGCTCACCGAGGGCAGCAGGAAGTCCATGGGCAGGTCGGAGCCGATGCGCGCAAAGTAGAAGGCCGACAGCCGGTACTGCGGAGCGCAAAGGGGTGAGCATGGCAATGGCACTGTATATGCCAATGACCCTTTGTTCTCATCCTCTGATGTTAGCTGCCTGCAATCACTGCTGAGACAGGACGGGGGCCAAGCCCGCGCACGTCCCGCGCATGCCATGCCTGTGCAACCCAACTGGCTTCCAAGCCCCATGCATGTCACCGCACCCCCGCCGGCCTTACCATCCCGCTGGCCCTCTCCTTCAGCATGTGCTTGAACTCCTCGGGGAAGGTGAACAGCGAGTTGTACAGCGCGCCTGCGGGCAAAGGAGGGCGGAGAGAGTTGTGCCGGTTCAGCATGGAGTTGCACACCAAGCGCAAGTCGTGGAGTGCATGCTTGCAAGCAGAATGTACGACAACCATGCAGGCCGCAGGCCAAAGCACGTATGCACTGCTCAGACCGAACTTAGCAGGCAGGGCGGGGCTGCCGTGGGGAGGCCAGCAGGCGCCTCTTTGAACTCACGGAAGGAGAGCAGCATGACCAGGAAGAACAGCAGGCCCAGCGTGTTGCGCGCCCTGCAATATGGAACAGAATAGGGACCACAGGTTCAGCACGGTGAGGAGCCTTGATACTACACATCAACAAGGAGCCCCAGAATGCAGGACATGTTGTAACAGGGTGGGCAGCCCAGCAGACATGCAGGCAGGGCATCCCAGCGCAGCTCAGCAGCAGGCAGCGCAGCGCAGCGCACCCCAGCACCGTGTCGTCCTGCCCCGCCTGCCACCAGCAGAGGCCGGCCAGCAGGGAGATGACGGCTGCCTGCACGATGTCCTGGGTCGACATGCTCTTCGCGAGGGGGAGGGGGTGGGGCGGGGTTTGGGGTGAAGTTGGGTGGGTGGGATGATCTTGGCTGGCCAGGTGGGTTGGAGGTGCAGCCTACACCAGCAGTTGTAGCTCGATGGCCGGCCAGCCATGCTTGGTCAGGCCCGCAGGACTGCTAGTTCCCCTGCTGCGCCCCAGGTTTTCTGCAAAGAACTGCCAGCACTGCCCACCTGGAAGCGGCGGGTGCGCAGGCTGCGGCGGAACAGCAGTGCCACCTGGGTGGCCCAGGGCGCGCCCCAGCGGTGCTCGCCCTGCGCCGCCCCCTTGTCGCCTGCTGCTGCTGCGCTTGCCATGCTGCCGCTGGCGGTCTTGCCCTCCAGGCGCTCAACTGCGAGGATGGGATGCAGAGCAAGGGTGGTTAGCTTCCTGGAGTGCAGAATCGATCGCCCTGCCAAGAGCAACACCACCAGCGTGCACTGCGACAGCCATACCTAGCTGGCCAGGTATTTGCGGACAACTGCTCACAACCTCGTTCCCCTATTGCTCACCTGTGACGCCATCCAGGCGCACCGATGTCGCCCCCACCAGCACGGGGCTGCCGGGCTCAGAGGGGCCGCTGCCCTCGCCGCCCAGGCCCACAGACGAATCAGGGGCTTCAACCGGGTGCAGCTGCACCGTCTTGAAGCCCTGTGCGATGGGCAAGGTGGGCAGGGGAGGGGAGCAGGTAAGGTTTGGAGCAGCCGGCGGTTGCAAGCTGAGGATGGCAGTGCGCAGGCGACAGCTGTGATTCCATGCAGATCACAGCACTTACCAATGCCCAACAGCTTGCAATCATGTGATCCCCAACTTCTGCAGCCCCCTCACCTCATCTGCTGCTGCACCCGCTGCGCCTGCTGCACCTGCTGCGTGCTGCTGCCCGCAGTAGCCCTCCTGGGGGTGCTGCGCCAGGAACGCCTCGGCTGCCACGATGAGGTGCACGCGGCTCGCCTCGCCGTCCCTGCTTAAAAGGATGAGGTATGGGAAGGGAGTGATTGAAAGGGACATTGGCAATAAGGCCGCAAGCAGGATGGCAAGCGCTGCCCACACGCTACATGGTGAGTTCATTGCAGGCCTGCACCAAGTCACTGCCTACCCCGCCCCCTCCCATGCAACCCTCGTGCACGGCTGGCCTGCCCACCTGTCCTCCGTGCCCACATCGCCGCTGGCCAGGTCCAGGATGAAGTCGGCCAGCGAGGAGCCAAAGGGCAGGGAGTAGCCCAGGGAGCCAAACCAGGCGGTGGCTGCGGCGGCTTGGCCGTAGCTGCAGTTGAATGAGAGGGAGTGGTTGGCGATGCGATGACAAAAGGTGGGCAGCGGTGCACAGCCAACGCAGGCACAGAAGCGCAGGCAGGGGCTGCAGCGCCAGGGCAGCGGGATATGCAGGCCGGCAGGGTGCCCTCTACCACGGCAGCTGCTGTTGGCAACTCACTAAATGGCGTGGCCCTGCGCAGGAACAGGAAGGGCGGTCGGCGCACTGCGTGACACCTCAGTGTGAGGTCACATGCATGCATCTTGCAAGCAAGAGATGCTGGATGGCGCAGCATGCATGGGCAAGCATCCTGTGCATGCAAGCCTTGCCTGGCTGAGCAGCAGCAGCTTGTCCATCTGCTGGAACAGGCGCGAGGAGGGCTGGTGGATGGTGGTCAGCACAGACCGACCGCCCGCTGCAGCAGTTGGGCGGGGGTAGGGGGAGGGGAAGTAGGGAAGTCTGGCAGACAGCAGGGAGGCTAAGGTCGTTGCCCTGAATGATGCACTGGGGCAAACTACAACTTCAACGTTGAATTCTTGGCAAATGCTGCCTGCACATGGGCCAGGTGGCTGCCGGCGGGCTGTGTGCGGACCCACCCCCGCCGCCTCACCCGCCAGGTGCCTGAGCACCAGCATGACGTGCATCGAGGTGGTGCTGTCCAGGCCGCTGGTGGGCTCGTCCTAGGGTGGGATCGGCGGACAGAGTGGATGCCATTGAGAGGTTACCCACTTGCTGGCTCGTATCCATGGAGATGGCAAGGCGAGAGGCCGCCCTCACAACCGACAACTTGACCGCACCCAGCCAGCGCACCATAGCCTTCATGCCGTCCCCTCCCTCCTCACCAGCAGCAGCACGGAGGGGTCGATCAGCAGCTCCACGGCGATGGAGGTGCGCTTGCGCTCACCACCACTGACGCCCTTGCGGAAGAAGCCGCCTGCGCAGAGCAGGGATGGCTGGATGGCTCAGCAAGTGTGCAGTTGCTACAAGCAGGAAGCTCGCAACCCAAATGCACTTGTGCGCAAGCCAAATCGAGAAAGCCTGCATTGCAAGTTCAACAGGCCAGGCCGAGCAAGCCGCTCCATTTTGCCCTACCCGCAGCGCTTGCAGGCTGCTTCGCCCACCAAAACCACCCCACAGCCCCCCCTCACCAATGATTGTGTCCTGGCAGGTGTGCAGGCCCAGTGCGGTGGTCACCACATCCACGCGCCGCAGCTTGTCCTCGTGCGACATGTGGCGCGGCAGGCGCAGCATGGCGGCGTAGTACAGCGTCTCATGCACGGTCAGCGCTTCGTGCAACAGGTCGTCCTGTGGGGTGCATATGGTTGCATGGTGTGGAAACTAAGTCGGGCGCTGCCGTGCAGATGGTCGGTAGGGCAGCCCAGGTGTCTCAGCTCCAGGCCGCATACAGCAGACCAATGCTGCCGTCTCCTACACCAAGCTCAGCTTGCCTGCATGACGAAGCCCACACGCCGCTTCAGCGCCTTGGTGAGCGGCTGGCCGTTGAAGCCTGCTGAGCCCTCCACCCGCAGCAGCTTCTGCGCCCGACCACCTGCACATTTTGGTGGGGGATGAATACAGGGCTGACATGCGCAGAATGAGGCGACAGTTCAGCACACTGCAGAGACATTGAGAGTGCGACAGGAGGCTCTCGCCATCCTGCTGCACGGCTTGCTGCTGCCAAGAGGGCCGTCGCCTTCAACCTAGCTCACCACAGATGGTGAGCAGGGTGGTCTTGCCGCTGCCGCTGGGGCCTGCAGGGCACGAAGCATGGCTTACTGTACAGCAACCCCTGAGCGCAACAATGCTGACAAGACACAAGTCTAGCAACCAGACAACTTTGAGACAACTGCCTACCAGCACATGTGCACCAGGCCAAAGGCGACAGGGCAGGGCCAAAAGAGCAGCACGCCGTCTCACCCATGAGCGCCAGGACCTCCCCAGGCTGCACGCTGCCGCTGACGTCAAACAGCACCTGCAACAAGCAGAGAGAAAGGGGAGGCAAAGGTTCAGCTAGCGGCCCGCACGGGCGCTGATGCGTCAGCAGGTGCATGGTGACAAGGCCGCTTGCCTCCCTTCCCTCCCAACTGCCCTCCCCACCTGTCGGTGCGATCCAGACATCTTGCTGCTGCCGCCCTTGAGCAGTGCGGCCTGGCTGGCGATGCGGCGCCCCAGAGCGGCGGGGCTGGGTAGCAGGCGCTTGAGCGCCGCCGCCACGCCGCCGCCCTGCTGCTTGTGCGCAGCGGCCACTAGCGGCACGTGTGCAGAGATGTGGCGGATGTCGATGGCAACACGCTTGCTCTCTGCAGGGGGGGGGGCAGCCAGCAGTGTCAATTTGGCATGGCGAGTTGCTCTGAGCGGAGCAGCCACTGTGTGGTGGCAGCTGCCCGCGGGGCGGCGGCGCCGACGGCAGTGGCAGCACTCGTGCGGCCTTGTTTTTACGAACCTGGCAGCGGTGCAAGCACGTCTAGGTCCATTCCAACCGCGCCGACTCGCAGAATGACCGACTCCTCCTGCTCCGCGAGAACAGCTCGTGAAGTGCTTTTTCCAGGCACCGGCATGCCTGCCTGGCCGCCAGGCGGGCCTGGCGGGTCGCTGCTGCCAAAGCGCTCGAGTCCCATTTTGAGTGGGGCGCCTGGCGGCGGTGGAAGGGGCACCGCCCGGGCGCAGGGCTAGATGCAGGGGCTGGCCTGCAAAAGCTGTTGCAGCCAAACAGGAGATCAGGCAACAGAGCGCAAAGAGTTAAGGACGAGTTTGCCGCAAGCCCTCTGAAGTACATGAGGCCGCCGCACACGAGGCGCCCGCCAGATTCCGCTCATCTGCCTACCATCCAACCTGCATGGCCGCTGCCCTTCTCACGGCCCGCAGCTGCCTGGTGGCTCTCACACATTCTGCTGTAGCTGGGAATCTATGCGTGCAACAACATCTGGCTAGCTTCCCGCCGGCGCAAGGCATGCCTGCAGCCCCGCCGCCAGCGCATCACGTCGCAGCCGCCGGCCGATGAACACCAGCTTGCTGCCGCGCGCCTCGCCGGGCCGCCACGCTGGCCCCTCCACCACATCGTAGATCTCGTGCACGCCCTGCACAGCAGGCAGAGCATGCATGCTGTTGTGCACACGACAGATGCGCTGAGGGCTCCGGCCGTGCAAGGCTCCCAGCTCCCGTCTTACCCAGCCGACCAGGCTGCCACTCAGTCGCTCAGTTGTTGCCGCTCCATCGTGCCAACACGCTGCTGAACACCCTCGCTCCCCGCCCGCCCACCTGCAGCACGTGCTTGTGGGTGCTGCCCGCCACGCACAGCAGGCCCTTGATGCGGAACAGGTCTGCTGCGTCCGCTGTGCCGTCCTCCCACAGCAGCGTGTCCAGCCAGTGCCGCAGGCGGGCCAGGTCTAGAGGCTGGCCGGGCGGCAGGCTGATGGTCACTGTGCCGACCTTGTTTGGATCGCTGTCGCTGCCATGGTGGTGGTGGTGGTGGTGCTCGGGGTTGCTGCACTGCGGGCCGCAGGCGTGCTCAGCATCTTCACCCTGCTGCTGCTGCTGCTGCTGCTCGGTGCCGCCGCCCGCCGCTGCAGGGGTGCCGCGCTCCGCCCCTGCTGCACCGCCGTCGTCACCGCCGCTCCCAGCTGCTGCCGCTGCTGCCCCCCGCAGCCCCGCTGAATACATGCCGGTGTTCAGAATCAGCCGCAGGTCGATTGTGCAGCGATGGCAGCGGGTGATGCCCGCCTCTGCATTCACCCCCCGGATCTCGCCCTCTATCTCCCGCAGCTGCTGCTCATCGGCCAGGTCCGTCTGCGGCAGGCGGAGACGGAAAGAAGGCAGGAGAATGCGGTGTGTTGGTTTGTGTTGGTTGCCTTGCTGGAGGCATGGCCACAACAATGGCATGGAAGCTGAAGGAGCTAACCCATGCAGGGCATGGCCGGCTTTGGAGAAGCAACCCACAGGGCTTCACAGACCAGCATCCCAGCAACAACAGCAGCTGGCCCGGCGCACCCTCACCTTGTTGAGCAGCACCACGTCTGCAAAGGCCACCTGCTGCTGCGCCTCGTTCACGCCTCCGTCGGGGCGGGGGTCGGCCAGCTGGCGCCGGATGTGGCGCGCATCCACCACCGTCACGATGCAGTCCAGGCAGATGCTGCGGGGCACAGACACGGGCAGGAGGGCAAGGGTGAGGAAGCATGCAGGGGCAGTGGCGGATCAGTTGGTGGTGTGGAATGCAACGGGAGTGAATATTTTTTGCTCAGGTGTACTTGCAAGCAGCGGATCGCACGGCGGACTGTCCCCTCCCCCTGCCTGCCCCCACCTTGACTCCAGCTGCTCATCGGTCCACAGCGCGGCGGCCACGGGCCCCGGGTTGGCCAGCCCCGTGGTCTCAATCAGCACATAGTCAAACCGGTCCCGCTGCTGCATCAGCGACTCCAGAGCCTTGACCTGCAGGGGTGAGGGCGGCTGGGGTATTGAACAGCTGGCGCACAGGCGGACGGGCGCTCAAGATGCAGGGAGGCAGAGAGAGGGAGCCAGCTGCACAGCTGGACAGCAGCTGCTCACACCCCGTGCGCTAGCACTGCGCTGCCACTGCCGAAAGCAGCACGGCCTTCTTTGTTGAATTGACACGGCAGACCTTCCCTGCCGTACGCACCATGTCGTTCTTTGCGGAGCAGCAGATGCAGCCGTTCTCCAGCTCCGTCCACTGCGCCAGCGGGGAGGCGTCCTGCCCCTGCAGGGGGAGCAGGGAGGCGCAGCACCAGCATTGTCCAGGTAGGTTCGCAAGGGGGCTGCCTTCATGCACGAAAAAAACCTCTGCATCCCCTGATCCAGCCCGAACCACCCTTGAACACACGTGAGCCCCACCACCCTGCCCAGTTCAACCTAATCAAAGAGCCCACCTCCGGCTCCTTCACCAGCGCCCGCTCAATGTCCGCCGAGTCGGCAATCTCGTTCAGCAGCACCGCGCACCGGTAGCCGTGCTTGGCGGTGAGGATGTGGTTCACCTGGCGGGGAGGGTGGAGCAGAGGGGAGGGCAGTAGGGCAACATGCCTGGTAGTGCCACCAAAGCAGGGACAGGGACATGGGTGGCATCAAGGCATGCGCAGAAACTCAGAAGTCAGAGTGTACGTTTTCAAGCGGGCGAGGCTTCAGCACGCTCACCAGGGTGGTCTTGCCAGAGCCCAGGAAGCCTGTGATCAGTGTCACGGGGACGGGCTGCACATGGGATGGCGGCGTGGCGGCGGCGGCAGCAGCGGTGGCCCCTGTTCCGGTTGGCGCTTTCTGGGACGATTTCGCAGCATCTGGAGCGTCTGCTGCTGGCGCGGCAGCTGCCGCAGCGGCAAGAGGGACTGCCAGCGGCACCTCTTCGTCGTCTGAGCTGCTCATTGCGCGGCTGCGGTGCTGTCTTTGCAATCGGGCGGATCCAAAGATGCAAGTGCAGATGCGCAATTGCAATCTCCACCGCCCATGCTGCCGCCGCTGCCGCTGCCGCCCGGTCGTCATGCAACACTGCTGGCTTGTTGCTGTTCGTAGGCCACGAGTTGTAATTGTAACAGCTGGTCCCCGGCATCAGGTAGCCATATCGCAAGCAGCAATGGCCATTGCCCGGAACCACTGGCCCGATGCCTCACAACACTTGCTCTTGTGGCGGGAGCATCCAGGGGCAAGGGCGGCGGCAGCGGTGCGTCCATGGAGCGAAAGCAGGAGTCCCCCTCACACAAGGCTTCCAAACGATACTTCATGTGCAACCAAATGATTCACATAAGTTGCTAGTGAATGCTGAAGCGTCACCGCATGTGCATCCCCGTCGCCCGTCGCTGCCCGCTGGCACAGCGCGCATGCTCAATAACAGAAGCCTCCCCAGCAGCGATCGGTCTTGGAAATCGAGTGTAGATGACCTCCATCACAGTTTCAGTGTTGCTGGCCCTGGCGGTGAGTCCCCATTTGCCGGAACGGCACCCCAGGGGGCTGCACCGGCTCTCCGCATCCAGCCTGCTAGCGCAGAACGACTCGGACGCTCTGGCCTGGTTTCGATGTGCAGGCATTTGCCGCGGTGCCCGCGCTGGCGGTGCCCGCCGTGCGCCCCGACGCATGGGGCCGCCCTGTGGTGTTGCGTGAGGCCCGTTCGCCCTGCCAAGCTGTGTCGCCCCAGGAGGTGCAGCAGCTGCTGCAGGATGGCATGTACTACCTCGATGTCAGGTGTGGCACGAAATAGTTGCAATGGGCCGGCCTGCTGGGCTGGGGCCGCACACCGCAACGCGTTTGCCTGCACGCCATCCTCTGCACGCAAACCTCAGCGCAGTGCCAGACTTCGGCTGTTGTCTATGCGTCCGCTCCTGCCCTGCAGAACTTCGGAGGAGTTTGTGTCAGGTCACGTTCCAGGCGCCGCCGCTAATGTGCCTTTCAAGCTGCCAGCCGGCAATGGGACCCTCGTGCCCAATCCTGCGTTTGTTGCCCAGGCACGCATGGCATTGGGGGGCTGCCATGCCGCTGATGCTCCAGCAGCTGCTCAAGTCGTTTTGGGGAACCGACCAGGGGCCACCAAGCAGCCAAGTTTCTGATGCCTATCTCCCCAAGCCTTCCCCAACTGCCTGCAGGTGGCAGAGGCCTTCCCATGCCGGCGCACGCGCCTCATTGTGGGATGCAGGGCCGGCACACGCTCAGCGCCGGCCTGTGCGCAGCTGGCGGAGGCGGGATACCTCCACATCCTCAACATGCCTGCCGGCTTTGACGGCTGGGTAGCCGCGGGGCTGCCCGTGGAAAGTGGGCCGCTGCAGAGCGGCGGCAGTGCAGGCAGCGAGGGCAGCCTGCGGCCGGGAGGCAGCGGCGCTGCGGCAGGGGCGCAGGAGGCGGCTTAGGCAGAGTGCAGGGTTGTTGTTACTTACTGATTCTTGGCCTCCACAGCTCTTGCTGTTCTTATGCCTCACACGAATGAAGCATCAACAAAGATCAACGGCACGATGTTTGATTTGGGCGCACGCTGCGCTGGGCGGCAAGTGGCGGCAGCCGGTAGGATCAGCCTGTGCGCTTGCAGGGGTTGCGGAATGCTCTTCCCTTGCACCCGCGCTGTACACTCCGTTTCACAGCGCTCGAGTGGAAAGCAGGCCCTCCCACTGCACGCTTGAAACCCCACCTCTCAGCAGCGCGCTTCTTCAAGCCGGTCCCGCAAAGAATAGCAGTCGGCACCACCCCATGGCGCGTGTGCGCCTCTGCCTGGCCGTCGAGTGCACGACCAAGGCCGGCTCGGTGTGGCCCACGGCGTTGCGGCACGTGGTGGAGCCCCTGCTGGCCCTGGCAGAGGCCTCTAGCGGCGGGGCTGGCGCACAGGGACTGCAGCTCGCGCTGGTGCTCTTTGGCGCACTGCCGCCGCACTCGGCCGCCGCCGTCGAGAGCGTGCTCGGCTGGTGCGCCTCCGTCCAGCAGTTCCGCCGCCTGCTGGACAGCCTGAACTTTGTGGGCGGCGGCGGGCGGCAGCCGGTGATGCTGGCGCACGCTTTGGCGGAGGCCGCGGCACTGTTTGCAGCAGCAGATGCCGGCGGCAGCGGCGGGCCATGCCAGCAGCACTGCCTGGTCTGCCTGGCTTCCGAGCCGGCCGTGCAGCCCGTCAGCTGGCCGTTTGCAGAAGACTGCTGCATGGTGGGTGCTTGTGGCCGATGGGGTACCAGCTGCAGCTCGTGTTGGCAAGCTTCGCAGGCCTGCTTGCTTGCTGACCCTTCGGTTGGTTGCTTGCCAACCGCCTTCACACACCTGCCTGCGTTGCACACATCCTGAAGCTGTCTTGCATTTCTGTCTCCCTTGTGCAGGCTCGGCTGCCTGGCCAGGCCACATCGCTCGAGCTAGTGCGCGCCTTGCGGCGCCGCGGCGTGCAGCTGAGCCTGGCAGGCGGCGACATGTTGAGCAACGAGCTCACGCTGCTGCACCTGGCCAACTGCGTCAGCGACGCGCCGTTCAGGTGGGCTGGCAGTGCTCTGCAAGATGGTGTGATGGTGCACGGGCGCTTTTGCTGCATGCTATGGTAGCAGTGCTACGAGCCACTGGCAAGGCCTTGCTGGGTGCACAGCTGCCGCATCTGAGCACCAGCCAGCCGGGTTGGCCCTGTTCCAGGCAACCAACAGGTTTTGCAGCACTGCACAGCCCCAGCCCACTATCTGTACGTGCAAGTTCACTACTGCTTTGCCTCTGGAAGGCAGTGGTCAGTGTGCCATGTCGCCCACTTCCATCGACTCTGCTACCAAGCCCTCCTGCCCCGGTTGTGCAGCCTGACCGATCTGCGGCGGGAGCAGCAGACCAGCCGGCCCGACGGCGTGCTGCAGCGCACGCGGCGCTGCACGCGGGTGCTGCCTAACCGCTGCATGGCGTTCCTGCCTTTCTGGCCAGAGGCAGCCGAGGTGGGTGCTGGGGATAGTGGGCGCGTTGAGGCTGCTGGCAGGGTGGCTGCAGGCAGGCGACTGCTTCGATGCAGCCTTGCTGGCTGCGGCTGGCCTGACCTTTTCAAACAGCTTGCAGCGATGCTGTGCTGACACCCCTCCGGCTGGTGCTGATGCGCTGTGCCCCACGCCTCCTCCCATGCCGCCGCTGTGCTGCAGGCTGTGCAGAAGCTTGGGTTCCGCCCGCTGGCCGCCGATGCCAGCCTGGGCAGCTTGGAGCCTGCTGCGCCAGACACAGAGGACGCGGCAGCCAAGCCGGCTCGGGGCGATCCCGCGGCTGTGGCGGCGGCAGCAGCAGTGACCGCAGCAGCAGCAGCGGCGGCACGGCAGGACGCCAGCCCGGCGGCGCCGCCCCAGTGGACTCCGCCCGTGGCTGGCCATCCCACCCCGCCTGTGGCCACAGGGGCCACTCCGCCGGTGGTGGATGCGTCACCAGGCAGCTTCTGGGAGGTGCTGAATGCCGAAATCTGCTCGCCGGAGCTGGATGCGGCAGCCGGCACACCCGCCATGCCGCCCGGCGGCGCTGGCATGCAGCAGCAGCAGCTGGCGCCGCCGGCTGCGCAGCAGCAGGGCCAGGCGCAGCCGACGGTGCAGGGCCTGCCGATGCCGCCAGGCATGCAGGCGCAGCAGGCGCAGCAGGCGCTGGGTCCGCCAGGCCTGCAGCACCAGATATCGGGCCCGGGATCAGTGGTGGTGCACACTGCCCGGGTCATTGCAGACCAGAAGGTGATGGGCACCGCGGCGCTGGTGCTGGGAGTCGGCACGGTGAGTGGGGCGGGGCCAGCACCATCTGTTGGTTGGTTGGTTAATTGTGGCTGGTCTGGCCGTTGTGCAGTTGGTGCGCTCCGCCCCCGCTCCGCCCCCGCCACCCTGAGGACCACGGCTTGCAAACTCTCGGCTGAGGCGCTCCATCTGCTACTCCTTCGCGCCGCCCTCTTCCCATCCAGGTGCACGCTATGCTGAAGGATGCGGCCGCAGCGCAAGCAGTGGGCTGGCCACCAGAGCTGCACATTGCCAAGACGCTGGCGCGCTCTGCGGCCGAGTCATTCCTGGAGAGCAAGCGCGCCGCCTGCCTGCTGACGCGCCTCAAAATCCAGTTCACCAGCCCGGAAGCAGAGGTGCGTGGCGTGTGACTAATGCGGCTGGTGTGGGGCGGGCAACATCTGGCACCAGAGGCTGAGACCGGCCGCTGCTGCGCTTTCAAAGCCAGTGGCATGCTTCGTGCGCAGTGAGCCCTCAACCTCTTGTCACCAGCTCCGCTCGCGCTCGATCCCTGCTGGAGTGCAGAGCATCCCGCGGCGGCTGCTGGCCACTAATGCTGCGGGCGCGGTCACCATGCCCAATGGCTATATTGGCGTGCTGCTGCCCAAGCAGCACCCCACCACCCAGCAGATCTTGTTGCAGCTTGTGGTGGTGCCGCAGGGGTGACGGCGTGCTACTCATGTATCTGTAGGCCTGCTGTGCCAGCGATCACTGAACACCGTGGCTGCTGCTTCAACCCATTTGCTTTACATCTTTGGTGTATTCACATTTATTATGTATTGGTACAGCCACAGCCCCGCGGGCAATGGAACGTGTCAGATGGAAGCATGGGGCGCAGTCTGTGCAGAAACAGTGCAGGTCATGAGGCAGCAAACAGGCGGTAAGAGCAGGATGGGAGACAGATAGGACATGTACAGCGGACTGAGGTGTCAGCCTTAGTATGAGGCATGCAGCAGGCGTGCGTAGCATTGCACAACTGGTGTCCAGCTCGCTGCACCTCACTAGAGCTCAGCCTCCTGCCGCCGCCGCGTGATCTCCACCCCAAGAGAGTGCACCACCCCTGGCACCGCCACTTGCGGCTTGGCCACACGCACAGTGACCGCTGCCACACCTGGGTGCTCCCCCAGCACCCGCCCAGCGATGCGCTCGGCCACCGCCTCGATCAGCTGCTGCGGCGGGCCCTCCACGATTTCTCGGATGCTCCTGCGAAAATGGTGGGGTTGGGGAGGGGAGGGGAGACGGTATAGGGGCTCCCATTTTGCACTCAATCGTCGGACCAATCCAGCAAACGCTCGCTAGCAGCATCAGCAGCATCTGTCACAAGAAAGGTACTGACGGCTGCAGCCACGGCTGTTGAGCAAAACAACAGAGCTGCTCTACTCACTCGTACACTTGGGCGTAGTTGACTGTGCGGCGCAGGTCGTCGCTCTTGCCGGCGTGGCTCAAATCCGCGAGCAGCGTGGCATCCACCACAAACTTCTGCCCCAGCCGGTTCTCCTGCACACGCCCACAGCGAGGAGCGGCAAAGCTGCTGCTTGCTTGAGGTTTTGCGGGGGCTGAAGGTGGGGGCATGTGGAGGCAGGTGGCGTAGGCTACCTACTGGCGTATGGCGGCAGTGCATCGGCCTGGCGTGTGGCAGGTCCAGCGCCACTCCCTTGCACCCACCTCAGGCAGTACGCCGTGATAGCCATGGAACACCAGCCCATGCAGCAAAATCTTGTCGTGAGGCAGGCTGGACAGATCGCTGCTGAACAGCCGTGCGGCGGCGGCCGAGGCGGCAGCAGCCGGTGCCAAGACCGCCTGCGCGCAAGGAGCGGTCCAATTGCTCAGTAGGTGTCGGGCAGCTGTGGCAAACACAAACCGCGCGGTTTCACCTGCGCCGGCAGCAGCGAGCGCGTAAACGCAGCGAGCATAGCCGCCTCGAGCCTCGGCTGCGCGCCACAAGACCAGAAACGCTTCAACGATGGGAATGATATAATCTGTACGGGCCTGGAACGAGCAGGCTGCCGCTTGCATGCAGGCAGCCGCCGCCACGCTGTCTCCGCTGACGCTGCCTGCCGGAACTGCATTGCTTGGTGCAGTGAGCTTTTGGAGTGTTGTATTTAAAGTGACAAGTTGTGTTTAAGCAGATTGCAAAGCGTTTATTAAGCAGCGGAAAGCCTGGAATGGAAGTCATGGAAAGCGCGTGGCGGTCTGGAATATTGCTTTGTCATTCGGCCAAAGATCAGACGGGCCCTTATGAACTGAGGTAAAATGCGCTGTGCTGGAAGGCGAGATAGAGCATGACAGGCGGGGACAGACCGCTGGCATGCCGTGCATGGTTGCGCGTCATGCCGTGCACGCCTGGTAGATGGAGTTGCTTTTGGCGGCGTACACCGCTGTTCCCGAGGCCGTGATGAACACATTGCTCTTCATCATGTTGGTGCCCGAGGTGGCGCCATAGATGTACGCTGCTGAGTTGTCGGTGGCGGTTGCCACCGATGGCAGCACGTACATGTTGTTGTCCGTATTAACCTGCAGCAAGCGGAAGACCGTAAGCATACATGGGTGGGGACGAGTGAGCTGCATGGAACTAAAAGCTGATCAGACAGCTGGCCATGCGTGCAACCGCCCGGCATGCCATCCGGCCACACATTGCGGGCGCACCTTTGTGGCGTACAGGGCGCCGTCCGATGCGAGCGCCAGCGTGCCGCCCGACCAGTAGGGCGCGGTTGAGGAGGGGAACTTCATGCCCGAGGTGATGGTGATGGACGCCCAGAGCGTGGTGGTGGTTGGGGTGGCGCCAGACGCGTCCACTCGTATCACCGTGGCTTGGGCACCGGTGGCAAACGTGCTGCCGCTGTCGACCTTGCCCGCCTGCGAGGGCGTGCGTGCAAGCAGGCAGACAGAGTGTAGGCGCGGCGCTGCTGATGCATTGAGGGGGGGCAGGCAACAGCAGCATCGAATGCTGCACCCACTCACAAGCGCCGCCACCACCTCAGCCGCCGCGCCACACCCCGCCTGCTCTGAAGTGATGAAAGCAGCCCCACCTTGAACACAAAGTACATGTGGGTGCTGCCGGTGGTTGCCACCAAGCCGGTGATGGTGGTGCCGCTGGAGCCGGTGGCCCCCACGTTGAACTTGGGGGTGAGGGAGGAGCGCAGGATGGGCAGGGTGCCCGCCAGGCTGGCGGCCGACACCACCAGCACATCGGCATCATCACCTAGCACGAGGTCGCCGCTGCCGCCGGTGTCAAAAGTGCAGGCCACGGTACGAGTGAGGCCGGAGATGACGGTTGTCACGGTGCCCGTGGACGCGTCGACTGTGCAGTGCGGGCGGGAGCGAAGGGGGGTGATGTGAGGCTTACGGTTGTAATGAGCCTACACCCTGGCATTCAATGCGTGCGCAAGGAAATGTGTGCAACACGACAGAATGGCACTGCACTTGCACTGCTCATCTGCACCCAGCACCAGCGGCCTTGCCAGCCACGCGCACCACTGCTGATCGCGGTGCCCGCATCTGTCACGACGTACACCTTGTTGTTCACCTCGCCGCAGACCTGCATGCATGGCAGCCGCGCTGGGGAGGCCGCCTCACCACCAACCCTGCAGGCTGCCCGCCACCACGGCCGCGGCTCGGAGGGAAGCCTCTTCTCCACCACAACCATGCAAATCTGGTAGGCATCAGCGCGGGCTGGTATTGCACCAGCCAGCAGCGGCGGCCACCCGCGCCCATGCTGACCAGTATCCTGCCACCCGGCCTCCCACCATCCGCCCCACCCACTCACCTGCGCAGGCACGCCGGCGCCGGAGAGGGTGAGGCCCTTGGCAACCACCAGCGTCTCCCACCCGGTGGATGAGTCGTAGGAGGGGCGCGCCAGGAAGAGGATGCCGGTGCTTGTGCTGGTGCCATATGCGCTAACGAAGAATCCCTTGGAGGAGGCGGCCAGGCCCAGGGCTGCAGAGTAGTGCCACAGCAGCTGCTCATACGTGCCCACGTCCCCCGCCAAGCTGAAGCGGCCCATGTTGGCGAACATGTAGCTGCAGGGGGGGAAGGTGAGAAAAAACACACGGGCGGTGATCTTGGCGCGTGACGGCAGCAGCTGCAGCAGGGTGCAGTGCAACTGGGCATATTGGTGGCGGGACAGAGCGCAAGGGCGCGGTCGCAAGACAGCAGGTCCGGGCCAAGATAGAGCTTCAGCGCTGCGCCCTGCCTCACCCGCTGCGCAGCCTCAGGTAGGTGGAGGAGCCGCTCAGTGCGCCCATGTCTGTGTAGGCCGCAGTGCCGCCCGACCCAGAGGAAACGACGTTGGCCGCGGACCCTACGGCGTACACCTGCGCGGCAGCGGTGAGCAGTGCATTTGCAGCTGAGTCGGCGAGCACCCCGCTAAGCACATGCAACGAGCGCACCTATTTATGCCTGCGCTGTCTATGTTGCAGCCACCCACGGCCCAGGCCGGCACGGTGCCAGGGTGGCAACGGACAAGTGCTCCCATCAAGCCTTTCCCCCAGCTGCCCTGGCACACCCCCGCCGCTCCCCCCACCCCACCCCACCCCACCCCACTGCACACGCCGGCAGCCGCTCTCACCGTGCCGCCAACGGTGCCATCGTTTGTTGCACCGTACCAGGCGGTGGTTGAGAAGCCGCCCATGGTGGCCACCGTCCTGCTCTTGTCAGACAGCTTCCACTTCTGAATGCCCGCCGACCTGCAGCGCACCGCGGCAGGTGTGGCGCCGGACTTATTTTCCGGCGGCTGCCTGCCTGCTTGATGCAGCCAAGTGTGGCTTGGGGTCCCATGCACGCACGGCAGTGCTCTCCGCACATGGGCACACGCGCAAGCCCGCATCAAAGCGGCTGGCATGCGTCCGCCACGCTGGAACCCATGCGCGCATCACTTACCCTTTACCCGTCGACACGTACAGCAGGCCGTTGGTGGAGTCCATGAACATGCTATATGGCATGTCAGTGTTCGAATTTCCCACAGCGGCATCCCACTCCGTGTTGCTGATGAACGTGGTGATTGTGCCTGCAGATGGGTGAGCGCACAGCAGTCGGTGAGGCTGCACCCAGTGGGCACCGCCCAGAGCTCAGCAACCACAGGCGAGAGGCATGCCAGGAGCCCACCACCCACCGCTGGGGGTGATCTTGTAAATGTACGAGGTGCTTCCTGTCAGCTGCATATCGGCAGGAGGGTGTTCAAAATTGAT
>VFQQ010001978.1_pt1 | contig 25461 bp, 41 predicted proteins | sample 3512341 | NCBI WGS metagenome assembly VFQQ01 (sample SAMN10412373, study PRJNA504923) | tailings metagenome | isolation source: Relicate 2 Philex TSF1 revegetated site | place: Philippines: Tuba, Benguet | collected 2017-08-29 | reverse complement strand
CACCTGTTCCTTCTTTTCTGACCTCAAGGCTCTGCCTTCCGATCTTCATTCCTGCACAACAGACGGCGGCGTGGACCGCGTGGTGTCTGCCCAGGCGGCACTCTGCTGCTTCCTCATAACTGACCCAAGCACAAATTGACCGCTGCCTTTGGCCTGCAGACGGCGGCGTGGACCGCGTGGTGTCTGCCCAGGCGGCCCTCACTCGGGACACCACTTACCTCGTCAACGGCGCGCAGGTCGGCGCTCGCGACATCTTCACGGTGAGAACTTGGGTTCCAGATAATGTTTCAATTGACGCTTTGGAGGAAACATTATCTTGCTGTTGAATGGGGCACAGGTCTGCGCATGCGACATCTTCACGGTAAGCAAAGATTGCGGCTCACGTTTTGTGAAGCTGTTGAACAGTTGTTGACAAATGCCTGCGCCACCACACGCATGCTTGCATGCCTGCCGCCTGCCACCAGCACATGCATAGCTGCACATCTTTTGTTGCTCCGTCGCGGATGAGGACACCACTCTCAGTTGCTCGAGGCCCCAGGGCCGCTGTGAGCTCACAACTCCAAACCCAAAAACTTTGCTGACGCGCGGGCTGTGAACACACTTTTGCTGCACTGCACCCACCCCTGAAACTCGCCGCGGCCTGCTGCAATATGCCCTGCACCAAGGTGCCACACCCTGAACGCAGCGCCGCCGCCCCGCCCGCCCCTTCTGTGCTCTTGAACTCTCCCTATGTTTCCACTGCCCCTCCCCAACCCCTTTACCTCTGCAGGTGGAGCAGGGGCTGGGCATCGGCACGCGGGCGCCCCTGTTCAACCGCATGGAGGCCCAGTCCACACGCTTCTTCAAGCTCACGCCCGGCAAGGGCAAGCGGCAGCCCGTCACCCTGGTGGCGCACGGCAAGGTGCGGACAAAACGCCTCCCTTATTGCTTGTGGCACAGTCTGGGTGGAGGCTTGGCAAATGTGAACAGCACATGCCGCTTCACAGATGCCGAGCGCTCCAACCGAATGCCCCCCTGCCTCTCCGCCCTGCCCGCAGTTTGGCAACACCATTGGCGACCTGCCCGCCTACGATGCTTTCCTGCTCGGCGGCCCCTACTCCGGTGCGCAACTTATGATCATACTGCTCAATTGATGGTGCCTGGCCAGAGGTTGTTCAACAGCGGTATGGTGGCAAGCTGGGGCGGCCCCTACTCTGGTGCGTGCGGCTGGGCAGTAGGATGACGCGCAGAAGGCAGGCACAGCAGAGGTGGCGCCCACTCATGCACCTCATGCTATTCTTCATGACTGTCGTCCTGATCGTCCCGTCTTCCCTGCTGCAGTGCGCGGCTACAACATTGGCGAGCTGGCGGCGGCGCGGCGGTACGTGGAGGCGGCGGCCGAGCTGCGCGTCCCCGTGCTGGGCCAGCAGCTGTTTGCCTTCGCCGAGTTCGGCTCCGACCTGGGCAGCTCAGGTGGGAGCAGCGCTCTGCCAGAGCTCCTAGCCTGCTGATGGGTGTTCAGTTTTTGGGATCCATGGCTGGGCCAGCAGCTGTTTGCCTTTGGCGAGTTTGCATCGGACCTGGGCAGCTCAGGTGTGTGTGTGGTGTGGCTCTGGTGCTGTGCTCTGTTGATGGGGTTTTCGGTTTCTGTTGCAGGGCCTGATTCGTTTGCGGCAGCCGATCGCGCACCCAGCTCTGATTATAATCAAACCCAGCAAATCAATGATTCGCTTCCATTTCTTTCTGTGTCTGCCTCTGCAGCCGAGGTGCGAGGCAACCCCACCGAGTACTACCGCCAGTCTTCTGCTTCACTCAAACCTTTTACTGAGCATCTTTCTTCGTTTTTTGTTCTCTTCCCACTGCAGCCGAGGTGCGGGGCAACCCCACGGAGTACTACCGCCGGGCGGGGGCGGGCAGCAGCGTGGGAGCGGGCGTTCGCATCGGCGCTGTGCGCGCCGAGGCGATCCGGGACAACAACTCGGGCAAGACCAATGTGTGGCTGTCCTACGGAGAGCGCTTCTGAGGGAAACACAGCTTTGCAAGCTGGATTTGCACACAGGCATGCCGCGCAGTGCTACATGCCTCGTCTGCAGCAAGCAACTTCCCTAGGGGCCGCCTCGCTGGCCGCGCTGTGGCGCATTGCCGCAGGGCGGAACGCACAGCACGGCAGCCCCTTCCCCCACAATGTCCCTGACTGTTCATACGAGAAATCATCTGCTGCCCAACCCACACTTCTCTGTCGCTGCTCCCGTGTGCGCCCATTGGCCGCAACACCCGCCCGCCGCTCTCACCCCTCCGCACTTCTTCTCTGTCGCAATTCGTGCTACCCCTCTGCGGTCCTCTTCTTTTGTAACTCGATGCACCGGCAGCATTGCAGCTGAAATTGCAGCGCTCAGACAAGTGCAAGGCTGTGGGGTTCACGTCACTAGGCGCAGCACAAACGGAAGGCATGCCATGTTGTGCACGTCATGCTGTGCTGCCACGTGCCACGGCCATGGTGCTGTAGTTGAAGTGCGCGTTCATGCGCAGCTTGGGGTGCTGCTGGCCCTCCATGCGGTACCGCTCCAGCTCCTCCTCTCTCCTGCAGGACGAAGGACGCACACAAGAGATCAGCAATGCTAGTTCAGTTGGAAAATGCAGATGACCGCTCAAGCTCCTCTTCCCTGCCTGCACAAAGGAAGGAAGAAAGAAGGAAGCAATGCTAGTTGGGGGACAACGGCAGCTGCAGCTGCAGCTCCATGTTGTACCATTCTCCAGGCCCTCTGCCCTGCCTGCAGAAATAGACAGCAACTGCCCGCTCACTGCACACACCCCTCCAGCTGGCAGCAACTGCCGCCCCTCCACCCTGCGCAAGCCCCCTCCCCCTCACTCGCCTGCAGCACCACTCCCCCCGTCGTCCGCTCCATGCGCGCATCACAGTTGGCCCCCGCACGTGCCACCCTATTCACGAGCAGCACTGCTGCTCAAACCCAACACTGCACCCAGTAATAAAGCCCGGCAGCACACCCCCTTGCCCACCTGCAGCACCATTCCCCCGTCATCCGCTCCATGCGCGCATCAAAGTTGGCCGCCGCCGCCGCGCCCGCAAAGCCGCCAAAGGCGCGCTGCGGCGAGCCCACGCTGTCCATGCTGAGCCGCCACACACGGTACCGGCGGTAGGGCTCTAACAACGGCAGCAGCTGGGCATCGGTCAGGCCGGGCGGCACATCCAGCACTGGGCTGCCGTCTGGCAGTTTGCCGAGCTGCACGCAGTCGGTGCATGTGAGGGCCGCTGAGGGGCGTAGCGTCAGCACCGAGTCCTGTATGAGGGGGCGAGAGAGAAGGGGTGAGTTGCGGGTTGGGATGGTGGGGCAGGGGGCAATGGATGGATGAAGCAGGGCACCATCTGGCATGCCTGCAAGTGTGGAGGTCCTTGCGTCGCGCCTCCCAAAACACCCAACAAAAGAAGAAGAAGAATTAAAAAAAAAAAAACATCAGCACCCACATGCAACACCGCCACTCAAAAATGCCGAACTGCAAACAAGCTTCAGAAACATGCTCGCACCTTGACCTCTGCCGGCGTGCGCTCATTGGCCAGGAAGCCGGCGGGCCGGATGTGCATGGGCGGCAGCGGGCCCGCAGCATCGGTGTACCGGTCCGGGTCGAACAGATAGTCTTGCGGACTGTGTGGCAGGGATATGGGTGCAGGGGCAGCGCTCTTGTTCACTGAAATGTGTGCCACACTTGTGACGGGGTCAAACAGGTAGTCTTGGTGGCTGCAGTGCAGTGGGTTTGGCAGACAGGAGTGCTTGTCAATTTGCACCGCGTTTGAGCCCCAAATGCAGGTGGGCCCTCCCCACGTGGTGCGCCCAGCACCCGATACCCCCAGCCTGCCGCCGGTGTACAGCTAACGGCATCCACCAGTCTGCCGAGCGCCTCTTGAATCAACACCCACCAGGGAATGGGGAAGGGCATTTCTTGGGCGTCCACCACTCGGCAGCGCACCACAGAGTACCAGATGTGGTCGCAGAAGCACTTGAGCTGCAGAGGACAGAGGGGCAGCTGGCTCAGGCTAGTGACTGGCTCACTTCGCTGAAAACAAGTGCGGTGGCAGAAGCACTTGAGCTGCGAAACAGCCGGCAGAGGACGTGCAGAGCAATCGAAGGATGAGAGGGCGGGATTGAGGGCAGCCAGAGCATGCCGAGCTCGAAACAGATCTGATCGCAGCGGGCGCCGCACCCAACCCGTGCCCAACCCCTGCTTGCCTGAGGGATGATGAAGCTCCGGTTGGACGCCACCGCAAGCGCCATGCCCACATATGCTTGCTGCAGCTGCAGGGCAGCGCAACGGGCGAGCGCAGGGGCGGGCGGCAGGTGAGGCGAGCGGGAGCGCAGTGCCATGCAGTGGTCAGCGCAGTGTCCCGCAGTTGGCTACCTGCCATCACGTGCAAGACCCCGAATGCGCCATGGCTGCGAGCACACACACACATCCCCTCGTTTCTATCACATGTTTGAATTCGCCCATGCTGCAGGCACCCGCGAGCACACCTGCTGGTGGATGGCATCCAGGTGGAACGCAACCATGTCCTCGTTTTCGTTCCACTCGTTGAAGCGCGGCGGCAGCTGCAGCACGCGTGGAGGGGCAACCAGCAGGGGCGCATTGCCTCATGCACTTTTGCTCTTGTTATGCGCAGTTAGCTGCAGGAGGGATTGCCGCTCGCCAAGGCGGCCGGGTCGCACCGACCTCACACCAGGCGGTTCCAAAGAACTGTTCTGCTAGAATTCAGGCGGATCGACCGCCCAACTATTGCCCCATGCGGCCAACCAGCAGGCTTCACCCCACTTGCCTCTGGCACTCCAAACAGCTCCACGGTCACAAAGCTGCCTTGATAAAACTCGGGTGGGTCCACCGCCCACAGGCCCATGTCCCTCAGTCGCGCCCGCTTGCCGGGGTGCGACTGCATGGCAGTGGGGGATGTGGGAGGTCTTCCAGCATTCATGCCTGTACAGCTGGCGGCAGCGGGCGTGTACTTGCCGTTCGATTTGGGCAAATCAGCATGCTGGTGACCCCTCCCCAGTCCAGCAGGGCGGTTGTGGGCTGTGTGGATGCAGGGTGCTGTGTGCAGCAGCCAGGCAGGCGGCCCAAGTTGCGACAGGCATGTGTGTGTCCCTCCCTGCTCTTGTTCTAGTTTAGGTGGAGGGAAGAGCCTCTTACTTTGTAAGTCCAGGTCATGTGCACGGCGTAGGCAGGTACACCCTTGACCTTCGGTCAGCAAATGGCAAACGAAAGTAAGACGCCAACACACGCGTGCCATCATTGTCTACCTCACACATGCACTCTCTGCACTACAATTGCTCTTGACTCGCAATGCAACAAGGCAGCTTGAGAAGCAAGCTGCAATGGCCTCTGCAATGCAGTGCAGGCCACCGTGCGCTGGTGCCACAAAAGCTGCTGCAAAACTCCCCTCTGAGCACCAACTGTGGAGAACTGCATAAAACACCAGAAAAGACGACCCTCACCTGATCCAGCTTCTGCAGGTGCAGCGTGTGCGCGCTCAGAAACATGCTGCGGCATTGGAAGGGCAGGGGGTTGAACCTCATCATAAAAGGACACCTATGTCCAGCAGCCTGGGCCTCGCAAAGCACTGTAACAGGCATGCGCAGTTGTGCACCCAAGTGGGGGATGTGGCCAGCAAGCACGCCGGTATCTCCTCCACCAACACCCGCTGTTCTCAGCCCCAGCTGCTTAAAAACGTGTGAAAAACGCTCGTGGAAACACCAACACCCACTGTTCTAGCCCCGGCTGGCGGCTTGCCTCGGCGGCACAATGCCGATCACAATTTGCTTGTTCCACACGCGCCACAGGCCCCGCTCTTCTGTCAACTCTGCGCGCTCCTTCGTCCGCATCAGCTCGTAGGCGCAGGTCTGCAGGGAAATCAGGCATCAACAACAAACAAAGGCTCATTGTATTAAATACAGGTCATCATTCAGCCCTCCCCCTTTGTGCGCATCAGCTCGTAGGCGTAGTTCTGCAGGGGGGGCAGGCAGGCGGCAATGCAGAGTGGCACATGAGTAGCCCGCATGCATGCTAGCTGCATGCCAGCTGCTCACCCATGTGTCCTGTACATGCAAGCTAAGCACACCCCTGCCACGCCTCCGCCGTTCTCCAGCCCTGGCCCTACCTGGTCGTTCAGCCCAGTGCCGCACTTGTGAAATGCCTGGGCCCAGGCGTGGATGAATGCCGCGCTGCTGGCGCCGCCACGCAGCAGATACACGCCTGCAGGGGGCAGATGAAGTGCATAGGACATGTGGGTGGACAGTTGCTGGGCTGGGCAGTGCAGGCTGGCCATGCGGTGTGCTGCTTCAGAAAGCCAAGCCGAGTTGCTCTGGGCACACCATGCTCCACGGCATCATCCCTCCTCCCTCCATCACCCCACACTGCCCTGGAAAACAGACCTGTGTTGAAGTTGCTGTGCTCTGAGCCGCCATGCTCGACCGCCGCGTCTCCCTTGTCATTTCGCGACTGCGCTCCATCCTCGCTGAACAGAAAGTCTGCGGGTGCAGATCGACAAAAGAAGCAGCGCACGTGGTCAAACGCAGGGCAGGGCAGACGGTGCACAGAGAGTCTGTGGCAGCAGGCAGGCGCAGAGCGGCAGGGTGTGCCCACAGCATGGACAGCACAAGGGCATGCACGGCTCACGTTAGTCACAGGGTCTGGTTTACGAGGCTGCCCTGCCACATGTGTGGTGGAACCGACCTGCCTGCGCCCAGCCAGCCAACTCATGCACACCTCCCCGCCACGGCAGCTGCCCTGCACAACCACATTGATCACATGGCTTCTGCCACCTGGAAACGCACCTGCCATGGGATACTTGGCCAAGAGCGGCGTGGGGTCTCGGAACCACACCACATCTGCGTCCGACACCACCCAGTTGAAGCCCCAGTCGACCACAGAGTCCATGAAAAAGACCTGCAGCGAGGCAGCATTGGTTGTGGCAAAGACAAGCACGGTGTAGTGTCAAAGTAAACGACCCAGTTGAAGCATCCAGTCGACCACAGAGTCCATGAAAAAGACTTGTAGGGCAGGAGGGAACAGCATTCTTCTGTAGTTAGGCAGTCGCAGTGCATCAGCAAGCTGAACCATGCCTGCCACCTGCCAGGTTGACGACCATGACTCTCCAACAGAAAGCAGCAGGCCAGAAACCGGCTCCCAACAGCATTGACGTGCCGCACCTTGGACCAGGTCATGCGCCGCCACCCCTCCTGGCCCCACGCCAGCCCTGCACGCAGCCAGGCAGCAGTGGAGTTGAAGACAGGACAAGTGGATTTGCCCTTGAAAAGAAGCAATGGCTCAGCACGGCATGCCATGCGTTGCAGCAAACACAGCAGGCAACTGCCAATAGCATGCTCCCCTGCATGCCTCTGTAGGTCGATGCACTGCACAGACAACAAAGCTGTGGGGGCAACATCCCACATGCTGCAGCACCCACCCGCCCACCCACCAAGCACCCACCCAGCTTGGCGGCTTCTTCGTCAATTCGCTCCACACAAGGTTCCCCTGCAGCCACCAGCGCCTCTGAAGTGACCACATCCGCCGCCACCGCCAGATAGTAATCGATGCCTGCATTCTTGACGTGGTGCAGCCAGTTGAGGCCAAAGTCCCACTGCGCCTCGTTCATCTGTTTACGGAAGAAGCACGAGCCAGATGGGGCAGGTGAGTGCAGGCAGGTGGGGTTCAGGAGCGGCAGTGGTGAAGAGGCACAGTGCAAGGTGACCGAAGGGCGGGAATGCTGTTGGCGAGGCATTGCTGATGTTGGTATTGCCTGCCACAAGGCGCACACTCAGAACTCACCATGGCAAACATGAGCGTGTTGTTCTTGGCCCGGGCTGCGAGCAGCTCTCGCGACACCGCCGGGCAGCGGGTGCCTGCCGCCAGCCGCCGCCCGCCTGGCAGGCTGCCGCTCAGCGAGCTGTCGCGGTGGGGACCAGCATGTGGCGCTGCTGCGCACGCGATGGCGGTGCAGAGGAGGGCCAGAAGCAGCCCACCTCGCCGGGCCATTTCGGTGCGGCCGCTGGCTGGTTGCCTAGCCTGCCTGCTGTTGATCAGAGGCTGTCATGAGTCATGATATGGCCCGCGGAACAACAAACGGCGCTTCACAGCTCACTCTGGTACGGCCCGCCCCGCATGAAGACGACACAGGCTCGCAGAGCAGGGCAAAGCACCCAGCTGCAATCAGACCTAGGTAATTCCATTGTCGGGGTTAACCTACTCTAGCCTCCCAGGCAGCAGAACGGTCGAGGCGTGCGCACCAGTTCATCCAGCGCTGACCCAGCAGCCTTTCCCCGTTCAAACCTGCTGCAAGAGATAAGGTGGGGCTCCTGATGCCATGCAATGACGCAACGGTCGCTGCCGCGCACAGCCGGCGCTGCCGCCGCCGCTGCCGCCGCTGCTGCCAACCCCGCCAACCTCTTCAAATTCGTCAAACCCGCTCCCCTGCAGCATTGGCAGTGCCGCCACAATGCAGACGCCCGAGCAGCTCAAAGCAGCAGGCAATGCCGACTTCTCAGCTGGCCGCTATGCGGCTGCTCGTCAGCACTACACTGCGGCCATTGCCCTGCTGGACCAGCGGCCGTCTCCCGGCCGTGAGCTGGCCGTGCTCTACTGCAACAGGTGGACGCCCTGCCAGCTGCAACAGCCTGGCGTTCAGTTGCAACAATGTGTAGCACATTGACAGCCACGTCACAAAGGAACCAGCCTTGATGTATCCATGACCGGCCATCTGTGCCTGCCGCGAATCATCTGCTCACGCAGGGCGGCGGCGCAGCTGAAGCTGCAAGACTTTGCTGCAGCGCTGGCGGACAGCGGGGCAGCGCTAGCTGTGCAGCCTCACTGGGCCAAGGCGCTGTATCGCAAGGCGGCAGCGCTGCAGGGCCTAGGCCGGATAGGGCCGGCTGCTGAGGTGGCGCAGCAAGCATTGGCGGCTGAGCCCAGCAACAAAGGTGTGCAGGCGCTGCAGCGGCAGTTGGAGGCTGCGGCAGCAGCGGCCGCACCTGCAGTGGCAGGCGCAGCAGCAGCAGCAGACGCAGCAGCAGCAGGCGCAGCCGCCGCCGGCCCGCCTGCAGACCCCAGTTCCCCAACCAAACCGGCCCCCACAGCAGCGCTGCTGCCGCCGTTGCTGGCGGGCGCTGCTTTTGAGTACGTCCCTCCGGCGGACGGCATCCATGAAAACTTGTTGCTGCTGCTCCACGGGTTGGGTGACAAGCCGGCGGCCTTTGGCCGAATGGCACGCCAGATGGCGCTGCCCCAGGCAAGTGCAGGGCGGTCCTTTTGTGCGATCTCACGTCGTCAGGGGCGCCACTTGCTGCCCAGGTGGCTGGTTTGCTACTGCCTGGTTCACCTGCCACTCAACTGCAGGGGCAGCAACACACTCGTGTCCATGGCGTATCATGACCACTGATGGAGCAGCCATGCCCTACCCTCCATGGCTGCAGCTGCGCAACCCATAATCGCCCCGGCCTCTGCCCATTGCCCCCACCCCACCATTGCAGACAGCAGCGCTGGCGCTGGCCGGCCCCCAGGAGGTGCCCTTCAGTGACGGCGGGCGCAGCTGGCACACAGTGTTTGACGATGAATTCAATTTGATTGAGGTGTGGGCGTGTGTTGGAGTGGGCATGGGCATGCTTATTGACACTCTTGTTGGCAGGGAGGGAGTCGGGGTTCAAGCGCTGTTTGAGTGCCTGCAATCGCCAATCACCCAACCTCCACCACTGTTCCCTGCTTGCCCCGTGCCTGCAGGGCCGTAAGGGCGAGCGGCGGCGGGTAGACAGCCTGCTGCAGGACACATCAACTTTACCAGCTTCTTTTCTGCTCTCTGATTTGTGTGCAGGGCCGGCCTGGGGAGCAGCGGCGCGTGGACAGCCTGCTGCAGACGGTTGCAGCCCTGCGCCAGCTGCTGACCAACTTGCAGCACGCCTGTGGCTGGCAGCCACACAAGGTGTCGCTGCTCGGCTTCTCTCAGGTGACTGCCATTCATGAGCGCTTGTTTTCGTTGTCTCATGAAGTTGGGCATTCAAGGGCTGGCACTAAGCTGTTAGACTAGACTAGACCAGACTAGAGTAGACTAGACTAGACTAGACTGCTCGGCTTCTCTCAGGCGGGGGCTGGGCGGGCAGTTGATGGGACATGCCGCTGGCTGCTGCGCTGGCCGGTTGTGCGGCTGATCGCTCCGTCGTCATGATGGCACGCAGCCTGCGCTGAGTGGCAGGCACCCTGCGTCCGCGACCGTTGCTAAGCCCTCCAACAATCTCACAAAATTTGCAAGCATCTGCCCACTGCCCTTGCACCACCACAGGGCGGCACCGTGGCATTGGAGCTTGCTCGGCAGCAGGCGGCGGCAGGCCAGCCGCTGCGCAGCTGTGTGGCCATCTCGGCTGCTCTGCTGCCCGAGCAGCTAGCTGGGCAGCCTCCGAAAGGCGGCGATAGGGGCGCCAAGCAGCAGGGCGGCACGGCTGTGCTCATCACGCATGGCAGCCGGGACAATGGTGGGCCTTTGGATGCTATGTTTGTTTTTGCATGGCTGCTGTGCGGCAGGTCACTAGTAGATTGGCCTGCTTGAGTAGATTGGCCTGCTTGAGCCTGTTACACCATGCACCGCTGCCTATTATTCCACCTCCTCTCCATGCAGTGGTGCGCCGCGCCCTGGTTGACCAGACCGCGGACGCCCTGCGCAGCGCGCACGGCATGAGCGTCAGCGTGCACAGCGTGCCGGGCAAGGCGCACAGCATGCCGCAGGGCGCGGACGAGATGCGCCAGCTCGTGCAGTTCTGGTCGCAGCACTTGAGTCGGCGGCCCACTGCGGCAGGTGGGTGGTTCAGGCTTGGGTGGGCCCCCTTGTTGCATGGCATTTGTGGCAGCCGCATATGCGGCTGCCTGCAAGCTTTGTGTGGCGGCTGCTCGGCCGAGCTGCCGGGCCTCTCTAGCCAAGCCGACCCTGCTCCCACGTGCCGCACTGCCCGCATGGCTGCTTCAAAGACTGAACCGATCCTGCCGACCTGCTTCCCACCTGCGTACAGACCTGCCTGGGGGCGCAGCAGCTGAAAGCGGTGAGCTGCTGGAGGTCCGGCCAGGAGAGGGCGGCGTTTCACTGGAGCTGGTGGGCGAGGCACAGTAAATACCCTCGGTTCTGAAGGACCAGTCCGGCGCCTTGCGACTGTCCGGCCTGTTTGGTGCTGCACTGGTTGGAGCAGCACATGGGGTTGTGATGCGCAACACCCAACCCGTGTCTGTAAAGCTCAGGCCGGAGATGCTCCTTGGCTGGCAGGGCAAAACTGGCGGCAGTGCGACTTAAGCAGGCCAAGTCTGGCCCCAGCAGCGGGCCCGAACCAGCTTGTGTGTGGGGATGAATCCAGTGCAAGTTGTCGTGAGTGAATTGCAGCGTGCATGCTGCACGTTCATGTTGCAAGCTGGCACCCTGTCTCACCCCTCGTGCCCGATCCAAGCATGGGGGCACCAGGCACCTGCCGGCTGCATGCCGCCCATCGCAGCGCAGCAGCGGCGGCTCCCTTCCCCTGGCTGCCCGCTGCCCCAACTCGATTTGTACACCCTCCAGACACTGCCCAAGCGCACACAGCGCAGCAAGCAAGCTATGGGACAGTATTTGTCGCAGCCCAACACAGACCAGGAGAGCGTTGCTGGCACGCACGAGCGGCTGGGAGCCTATGGCGTCGTCAGCATGCAGGGGTGGCGGAAGAGCCAGGCGCGTCGCTCGTTTGGGAAGCAGGCCTTCAGGGGCAGCTGCAGCGCCCTGGGGCCCCGACCGCGCTTGCATCGTGCTTGGTGGGGTTGCCTCAGATCGCCTTGCAAGCTGCAGGACGCGCCCCAGGCGCTGGCACCGAGCGGTCGGCCCGCTGCCCCACGCCTGCAGGAGGACGCGCACATAGCCGAACACCTCAGCGACGACTGCCACATCTTTGGAGTGTTTGACGGCCATGGCGGCCCCGAGGTGGCGCGCTTCTGCTCCAGACGAATGCCGCTCGAGCTGAAACGGCACCCTGCCTTTGCTGCGGGGCAGTTTGAAGAAAGCCTGAAACAGGTGGGGCCCATGTAGCGCGCCAGCCGCCCTGGGGGCGCCCCTGGACAGCTCCGCCGCTGCCCCGCCGCCACTGGCCGGCGCCCGCCTGCCGGGCGGACTTGGGCCCACTTTGCAGCCTTGAAGCACACCAGCTCACTTCCAGCCCAACCCCCACGCTTCAAACAGGTGTTCCATCGCATGGATGAGCTGATGCGGTCGCGAGAGGGCTTCACAGAGCTGGAGGCAATGCGGCGGGAGTGCGAGGGCGGTGAGTGGCGGGCAGGGGGCGGAAGGCAACGGTGGCACCTTCCGGCCAGCGTGCGGCAGGGATGCGTGCGCTGCCCATGCACCACGCTGCGCACAGTATGGCAGGGCTGTAGCTGCGATGCTTGTGCGCCTGGGAATGGGAGCAATGCATTGCACGTGAATGCTAGGGTTTTGCGCCCCTGCGCCACCGGCCTGCTTCGAACAATGTCTGCTGCTGGCCTTGCTCGTCTTCGTCTGTTCAGGAGGCAAGGAGCTGGGTGGAAACGAGGATACTGTCTGACATGCTGCGCAAGCTGGTGCCATCCAGTGCCCACCTGCGTTTGCCTCTTTGTTGCTGCAGGAGGCAAGGAGCAGGATGGGAACGAGGAGGACACATATGACATGCTGCGCAAGCTGGTGCAGCTGCAGCGCATGACGGGCGGGCAGCAGGTGCGCACAGTTTTGCTGCGGCCGCCGCCATGCTGCCTTTGCACCCACGGCAGAAGGGGCTGCATTGCACTTGCTGCTCAGCGGCATGCAAGCAGTGGAAGCTGGTTTGTCCTGCAGCTCACCAGAGCCAAGTGCCTAAGAGGAGCAGGACCATGCTGCGGTTTTATCAAGAGGAGCAGAACCATTGCTGCGGTTTTATGCACTGCCCAGCGTGCTGCCCTGCCGCAGGGCGAGGGCAAGGGCAGCATGGACGAGCAGACGCTGCAGCCGGAGATCACGATTCAGGCAGGTGGCGGGTGGAAGATGCATGCTGGCTGCGTGGCAGATGCTTAGCAGACAGGTGGCAGGACGATAGCCAAGCAGCAAGAATGGCAGCGGCGGCGGCGACGGCGGCAGCACCTTGAGTGCACACACTTCAGCGGTGGGGTGCGGCGCTGCACCGGTGTGGCTGGGTGCTGAGCAGGCCGTGGTGCATCATCAGCAACTGGCTGGCAGCACGACTAGAGCCAGGTTGAGGGGAAGCCCACTGCTGCTGCAGCAGGTGCCCTGCTCCACCACTGCTCATCCCCACATTGTGCAACCCACATGCCCACTTCCCATGCAGGCGGGCTGCACGGCGGTGGTGGCGCTCATTGTTCGGGACCAGCTGTTTGTGGCCAATGCCGGCGACTCGCGCGCGGTGCTGTGCCGCGGCGGCAAGGCGGTGCCCATGTCGGGTGCGCAGGGCGGCGCAAATGAGCGGGGGCAGCTTGATCTGCGTTGCTGCCAACAGCAGCCACAGTGGTTGGCACAAACAGTTTGCTGCTGTGCAAGCCCCACCAGAAGCATGCACATCTTTACGCTGTGCTGAATACTTGGTTGCTTGTGTTGTGCTGCCCCGCAGAGGACCACAAGCCAGCGCAGCCGGACGAGCGCGCACGCATCATGGCGGCAGGCGGCTTCCTGAGCGAGATTGGCGGCATCACGCGCGTCAACGGTGAGTGCTGGGGTCTGCTGGGGCAGCCTGGTCTGTGATGTGTGTCAGCACATATTCTCAGGCAGCGAGGGGTTGGCGGCATCACTCGCGTCAACAGTGCGCTGGGGTTCCGCACTGCTTGCTTGATCCATGTATTGCCTGTGTTGGCCTGTGTCTGTGGGGGTAGCACACAGCATGGCAGGGCTGCGGCGCAGGTCTGCTGCTGCGATCTGCCCAGTCCTTCACTGGCTGCCGCATGCGCTTCTTGTGTGTGCTGCAGACAACCCATGCTGTAGCACAGCATGGTGCCAGGGCTGCAGCGCACAGGTCCTGCTGCCCCATGAATCAGTTTTGCTGCGCTGCCTTTTACAGACCGGCGCCGCTCTTCCTGTGCTGCAGGCAACCTGAACCTGTCGAGAGCCATCGGCGACCTGCGGTACAAGATGAACAACGAGGTGCGCTGCCTTTAGAATGGAAGTTACCAATCCGTTTTGACTGGCGCTTCACAAAAGCACAGCTGCTGCTCGACACATGGTCCCACTGCGCTGATTGTGCCGAGTCCCCTGCAGCTGGGGCCCAGCGGACCAGATGATTACTGCCGAGGCGGATGTACCTTTCTGCTTCGCCTCTCTTACTGCACCGAGTCAACCATTGCTTCTTATTGCCCTCTCAATCTGCAGTTGGAGCCCAAGGATCAGATCATCACGGCTGAGCCGGACGTGCTGTCGCAGCGCCTGACGCGCGATGACTCCTTCCTCGTGCTCGCCTGTGACGGCATCTGGGACGTGATGGACAAGTGAGCGAAGAAGTTGATTTGCTTTGAGTAATTTCAGTTGAGCCATGCAGCCCTTGTGTTTTGGTGCTTGCCTGTGACGGCATCTGGGACGTCATGGACAAGTGAGTATTTCTGCTTTGTTGTTGATCTGTCCAGCGCTGTGTATTGTGCCGGGCATGTGTGCTGTGGTGTGGGATTGCGGCGCACCCCAACCCCTCTTTCTTCTCAATGTTTCCTGCCCAACCGCAGCCAACACATGGTACGCAATGTGCCTCGGCACTGTCGGCTCACTTCTCCGCCCCGACCTGTCCCCTCTCGCAGCCAGCAAGTGGTGGACTTTGTGCACCAGCGGCTGTCCAAGGGCATTGCTCCACGGGACATTGCCTCCGAGCTGCTTAACTCCTGCCTGGCCAACGACCCTCGGGAGGCCCGCGGCATTGGATGCGACAACATGACGGCAGCGGTGAGTAACGAAGCGGGGTGTCATCTTGCTGCTGCTGCTGCTGTCAAGGTGGGGCAGGGAGGCCCGAGGCATCGGCTGCGACAACATGACGGCAGCGGTGAGCAGCACGGCTGGGTTTTGTGTTGCTGCTGCCACTGCCACTGCTGCTGCCTCTGCTGCTGCTGCTGCTGCGGTGAGGGTGGGGTAGGGCGGCATGAGGCATTCATTGGCTGCGACAACACGGCGGCGGCGGTGATCAGCAGGGGCGATGCAGGGTCTCGTTCGCTGCTGCTGCTGCTGCTGCTATTGTGGTCGGCATGAAAGCAGCAGACACGATAGTTTCAGCCGCATGTGCTGCCCCATGGCTTCCTGTTTTGTTCCGTGTTCCACAAAGAGTGACGCTGCTTGACCCCCCAACAGATTGTGGTGTTTGAGCCGAGCTCCGGCCCGCTGCGGCACGGAAGCTGCTCCTGCGGCGCGCCTTCAGATGGGGCGGAGCACCCGCTGCCAAACGGCCACACGTGCGGCAGCACCGGTAACGGCGCAAGCAGCGGCAGCAGCGACACCACCATGCGAGAGGCGACGCCGGTGCCGGACGCGGCGCCGCCGCCGGCAGCAGCGGCCGCAAAGGCGTGACGCGCACGCTGCGCTGTGCGTGCTGCGCGTGACGAGCATGCTGTGCATGCCGCGCCGCGGCAAGCTGCCCGCTGACCTGCCCCACCTTGCACCGCCCACCAAGCTTTGAGCGCACAATGCGCAACACTGGCATAGACGCCGTTCACTACTGAGTTCCCTTGCCCCCTTGCTTCCGCTTCTTCTGCCCACTCGCTGCTGCTGCCCCCTTGCCTGCTGCCACCTGTCTCGTCCCGCCTTGCCCTTGCTCTTGCGACCCCGCCCTCAGGCCCGCCCCTCTCCCCTGCTAGTGTCGCTCCACGGAAAAGAAAGGAGCTGTGTGTACTCTGGAAGAGCTGCTGTATGTTTGGAAGCTACCCTTTCTCTCAGCGCCCCGCCCCCTGTACCGCCCTTTTTGTGGTCTCCGCCCCTCCCCCCTGACTACCGCCCCGCACCGCCACGCCAGGCAGGAGCGTCCCTCACCGGCCTGACTGACTTGCAAGCTTGCTGCTTAAGCTACAGCCCCCCAAGTGCTTCAACCCCTCAAGCCCGTCCCCCACCCTGTACACTCGTCCCCCACCCCCCCCCAAGGCACAGGCCAGCAACGCTCTCGTTTTGTTCGGTGCAACCGCCGCCGCACAGCCTGCTCTGCGCCTGCCCCCTACCGCCCATGACCAGGGGCAACCACCGCTCTCTTTTCTCCTTTCTTCTGGTGCACCCCTGCCCTGACGAACTGCAAGTGAATGAGCGTTTCGAGATTTGCAGAGGCTGTTCAGCCAAGGCTTGAATGGGCATGGCAGGATACGTGGTGCTGCTTCAAAAGTTGCAAGGCTGGCTGCTCTTGGTGCATTGAACCGGCTGGCTGTGCCACCGACAGGCGTTTGAGCCGTTTGCATGCTGCCTTATGCGTCGGTGCCACCAGGCTGGCTGCTGCTCAAGCCTGCTTTTCCACCGGCAGGCGTTTGGGCTGGTTGAGCATGCTGCCGCCCGCTGTACGTAGCGTGGCGCCGTGCCGCACCGCCACGAAAGCATCTGGTCCCAGCTGCGCCTTGGCCGCCTCTTGCACCAGCAGCTGGGCGGGCTCGTCCAGGGCTTCGTCCGTCAGGCTGCAAAATTGGGAGAGGAGGGGGAAAGCAGGGCAGTGTGTGAGAAGTGAGTTGAAGCGATATGAACAGCCAACAGCAGCCGGGCGGGGTCGTCCACGGCTTCGTCCGTCAGGCTGCAGGACAACGACCGAGGAAAGCCAGAAACACCTGGATAGAAATCGGCGCTTGCACCATGCACAGAAAGATGCGCGCCTCCCAAGTTCCGTCCCAAACAAGCCAGGCCCAAGGCACATGAAATCATTACGCAGAGCATGAGGGCAGGGCAGGGCAGGTGTTGGATCTCAGCTCACCAGAATGTGGCCAGGTGGCATGCGATGCTCTGCTGCGCCTTGACATCCTTGTGAACCTGGCAGGCAGGAAAGAAAGAAAGAAAGAAAGTGATACGCCCTTGGGCGTCGGTTGAAGACGCCGAGGGCAGGCAGGAGGGGCGGGGCAGTTGCGTGCGTGCCGCCTGCCAATTCTGCTGCCTCAAGTGGCGCCAATGGCCTTCATGCCTGCTGATCATGCTGCGTTTGCTGCCTGAAACCGCCCCATCTTTCAGGCGCGCCGATGCTGCTGCACGCCTGAACAGCCTCGGCGGGGTCGATGTGCTGCGGCTTCATGAACCAGCGCGGCTCGTCTGCATTGGCGGACATCCAAGCGAGGGCGGGGCGGCGAGGGGGATGAGAGGGGCAGATGTGCATGCAGAGGCGGGCTGGACGACTCTACATTTATAACAGCAGGACTGCCTCTGAAAATCCACCAAGGCTCACATGCGCCCACTGGGATGGCGGCCAGGTCAAAGGGCCCCAGCCGCTCGCCAATGTTCTTGAACACAGGCGCCATGCCAGTGTCCCCCGCAAACCAAAAGCGCCTGCAGGGGCGGGGCGGGCAGGGCAATGCATAAGGGAGTTGACATGTGATCAACAGGGCCCCCCTGATGTGGCGTCGAGCTACATGTGCCTGCCACAGGGCATCCAACAGCCATTGCTCGCTGCGCATTTGCCAATGCTCAGTCTGCCCACAACTCGCAACCACACCCCAGCGCTCCAGAAACAGCGCAACAAACATTGCGCACCGCTTCTCCCCCAGAACAGCAAAGCCGCCCCACAGCGAGGCCTTGCGGGTCCAAGGGGTGCGCATCGACCAGTGCTGCGCCGGCGTGAGCACCACCCTGCGGCAGAGGAGCACAAAGGACACGGTACAAGATGCTAACTCCTGACTTGGCACTACCCAGCGGCACACGAGGCAGGCCTGCTGCAGGTCTGCATGCCACAGGGCATTGCACGTGGTGCAGCACTTAAGTTTCTAGCCGCCTCTGCGCCAGGTTGCAGGCGACACACATGCTGAGCACCGCCACCCTGCCCCGCTGGCTACACACGCCTTTGCACAGTATGCGAAATCGCCCGCCTGCCCCACCTGACGCTGCTGCCGGGGTGCACCGCTTCCTGCCACCAGTCCAGCTCCATCACGTTTCGCACTCCGCGCCGGTGGAACCAGCTGGCCAGCCCCAGGGGCACGTACCTGCAGCACAACACAGACGGGTACGGCGCATGTAGTTACTGTTGCTGGGCAGTCTTCAGGTGCATGCGTCTGCTGAAAGTCCACCGTGTGCTAGATATCAGCTGGACGGGCCTTCCGCAGCTGCTCAGTCTGCGACTGTTCAGTCTCCAATCCCGCACTTCAGGGGGCTACACAGCATGCTGCCCTTGCTCCAGAGCCCGCTGCACTCAATTCACAGCACGTGTTCATTTCCGCAGCTGCCTCACCACCGCAGGGAGTCGTCGAAGCGCTTGTTCAGCGCCAGCACGCTGCCCTTGTCCAAGTGGTCTGCAGGTGGGCCAAACAATGGGTTGGATGGGAACAAAATCACCAATAAGGACGGTACACGGTACACAGCTGCAGCTAGGCTCCGGCACAAGAGTCGAGCCGGGCTTGCAGCCAGACTGCAGGCGTAGCTTGCAGGCGGGCGCATCATGTGCCTCCCCCACTTTCCACACGCCCGCCTCAGGCCCTTACCGTAGTGGTTGTGGCTGGCCTTGATGTTAGAGCTAACCATAACTTGCCATAGATAACTGATGCATCACTTACCGTAGTGGTTGTGGCTGAGCAGCACAGCGTCCACATTTGGCAGGCGGGGGTCGTCGACAGAGAAGGCAGGCGGCACCACACGCTTGGGGCCCATCCACTGCACCGGGCTGCAGCAGAAAGGCATGCGCAGGACACAGAGGAGTTGGTTTACAGCAGCAGCAGCAGCAGCTACAGGTAGGCACAGGACAGGAAACCCGGTAACCGCTCGCCCCCACGTCCGCTGCACCCACAAGCCAGCTTGCCAGACAGCTACTGCTGCAGCTACTTCTGCGGCGCGCCAACACATTGTTTCCTCCGCATACCAAACCAAACATTCCCCTGCGCCTGCCCAGGGCTTGCCTGCAGCGCTCGCTAAAGATCGGGTCGGTCAGGAAGGTGAGCCCCTCCAGCTGCACCAGCAGGGTGGAGTGGCCCACCCACGTGGCCTGCACCGCATCACCTGCACAGAAGCAGGGGCAAAAGCGAGACCTTTAAGGCCAGCAGGAAGGGGTGGCGCACCGGCCACCCAGTTGGCCTGCACAGCGTTTGCCTGTCGGGCAGCCGAATACAACTATCATTGCCCAGCCCACCTGGCGGGTTGGCCAGCGCTTCAAAATCTACTTGTTCCAAGCAAAATGAAAAAGCTTTGCGCACTACCATTGCGCAGCCCACCTGGCGGGTTGGCCAGCGCTTCAAAGTCGACCTGCTCCAAAGGGAAGGCCGCCGCAAAGTCTGCTGCCGTGGGCGAGTGGTTGCCGATCAGCCAGCCGTCAGTGGGCACGCCCGCCCTGCATGTGAAGTGCAGGTTGCGTTGGAGTTGGCTCAGCAGTGCGCGGCATCGCAGCCCGGGCGCTGGTGACAGCAGCAGCAAGCCATGCAATATGGGAAGCAGGGAGCGCCCTGCCCACCACCCACAGCTGCACAACCTCCCCCACATCTGCAAGCATTGGCTCACTTTCGGCGCTCGCGGTTCCACTTGAGCACATCAGAGAACGAGCGCTCCTGCCAGGTGTCCCAGGGGTTGTCAAACTTGCCGTGCCGCCACGTCACTGCAAAGTTCGGGTTGAGGGGGAGAGTCAGCGGGAGGGAGCGCGGTGAGCGAGACAGCAGCGGCAAGCAGAAGGAAACAGCAGCATGCGCGGCAGGTGCACGAATGACAGCTGGCAGGCAGCGGTGGCATGGGAACTGGCCGTGCCCAGCACTGCACACTGGACTGCCTTGGAGCCACGATGTGCTGGACTGTGTCTGAGCCGGGGGAAGCAAGCACAAGTTGCATGGTGCACCATGCCCCGCACCTGTTGCGCGGTGGTGCGGCGGCAGCGCCGCCTCCAGTATGTTGGGCAGCTTGTGCGTGTCCATGCCTGCTCCCCTGCGGACCGCGGCCCAGAGGATGGCAGACCCAGCGGCAGCGGCAGCGAGTAGCGCCTGCACGCCGCGCGGCAGGGCCATGCCCCGGCCAGAGGCTCAGCCGCGGCGGCGGCAGTGGCGGCGGCCACGGGGCGGCGGCTAGTGCAGGGCGATCGGGCTGGGCCAAGGCGCGGTGACAGTTGCTGCTAAGCGATCTGGGGGTCGGCAAGCGCCCGCACGTGCGTAGACGGCAGTTTCTGCAAGTGGGCTCACGCAAGGCTCAGCGCAGGGCAGGAGTTTATGGTTGGTGAGTGCGTTTGATTTTAACGTTCAACACAGCGGGAGGCGAGCGGATCGGTCGCCCTGTAGCCCAGCTGCGCCCGCCTGCGCTGCCGTGATGCCGCAGCACATGCCGCCAACTCGCCGCCACACATTGCACCCCGACCACACACTCCTGTGCATCTTTACACAATGATGACACGGAAAGCAAAGGAAGCGTCCAGCTGTCAGGTTCACACCAGCCAGGGCGGCTGCCGCTGCAACAGGGCCGGCGGCACATGCTCCCAGCGTGCGCGCCGCGCCGCCGGCCTTTCCGCCTCCAGCTCTTCGTACAGCTGCTCAGGCACAACGTAGCGCCCCTGCCGCTTGAACAACTCCACCAGGCTGCCGCCGGGGGTCAGGCTGGCAATGGTGCAGGGTGCGTAGTCAACGAGCCCCCCGTGCGGCATGACTGTGGGTGGGAGGGAGGGGGGCAAGGGAGAGGGTGAGGGTGAGCGAGGGGAAGCTCTGTGGCAAGTTCGGCAGGCAGGTTGCCAGTCACTACATCATTCACACACAAGGTTCCATGTAAGCAGGGAGACACCCCTTCCCCGCAGCTGCGCGTCTATGTGTGCTCGGGGGGTTCTGGTGTCAAGCAGGCACGCATGCTGAGCATGACAGGCCTGCTGGGCATGCTGAGCGGTCCTTTACCTGGGATGGGGTTTGCGTAGCAGAAGATCAGGTCCACGCCTTGCTCCAGCGCCGCCTGCTTGCTGGCGTAGCTGCACAAGGAGGTCTAACATCAACACTAGATTAAGAGTGGCAGTGCGCCGCTGCAACATCTGTCACTGCTGACGGCGTGGGCGGCACTTGTGTAGAGTAGGCCATGCATTGATTGCAGACAATTGGTCGCTTGAGATGCGTGCACGTCTCCACCCCTCCTCCCTCTTTATTTTACCTATCTGGCAGTTCGTCCAGAAGCAGCGAGATGCGGTCTGCAAGAGGAGGACCGGGTAGAAAGAGGGAGCACTTCTTCGCAGCGGCACCCAAAGAGGCGATGAGCGGCGTGCCACCGCGCTTGTAGAGTGTTGCAAAGGAGGCCCGTCGTGCATATCTAGGCTGCCAGGCCAGCGGCAGCAGCTACACAGGCTGCAGGGAGAGGACGGAGCGCTACAGGTGCTCTAAGCCCAGCAGGCGCAAGAGGTGTTAAATCTTGACAAGCCCAGCAGGCGCGAGCACACGCCAAAGTGCTAGCGAGGCACCCACCCAGGGAGTCAAAGGTGAGGTATCCCTGCACGGGCAAAAGGGCGGCAGCCACACACGTTGAAGCCGATGCAAGATGCATTGTAAGTTTGCAGTTGGAGAGCCTTTGGCGCATGTGCAGAGCAGCAGCGCCCAAGGAACAAGTTCACGCACCAGCTTGTGCCCCTCATGGTCCTCGGTCAGGCGCTGCCCCGCGGGCCGCACCACCGTCAGCAGGTCTGCAAAGTGCGGCTCCTGCTGCTGCCCCAGCGCCGCCTCCACCTGGCAGGAGAGGAAGAAGGAAACAACAACATGTAAGAACTGAAAAACCAGTACGCAAACAAGGGGTTTTGGCAGTCAGCAGGTCTGCAAAGTGCGGCTCCTGCTGCTGCCCCAGCGCCGCCTCCACCTGCCCGGGGTGAGGGGGAGCAAGTACAGAAAGAAGCTGTCCAAAAGAAAGCGGGACGGGACAGGCTACCCGCCCTGGTCAGACCGTGCACCTGCTGCTGCTGCGTGGCGTTCCGCACGAGCTGGTGCTGCACCTGGGTGGCTGTGTTGAGCGCATCAGCAGCCTCGGCTGCCGCAAGATCCAGCAGCAGCTGCTGCCGCCTGCGGTGCAAGAAGGGTCGGTTGGATTAGATGTGTGAGGTCGCAGGGGCATTAGCGGCTGACATTGAAGCAGGCAGGAGCATAAATCTGGGCCCTGTAGCCACTGATCAAGCCAAACCGACGGTGCAGCCCAGCACACAGCCCCTGCCAGCCCGGCACCGCCCTCTCTACAAAAGGCCGCACCTGGCCTGCAGCTGCTGCAGACGCTCCTGTAGGCGCCGCCGGTCGTCCGCCCCGCCGCCGCCGCCTCGGTGCACCGTATATCCCACGCTGCTGGCACTGGGGTGGCGCAGATCTGTCTCCCCCCGAGCTTCGAAATACAGCCTGCGAGAAACAAAGGGAAACGCCAGTTCCGCCTCAGTGCACCTGCTCCGTGCTGTGCCACTCGAGCCCACCAAGCAACCACTCAGCAGCATTGGCGGCAAGCCAGCAGCGGCAGCAGCAAACCTGAACTCCTGCTGCGCGCGGTGCCACTCCAGGCCCAGCAGCAGGCATAAGAATACTGGCTTCAGCTGGTTGAGGTTGCTCAGCGCACCTGAACTCCTGCTGCGCGCGGTGCCACTCCAGGCCCAGCAGCAGGCACTGGAACCAGTAGTCGGGGCGGTTGAACTTGTAGAGGCACGAGGCGCCCGCCAGCGGCAGGAACAGCGCGGCCTGCTCTGCGTTGTCGTCCGCAACCAGCTCCTGCATTAAGCAAATCGTTCTATTTTGGCCTTGGGATTGAATGTCACCCCAGCGGTGTGCCCAGCGTTGTCGTGTGCAACGAGCTCCTGCAACCATTGGCCAAGAACAGCAGTTGAAAGTGCCATTGGTTGCCACACCAGCACAGCGTGCTGAAAAGGGCAGAAGTTGGGAGGGAGGGCTTTCGAGCAGCAGCATCTGCTGACCAGCGCCTTCCCAGGCGCATGAGCCTCCCCAAGGAGAACCGGTTTAATCAACACACACTGCATTCAGGCACACCCCGCACCTTCCAGGACGCGTAGGCCTCTCCTAACCGGACGGTGGCAGGCGGGTACTGCTCCCTCGCTTTCTCATGCCACACCGCCTCATCTTGGGCTGCAGCACCCAGATACAGTCGGAGAAGCAGAGTGTCAGAAATGGAGCATGGGAAGGGTGGTGCGTTTGGCGCAGCGACCGGCTGGCAGGGGCACACAGCGGTCCCCACCCACCCCACGCCGCAAACCGTGGAAACAGCTCGGCACGCGCCTGCTTCGTAGAGCGTCCGGCACGCCTCGCTGCATCGCAGCAGGTCGCGCACTGACAGGTGGCGCAGAATGGCCGCCAGCGGCAGGTCCAGCAGGTGGGTGCTGCCTTCGCTGCTCATCTCTGACATGGCGGCGCGACGCACCAAAGGCGGAGCTTGAAGGCGCGGCTTGTGCCGGCACGGCGGCGGCGGCGGCGGCAGCAACAGCCGGCGGCCTGGCGTGTGCCGGCGCGCTCAGCGGCTTCCGATCGCGTGATCAAAGGGTGTGCAGGTGCCGAACCTGCTGGGCGCTTGCAAGGGGTGTCGGCACGCGGCGACGAGGGCTTTGGCTTTGCGCTTGCAAGCCGAAGAGAGTGCGAGAGCTGATGAGGACTTGCTGCTGGAGTGAACGCCGGGCAGCCCTACGCAGGTGGCCCCATGCGGGCACAGCGCCGCCGCAGCGTTGGGCCGCCGACGGCCAGCTGCAATGCTCCCCCTGTTTCCCGACACAGATTGTGTTGTTGCACATGAATTGGATACTGTTGATATGTATGTTCAAGAGTCGGGTCGTAGCGCAGTCAGCAATTGAGAGCAGGGGTGGCAGCGGGGCAGCGGGCAGCAGAAACAGACGGCGAGCGGAAGCAGGGACGGTGGGAAAAACACTGGGCATTGGACGTTGGCAAAGGCGCTAGGCAGCGATGGAGGCCCGGGCTGGCCAGCAGCAAGCTACAGAGCTAGCTACGCAGCTCGGCTCGGCAGCAAGGACCGGGCAGAAGGCTAGGGCAGCTCGGCCGCAGTGACCTCAGCTATGAGAGCTCCATTCGAAACTCTCTCTAAAGCTCGTCTTCGGCGCGCAGGTACTCCCCGCAGTCGGCCTGGTGGAACACGACAATGGCGTTGGGGTCGGCGGCGCGGCACTCGCTCGTCGACTTGGCGGTGACGCCAAAGCCCAGGGGCACGTCTGCAGGAAGTGGGGAAGAGGCAGGATAGATGGGCACTAGCGCCTTGAGAACGGCATTCGGTGAGGATGTTTGGCCGTCACGCCAAAGCCCAGAGGCACGTCTGCGCGAGGGGCGGGCGAAAGCATGGCAAGCGGCGGTGAGTGGGTTGGGGCGATGATTGACTGCGTAACCGGGGTTGTTTGGCTCACGTCGAAGCCCAGGGGCACGTCTGCGGCAGGAAGGCACAGTTTGGATGAGCAAGGGTTCGGTTGGGTTGAACTTGGGCAGGGTTGGTTGGCGTCAGGGTGGGCTGGCCGGCCTTCCGGGGCAGCGTCCTCAAGCGTACAGCGCAGCACGGAGCACAGCGCAGCACAACGTCCTCCACAGCGCGGCGCTCCCCAAACCACAGCACAGCATGCACCCTGCACAGCGCAGCGCGGCGTGCTCCACAGCACAGCACAGCGAACTCCAAATGACAGCGCACCCGACATGCTGTACACCACGACCCCCGTGTAGCCGGGCGTGTTTTCGGTGATGCGCCCCAGCCCGTTTTTCAGCACGTGGTTGCCGTACAGGAACTGCATCTCCGCCGAGGGCTTGACCCACACCTGCGGGCATTGAAATGAGGAGCGGGAACTGTGGTGGTGAGCGGACCCAGCTGCAGCGCAGTACTTGCACTTAGTGTATGGTTGCCGTACACGAACTGCACATCCAAACTCTGCAGACAACCCGGGGGTGATGCTAGGTGCTAACAGTGCACAGCCAACAAGCAGGTGCGTCGTAGCTTTCAGCTGGGCAGGAGATGGCATGGCAACGGCAAAACAGCAGCAGCAGGCGTGCCCTCAGTCCAAGTGTTGGTTGTTGAAGGTTCCACACGTTGTGGATTCGGGTTGAAGACTGAATTGAGTTGCATCAGTGGGCAGGGGGTGCAATGCAGTGCACATGCGAACATGCGAGCATGGTGCTGGCTGTACAATGCAACCAGCGGGGCAGCAATAGGCCTCAGTCCAAGTGTTGGTTGTTGAAAGTTCCACACGTTGTGGATTCGGGTTGAAGACTGAAATGAGTTGCATCAGCGGCCGGCGGCAGCGTGGCGCGCAGCAGGCGCGCACTGCCAGTGATGCAGCTGGGAACAATGTGCATGTGGGAGCAACCAGGGCAGCGCAGCAGCAGCAGCAGCAGCAGCAGCAGCAGCAGCAGCAGCAGCAGCAGCAGCAG
>VFQQ010001977.1_pt1 | contig 25469 bp, 17 predicted proteins | sample 3512341 | NCBI WGS metagenome assembly VFQQ01 (sample SAMN10412373, study PRJNA504923) | tailings metagenome | isolation source: Relicate 2 Philex TSF1 revegetated site | place: Philippines: Tuba, Benguet | collected 2017-08-29 | reverse complement strand
CTCGCTCAGGTTCAGGTAGCCCTGCTTGTCCTGCACCAGCAGCAGCACGCGCGGCAGCGGCGGCTGGTGGGCGCCGGGCATGGCGTTCGGGGTTTCCTCGGTGAAGCCTTGCAGCAGCACCTCGGCGCCGATGATGGGCTTGACGCCGGCGTCGCGCCCGGCGCGGTAGAACTTGACGGCGCCGAAGAGGTTGCTGAGGTCGGTGATGGCCAGCGCGGGCTGGCCGTCGGCCGCGGCGGCGGCCATCACCTCATCGATGCGGTTGGTGCCGTCGACGACGGAAAACTCGGTGTGCAGGCGCAGGTGAACAAACATCACCCGATTTTAGAAGGCGCCCCTCTGTCCCCGATTCAGTCGCGCAGGATGTGCAGCACCTCGGAGCGGAATTCCCGGCTGTACAGGATGGCCGTCACCACGGCCGTGGCCATCACCATGGCCAGGGGCGAGACGAACCAGCCCAGCAGCGCGAACGAAAAGTAGTACGCGCGCAGGCCGTCGTTCATGGTTTCGGCGGCCGAGGCCACCAGGGCACCCGCGCGGTCGGCGTAGGCCCGCCGGTCGAACTTGCCCGCGGCGAAATCTTCGGGCGGGGGCATGGAGCCGATCACCAGCGCCACGAAGGTGTACTGCCGCATGGACCAGGAGAAGCGGAAGAACGAGTACACGAAGATCGCGATCAGCACCAGGATCTTGAACTCGAAGACGATCAGCGTGGTCGCCTGCGCGAAGGGGATCTCGCTCATCAGCTCGGTGGCCTTGTCCGTGGTGCCCAGCAGCGCGAACAGGCCGCCGATGATCAGGATGGACGTGGACGAGAAGAAGGACGGCGTGCTCGACAGGTTCTGCGTGATCAGGCCGTCGAGCATGCGCGGGTCGCGGGCGATGGCCTGTTCCATCCAGTAGCGCCGGTAGCGGTTGGTGGTGGCCAGCAGCGAGGGCCTGCGCCGGGCCCAGGGCTTGGCAACGGTCGCGTAGCCGATCCAGAGGGAAAAAAAGCAGACCAGCGCGAGCCAGTCTGCCCAGGGGAGGATGCTGAAGATCTTCATGGAGACAGCATGCTACGCCTCCACGGAGCGGCTCAGATCAGGGTTTGAACCGTGCGGCGATCGCCGCCACCCGCTCGCCGAACAGGCGCGCCGTTTCCAGGTCGCCCGCCAGCATGTCTTGGGCGCCCGCGTCGGACGGCGACTGCGCGATGGCGCCGCTGTACGACACGAGGTAGTTCACGTCGTCGCGCTGGGCCGCCTTGGTGTTGGCGGGCATCAGTCCCTGGCTCACCCAGATCATGCCGTGCTGCATGGCCAGGGTGAACAGGGTGTTCAGCGTGGCCAGCTTGTCGCCGTTCATGCCCGCGCTGTTGGTGAAGCCGGCGGCGATCTTGTCCTTCCACTTCTGCGCGAACCAGGGCTTGCTGGAGGCATCGGCGAACTTCTTGAACTGCCAGCTCACGCTGCCCATGTAGGTGGGCGAGCCGAAGACGATGGCGTCCGCCGCGTCCAGCGCCTCCCAGCCGCCCGTGGGCAGGTTGCCATCGGCGTCGATGGCGATGAGCTCGGCCCCCGCGCCATCGGCCACCGACTGCGCCATGCGCTGCGTGTGGCCATAGCCGGAGTGGTAGACGACAACCACTTTGGTCATGCGTGTGCGCTCCGGGTCCGCTCAGGCGCCGCGCTTGGCGTCCAGGCTCCAGCCGCCGGCGCCGAAGGCGGCGATGGCGAGCAGGCCGCCCACGATGGCGATGTTCTTGAAGAACATCAGCGATTGCATCATCTGCGCATCGGCCGGCATCGCCCAGAAATTGTGGAAGAAGAACGAGGCAACCAACGTGAACACGCCCAGCACCAGTGCGGCGGGGCGGGTGCACAGGCCGATGACCAGCAGGATGGACGCGCCGACCTCGACCAGGATCGCGAGCGCCGCGCCCACTTCAGGCATGGGCAGGCCGACCGAGCCGATGTAGCCGGCCGTGCCCGCGAAGCCCGAGATCTTGGAAATGCCGGCGGGCAAGAACAACACGGCCATCAGCAGGCGGGCCAGCAGGGCGAAGGGATTTTGCAGGGCGTTCATGGGAGGTTCTCCAGGGTTGAAAAGCGGTTGGGGGAATCAGTGGGCGAGGTCGAACACCAGCACCTCGGCGTCTTTGCCCTTGCCCAGGGTAAGCGAAGTCTCGCCGTCCAGCACGGCCGCGTCGCCGCCGGCCAGGCGCTGGCCATTGACCTCGAGTTCGCCGCGCACCAGGTGCACATAGGCCTTGCGCTTCGGGTCCAGCGCGATCTGCGCGGCCTCCGCGCCGTCGAACAGGCCCGCGTACATGGCGGCGTCGGCGTGAATGGTCACCGAGCCGTCCCGGCCGTCGGGCGAGGCCACCAGGCGCAGTTGGCCGCGCTTGTCGGCCTCGGCAAAGCCCTTCTGCTCGTAGCTCGGCTCGATGCCGCGCTGGTTCGGCTCGATCCAGATCTGCAGGAAGTGCGTGGTGTCGTTCGGCGCATGGTTGAACTCGCTGTGGCGCACGCCGCTGCCGGCGCTCATGCGCTGCACGTCGCCGGGCGGAATGCCCTTGACGTTGCCCATGCTGTCCTTGTGCGCCAGGTTGCCCTGCAGCACGTAGCTGATGATTTCCATGTCGCGGTGGCCGTGCGTGCCGAAACCGGTGCCGGGGGCGATGCGGTCTTCGTTGATCACGCGCAGGTTGCCCCAGCCCATCCAGGCGGGGTCGAAGTAGTTGGCGAACGAGAACGAGTGAAAGCTCTTGAGCCAACCGTGGTCGGCATAACCACGGGCGTCGGAGCGTCGGATCTGCATCATGGCTGGGGTCCTTCGTCGGGGTGGGGCCGGCGCGGTGCCGGCATGGGGGGAATTCTGGGCGCCCAACCCCGCTTGCAGGCCGAAGGTTTTTGATGGCAACATTCAAAAACTTTGAACGATTGGACGACCGATGCCCAGCAACGCCCCCAGCACCCGCAGCGCCCTCTCGGCCGACAACCTGGCCCTGATCGAGGCCGTGGCCCGCCTGGGCAGCATGGCCGCGGCGGCGCGCGAGCTGGGCATGGTCCCGAGCGCCCTCACCTACCGCATCCGCCAGATCGAGGACGCGCTGGACGTGCTGCTGTTTGACCGCAGCGCGCGCCGCGCCGCACTCACCCCGGCCGGCAGCGAGCTGCTGCGCGCCGGCGAGCACCTGCTCAACGAGTTCGACGCCGTGGCCCAGCGCGTCAAGCGCGTGGCCACCGGCTGGGAGCCGCAGCTCACCATCGCGGCCGACGCCCTGATCGCGCGCGACACCCTGTTCGAACTCTGCGAGGCCTTCTATGCCACCGGGGCACCCACGCGGCTGCGGCTGCGCGACGAGACCCTGTCGGGCACGCTGGAGGTGCTGCAGAACGGCCTGGCCGACATCGCGCTCGGCATCTCGGGCGAGATCTCCTCGCCCGGCCTGCAATCGGCGCCGCTGGGCGCGGTGAGCTTCGTCTACGCCGTGGCGCCGCACCACCCGCTGGCCGCGCACGTGGGCAGCCTGTGCGAGGAAGACATCCGCCCGCACCGCGCGGTGGCGGTGGCCGACAGCACCCAGCGCGGCCGCGGCGTCAGCCACAACCTGCTGCCCGGGCAGGACGTGCTCACCGTGCCGTCGATGCACCACAAGCTCGAAGCGCAACTGCGTGGCCTGGGCGCGGGCTTCCTGCCGCTCACGCTGGCGCAGCCGTACATCGCCGCCGGCCGGCTGGTCGTCAAACCGGTGCAGCAGACCGAGCGCCAGATCCGCGTTGTCTATGCCTGGCGCGCCACGCGCGTGGCCGGCGACAGCGGGCGCGCGCTGCGCTGGTGGCTGGAGCAGCTCAAGCACGCGAACACGCGCGAGGCGCTGCTCCTGCGACACCACCAGAACTAGGCGCTGCTACAGTCGTCGCACCCATTTACGCTGCCCACCATGAACAGCCCCACCTCGCCCACCCGCCCTTCCTTGAACATTGCCGTGGTGGGCGCCGGCATGGCCGGTGTCACCGCCGCCCGCACGCTGGTGCAGGCCGGGCACCGCGTCTCGCTGTTCGAGAAAAGCCGCGGCTTTGGCGGGCGCATGGCCACGCGGCGCACCGAGTTCGGCGGCTTCGACCACGGCGTGCAGTACTTCACCGTGCGCGACGCGCGTTTCGAGCAGGTGCTGCGCGCCACCGCCACCAGCGCCGTGCGCGCCTGGAGCGCCAGCACCGTGCGCGTGCTCGACGAATTCGGCCACGTGCTCGCCAGCGCGCCGCCGCCTACCGAGCCGCATTTCGTGGCCGCGCCCGGCATGAGCGCGCTCGTCACGCTGTGGGCGCAGCCGCTGCTCAAACCCGAACTGCATGGCCTGGGCGGCGCCCAGGTGCTGCTGCAGACGCACGTGAGCCGCATCGAACGCGACGCGCTCAACGGCGCCCAGTGGCAACTGCGCAGCGACGACGCCGAAGGCGGCCAGCGCGTGCTCGGCGGCTTCGATCGCGTGGTGCTCGCGATCCCGCACCCGCAGGCGCACGACCTGCTGCTCGCCTCGGGCCTGGCCCCCGCGCTGCGCCAGGCGCTCGCTCCTGTGCACGTTGCCCCGTGCTGGGCGCTCATGGTCGCGTTCCCGCAAGCCATGCAGCCCGGCCTGGCCCACCTGGGCCCGCAGTGGAGCGCGGCGCGCAGCACGCACCACCGCATCAGCTGGCTGGCGCGCGAGTCGAGCAAGCCGGCGCGCGACCCCATCGAGCGCTGGACGGTGCAGGCCAGCCCCGCGTGGTCGACCAAGCACCTGGAAGACGACGGCGAGCGCGTGAAGGCCAAGCTGCTCAAGGGCTTCGCCGAAATCACCGGCATCCGCGCCACGCCGCCCTTCGCCGAGGTGCAGCGCTGGCGCTACGCGCAAACCCAGACCCCGCTGGGCCGCAGCCACCTGCTCGACACCGCGCTGGGCATTGGCCTGTGCGGCGACTGGTGCCTGGGCCACCGGGTGGAAGACGCCTTCGTGTCCGGCCTGGAGCTCGCGCTGGCCGTGGCCTGAAAGCCCCATGACCCGGTGAGCTACCGCGGACGCTTCGCGCCCTCGCCCACCGGTCCGCTGCACGCGGGCTCGCTGGTGGCCGCGCTGGCCAGCTGGCTGGACGCGCGCGCCCACGGCGGTGCCTGGCTCGTTCGCATCGAGGACGTGGACACGCCGCGCTGCATCCCCGGGGCCGACCGGCTCATCCTGCAGCAGCTCGCCGCCTGCGGCCTGGAGAGCGACGAAGCCGTGGTGTGGCAATCGGCGCGCGGCGCACGCTACCAGGCCGCGCTGGACCGGCTCATCGCGCAGGGCGATGTGTTTCCCTGCGCCTGCTCGCGCCAGGACATCGAGCGCGCCCTGCTGGCCAGCGGCACGCCGCGCGAGCGCCACCAGGCCGCCGTGTACCCCGGCACCTGCCGGCCCGAGAGCGGCGGCCTGCGGGGCCGCGCGCCGCGCGCCTGGCGCTTTCGGGTGCCGGACGGCGCGGTGGTGCACTGGCACGACCGCCGCCTCGGCCCGCAGTCGCAGGACGTGGCCGCCACGGTGGGCGACTTCATCCTGCGCCGCGCCGACGGCCTGTGGGCCTACCAGCTCGCCGTGGTGGTGGACGACGCCGCGCAAGGCATCACCCACGTGGTGCGCGGCGAGGACCTGGCCGACAACACGCCGCGCCAGATCCTGCTGCAACGCGCGCTGGGCCTGCCCACGCCGCGGTACCTGCACACCCCGCTGGTGCGGGGCGACAACGGCGAGAAGCTGAGCAAGCAGAACGGCGCTCAGGCGCTGGACCTGAGCGACCCACTCGCGGCCCTGAACGCGGCGGCGCGCGCGCTGGGCTTGGGCCCGCGCACGGGGACCGTCGCCTCGGCGCTGAAGAACTGGTCCCAGGCCTGGGCCGGCTCTGCGCCTTAAGCGCTCCATCAGGAACGGGCCTGTCCGGCCCGACCACTCAACCGGCGTTCAGCGATCGCGGCCCACGGCCGCTGCCTCACCGCCCGACCATGGAACGCTACTCACCCCCTACCACGCCCAGGACCACGCCGCCGTCCCGGACCCGCGCCGAGACCGAAACCGCCTCACCCGAGCGCCGCCCCGCTCCCCCTCAGCGAACCGGGTTGCGATCCAGCATTTCCACGCACTTCCAACGGCTGGGTATCGAGCTCAATACCACCTTCAACAAAGGCGGCCAGTACGAACAGGCCCACAGCCAACTCATGGCATGGGGGCACGACGCGCGGGAGGCCACGGCCATCGCCAAGACGGCCGACTACCCCCGCCTGCACGCGCTGGTGTTCGGCACCCTGATCGGCCCGCCGCCCTTCGCCCCGCGCACGCCCACCCCGAACGAAAGCGACACCCAGGCGCTGCTTGCCGTGTGCCAGGCCTGGCTCGAAGCCGGCAACCCCATGACCGCCTCCCGGCTGGTCTGCGCCGTGCTCAAGGACCGGCCCCAGGACGCCGCGCTGCTGCACCAACTGCTGTGCCGTGCACCCAAGGCCCCCCAGATCCTCATGACCGGCTTCGAGCCCGATGCGACGCAGCATCTGGTGCCGGCCATCCTGTGCCTGGCCGAGCGCGGCTGGACGAACCGCGCGGACCCGTCGGTGCACCTGAACGCCGCGTCGCGCGACGCGCTCGACAAGCTGGTGCAACGCGCCGACCCCACCCAGTGGATGCGCCTGTGCCTCATCACGGCCAGGCAGCGCGTGCAAGCCGGCCAGCCCTTGGGCGAACGCCAGGCCCGCAAGCACCTCCAGCGCATGGAAGACCTGCTCCAGCGGCCAGACCTGGAGGCGGAATGGCACGACGCGGCCGTCGACTGTGCCCTGGGCCTGGCCGCGCTCTGCCCGAGCCTGCGCGACAGGGCCCGCCAACTCCAGGCCGACCACGAAGCCCGGCGGTTGCGCCAACTCACCCAGCGCATGGCCGACTGGCTGCAGCTGGACATCGCGGTCCCCACCGACCTCGTCACGCCCCATGGCTTGACCGCGGTGAACGTCAACCCCGAAACCCTGGCCCAGCTGGAGCCGTCCGCATTGGACAGCGCGCGGCACACGTTTCGCGACTGGCTGATGCGACAGGCCCAAAGCCCCCAAGGACTGCCTTGCGAACAACTGAACATGGTCGTGCGCGCCGTGGCCGGCGCCCCCCCATCGCGCGACTGGGTCCCACTGGGCTTCGAGCTGCAGCTGACGCTGACCCTGGTGCACCGGGACCTGGCGCGCGGCGTCGACGCCACCCACCACCTCTTGCACTTCCTTGAAGCCAATCCCGCCGGATTCCGCCTCGACGCCCCCCAGCTGGCCCGGACCCTGGCCACCATCCAACACCCTGGCGTGGCCCCCCTGGCCCGGTACGCGCTCCTGAGCCACCTGCTGTCGTGGCTGCCGCCCCTCGCCACGGCGCCGCTGCAGCACAAGGCCTGGCTGAGCACGGTGCTGTCCCGATCGACCGAACTCCCAGAGGACCTGCGCTACACACTGATCGACGAGCGCCACCGCACGCGCGAACCGGCGGGCATCGATGAGCCCCGAACCCGGCAGCTGCACGACGACCAGAACCAATGCCACCAGGCCACCGCCGGGGCCGGCGACGCGTCCCCGCGCCGGGCGGCCCTGTTCGATTGGTGTGTGGAGCGGACCCAGGCGCCCGCCACCAACGCCGACTGGACGGTCTGGCGTGCCGTGGCCAGCGCCTGGCTGCGCGACATCGCGAACCTGCAGGGCCCTGCCGATGAGAACCGGCTCGTCCCCCTCATCCAGACACTCGCCCAGCCAGACCCCTCCCGGCCACACGACTGGGTCCCGCGACTGGCCGAGCTGCTGAGCGACACCGTGGAGCACCTGCCACCCGAGCGGCGCCTGAACTGGCTGCAGGCGCTGGACGCGCAGGCCACGCAGATGCTCAACGCGCAATGGCCCGCGGAGACAGCCTTCCCCGTGGCGCTGGCGGCGCTGTGCGGCGCCGTGCGCGCACTCATCGACGCACACAGCGACCCGGCCCCCCCGCCCCTGGATGGGGTGTTCACCACCCCGTCCCGCGACGACAACCCGCGCCTGATCGAGCTGTTCCGCCGCTGCGCCTCCGCGGCGCTGGCCTATCACGCCGGCGATGCGGCCAAGGCCGCGACGCTGGCCCGCCGGACCCACTCGACCATGCACCTGTCCGCCCACACCCAGAGCCCGCTCCCCCCGGGGCTCTACGACGTGTTCGAGGCCGTGGGCCAGCGCTACCGCCTGCCCACCGACCCGGGCGAAACGCGCAGGCGGTTCGACGCCCTGAAGCTCTGACGCGGCGCCCATCGGGCGCCGGCCTCCCCTCGGGCTTGTTCCGCTCCACCGGCCTCACACCATGAACCACGACCCTGGCACCTTCGCGACCGAGCTCGCCCGCCTGCTGCAGGCCGAGGCCGAGCTGTTCGGCCAGCTCGAAATCGAGGGCCAGGTGGTCAGCGGCGCGCTCGGGCACGAGCACCCCATGGCCTGGCGCTGCCTGAACGATCTGGAGGCCGTCGAGACCCTGACCCTGGTGTCGCCCTCACCGGCCGAGCTCGACACCATGCCCCACTGGCGCGACCCGGGCTGGTCCATCTCGACGCGGGACCTGGCGCCCGAAGCCAGCCTCACGCTCTGGTGGCACGCGGCCACGCAGCAGGCCATGCTGGCCTCGCAGATCCCGCTGACTGAACTCAGGCACGACGCGGTGGCGCGCACGCTGCGCCTGCACCACGAAGGACTGGACCTGTGCCGCCGGATGGCGCGCCAGGCCTGGGCCGACGCCCGCCCGCCCGGCGCCATCGCGCTCGGGGGCACCGAATCGCCGGGCTTCGGGTTCGCCTGATGCCACCGGTTGCGCCTGCGCCCCCACGTCCCAACCCATCCCTCACTGCCGATGAGACCGACACCGACCTACGTTGGCAAGAAGACACGCAGAGCGGCCCCCCCAGAGGACAAAACCCGCTCCCTGTCGCGCTCGCAGACCCCGACCACCGCGCTGTCCAGCTCTGAAGAGACGGCACGCGCGTCGACGTCCCCGCGCGCCTCGGCCTCCACCCCCTCCACCCCTCAACTCGCCAGGGAAGCGATCGCCTCCGGCCCCGAGCGGTTCACGCTCCCCGAGCCGAACCCGCACCACCACAGGACCGGGTCCTGGTCCCTGAGCGCCAGCCGCGAATCCCACCCCCATGGGGCGGGCAAGCCATGCACCGACACCGCCGCGCCCACCCCACGCACGGCACCCCCTTCGGCGCAGCAGCAACTGCTGGGCGGCGACTCACCGCCGATCCGAAAGACCGGCGAGGGATCGGGGGTGTCGTTCCAGGTGTTGCGGTGCGATGAGCTGCCCCAGTGGAAACACCCGATCGTCCAGCTGGCCCTGCAATGGCTGGAGGGTGCGCAAACCATGGAAGCGGTCCGCTTGCTCACCGCGGTGGCGTCGAGCACCACCGACCCCGCGCTGCGGCGACACCTGCTGGGCCAGATCAAGCGCTGGGAGCCTCACCTCATCCTGGTGTGCCGGCAATGGTTCGCGCAAGGTCGGGCACCAGACGCGCTCTTGCTGCTCGATGCGGCGATGGCGGCCGCCAGCAACCACCACTTTCCCTTCAACCTGCTGAAGGCGCTCACGCCGCAACTCATCCCGCTGGCCCGCCAAGCGACCGCGCTCAGGCACTGCCCGGGCATCGGCCGGGCCATCCGGCTGCTGGCCAAGCCCGGCTGGTGGATGCCCCAGCAGCCTTGTTACCTGGACCCCGCCGTGCGGAGCGCGCTGCTGGCGCTGGGCGACTGGGCCTCGGTGGTGGTCGCCCTTGACCAGGAAGTGAGCGAACGGCTCGGGCAGCCGGTACAGGCCTGCGGACCGGACGGTATCGACCCCCTTCTGGACGCGCTGGAGACCTTGTTCCATGGCGCCGACGAACACCAGGACAAGCCCCTGATGCTGCGCGTCCTCGGCTGGACGCAGTACCTGGCCAGCCATGGCGCCTCGGCCCTGGCCTCGCAAGCCGAGCGGCTCCAGCGCCATGAGCGCCTGCACCAGCGCTGTGGCGAGGCCTTGCGCGAGCGGGGCGACGCGATTCCAGCGGACCCCTCGCCACCACCGCACACGCAGCCGGAGTGGGCCAGTTGGCGCGCCCCCATCGTGTCGGCCCGCGGCCCGCGCAAGGAACCGCCCTCCCCCGTGCGCCTCTCCGGTGGCGGCCTGCGCGGCAGCGATCCGTCCAGCGAGAAGCGCCCGCCGGACACTGTGGATGGCATCGAAACGGCCTGGGAACAGCCGATCGATCGGGCGTCCGCGCTGAAGCTGTGCATCGAACACGCCGCGCGCACGAAAACCCTGCAAGCGCTGCTGGACCACCTGCAGCGGTGGCCGGGCGGCCCTCCCACGAAGCCGTCTCTGGCCAGCCTGCTGGACATCGCCGGCCAGCCCGCCCACAGCGACGCGCAGCGGGCCGCGTTGATCCGCCACCTCATCCCCTGGCTGCCCGCCAGCGACCCGGCCGACGCCGCGCTGCACACCGCCTGCGTCACGGCCATCCTGGGCCTGGCGGCGGGCGAGGTGCGCGAGCGCTGCGCCCAGCAGTACCTGGCCGCCTTTGCCGGCGGCGCGGAAAAGGCCATGGCGCAGCTGTTCGCCCTTTCATCCGACGCCCATGACATCGCCGCGCGCGTCACCGGACTGCTCACGTTCGACACCCACTGAACCCCGTGCGGCGGCGCGCCCCGCGTCGTCCGCCGTCCGCCCAGCGCCGCACGCACGCGTGCGCCCCGCCACCACCGCATGCAAAAAGAAACGCCCCCCATTCAGCTCGGCGCCAGCCGGCGAATACGCCCACTGTCCGGGCCGCCCGTGAACACCGCGCGCCCCCCGCCCGACGCGAACCCCTCCAGCCCTGGCCACCCGTCCCCCACGACCACCGGATCGCCCCCGACGGGCCGACCAGCCGCACAGGTGCTGAGCGACGACCCGCCGCCCCGCTTCGCCCCAGGCCCCGTTCCCCGGTCTGGGGGTGGCGCCTCGTCCCCCAGGGCATCGGTGTACCCCCCTCGGCCCATGGCCCCGGGCAATTCGCCGTCCGATCGGGTTCGCGGCCACCTGCAGGCGCGTTCGCCCAAGAAGCCCCTGGTGCCGCTCCTCCAGGCGCACGCGCCGCCCCTCGCCCCGCAACCGCTTCCCGACGGCGACGGCCCACCCCCGCCCGCCGAGGCCCACGCGGGGTCCTGCCCCGACTGGCTGCACCTGATGCCGGTCGACGGCACCGGCCCGCGGCGCCTGCGGGCCCTGCACATCAACGCCCGAAGCCCGGCGCTGGCCACGCCGCAGGGCCGCGAGCGGGCCTGGGCCGACTTCCTGCAATGGGCCGAGCGGCGCTTGCAAGACCCCGAAGGCCCCAGCTGGGAGGACATGGAGCCGCTGATCGCGCACGTGCTGCCCGCCGTCCAGCAGACACTGGATGGCACGCCGTGGCTGCAGCTGCAGCTGCGGGCCCGGATGCGCACGCCCGACCCCAAGGCCTTGCGCCTCTGGCTGTTCCAGGCCGTGCCCGCGCACATGCCCTGGTTCGACAACCCCGCGCTGCGCGACCTGATCCGCCTGTGCCACGAGGCCAAGGCGGACCGCTCCGAGTGGGACAAGCTGCTCCAAGCGCTGCGTCAGCGCCCCGGCTTCGCCCGCCTGCCCGCCAACGCCCACCTGCTGCCCCTGCTCAACCCGCCCACCGGCCCACAACCCTGCGGCACGCCGCCTGGCCCGCCACCCGACCAGGACACCGCCAGGTCCGATCCACTGGACCCCTGGTTCCGGATCGAACGCGCCGACCCTGTGGGCGACAGCGCGGGCCCGGTGCGCTATTGGGTACCGCGCGGCCCCCAGGCCCCCCAGACGCCCGATCACAGGGAGCAGGCCAAGGAGGCCGTGCTCACCTGGGTGCTGCGCGAACTCGCGGACCCGAGCGGCCTGCGCTGGCCCGCGCTGATGGACACCGTCAAAGACATCGAAGGCGCCTGGCAGTACCGCGTCGACCGCCAGCGCCTGTTGGCCCTGTGCGTCTGGACGGCCGAGGAGCACAAAGACCCAGGCCCTCTGCTGCAGTTCCTGCACTTGCTGGAAGGCTGCGAACCGGCCGAATGCCCCCTGGCCGGCCTGATCGAACAGGCCAGGAACGGGCACTGGGCGCCCCCCATCCGCAGCGCGCTGCTGCAGGCCATCGGGCCGCGGCTGCCCACGCTCGACGACACGGCGGGCCCGCTGCACGCCCGCTACCTCGACGCCATCCTCACGCTCCCCGACCCCGGGGACCGCCACACCCTTCTGCGGTACTACCTGAACAGCCAGCACGTCGACACGTCCAGCGAAACCGGGCGCCTGATCAAGGCCGTGCTGCAGCAAGAGGCCACGCCGCCCGCACCGCTCGATGAGTGGCTGGCGCTGTTGCGCGGCCTTCAGCGGCGCGAAGTCACCGCGGTATGGGCGGTGTGGCGCGTGCTGTGCGGCGCGCTGCTGCAGGGCGCGGCGCCCCGCCTTGCTGAATGCCAGTCAGGGGCCGACGCCCGCCTGACCCCAGCCACCCACGAGCTCATCCGCCAGCTGCTGTTTCGCCTGGCCCACCCCGAGCGGGGCGACAGGGCCCAGGCCATCGAACGCCAGTTCGAGCTGCTCGGCGCGCTGGTGGAGGCCCTGCCCCGCGAGCGGCGCCAGGCGTTTCTCGAACAACTGGACGGGGCCTATGCCCAGCACATCGACGAGGCGCTGGTGGCCTGTCTGGAACACCCGCAGCGGGAGGCGCCCGTCACCGCGCTCGCCATGCGCGGCGCCATCCGAGTGCTGAGCGCCGCGCTGCGCGACGGGCCGGCCAGCCCCATGCCGCGCAAGGACAGCTCCACCACCGGCAAGGCCGTTCGCTTCTTCGCCGACTGGTTCGCGGCCCTGCGCCAGCCCGGCGCGGCGGACCTGTCGGGCATCAAGCTCCTCCACCAGGCGCAACTGTTCCAGGTGCGAATGGACCCGCTGACCCGCGACCTCACCGCCCTCATGAACGGGCTGTTCAAGCTGCACGGGCTTTCGCCATGAGCCGACGCTTTTCGATCGAACCCAAGGCCCCCGCGCGCCCCACATTCCCCGCGCCACAACACCCGCCTGTCCCTGGCACCGACCCCACGGACCCCCTCCACACACCGGCCAACCGTCCACCCCAGTGGCGGCCCATCGCGGCCAGCCGCTCCGGCGTCAGGGCGCCGTCGCGCCACACGGTCATCGGCTCGCCCCCGGGACACGATCCGGGCGCGCCGACCCCGCTGACGCCCCGCCGCCCGGCCCGCGACGCAGCCCCCGGCGGCAGCGCCCGCGACGCCCTGCTCGGCGGCGACCCGCCGCTGCTGGTGCGCGAAGCATCCCCCGGGCGGCCAACGCGGTTTCGCTTCACCCGATCGATCGATCCGGCGACGCACCACGCCCTCATCGCCGCCGCCTGCGCCGAATGGTTCGCCTCACCGGCACCGCAAGACCCTCAGGAAGGCCTGGCCTTCCTCGACGCGGTCATCGACCAGGCGGACACGCCCACCCTGAGCCATCAGCTGCTGGACAGGCACGGCGACGAGCTGCTCACGCTCGCGCCCCCACCCTGGGACAGCGGCCGCCTCCCCGCCATCGCCACCTGCCTCCACGCGCTCGGCCACCAGCTCACGCGGCACACCCCAGCCGCATTGCGCCGGCTCGTGCTGGCCTTTCACCCCGAGGCGGAGGTCGCCACCGCGCTGCGGGAATTGAGCGCCACCGTGCAGGCGCTCGAGCAGGCCAAGGCCCCCTTGTCCGCGAACGACGCCCAGCAACTGGTGCAGCGCCTGTACCACCTCAGCCGGCAAGCCCTGGACCTGGGCAGCCATGCGCTGGTTCGCACCGCCGTGGACCTGGCCCAACGCGTGGCCAATGGCGCCGCGCCCACCGGCCGGGCCAACCCCGCCGCCGTCCAGGCATTGGTCAACGTGATGGTCCAGGCCCTGCCACCCGGCCTCAGCGGCGTGACCACGCTGCGGATCAACGACTGGCTCTTTCTGAACATCGCCTGGCCTCCCGGACCCGACGGGCGACGGCTCCTGGACGTCCGGGTCAAGCAGGAGCTCATCGACAGGGCCCCGGAGACCGCCCGCCGGGAACTGCTGCAGTGGGCGCACGAACAGCAGGCCCAGGGCACGGACGCCCTGCCCTGGGCCGAGCTGCAGGCCCTCGTCGATGAGCTGATGCCGTGCCTGCACCGCCCCCTCAGCCTCGAGGAGCGGCTGGCCCTCTGCCGGGACGAGGCCCTGCTCCGCCTCAACCCCCAGCCCCTGCTGAACCTGCTGAGCAGCTGGCTCGACGGCGCGCCGGCCGACGCCGGGCTGCTGCACGAGCTGCTGGAGCGCTACCGGCGTCCCGACGTGCCGGCCGAGCGGCGCCTGGCCTTGCTGCGCGGGGCGCTGCCGCTGCTGCCGCACCCCTTCGACGACCCGCGCCTGCACCTGGCGTACCGCCAACTGATCGACACACTGCCCGACAACGACGCGGCACGCGCCGCGCTCGAACAGCACGAGGCGGCGGTCCGGCCCCAGCGGGCGCCGCCGAACGCCCCCTCGGGCTACGTTCGCCAGCGGCTTCAGGACCGCGCACGGCACGAGGCGCCGCCCGGGCCGCCCGGACCCGCCGCCGACGACGACCCCCTGCCGCCGCCGGACGAGGCCTGCGCCTGGTTCGGGCCGGCGTTCGCCACCAGCGAAGCGGACGTCGGCGAGGCGCTCGACAGGCTGTTCAGCGGCGCATCCGCGCCCCTGCGACACAACTTCCAGCACGACACCTTCGAGCTCACCGTCCACCGAAGCGATGCGCTGCTGCCGCACCTGCCCGCCGTCAGCGCGCTGTGCGCGGCCTGGTTCCGGGACGGCCAGGCACCACGGGCCATCGCCTTGCTGGGCCTGGTCCTGTCGGCCGTCGACGACCTGGGCGCGCACCACACGCTGCTGGCGGCGCACGCGGCGGCGCTGAACGACAGCCCCGCCAGCGCCTGGGCCGGCGGGCAAGGCGGCGGTGTGCTCGACGCCATCCGCGCCCTGGGCGCCAGCGGCTGGTTCCTGGCGGACACCCCCCGCCACCTGACTCCCCCCGCGCGCCTGGCGCTGCTGCAACTGCTGGGTCGCTTCGACCCCGTGGCCGCCATCAGCCTCGCCGCCAGCGAGCTGGGCCACCGCCTCTCCCATCGCCCGGTGCCAGCGCCCGCGCCGACCGAGGGCAAGCACCTCGCCGACCTGCTGGGCCTGCTGCTGCGCCTGGGCAGCGAACAGAACGATCCCGCCGTGCTCAAGCAGGCGCAGGAGGGGGCCAAGGCGCTGGCCGCCGCCTGCGGGTCCCGGCCCACCGGCGGCGCGGCCGTCTTGCAGGCGCGCTTCCATCAGTTGGTCCGGGCAGGCCACCAGGCGCTGGCCCAGGTGCACATCGCGCAGTTGTCGGACTGGCTCACGCTCGAATGGAAACGCGGCTCGGGCAACCAGCCCGACACCCTGTCCAGGATCCGGGTCCGGCAAGACGGCGGCGCGTTCAAGCGGCCGAAGGACCTGCCGCTCGCCCTGTCCGCGCTCATGGGCTTCATCGACGGGCAGCTGGCCCATCCGCAGGGCGTTCCCTGGGGCCAGCTGGTGCAGCTCGCCGTCACCGTCAGCGCCACCCTGGAGCGCCCGTTCGATGCCCTGGTGTGGTGGCACTGGTGCGTCGCGGAGGCCCAGCGCACCGGCAAGGCCCACGCCTTGCGGTACCAGCTGGAACACCGCCAGTCCATTCACTCGCCCGACAGCCCGCTGTTCGATGACCTGCTGTCGGTGTGCGGGGACCCGCGGCTGAGCGAGAGCGATCGCGCCGCGCTGCTGCGCACCGCCTGCCAGCAGCTCCAGCTCGCGGCGGCCTCGAACGACGCGCGCGACGACGCCGCTCGCGCGCGCGTCGTGGCCTGGCTGCACGAGCAGGCGGGCCGGACCGGGGGCCTGCCCCTGGTGGCGATCCACGCGCTGTGGCCGGCCTTGCCCTGGCCGCTGGGGCCCGGAGAGTGGCTGAACCTTTGCCTGAGCGACGCCCGGCAGCGCGGCCAGCCGCAGGCGCTGATCGATTGGTTGAAGGCCCCGCCGCCAGACGACCACCGCTTCATCGACAAGGAGCTGTTCCAGGATGTCCTGGACATCGCCCAGAACGCCCCGCTGAACCATGGCGACCGCCGGCGCCTGCTCCTGGCGGCACAGGCGCTGCTGAACGAGCACCTGCGCGACGTGCCCCTGCAAGCGCGCTGCGCCGATGCCCTGCGCGAGCTGCGCAGCCCGCGCAAAGGCGGCGGCGGTTACCCGCAGGCCTACCAGACACTCTTCCAGAACAGCCCCCGCCTCTTTTCACCGCCCGGCGACGAGCGGCCCGACGCCTTCCAACTGAACCAACCCGTGCTCAGCCCCGGCGAGGTCGACGCCCTCATCACCGTGTGCGACACCTGGGCCCAGGGCATGCAGATGCAGAAGGCCCAGAAGCTGCTGGATGCGGTGCTGCGCGGCACCCAGGACCTCTCGCTGCACCGCCGCCTGTTGACGCTCTACGCCGACCGGCTCGCGGCCCTGCGGCCCCAGGCGGCCCAGCAGACCCAATGGCAGGGCATCCTGTCCGCCATCGCGGGGCTGGCCCGCCAGGGCTGGGCCACGGCCGGCCACACCCACGAGACCGATGCCGCCACACGCACGGTGCTCCGCACCCTGGTGCGCGCCATCGACTGGGGCCAGTACGCCCACATCGAGCTCAGCGCCATCGAGCACCAGATCCAGCATCTGCCGGCCCCACCGCTGCGGGGCGACACGGGCCGCGCCCTGCTGGAGCAGCTCACCCGGCTGAGCCTGGCGAGCATCGGCAAGGACGATGCCCTGGTCGCGCAGCGCACCCTGCGGCTCGCCCGGGCGCTCGCCCGGCGCCTCGGCGAGGACCATGAGCTGCAGGCCGCATTGAAGCCGCTGTTCACCGAGGTGTCGCAGCGCTGGCTCGACCAGGCCAGGCCAGCGCTGCACCCCTGGTTCGTTCTGCAACGAAGCACCGCTCCCTCGTCCAGCCCCCGGGCCGGCCAGGCGAGGCTGACGTACGGATGGAGCGGCGCCGACAAGACCCTCGCCACGCCCGAACAGCAGGCGAACGCCTGGCGGGCCTTGCTCCAATGGGTCCGCATCGAACTGGAAAACCCGCAAGGGCCTGTCTGGGCGGACATGCGCGCGCTGCTCGAGCTGGTCGAAAGCGCCTGGAAACGGCCGCTGGACGACCGGCAATGGCTGGCCCTGTGCCTGCTGGAGGTGTCGCGCACGGGCGGCCTGTCCTCGCTGAACCAGCGCCTGGCCATGCAGCGCGCGCGTCCGCTCGACGAAGCCATGCTGCGCAAGCTGCTGGCGCTCGCCAGCGAGGCCCGTTTTCCCACCGCGGACCGCGCCGCCCTGCTGAGGCACCTGGCCCAGAAACTGCCGCCCTACGAGGCGCACACCGCGCTGCACGAGAACTTCCTGCGCGTCCTGTTCCGCCGGTTCGAGCCCGACACCGGCAAGGTCTTGCTGAGGACCTACCGGGACAGCCTCTCCCCTGCGGGCAAGGGGCTCGTCGCCCTGGTGGAGCTCGTGGCCCGGCTGGAGAACGAGGACTACCGGTCCAGCGAGAGCGCCTGGAAGCGCTTCGGCGAGGCCCCCCACCCGGACGCCCGCGTCGACTGGGACCACTGGCGCCGCCTGTGCGGGCAGCTCGCCCGGTCGATGGCCGAGCGCATCCAGCGCTTCCAGACCGCATCATTCCCGTCGGCGGACCGGCAGCGGTTCAACACGCTCGTCGTGCAGGTCCTGTGGCGGCTGTCGGCCCAGGCCAAAACCCGCGCGTCCACGGCCATCGACCGCCAGTTCGAGCTGCTCGGCGACCTCGTCCAGGCCCTGCCCGAGGAACACCGCGAGGCCTTCCTGCACCAGCTCGACGCCACCTGCACCCAGCTCATCGCCACGGCCCTTCAGCCGGGTGACACCGCACCGGCGCCGCCCATGCCCATCCCGCTGCTGGCCCTGCAGGGCGCCGTGCGCGCCCTGGCCACGCGGCGTGGGGACCAGGTGGCCACGCCCCCGGCGACCGACCGGCCCTCGACCGTCGAGCGCGCCGTGCAGGACTTCAGCGACGTGTTCCGTGCCGTGCGGGCGTCGCGCACGGGGGACCTCAAGGCGCTGCGAAACGCCCACAGAAGCGCCCAGGAGAGAGGGGACTTCACCTCGTCGCCATCCTCCTATCCCCGGGAGGTGGCCGGCGCGCTCATCGAACTGCTCGCCCGGCACATCGACCACTGAACGCCACCTCACCCCCTGGACCACCCCCATGCGCCCCCAAGTCCCCCAACTGGGCAACACAAGAACCCGCCGCGTCCCGGTGCCGACGACGACGGGGGGCCCACAACCACCCACCGCCACCACCGATCCCGGCCCCACCCACGGGTCTCCACCAGCCAACCCCGCCGCCTTGGTGCTCGGCTCCAACCCCGGCCCCTTCAGCGCCACGCCGCCCACGCCGGACGAGCTGCGCGAACGCTACGGCCTGCAGAGCCAGCTGGAACCGCAGGCCGCATGGGACCCCGTCGCGGGCACCTGGACATGGGCGGGGCTGACCTATCCCAAGAAATGCGTGACAGACAAGCCGTCGCGTCGCGAGCAAGTCCTGTTCTACAGAGACATCGGCCGCCTGCTGAAAGGACCGCCGCCCGCGCCCTGGGGCCTGGTGGCGCGGGTGGTCGTCGCGGCCATGAAGCGGCACCAATGGCAGCCCGACAGCGGGCTCTGGCTGTCCTGGGCCCTCGAGGCCAGCCGGCACGGCGACATGCAGCCCGCGCTCCAGCAGCTTCGCCTCATCGAGAGCGACTGGGGACCCGATGAAGCCCGGCGCCAGTGGTTCCTCCGCCTGTACGACCACCTCAAGTCGGGCATGCCCTGGAGCGACAAGCTCGCCGCCGACCAGGTGGTGCAGGCGGAGCTGAACTGGGCGCTCAGCGCGAAGAACGAATGGGCACTGTGTCTGCTCTGCGCGCAACGCGGCGACGCCACCCCCCTCATCGACCTGCTCGCGCAGGCACAGGCCACCGACCTGGTCGATCGCGAGCACCTGGGCCAACTCCTGGCGCTGTGCCAAAACCCCCAGTGCGCCCTCACGGCGAACGCCCTCGTCCGACTGATCGACGCCGCCCAGCCCCACCTCGGCCCACACGACGATCTGCGCCAAGGCTTCAAGGCGCTGCGGGAAACACGCCAATGGCGCCAGAGCCGGCGCGCGCCGCTGGCGGGCCAGGCGCTGGCGGCGCTGGGCGCCTGGTTCACCCTCGAAACCACGGGCGACGGAACGGCGGTGATTCGCACGTCTCGCGCCAAAGCCCCCGCGACGAAGGAAGACCAGGCGCGCTTCGAAGCCCTTCTGTTCAGCTGGATGGACGTCGCGCTGCAAGACAAAGCCCATGCCTGGTCAGACCTGCTGGGCATCGTCACCCACCTGGAAGGCGTCTGGCGGCTGCGCATCGACCGGGTGATGCTGCTGGACCTGTGCCTGGCCCACGCCCGGCGCGCGCGCGCCCCCAAGGTCTTGCTGGACCACCTGCAGCCCCCCTGGCAGGACGAACGCCCCCATGAACCGGCCCTGCTGGCCATCCTGGGCATCGCCAGCGACAGCCAGCTGAACGACATCATCCGCGCCGCCCTGATCCAGCGGCTGTGGCACTGGGTCCATCCCACGCAAAACATTGAACTGGTCGACGCCGGCGTTCGGGCCGTCCTCTCGCTGCCGCCCGCCCTGCGCGACAACTGCATCGAGGGTTTCGTGGCCACGTACGGCGGGGGTTCGGACATGAGGCGCTGGTTCGGCCGCCTCGCCGAACAGGGCGAAGCGACGCCGCCCGACCCCGCGGCCCTGCTGGAGACGGCCTTGCCGGCGGTCCCCCAGTTTCCCCCCCAGGTCCCATGGCCCGCCTGCCGCGCCTTGAGCCGCGTGCTGCTGGCGCGCGTCGCGCCCGCCCTGTGGCAAGCCATGCAACAGAACCCGCAACACGGCCCGGCCACGCACCGGGTCTTCGACGCCTTGACCCGCCTGGCGACGCCCGCCCCGGGGGCCCTGTCGATCGCCATTCCCCAGCTGTTCGACCTGGTGCGGGACCTGGCCGACGCCCTGCCGCCGGCCGATCGTTTGCCCGGCCTCCAGGGCCTGTTCAACGCGAGCCTGGAGTGGCCGGGTGCGCCCGCCCTGCAGGCCGCCTGGCAAGGCGCCCTGCAAGCGTTGATCGCGTACGCGACACCCCTGCGCGATCTGCCGCCCCCGCCGGAGACGAACCAGCCCGTGGTCGACGAGGCGGCCGTGCTGTTCGCCCATGGCTTCCTGAGCCAGCTGGCGGCCCGCGACCAGCAGGAAGAGTCCCGGCGGCACTGGCTGAACGCCTTGTCTCAGCGTTTCGACCGGTCCATCACCAAGAACCACGCGCCGGACATCGCCCAACTCATCCACACGCTGTTCAAGCCCAAGCCCCTCCACTGAACCCGGTCCATGTCCTGCAGCAAGGCCTTCTCCACCTCCCACGCACGGCGCCACCCATGGCCTGGCCCGGGCCTGCCGACCCCCAGCCCCCACCCACCGCACAGCCCACTCGCCGCCGGGCGTGCCGCGCGGCTGGTGCGCGACAACCCCCCGCCCTTCAGCCGCCACCGGCCGCCCAACCCGGCCTCGGCCCTCTGGTTGCTGCTCATGCCCCGCCTGCCGGCGCGCACCCCGGAGCAGGCGGCGACGCACGCCGCTGTCCTGCGCGTGCTGCTGGCGCAACCAGACCCCGCGGCGCGCGCGGACCTGTTCCGCGGCTACGAGCGGTGGCATCCCTTCCATGCGCCCAGCGACCCCACCGCCCGCCTCTTCCACCTGGTGTCCCACCTGCAAAAGCCCGAGCACCGAGCGACCGAACGCACCTGGGCGGCCCTGCATCGCGCACCCAGCCCGGGCCCATCGACGGACTGGACCGTGTGGCGCGAGCTCTGCCGCGTGCTGGCCGCGCAGTTGGCGCCGGTGGTGCAATCGTTCCAGCGGTCCCGGCAGTCGCCGCCGAACCAGCGCCGGCTCGACGACCTCATCCTGCGCGCGCTGCTGCGCCTGTCGGACCCCGATGGGGGCGATGCCGCGACGGCCATCCAGCACCTGTTCGAGTTGCTCAGCGACTTGACGCACGCGATCGACGTGGCGCATCGACCGCACTTCGCGCAGCGGCTCTACGGCGCCTGTGCTTCGTGGATCCAGCAGTCGATGCGCCCCCTCGTCGCCCCTTTCACGCCGGCCCGGCCGCCCGTCCACCTCCTGGCCCTGCAAGGGGCCCTGTACGTGCTGCGCAAGGGCCTGGGCCCCTCTGGGGATGCGTCGCCGCTGCGCGCGCCGCCAGGGCTGGCCCACACGGTGTCCACCTTCGCCCAGTTGTTCTATGCCCTGCACGCGCCCGACCCCGCGCAACGCCAGCGCCAGCTGGCCGCGCTGCGCGATCGCGTCGAGACCGATGCGCTGCTGTCGACGCACCGCGAGGACGCGGCCCAGGCCCTTCAAAGCCTGCTGTCGTTCTATCTGCACGATTGAAGCCGTCTCGCGGACGGGCCGGGGGAACCTGGGCCTGGGCGGCCCGATCGGCACGCCCCCTAAAATCCCGGCCCGACCATGACCGACCCCCGCCACGCGCAACCGCGCATTCCCCCCAGCGACGTGCCCTTCCTGCGGCAGGTCAAGAGCTACGTGCTGCGCGCGGGCCGCACCACGGCCGCGCAGGCCAAGGCCTACGAGGTGTATGGCCCGCGCTTCCTGCTGCCCTACACCGCCGACCAGCGCCTGGACGCCCGCGCCGCCTTCGGCCGCGAGGCCCCGCTGGTGCTGGAGATCGGCTTCGGCATGGGCGGCGCCACCGCCCACATCGCCAGCGTGCGGCCGCAGGACAACTTCCTCTGCTGCGAGGTGCACGAGCCCGGCGTGGGCGCGCTGCTCAAGCTCGCCGGCGACGGCGGGCTGGAGAACATCCGCATCCTGCGCCACGACGCGGTCGAGGTCATGGACCACATGCTGGCCGACGCCAGCCTGGACGGCGTGCACGTGTTTTTCCCCGACCCCTGGCACAAGACCAAGCACCACAAGCGCCGCCTGATCCAGGGCCCGTTCGTCAACCGCCTGGCGAACAAGCTCAAGCCCGGCGGCTACCTGCACCTGGCCACCGACTGGCAGCCCTACGCCGAGCAGATGCTGGAGGTGCTGCGCGCCGAACCCCTGCTGCGCAACACCGCCGAAGGCTACGCCCCCAAGCCCGACTACCGCCCGCTCACCAAGTTCGAGAACCGCGGTTTGAAGCTCGGCCACGGCGTGTGGGACCTGGTCTGGCGCCGGGTCTGAGCGCGCCAGCCCTCACCTCCTCAGCAGGGCCCCGGCAAGGGCAGCGACAACTGCAACGGCAGCAGGGCTGGCGCCTGCGGTACAAAGCGTCCCTCTCGCCCGTCTGACACCCGCATGGCGCACCGCCCCAAGAACCCCCTGATTCCCACGCGCGAGGGCGTGTCGCCCAGCTGCGTGGCCATTCCCTTCACCCAACCAGCGCCCTGGGCCTCGGTGCTGCAGTTCCTGAGCGAGCGCCTGCCGGTGATCGCCCCCGGCGAATGGGCGCGGCGCCTGGCGCGCGGCGAGGTGCTGGACGACCACGGCCAGGCCCTGGCGCCCGAAGCCCCCTGCGAGCCCGGCGCCCGGCTCTACTACTGGCGCCATGTCGAGGACGAAGCGGAAATTCCCTTCGAGCCCCAGATCCTGTTCCAGGACGGGCACCTGCTGGTGGCCGACAAGCCGCACTTCATGCCCGTCACGCCCAGCGGGCGCTATGTGCGGCACAGCCTGATGGTGCGGCTCAAGCAGCGCACAGGCCTCGACTCGCTCAACCCCATCCACCGCATCGACCGCGAAACCGCCGGCCTGGTGGTGTTCAACCTCCGGCCGCAGGACCGCAACGCCTACCACGCGCTGTTCCGCGAGCGCGCGGTCGACAAGGCCTACGAAGCCATCGCGCCGCACGACCCCGCGCTCGCGCTGCCCCTCACCCGCCGCAGCCGCATCGAAGAGGACGTGGAGGCCTTCTTCCGCATGGTGGAGGCCGAGGGCGAGCCCAACAGCGAGACGCGCGTCGAGCGCCTGGAGGTGCGCGGCGCCTGGGCCCGCTATGGCCTGGCGCCGCTCACCGGCAAGCGCCACCAGCTGCGCGTGCACCTCGACGCCCTGGGCCTGCCCATCGCGGGCGACCAGTTCTACCCGCGCGTGCGGCGCGGCCCCGACGAGGCCGAGGATTTCACCGAACCCTTGCGGCTGCTGGCGAGCGCCATCGCTTTCACCGACCCAGTGACGGGCCAGGCCCGGCGCTTCGAGAGCGCGCGCACGCTGGACTGGCCCTTGCCCTGACCGGCGGTCGCCCACAGGCGCAGGCGATCCGCTGGCGGGGAACGCCAGGTCAAGAAAACCTCGAAGCTGCCGACGAGAGGGTGGGACACCGCCCTCGCTGAACCCGCTGTCGCGCTTTCGTCTTACATGCCCCGCACTTCCATCGATACGCCCGCCGCCGTCGTGCAGGCGCTCAACCACGACGGCGCCGTGCTGCCCCCGCGCAGCTCCTGCGACGTGTTCTCCCAGACCCAGGCCAAGGTGCAGTGCATGGTCTGCATCGCGCCGGCCATGAAGCGCACCGTGCCCCACGTGGTGGTGGTGCTGATGGGCGCCGACCGCCACGACCAGCGCGAGGCCGCGACCGTGCTGCAGCGCCTGCTGGGCGAGGGCTCGGCCACGCCGGTCGACCTGCGCGTGCTGCAGTCCGGTGGCGTCACCCTCATGCTGGCCCCCTGGGCCGCGCGCGAGTTGGTGCGCGGCGTGGCCGACTCGGTGGCCAAGAGCTGGCACCCGCAGCGCATCACGGTGGATGGCTCGCGCCTGGACGGCGACGGCGTGGTCGTGGTGCCCGGCCCGGGCTCTCAGGGCGACATGGCGGTGGAAATCCGCCAGGCGCTGGAGTCCTTCGTGGCCGACACCGGTTCGCTGTGGGAACACGCCCGCCGCCTGCTCTCCAGCAAGACCGAGCCCAAGCGCTGGACGCTGCCCCTGGGCTGCAGCGTGATCGAACGCCACGAGGGCCGCCAGGTCTGCTGGGACATCGGCTTTGAGGACATGCGCAAGCTGGAGCGCGCGGTCGCCCTGGTCGACGCGCGCCTGGCCATGGGCCGCGACCACCTGCTGCGCCCCTGGGCCGCCGCCGAGGAAGACGCGGTGGAAACCCGCCTGCCCTCGATCTCGCTGATGGCCCTCGCGCCCTCGCGCGAAGCGCGCGCGCAACTGGCGCGCCTGCTGCGCAACGTGCTGTTCCAGATCGGCCGGCTGGGCTTCGTGGCCTCGCGCCCGGCGGACCTGGCGGACACCTCGGGCCAGCCGGGCTGATCAGACGCGCTCGGCCACCCAGCCCTGCACCGAGGCCAGGGCCTTCGCCAGCCCGCTCGGGTCGGTGCCGCCGGCCATGGCCATGTCGGGCTTGCCGCCGCCCTTGCCGCCCACCTGCTGGGCGACGAAGTTCACCAGCTCGCCGGCCTTCACCTTGCCCACGCTGTCGGCCGTGACGCCGGCGGCCAGCTGCACCTTGCCGCCGTCCACCGCCGCCAGCACGATGGCCGCGCTCTTGAGCTTGTCCTTGAGCTTGTCCATCGTGTCGCGCAGGGTCTTGGCGTCGGCGCCGTCCAGCGTGGCGGCCAGCACCTTCAGGCCCTTCACGTCCACCGCGCGGCCCAGCAGCTCGTCGCCCTGGCTGGACGCCAGCTTGCCCTTGAGCGCGGCGATTTCCTTCTCCAGCGCCTTGATCTGCTCCAGCGTCTGGCCCACGCGCGCGGTGAGCTCGGCCACCGGCGCCTTCAGCGCGCCCGCGGCCTGGGCCACGGTGCTTTCCAGCGACTGCAGGTAGGCCAGCGCGTTCTCGCCGGTGACGGCCTCGATGCGGCGCACGCCGGCGGCCACGCCGCCCTCGCCCACCACCTTGAACAGGCCGATGTCGCCGGTGCGCGTCACGTGCGTGCCGCCACACAGCTCGCGGCTGCTGCCGATGTCGAGCACGCGCACCGTGTCGCCGTACTTCTCGCCGAACAGCATCATGGCGCCGGTCTTCTGGGCCGACTCGATGTCCATCAGGCGCGCCTGCGTGGCCGCGTTGGCCAGGATCTCGGCATTGACCAGGGCCTCGATGCGGCGAACCTGTTCGTCGGTGAGGGGCGCGTTGTGCGCGAAGTCGAAGCGCGTGCGCTCGGCGTTCACCAGCGAGCCCTTCTGCTGCACGTGATCGCCCAGCACCTCGCGCAGGGCCTTGTGCATCAGGTGGGTGGCGCTGTGGTTGCGCACGGTGGCGGCGCGCAGC
>VFQQ010001976.1_pt1 | contig 25481 bp, 45 predicted proteins | sample 3512341 | NCBI WGS metagenome assembly VFQQ01 (sample SAMN10412373, study PRJNA504923) | tailings metagenome | isolation source: Relicate 2 Philex TSF1 revegetated site | place: Philippines: Tuba, Benguet | collected 2017-08-29 | reverse complement strand
AACCTGCCCTGCGGCTGCCTCAGTGCCACGCACGTGCACCGGCTGCCCTGCTGCTGCTTCAGTGCCACACAGCATGCACCAGCAAGGTAACCTCCGGGTAGTCGGTGTCGTCGGCACACCGCACAGCATGCAGCATCTGCCACAGGATAACACATGCACTTGCACAGCTGCCCAGCACACAGTCAATGCCCGGCATGCCCCCCGCCAGCTGCCTGGTTGGTGATCAGCCAATGCACACCCCACGGTGCACGCGGCTGCCAGCGTGCTTCGCAACACACGACGCTAAGCATGCCATCCAGCAGCCCATCTCACCAGCCATGGTCCAGTCAGCCTGATGGATGACGCGGGAAAGAGGCAACAAACTTGCCGACATCGAGGCCGCTCGGCCGCCTCCGCCATGCGGGATCGGCGGCGGCCTTCAAAACTGGCGAGCGATCCGGGGCTCCCAAGCGCGCCTTTGACTTCCTTGACCATCCTTGAACACTCGCGCGCAGCAGAATCGCAGGTGCGGGCGGCAGCTGGTGCTCCCCGCCGCCACTGGCCGCAGGGCTGAAACCCCAAAGGCGCAATGCAGCGGTGTGCTCGACATCTCACTGGGAGCGCCAGGCAACAGGCCAAGGGCGCTGCAAGCAGCCTGGCCGCCGCCCAGAACCAAGGACCCAGCCGCGCCTTGCTCCCTCCTTTTCCGCTTCTCGTGCAGACCTAGCCATATGCAAGCACTGGCGACGTCGGGCGCGGGGCGCACAGCGCTGGCAGGTCGGCCCCTGACCGCGGGCGTGCGGGCGCTTCCGCTGCGGGCAGCGCGGCCACTGGTGCGTCCTGCGCTTGGAGGGGAATGCAGGCCTCCCAATCGTGCGTTATTTTGATACACTGATGGCAAGCATCCAGGCTATGGCGATTGGTAGTTTGCCCAGCTTGCGCCTGCCGAGCTGCGCATGGCGGGACCGCCCCAGCCGTGTGCAGCCGCCCCGCTGCTTTTGTTTCGGTTGTGGTCGCGATCAGGCTGCCATCCGCTGCTGCCTGGGATTGTAGGTGCAGCCATGCGTGCTGGGGCAGGCGGGCTTTGCCTCCTCGCGCGGCTACTCCATGGAGGCGTCCTTCCGGCCCGGCAAGAAGGCCAGCAGCCAGGTGGCCGCCGCAGCTGCCGCTGCGGGCGGCGCTGAGCCCGCCCCCGCGGCCGCTGCCCCCGCCCCCGCCAAGAAGGCCTCCAAGCCGCGCCTGCCCGCCCTCGACTCCCTGCGCTTCTTCCTCATCGCCTACATCGCGGTGGGCCACTTTGTGGCCTTTGCCACCCGTGACTCCTTCCTGCTCAAGCTGCTCACCCAGGTGGGGAGGGACTTGTCAGGTGGTGTGGGCTCAGGAGGGTGCAACGAGATGCTGGGCCGGCCGGTGGCTGTTGCTGCTGGAGGCACAATCCGATGGTGCAGGGGGGCATTGTGCGGTGGAGGCCGCACATCCATGCAGCTTGCTTGCTCTGACCGGCAGCCCAGACATCAGGCAGGCAGGGCCAGCTCTTGCCACCGCTGCTGCTGCCGGACCCAGCCTCTCCCAAGCCGAACGCACCAGCTTCCCAGGAAGGTGCCCCATCCTGCCTCGCCCCCGCCCGCGTGCCGCAGGTCAACGTGTGGGTGGGCCCCTTCTTTGTGCTGTCCGGCTACGTGGCCGGCTACACCGCCACCGAGCTGGGCAAGTACGAGGCCAGCGCACGTGTGAAGCCTGCCGGCGCCTACACCGTGGCGCGTGTGGCTGGCTTCTACCCGCTGTTCGCACTCATCCAGGTGGGGGCTGGGGCTGGGAGGTGGTGGCAGAGTGTGATTTATGGCTGCAGGGGAGGAGCAGGGCTGTGGCACTGGAAAGCTGTGGCCTAAGGCAGCAGCAGCAGCCACGCTGCATTGTAAAAGGCAGCAGCCATCGCATCGACAGCATCACAGCGCTGCAAGCAATTACCTCGCTCAACCGCCCCTCTGCCCCCTCCCGACCTTCCTCCCTGTGCAGATTCTGTTTGGCGCCATGTTTGCCTTCGCCGACAACTTTTACAACGGCCCAGTGGCCACGGTGGCGCATGCCATCATGAGCGCCACGCTCACCCAGGTGCGGGCCAGTTGTGGAGCGTGTTGCAGCATGCACGTTGGCTAGGCGGCGGATGCACGAAAAAATGCACTGGCACTGTAGCCATGCCAGCACAGCGCTCGAGCATGCATATGGGCAGCGCAGCCGCCAACATTTCCTGCTCTGCTCACCCCTTCGCTCTGCACAGGCCTGGTTCCCCGCGCACGCCGAGATCTGGAACGCGCCCACCTGGTTCCTGTCGGCCCTCACCTTTGCCATGATTGTGCTGCCGCACGTGGTGCGTGGTTGCGGGCAGCAGGCGCAGCTGGGGGCAGGTGGAAGAGGGTGGGTTGTCACAGCACAAAAAGCCTTCTGCGCGTCACTTGCAAAGCGCCTGCGACAAATGTGTTCCCACGAGCACTTGACTGTGCAACCCTTTGCGCCGGCTTCCCACGTCTCCGCAGCTGCCCGCCATCGCTGAGATGCGCAAGGCGGGCCTGAAGAAGCTGCTGGCGGTGCTGACGGGCGTCAGCCTGCTGGGCAAGCTGGCCTACAGGTGGGGGGGCCGCTGTGCGGCTGCTTGTGTAGGGAAGGGGGCATGGATGGGAGAAGGATATTGGAACTCGTGGGCACCGCTGGTGTGCAATCAAAACAGCACACTGCAAGGCCACAAAACCCTGCTCACATCATATCAACTACATTGCTGCTGCTGCTCGCAGCTACGACCTGAACGCCTGGACGCTGCTGGAGGGCGTGACCAGCGCGCGCGCGCACCCCAACCTCATGTGCGCCCGGCTGCCTGGACTGTTGTGGTGCTGCCTACCTGCCTGGTGCACCAGCTTGCAGTTGAATGCGGCTTGTCGGCTGGCCAGCATTGCGCAGGCTCAGGCCTCTGGCTGCACTTGTTTTCCCCTTTTGTTCCCACCCACCCACCCACCCTCCCTCCCTCCCCCTGCCCCACCCGCAGGTTCTGGAACCTGACCCGCTTCCACCCCTTCTACGCGCTGGTGGAGGTGCTGATTGGCGTGGCCGCAGTGCGCCTGGTCATGGTGGAGCAGGTGGGGGCTGCTGCTGATTGGGGGAGGCGGCTGCCTGGCGGGCAGGCTGGGTGGCTGTCTGGTGGTCCGCTGCCCATCAGCAGTTGGAAAGGTGCAAGCGCCACCTGGCGTCCTGGCCTCCATGCCGGCCCTCCAACGCCTCTGGCGCCCCCGCCCCCACCTGCCTCCCGCCCCCAGGTTGACGACGAGGGCAAGCCGATTGCCGGGGAGCCCAAGCCGGCGGGCTCCGCCCTGCTGCCCGCGCTGGGCCTGCTGGGCATCACGCTGGCGCGCGCCGCCGGCTACCTGCCCCTCAACGACCCCCTCACCCGCGCCCTGCTCTTCGTGCCGCTCTTCACGCTGCTCGTCATGCGCCTGCACCGCCAGACCATCCAGGGCTCCAAGGGCTTTGCCGGCTTCCTCAGCCACCCGGTGCTCACGTGAGCGGGCGGGCAGGCAGCATGCCTGGCGGGACTGGGACATGGCAGGCCGGAGGTTGGACGATTCTGCCTCTTGCCTGAGCTCTGACGCCACATCAGCTTGCACTTACCCTTTGCCTGCCCCAGCGCCTCCGTGCCTGCCCACACGCCCATCCCCTGCAGCTACCTGGGCAACCTGTCCTTCCCCATCTTCATCGTGCACGGCGCCCTGGGCCAGCTGTTCTACAAGAAGGTGGTGGCCGTCAAGGTGCGGCGGCAGCATGTTTCAAGCCCGCCCGCATGGCGCCCAGCCGGTGTCCCATGCAGCTGCCAGCTTTGCGCCTTGCCCTGCCGCTAACCCTGCGCATCACTGCTTCTGGCTGTTTTTTTTTCCCTCGCCTCTCACTGCTTCAATTGCTATTTGCCACCCGGCCCTCCACGCAGGTGTGGGGCAAGGTAATGGGCCTGGACTTCTTCCCCATCTACTGCGCCATTGTGGTGGCCTTTGCCGCCGCCTGCCAGCACCTGTTCCTGGTGCGTGAGGGAGGGAGGGCAGCTGCTGGGAGAAGGGCCAAGGGCGAGCATGCTGGCTGGCATTGCCGGTATGCGTGTTGTGCCTGGTGCCGATGGCTGTGCTGCATGCAACTCCCCCGCAAGATCGTCTCATGCTTCCACCGCCCTGGCCTGCTCCTGTCATGAGCGCAGGAGAACAAGAAGGTGCAGGAGATCAGCAAGGACATCACCGCAAAGATGACCACCCTGCTCTCGTGAGCGGGGCGCAGCATGCACCCTTCCCAGCCACACCACACCCCCCATGTCCAGCCATCTTCAGCCGCGGGGGCGGGCTGTCCTGTGCAGGTACCTGCACAGGGCCGCTGTCCCATGCTTAGCGCGGCGCGGCGCACTCTCCCAACCCCCTTTTTCTCACGAAGTGCCCGAGTTGGTTATAGATAGACAAGGCAAGACTCGCTGGGCGCTGCTGCCCATCCGCCCATGCCGCTGCGCAGTGGACGTGCTGCATGCATTGTTGTCTGACGGCCTTTTGGATTGATTGATGGCCCTTTAAACCATCCACCTAACCAGGTGCTTTGCCCTCTCATCCTCTCTCTTGACCTTTCCCCACATTTGCCCACTCCAAATGAACAACCAGCATTTGCACCCTCTCCCAGCACTGCCCTTGCCCTTGCTTGATCGGCCTGACCCTCGGCAGGCCTCCGCTCCACTGCGAGTGTAATCCTGATATCGTGATGGCCACGTGACGGGGTGGGCTGCAGACACCAGCCGGTCAGCTCAGCTACAGCGTGTGGCGGCAATTTGGCTGAGGGGCCACGGCGGTCAGTCGGACCATCCCAGCACGCGCAGCAGCGCCCCATGCCGGCAGTGGGAGAAGTCTCCCACTGAGCTTCCGACCCTGTAGATCGCCCCGCACCATTGCCGGCAGCTCAATTGGCCGTCCGCCATGGCATTCGCGGCCCGATCTGTGGGAGCCTCGCACGTGGTGCACCCCGCCCAGGGTGCTCGCCGTGGCGCCGCCATCCCACGCCGGGGCATCGCCACAGCCGCGGTTAAGCGGGTGGTGTCTTCAGGTGCGAGGGGCGGCCCAATTGAGCTGCCTGCAGAGTCACCCACCCGGCGGTGCGCGTGCGTCGGGTGCGGCGCTACCATGGCGCCTCACCTGTGCCATGCCAGTGTCAGATGCCTAAATTGAGGCAGCTTTTCGTTCATGAAGTTGTATATGATCCTTCCCTGCACTGCAGATGGGGCAGCTGCGCTGACCGTCGGCGCCGCTGTGCTGGCTGCCGCCCGGCCTGCGCTCGCCGACGAGGCGGCCGTGGAGGAGGCCGCTGCCATCACCGATGCCATGGAGCTGGCTGTGCAGTCGGCGGAGGAGGCCATCAAGGCCGCAGAGCAGGCCCTTGAGTCGGGCCGCGTGGATGCCACAGTGGTCACCGCCGTGCACGAGGCTGCCGATGCAGTGGACGCCGCTTTTGCAGCTGAGCAGGCGGGCGTGGGCGCAGACGTGATTGAGGCGGGCACAGAGGTGGCTGCCGACCTGGGCGCAGCCGCCAGCGCCATGAAGCAGGCCGCCAGCGCAGCGGTGCAGAGCACCACGGATGCCTCCATTGTGGACGCCATCCAGGCGGCGGCCGCAGCCATTCAGGCCGCGGCCGCCTCGGCGCAGGATGTGGCGGGCCAGGTGCAGGGTCTGGTGTCCCCCGCTGTGCCCGTGGCCAAGGAGGTGAGGCGGGCGGGGTGGGAGGAGGCTGCCCGGCACGTGTTGGGACACGGACACCATGTCGTCCTACACTGTTTGGCAGGGCGCCTGCATTTGCTTGCGCTCACGTGGGAAAGGCCCATGGCTTCCGCACTACGCACACCGTTGACCAACATGCCGCCCCCCTGCCACAGGCGGCGTCCTTCCTGGCCTCCGCCTCCCCCTCCAACCTGGCCGAGAGCGCGCTGGCTGTTGTGGCGGTCGTGTACCTGGCGCCGCCGCTGGCCAAGAGCGCGGCGGACCGCATCCGCGGCTACGCAGGTGGGCCCGCAGGCTTCCTGGGCGCTTGCCCCAGTGCATGGCGGTGCAAGCTGTACAGCTGTGCAATCGCCGGCCTCATGCAAGTTGCTTTACGCTGTTCAGGGCTGACAAACAGAAATCGCCAGCGCTAAGCTCCTCTTGTTTGTGCAACCCCGCAGGCGACGTCATCCCCAGCACCGCCTTTGATGCGCTAGTGTCGCAGAGCGGCAACATCCTGATTGACATCCGCAGCGTGGACGAGAAGGAGGACTATGGCGTGCCCCTGCTGCCCGACATGGGTGCGTAGAAGGCGGTGATGGTGTTATAGGGGGCGCAGCAGGGTGAGAGCCACGCAAGCTCGATGATTCGCCTTGTGGCGGCCGAGGGGCGTGCATTCCATCAGCCTCCTGTCGCATGGGCTGCCTGCACATGGGCCTATGCTGACTGCTGATGCCCATCGCTCCCCTCTGCCCCTGCCGCAGCCAAGTACGCTGAGCTGGAGTTTGTGGAGGTGGGCGATGACCGACTGGAGGAGCGGCTGCGCAACTCCACCGAGGTGGAGGCGGAGGTGAGAACTTTGTTCTCTGCTTTTGATCTGGGTGGTCGGCTGCCATGTGGCTCACTGCGCCCTGCTCCCAGCGCAATCCCACAGTACCCTCACCTTCTGACACTGCCCAACACCCCGCTCTGACCTGGCAGCTGACGGCGGTTGAGCTGGCGGCCCTGAAGCAGCTGAACCGCGGCCAGACGCTGTACCTGCTGGACCAGAGCGGCGAAACCGCCAAAGCGGGTGAGCAGGGGAGTGCATGCCGCTCTGGCGCTGGTGCAGCAAGAGGGAGGCCGGGGCTGCTCAAGCCCTCAGTGTCTGTGCTAGCTGCCCTCCTGACGTGACAGGCTGCTGACCATGACCCTGCTTCGCTTCTAGCAAGCTGCCCCCGGGCGCACCCTTGCTGCCGGGCCTTGCCCAGTGCGCTCACTGACGGCTGCGCCCTGCACCCCTGCCCCCCTTTTCCAGTGGCCCGCGAGCTGACCAAGCGCGGCTTTAGCAAGGTGTTTGTGGTGTCTGGCGGCTGCAACGCCTGGACCAACGCCAAGCTGCGCACCAAGCCGTGGCAGGGGGAGGGGCTCAACACCCTGCGCGCCCCCTCCGCGCTTGACGAGATCATCCAGGTGGGCAGGAGGACGTCATCACATTATCACATTGCATCATGTGGATTGATAGTCTGCTGTCTTGCAGGAAACTGAGTTGCCCTGCAGAAAGCAGCGCATGCTGCCCATGTACGCTGCTTGGCTGTCCGCTGTGCACCTGCCCCGATCCCTGGACAGCATTCATCAGCTCATCAGCAGCAGCAAGTCATCCAACTTGGTACGCACACCCTCCCTGCAGGTCACTGAGAAGCTGGAGCCCCTGGCCGAGAAGCTGGAGGTGCCCGAGAAGGTGAAGGTCAACGCCTGAGCTGCAAGCCTGTGAGCCTTCACCGCCACTGGCAGCATGGTACCAGCCGCCCAGAGCAGCCATTGCTGTCCATCGCGGCCCCATCTGATCGAACCCAAGGAATGTATCCCTCGCCCCCGTCCCCCGCCCTCTGCCTCTCCCAGTGGGGCCGCCCCCCAACCCAGTCTGATCCGATTTGCTTGCGTGCCGCCATTTCAGGCACTCCCCCTTGTCGTCCGCCTGTACATTACCCGCTTGACCCAATTGCATCGGTGCCAACAGTGCGTCCAGTATGTAACCACAGTGAACCAGGAGACGAGACGGAAAGGTACAACACAGCGACGGCAGGGTGGATGCGTGTGCCAGCAAACGCTTTACAGCGCCACCACCACTGCTGCCGCATACGACACGCTGCTGTCCTGCTCGCTGGTGCAGCGGTGGCTCTGGTCATACTTGGTGAACCGCACCTGGTGCCGCACCGCGCCGCACTGCTGCAGCGCATGCAGCAGCACTGCGGTGGGGTGCCGCCCGCAGATGGTGTTGCCGTACTGCTTGAGGTAGCGCTGGAAGCCGGCCGCGTCCTGCGCCTCGATCAGCGCCATGCCCTGCCGGTCCAGCGCCTCGATGGATGCGTGGATGGGGCCCTGCTGGGGGGAGCAGGCAGAGGGTGCGGTGTGAGGGAGGTGGGGCCGTGTTGCATGTGGACAGGGAGCGGGAGGCGGTTGGAGCAGGGAGCGAAGCGCGGTTGCTACTCCTCACAGTGAGGGCAGGGAGTCCAACAGCGGACCCTCAAACCGCAGCATCAACCCAGCACCTGAGCCAATGTCCCCTCACGCTCCCAACACCCCACTCGCCTGCTTGGGGTCGTGGTATGTGTAGCCGAAGCGGCGGCCCCAGTGGCAGAAATCGGAGGAGATGACAAACAGGTTGGCGGGGTCCTCCAGGTACGGCGCCAGCAGCCGCCCATACGCCGCCTCGGCAGTGTGAACGCCCAGGGCAGCAGTGGACAGCCGTGAGGTTGCACAGAGAAGTGGCAAACGGCACGGCACACGGCACACAACTGGTCTCATTCGACGGGGTGATACATGGTCGCAATGCACTTGCGCAACCCAGATTGACAGCGCACTGCATGCAGCTGCCTCGCCTCCCCATTGCAGGCTCACCCGCATCCGGCGAGATCGCGCCCACCACAATGGGCACAAGAGTCCAGCCGGGGGCCGCCCCCCGCATCACATGCACAATGTAGGGCAGGTGCAGCTCCAGGCTGTGCTCAGCCTCGTCCGCGCCCGCCTCCATCACCTGCGATTGTGGGCAGCATCCTTGTTGGGCAGAGGGTGGCATGCTGCCCACTTTCAAAGTCACACTGCGCAGCGCACAGCCAGCATGGCACTGCCCAGCAGCAGTTGTGGGGGCAGAGGTGAGGCTCTGCCCACCACAGTGACATCTGCCCACCACCACGGCCTGGCGCGCCCCTGCAGCTCACATTGAACTTGCCGGTGGCCGCCAGCTGCTGGTACACCTCCTTGTCCACCCGGGCATTGCCTGCGGGAGTGAGTGGGGACGCAGCAGGCTCAGGCGACACGGGTGCACCGCACAGCCTGCGATGCATGCAATGCACAGATCTCCTTCAGTAAGTACAACATGCTGCATCAACAAATGACATGGCCTTGTAGCGCCAGAGGCGTTGAATAGGAAGAGGCACCGTGCAGCGCACCCAGCGGCGTGGCGTATTCGTCCAGCGGCGACAGCAGGCAGTGCTTGGAGTAGAAGTGGTGGCTGGGGCCCAGCAGGAACACACGCCGCCTGTGTGCAGGGGACAGAAAGTTACCCGTGCTGGGGCAGGGTCGCAATGAGGGGATGGTGCATGGCCACCGCCTGGCCGCCTGGCCAAGCTGAGGGACGCCAACTCAACCCCGCCTGCCCATCGTGCAGCAACCGGCTGGGCACCCTGCCAGCACATGCGACATCAATCCCCACTTCAAGAAGCAGAAGCTACTCACACCCTGGTTGGGTCTATCTGCTTGTAAGCATACGCTGCCACGTGCCCAGAATACCTGGAGCAGGGCCGAAACAGGGGACTGATGGCTGAGACCTGCTGAAAACGCTGCAACGCCATGGTGCTTGCAGCCTGCACCTCCACAACACGCAGGCCGCACCTGTATCCTGCATGAGGTGCTATGATGGCCCGTGCGTGCTGCCCCGGCTCTGCCTCTGCTTCATCCAACCACTGCTGCAGCTGCTGCTGCAGCTGGCTGGCTGCAGGGCAGCAGGGCATGGTGGCGGTGCGGTGGGACGCGGCAGCAGCTGCGACTAGGATCAGGTACAAGGGCTTGTGGCACCATGACCAGCCGCAGCACCCACCTGAGCTAGAGTACCATGTGCCGGCGTGAGTGGCTGTGCGAACCTTGGGCATCTGCCGATGCTGCGCCTAGCCGATGGGCGGGGCGCAGGCAGCGGCGGCGGCAAGAGGCTGACGAGCGGCGCAGCTGTCGGCCCTCGCTCAACGATCCGACAACCTTGTGGGTCGCTGTGAGGGCGCGAGGGTAAGCCAGCACGCGGCCAGACGAGCGGGCAGGTGCCGAGCGAGCACGTGGGGTAGAGCCGCTGCCTGCGGATGCCAAGCAGAGCACCAGCGCGATCAATGGACATCGAAATGGGACGGCCCTGGCTCCGACACTCACTCCAGCGCATTTGCCTAATGCACTTGTTTTTCCGCGATTGCACCGCTTCCTTTCAATTGTTTCTGTGTATCGCCTCCTGAGTGCTCTGAGCTAGGCCCTGAAGCCCCAGTGCCTCCGCCCGCTCGCACCCAAACTTGACTGCAGCCTCCCAGCGCGGATCGGCTGGCCGCAGCTGACAGGGTATATGACGCAGAGCCTGATCAACCCGGTAGCCTTGCAGCCGCCATTGTTTTCCTGCCACCGCCGCCGCCACTGCCGCCGCCACTGTGTGCGTTCGCATCACTGCCCCACTTGCTGTCCCTCCAGGTGGAAACGGCGCAGGGGGCGCCATGGCGCTGATCAACAATGCGGGCGGCAGCCTGACCAGTGCGGTGCTGCTCACCCTGCTGGCCTGGGGCGTGCGCTGGCTGCGGGCGGAGCTCAACCGCAAGCGGCAGGAGGAGGAGCGGGGGCGGGCGGCCTCCCGCCGCTCCTTGGGCCGGTTCTCCGCCCGCCTTTCGCCTGTGGCGCTGCGCATGCTGGTGGGTGCTGCCAGGATGGGTAACGCTGCGCAGATGGGGTGCCTGGTGGCTGCGGCCTGGAGGTGCTGTGATAGTGTGTATGCTAACAGGCAGTGTCCTGCCCACCGTCCTGCCCAACTCTCGTGAAATTGCTGTCCACAAGTGCAGGTGGAGACGGGCTCTTACCCGCATCTGGTGATCAGTGTGCGCACCTCTGGCTCACACGACGCGCTGCCAGCTGAGCTGCGTGGCGCCCTGCGTCTGCCAGGTGCGTGTTCAGTGCGTCCGTGCTTTTCTCCAACGTGCTTTCGCATGCCTCCCCCGTCGTTCGCTGGTGCACACTTTCAAGACTTACTCTGCTTCTGTACTCTTTACCTGGCCCGCCCTCCTCTTCCTGCAGAGTCCAAGGTGGCAGCGGTGCTGGGCAGCGCCGCGGCATGGGGCGAGGCGTTCCAGGGCGTGCCATACCCGCCGCCCCACTTCATGCTGGTGTTTGTGGGCGACCGGGAGGAGGAGGAGGTGCGGGCGGCTGCCACCGCCGCCTCCTGCGGCTTCCAGCGCGCCATGGTGCTGGAGGGAGGCCTGCAGGCGCTGGGCGGTGGCAGCACCCAGTTGCCGCAGCCGCAGGCCGACCTGCGCTTCATCGGCCGCGACGCGCTGGCGGTACTGCTGGGCATGGCACCAGAGGTGATGCACGTGCCCGCCGTCACGCTGGTGGATGTGCGGCGCAGCGACGAGCGCGCGCTGTACGGCGCCATCAAGGGCGCTGCCCACATCCCTGGTGCGCAGCCGAGGCCTGGCTGGGCAGTGGGCTGAGATGTGGGGTGCCGGGTGATGCATGCAGCCACGCTGGGTACACAACGAGATTGGCATGTGACTGGCATGGCCACCATCTGTATTCTGCACACCAACCACCCTCTGCAGTTGACCAGCTGGCCAGCGCGCTGGCGCTGCCGCCGGAGCAGTTCTTCGTGCAGTACCGCTTTGCCAAGCCGGCCTCCGACGACCTGGTGGTCTTCTCCTGTAGGTCCCCTTTGTGGCTGCTTGTGCTGCTGCGCCTGCATGGCTGGTCAGAAGGGAACTTGAACATCACTGCTCTGTCACGAAATGGTGGCCTCCTGCGTCCCTGCCTCCTGTGCACTGGATGTTGACTCAGCCCAGTCGCCATCTCCCTTCTGCCTGCCGAACAGGCCGCACCAACACGCGGGCGGGGTGGGCGGCGCAGGTGGCGCGTGACGCGGGCCTGCAGCGCTGCCTGGTGCTGCGGCAAGGCGTGTACGGCTGGCGGCTGGATCCCGCGGTCAAGCCTTACCGTGGCTACCGCCTGCAGGATGTGCCGCCAGAGGCGGAGCCCTTCACAGTTGAGCCGCTGAACGTGGAGGCGGGGCGGCGAGAGCTGGCCAGCCTGCACATCCCTGTCATGTGACCTGCCGTTTGACTTGCTGTGCTCTGAGAGTGTAAGGCATCGAGAGTGTGCGAGGGTGGAGCGGAAACGGGAGAGGCGGGGATGGGGGCGCTTGCGAGGCAGGAGGGCGTCAGGCACTAGATGCATCGTGGGACTCCTCACGCACCTTTAATTTGAGTTTTTGGACCTCCTCAGCATCAAAGCTACCGAAGCGTGCCCTCTGAGACCACCGCAAAGCGGAGAGGGGACCGTTGACTGGTTAGGTCCCGTCGGGCCGCACCGCTGCGGGCATGGAGGCCACCGAGGCGTCGCGGGTGAGACTTGTCAATGCGCCGCGGCTTTCCCACGCCGCTGCCGCAAGCCACTCACCGCCGCCGCCCCGCCGCCCCGCCACCGCTGCCGCCACTGCCGCCGCTGCCGCAGGAGCGGTTTGCCCGCAAGAACGAGGACCAGCTGTTGTGCGCTGCTTTCGAGCGCCTAGACTCCAACCGGGACGGCCAGATTACGGTGGATGAGCTGCAGGCTTACTTTGAGGCCATGGGCCACAAGGTCAAGAAGGTGGGAAGGACTGGAGTGGCAGTGCTTTCGTCAGCCGTGCGGTTGACACCACCTGACCTGCCCCTCTTCATCCCTGCTGCCAGCAGGCGGAGGTCGAGGACATGATCTGGGAGGTGGACGAGGACTGCGACGGCTCGGTGAACTACAAGGAGTTCCTGGCCACCTGGCAGCGCTGCCGCGAGGACAAGGCGGGTGCGTGGTTGCACCAGGGTGCAGCTTCCTTCAACGCTGGCCGTGGTTGCCGAATGCTAAAATATATTAGTCCCCATGAGCCCCTTTCTGGCTACCTGGACTGTGAGGTTTTGACTAAATGCCACCTGCCTGTGCCCCTGAATCCCCCACAGGCACCGAGCCCTGGGGGCTGTACAATGTGGTGCTGTTCCTGCTGCACGACCGCAGCGGCAGCGGGTGGGTGAGCTTGGAGGACGCGATGAAGATCGCATACCTACGTGTGGGCAAGGTAGGTTTTGCTGGCTGTCTGGCTAGGGAGGAAGCCTGGGGATTAATCGACGCAAGCGGACTTCACAGTGGCTGTCTGCTGGGGATGTACGCCTGATGACACAGGCAGCGCAGCGTTTGGTGCGGAAGACCCACCAGCCAACCTGCAATGCAAAGCCGCCGTCCTGCTCACCATGCCGGCCCCCCAACCGCGCAGGAGTCGCTGGACGCACAGCTGGCAGCGGTGTTTGGCACTGCCGACCTCACCAGCAGCAAGAGCCTGAGCCTGACCGAGTTCTTGCAGTGCCTACACGACTGGCACCTGCAGCGCATACGGGCGCGCCCCACGCTGCGCTCCATGAAGAAGGGCGGCAGCGGTGGCGAGCCGGCGGCAGCGCAGGCGCCAGCAGTGGCAGCCAAGTAGACGGCAGGAGGAGAGCAGACAGCAAAGGTAGAAGGAATGAAGTGTGTCAAGTAGCAGCATGCGTTGGGTCAGGTGTGTTCATTCGTTTGTGTCAAGTAAGGAGCCGGCGTCACTTCTTCCCTCCAGGCTTGGTGATCAGTGCACGTGGCCGCGCCTTGAACAGGATCTTCTCTCGCACCACGCCAATCACCTGCGGCATGGGCGCGTGGGCATGGGGGTTGTGGCACTACTGCATGTGCTCAATGTGCAGCAGACCGCCGGGTCGCGCCAGCACAAAGCAGCAAACACCTTGCCCAGCCAACACGGCGCGGCACCTTGTACTGCGTGCTGTCCTGGCCCTCCTCGCCGCTGCCACTGCCGGTGACGCGGTCCAGCACCGCAAACGGCTTCTTCAGCTCCATGCGCTTGCCCTCCAGCTGGTGGTAGCCGATGGTCAGCAGCACCGATCCCTGCAGCGAGGGGAGGCATAGGAAGAAGCAGTTCGGGTGGGGCGCACTGTTCACATGCATGAGCAGGGTGGCCATATGCGACAACCGCAGCAGTCAGGCACACATCCTCAGTTCCACGGCTGTGGAAAGTTATAACCACGCATCCATACAAGCCTGAGCTCTAGCTTTGCTTGCTCGGCGGATCATTCCTGCCCTCAGCAGCCCAGCCCACACCCATCGCTCACGCTGGAGGACACAGAGAGTGTGCCAACATCAAATGCTTCATCCAAGGTGCCGCCATCCTTGCGTTCCAGCTCCCCCTGCATCTCTATCAGCGCCCATGCCCGTTTGCTGCCCTCGTCGGCGGTCAGCGGCACCAGCATGGCGACTGGCGCGGCGGCGGCGGGGGCGACAGGTTGGGGCTGCGGCCAGCTGTGGCGAGCGGGCGGAGATCTGCCGGCCCTGCAGCGCTGATCGGTGACTGCTGGGCCCCTCAAGCCGCGCTTCTGGCTCCCGCTGCGGTGGGCAGCGGACAAGACGAGGAGTGCCGCTGTGGCCTTCGGGCTTCAGAACGATGTGAGAAAGCCAGGGGACCGAGGCGCAGCCCTGGAGGTTTGAATGTTTTGCGCTCGAGCAGCGCCCGCCGCCAACCTGGCGACGGCTGCTCGGAGCTGCTGCTCAATATTTCCATTTGTGCATCAAGCAAGTTTACACGAAGCGTTTGTGTTGATACAAGGGCAGTGCTAGAAGAACAGGCATACAGTCGCATACATGTGGTCATGCCTCCACCCTCCACACATGCATGGCCAGCATTCATCCCTTGCGCTCGCTGCGTGCACTCAGGCTGGCCGCCGATGCGGCCGCCGCGGTGCTGGCTCCTTTGAGCCACCGCCCCAGCAGCGTCTCGCCCTGCGTGGCCGCCGCCGCCACCCGCACGTCATGCAGCACCGCCTCCAGGCGCGCCACGATCAAGCCAAAGGAGGGCCGTTCGAGCGGGTCTGGTGAGAAGATGGAGGCCAGCAGCTCCGCCAGGGCGGGGTGGCAGTCGGGGGGCGTGGGCGGGTGCAAGCTGCCGGCCGCCACCTACAGGAAAGGAAATTGGTGTGCAGAATTCTGTAAGGACATAGCAACCCGTCCTGGCATGGAACGCTCGCCCTGCTGCAGCTACGCTTGGTGGACTGCACCTGGCCACCCTGCAACCAACTAGGCCCCATGGATCTCTAGCAGCTCCTACCTGGATGGCAATCTGCACTGGCGACATGTAGGTGGCAGCATACGGCTTCTGCTGCGTCAGGCACTCCACCAGCAGCACGCCGAACGACCACACGTCCGCACGCGCATCGTATGCCTCGTGCCTGCAGAGGGTGGCAGCAAGGGCAGTCGGGTGGGAACTGTGCATGTTGTGTTCAGCGCTGCTACTCTGGACAATAGGCCGCCTGCCATCCCACATTGTGCAGCAAATGCAGCCCAGAGGGAGCAGGGCAGCTGCCCACCTGATCACTTCCGGTGACATCCCACATTGTGCAGCAAATGCAGCCCAGAGGGAGCAGGGCAGCTGCCCACCTGATCACTTCCGGTGACATCCCACATTGTGCAGCAAATGCAGCCCAGAGGGAGCAGGGCAGCTGCCCACCTGATCACTTCCGGTGACATCCACAAATAGCTGCCGGTTTCGCCTGTCAGGCATGCCATGGCCGCAGGAGACAGGATGCGGGCCAGGCCAAAGTCGGCAATCTTGGCCGCCCCGGTGCTGTCGATGAACTGCAGGCAGCGGCAAGGGCAAGGGAGGCCCAGGGAGTGTGGAACAGCCGCAAGTCACCCAGCTAAGCAAGTGCATGTCGTAGCGCAATACAAAAGAAAGAAAAGAGTGCTTTAAAGGTCCCAAAGGGGCTGTGTGTGCTGCGGGGTGCGCCGCTGCCGCCAGCTGTGAACCTCATCCACCGCAGCAAGAAGCCAACTCTCGGCGCACTTCTACGCACCACATTGCTAGGCTTGAGGTCGCGGTGCAGAATCTGAGGCTCGTGAGCTTCAAGCGCCTGCATGCCCCGCGCCACATCCAGCGCCATCTTCAGCCGCTCGCTCAGGCTGCGTGCCGGTAGGCGGCGCGCCGTGGGGCCGCCGTACAGCCACTCTGCTAGCGTGCCGCCGCTGTGGTCAGGGGTGCAATGGCAGTATGGCGGGCAGGATGGGGACGGGCAAAGAAATGGAAACAACCGCAACCAGCAGCGAAGCAGGGCATGAGGTGATTGATGCAAGCTGGCGCAGCCGAGCAAACCACCCTGGGTGGCCAGCTGTTGCTAGCCCTGCCTGCCTGCCTGCCTGCCACACAGCCTCTGCCCTTGCGCACCTGAGCAGCTCGCAGACGAGCCAGAAGTCGCCAGGCGGGCGCACGCAGGCCGCATACAGCTGCATGACGTGAGGGTGGCGCAGCAGCGCCAGCGCCTCCACCTCCCGCACAAACGTGGTGGCCTGCTCCCGGCTGCGCGGCTGCACCCGCTTCACCGCCACGCAGCCGCCGCGCCACGTGGCCTGGTGCACCACGCCTGCCGGCGGGGAGGGCGGGTGGGGTTGGGTGGGCGGGGGCACAGTTGCAGCTGCAAGCTCAGGGCAGCGTCATTGAAATAGTGCAACATGCCTATTCATGCACCCATCCCAAGGCAGAGCAGCAGCAGCAGTGAAGCAACACAGCGGCGGCGCTCTTAAAAAATCGCACCAAAGGTTCCGCGCCCGATGACCTCCCCCAGCACCACCTCCTCTGGATCGGCCAGCCAGCCCTGCCGCCGCCCAGCCACCTGCATCCGCTGCCATGCCGCTTCCGCCAGCCATGGCTGCTCGCCGCCCTCGCCCCCGCTGCCGCCGCTGCCACCGCTCCCATCACTGCCTGCCTGCCCGCGCTGCGCAGCTGCAAAGGCATCCGATTGCAGCTCGCCGCCGGCTGCCGCTGCCTCTGCCTCCTCTGCCGCCTCCTCCTCTGCAGCCTGTGCCGCCGCTGCTGCCGCCTCAGGCAGCTGTGCGCGCATCGCAACCAGCTTCTGTGCTAGGTCCTTGATGTGCCGCTGGAAGGCAGCCTTTTCCTGCGGCGATTGGCAGCAGCAGACAGCATGGCATCGCCTGCTAGGGCACGGCATCAGGCGGCCAGGGCATGCTGCAGCAGATGGATGCAGGCATGGTGTGGATGCAACAAGCGCTCTGCCCTGCTGTGCCTCGCACCTGCTCCAGCGCATCCACAGCCAGCGTGAGCCGCTCCACTTCCGAGTTCAGGTGAGCATTTACTTGGTGCGCCACCTGGTCAGCGCACAGAGGAGTTGAAATGTCACATGGGGGCCCCAGGCACATGCTGACGACTGAACTCTCAGCGCTATGCCGTGCGGTGGAGAGAGACATGACGGCGCCATGCATGCATCGCCGGCAGCCGCGCTGGTTGGGCTGGTCTTGGGATCCCACCTGCAGCTGCATCTCCACCTCCTCCAGGCGATGCACTGGGTTGAACGACCTGCAACCAGGCAGGTGAGATGAACATGTCGATCTGCCAGCAGAGCCATAAGAGACGGCTGCGGGTGCACACCGCCGCCGGCCCCTCCCGCCCGCCGCCGACCCGCTCGCCTCATGGCCGATAGCTGGCCTTGGGAGCCATGGTTGCGGCCTTGCGCTGCAGATGGCTTCTCCATTGCGGCAAGGCAGCTAGGACCGACCGATCAGGCTGAGAATGCAGCTGCAGGTGCCAGCCGCCGCTGCCGCCGGCAGAGGGCACTGGCCGCCGCCTCTAGACGGACTAGTGGCGCCCTGATCGATTAGTGATCACTTTGCTGAAGCAATCAAGGCCTATCGGCGGGCCGGGCGGCGCCTGGAGGCGAAAATAGAAGCGCAGAGGGGCCGACCAATCGTTACTAAGACCCGCGGGCCAACTGAAACCAATCTACACATTGCCTTGTGGCCGTGAGCGGGATCAGGAGGGCCTTTGGCTGCAAGCCGTCGCTGCATGGGCCAGCAACAAAAATGAGGGCTTCGCACGGTCATTCCGCCTTCGAGCATTTCAGATCAGTGATTCACTTTGTCCACAGTTTGCATAGCAGCCGACGACACGCCAAGAAGAGCAGCAGCTGACCGGCAGAACAATGAGCCTGACGCCTGAGCAGCGCCTGGCCGCCTACAGCCCAGCAGGTGCACATAGATTGATCACACCATTCAGAATTGCCGGCCCAAACGACCCTGGGTGGCCGCAGTGCCACACCGCCGAACCGCCTCCTGCTGCGTCACCGTCGCATCACCGCCCCGCCATCCTGTTTCCTGCCAGGCCGCACCTGTCTGGTCACCGGCGGCACCAAGGGCATTGGACGCGCCGTGGTGGAGGAGCTGGCGGGTCTGGGCGCCAGGCAAGCTGCGTCAGATGAGATGGCAGCGTGCTTGTGCCCTTGGGGTGCGCCCAGAGTGTTGCCCAAGCGCCGCCGCCATGCATTGGCGACTTGTATCAACCCTCTACACTCTGCCGCAGGGTGTACACCTGTGCGCGCTCCGTAGCGGACCTTGAGGAGCTGCTGGGGCACTGCAAAGCGCAAGGGTGGGATGTGCAGGGCTGCGTGGCAGATGTGTCCAAGGCGGACGATCGCCAGAACCTGGTGGCGGCAGTGAGCCAGGCCTTTGGCGGCCAGCTGACCGTGCTGTTCAACAACGTGGGCACCAACATCCGCAAGCCAACAGAAGAGTACACACAGGTGGGCCGGAGAGGGGAGTTCTGGGGTGCCGTGGATGGGTTGGTGGGGTGGTGCAGCGTGTGTAGTTGGAGCAGGGTGCTTAGATGACTGCGGGAGGGCACGAAGCATGGTCTGTGGTGAAGCATGGCTGGTGAAGCATGGTCTGTAGTGGTTCCACAGCGCTGGATGCGCAGTGCCGCTTGCCGAGCAGCATTGCCCCTCCCTCTTGCACCACCGCCAGGAGGAGTGGAGCTTCCTGCTGTCGGCCAACCTGGAGAGCGCGTTTGCGCTGTGCCAGCTGTGCCACCCGCTGCTCAAGGCCAGCGGCGACGCGGTGGTCATTTTTAACAGCAGCGTGGCGGGCGGCCCCACTGCGCTCATGAGCGGCACCATCTACGGACTGACCAAGGTGGGCTGGTGGGCGGCTGCTGCTGGCAGGGTGCGGAATGCAACAGCGCGTTAGTGCGAGCGCCCCTCACTTTGGTGGAGTGTGATCCACTCAATGTGACACTTGCAGGCAGCGCTGAACCAGCTGGCCAAGAACCTGACGTGCGAGTGGGCAAAGGACGGCGTTCGGGCAATCGCAGTGGCGCCATGGTGAGCTGCAGGGAGAGGGGAGCGGGACGGCTGGCGGCTGGGCACCCACACTGCGCATCTTGCTGCCTGCTTGCAACCGCCGGAAGTCCTGGGCCCTGCTGCCACCGCCCTTCAATTTGCACCCATCCACTGCGCTGGCTGCCGCAGGTACACAGCCACGCCGCTGGCGCAGCAGGTGCTGAAGGACAAGGAGTATGAGGCCAAGGTGAGGCTTGACGACATTGATGAGAGGCAGGGAAGGAGCGGTGGGCAAGTGGGCACGCTGAACCTGCAGGGCAGCTGAGCACGCCCGCCGTAGTGGCTGCATGTAGCAGCCCTTGCACCGTTGTGATGTGGCCAGCCTGTGGACACTGCCCACCCACCCACAGGTGCTGGAGAGGACGCCGATGGGCCGGGTGGCGCAGCCAGTGGAGGTCGCGCGGGTGGTGTCGTTTCTCAGCTCGCCTGCCGCGTCGTACATTGCGGGCGCCACCATCGCCGTTGATGGCGGCTACAGCATCAAGGGCATGTACTTTGATCGAGACTGATTGATGAACTGCATTCTGTAACACTGCTTCGCTCCGATGGAGCGCTGCACCTAGCACCTGCCGCCGCCGCCCGTCGTGCTGCGGCCGCTGCGAGGCAGGCCCGACTCAATTTGCGGGTGTAGCGGGCCGATCGGCAGTGCGCTGCGAGCCAGCGGCTTGACGGAGCTTTTGGCGAGCCCAGGGAGCGCGCTGGGCCAAACAGCGGTCGCTTGAAGGCGCTCAGCAGCGCCGCCCGGCGCAGCGCGTTTCAAGTCAAGCTTGCAAGGGCTGCTGCTGTCAGCACAAGCCAGCAGCGGCCCGCAGGCGCCCCGTGCAGCAGGGCCGCGCAGGCCCGAGGGGCTGGCGGCCGCAGCAGGCCTGCCGGGCGCTGCATTTCGACGTGCAAGGTGAGCCGATTGCTCGGGATCCTGCCGCCGCTGCTCCGCCTGTCTGCCCACCGCCGCCACCGGCCATCACCGCCGCTCGCTGCCGCCTCCGCTCCACTGCCCTCTGCCTGCCTATGCCTGCCGTGCCTGCAGGCCTGAGCGGCGGTAGCTGGAGCAGCAGCAGCCATGGCGGACCGGTTCAGCTACAGCTCTGCGCCGCAGCGCAAGGTCAAGGCGCTGCAGTTTGGCGTGCTGGACGCCGAGTTCCTGGTGCGCTGCCCCTCTGCTGCTGCTCTGGTGTCTATCAGCTGCAAGAGGTCGCTGGGTGCCAGCTGTTGGAATACACAAAGCTGGCCGTGCACTGTATGCTGCTGCTGGCTACGACCAGCCCAGCCTGCCGCTGCTGCTTCCGCCTGCCCTTTGTGCCGTCGGCGCTCGGCGCCCCACCCGCCGCCTGCCCCCATGCCGCTGTGGCCTGCAGCGCCGCTACTCGGTGGCCAAGATTGAGACGAGCCAGACGTATGAGAAGGGGCGGCCCAAGCTGGGTGGGCTCAGCGACCCGCGGTTGGGCACCATGGACCGTGCACTCAAGGTGCGGCGCTCATGTGGTTGCGCTGTTGCATGGTGTGTGTGGCCTGCTTCTGGCTGTTTGTTTTCGACAGGGGTGCTTGCAGGGGCTGCTGTGTGCTGCAAAGAGCAGCAGCAGGAGAGGGGTTCCAATCTGGTGCTGCACAATGCAAGGCAGCTGACCGCCACCTCCTGGTCGCGCCTCCTCCCGCCGCAGTGCACCACCGACGGCAACGGCGTGCTCGACTGCCCGGGCTACTTTGGTCACATCGAGCTGGCCAAGCCCATGTTCCACGTCCACTTCCTCAAGACCGTGGTCAAGGTGCTGCGCTGCGTGTCGTACCACAACTCCAAGCTCATGGTGCTGCCGGTGAGGGGGGGCGCAGGGCGGGGCAGGGTGGCTGCGGCAGGTCACGGCAGGGGTGGGATGCTGGATTGGCTGTATGCGAGTTGGCAGCGTTGGGTGCAGAGGGAGCTGGTGCTGACGTTGCTTTGGCCTCACACTGTCCACATCAAGCATCCCAACAGCTGCTCGTCGATCCTCCCTGGCCCACACCTCACATTCTTCCCACTCCCTCCCCCCTCCACAGGACGACCCCAAGTACAAGGCGGCCATGAAGGTGCGCAACCCGGAGAAGCGCCTGCGCGCCTTCACCTCGGTGTGCCAGACCAAGCGGACGTGCGAGCACACGGGGGGCCCGCAGCCCACGTACCGCCTGGAGCACGGCACCCTCAAAATCATGGCGGAGTTCCCCAAGCCAAAGGACGATGATGACGAGGCGATGGCGGCCATGGAGGCGGTGGAGCGCAAGCAGGTGCGGAGGGCAGTTGGGTGGGGCTGGGTTTTGTCATTGCATGTCCATGAAGAAGCCACCTCAAGGTGTGGGAGAGTGATGCGCAGCAGCAATCCGATGCGGGGCCAAATGTCCAGGCACGAGACAGTGTTCATACGTGCAACCTCCCCACACACTGCTCCCTCCCTCCACACCGCAGGAGATCACTCCCGAGAAGGCGCTGGAGATTCTGCGGCGCATCAGCGAGGACGACTGCCGCGCGCTGGGCTTTGACCCCCGCTTCTCCCGCCCCGACTTTATGATCCTCTCCGTGCTGCCCGTGCCGCCGCCGCCGGTGCGGCCCTCAGTGCAGATGGACTCCAGCTCCAGGTGGGGGCGGGGGGGAGGAGTGTGGGGTGTGGGTGTGTGTCTTGAGCTGAGAGAGCTGGATCAGTGGTGCGGCACCTGCCTCCTGCATGCGCTTCTCATCAGCAGTCATCCAGGAGCTCCCTCTGGGCGGCTTGCGTGTGGGCTGCTGCCAGCGCGATGGCTGGTTGCAGAGCAGCAGTAGCAAAACACAATGCCGCGCCCATACCCGCAGGTCTGAGGACGACCTGACGCACCAGCTGGGCGAGATTGTGAAGGCCAACAACCGGCTGCGCAAGCAGGAGGAGAGCGGCGCGCCGCAGCACATCATCGCCGAGTTTGCGCTGCTGCTGCAGGTGCGGGGCGGCAGGGCATGCGCCTCAACATTTACTCAACGGCGTGTTTGTGGTGGTTATGATGGCCACCCGTCATCCTGTGCGCCACAAGACAAAGCCCACTCACTCCTCCTGGCTGCTCCCTCCACCCCTGCTGCCCAGATGCACATCACCGGCTACATCGACAACAGCCTGCCGGGGCTGCCCCAGGCCAAGCAGCGGTCGGGCCGCCCCATCAAGTCCATCTGCCAGCGCCTCAAGGGTGCGCCCCCCTGCTGCCGCCTCGTCTATGGCAATATGCCTACTGCTGCGGCTGGCTTCTGTGCCCGCTTGCAGGGGCTCCTACAGCTGCTACCACCCAGTGCATGCGCTCACCCTCCCACCTGCTGCCATTGATGTTCTGTGTGTGTTACGCAGGCAAGGAGGGCCGCGTGCGCGGCAACCTGATGGGCAAGCGCGTCGACTTCTCGGCCCGTACCGTCATCACAGGCGACCCCAACCTGGTGGGCGCTGGATTGCATGGGTTGGGCAGCGCCTGCAGCGATGCCATCTGGGCAGCCATGCGGCTGTGGCTTGTGCTCTGCTTGCTGTGCTTCAGCCTCACAGCATGCCCATGCTCCTCATGCTTACATCCTCTTCTTTTCCCTGATCAGGCGCTGGACGAGCTGGGCGTGCCCTGGGGCATCGCCCTCAACCTCACCTTCCCCGAGACGGTCACCCCTCACAACATTGAGCGGTGCGTGCAAGGGTGCCGGGTGGAAAGGGTGGAGTGTGGCAGGCGTAGAGATCTGCCCACCTGCAAGCATGCCGTTGTGGCAGCGTCCACGGCATCAGGTGCCCTGCCTGATTCCACCCCAACGTTCCCCCCTCCCCGCCCCTGTGCTGCAGCATGCGGCAGCTGGTGGAGAACGGGCCGCACCCGCCGCCCGGCCAGACGGGGGCGCGCTACATTGTGCGCGACGACGGCACGCGCATGGACCTGCGCTACCTGCGCACCGAGCGGGTGAGGCGGGCTGCGGCTGTGGGCAGGGCTGCATGTTGTGGCGGGGCCCAAATGGCAGTTGTTTGCGGTGGTTTATTTCGCTCTGATATGCCCGACCCTAACCGCAACCCTGTCTCCTGCCCCCCCACAAACTCACCTGGTCTGCAGGACCGCTACCTGCAGCCCGGCTACAAGGTGGAGCGGCACATGGTCAACGGCGACGTGGTCATCTTCAACCGCCAGCCCTCCCTGCACAAAATGTCCATGATGGTGCGCTGGGCAGAGCGGGCCTGCGTGTGGCGGGCATGGCTGCAAGGCCTGCCTGCGGCCATCAGCGTTGATCTGCGAGCTGGCATCTTCAGCCGTGGGGTTACTGCACCTTCAGCCGTGCCCCTGCACCCTGCATCACGGCTCTTCACCCCCTCCCCCCCTCCCTCCCTGGTTTTGGCAGGGCCACCGCGTGCGCATCCTGCCCTACTCCACCTTCCGCCTCAACCTGTCGGTCACCTCGCCCTACAACGCCGACTTTGACGGCGACGAAATGAACATGCACCTGGCGCAGGTGGGCGGGCAGGCAGGAGGCTCCTGGGGGCTGGGGCAGGGGGAAATGTGTGTGGCACTGAGGGGCTGCGTTGCTTAAGCATCTCCAGGACCTGTGTTAACACAGTTGGCCAGAATGCCGGCTGCCCGCTTTGCCTGACGTCTGTCCCTTCTTGCAAATCAATGCAGAGCCACGAGGTGCGGGCGGAGATCAAGGAGATCATGGCGGTGCCCCAGAACATTGTGTCGCCGCAGGTGGGCCGGCGTGCTGGGGCGCGCTATGCGGGATGACTTGCTGTGTATAGCGGCTGCAATCAAAGGCGGCATCAGCAGCTGTCACAGTGTGGTTTCCTGCTGCTCATGCTGGCCTGCCTAAGACACGCTACTCGCCCTCCCACCTGCTTGCTTCCCCAATTGCTACCCTTGACCGCAGGCCAACAAGCCGGTGATGGGCATTGTGCAGGACGCGCTGCTGGGCTGCCGCCTGTTCACCAAGCGCGACACCTTCATCGAGAAGGTGCGGGGGGGACAGGGTTGGGTGTGTAGGACTGTAGCGTTGAGTGGGAGTAGAGGGCCGAGTAAGTTTCTGGAGCCCTACTGGTGGCCTCATAACAACGGGTGCTGGCTGGCACATTACCGGCTCACTGAGCCCACCACCCACCCACCCCTGCATTTTGCTCCGCTGCCCCCAGGACCTGCTCATGAACATCCTGATGTGGCTGGAGGACTGGGACGGCAACGTGCCCATGCCCGCTGTGCTCAAGCCCCGCCCGCTCTGGACCGGCAAGCAGGTGCGCGGAAGCAGCGGGGCAGTGCTGTGGGGCCAGGCGTGGGCGGCAGGTGACACCCTTGAGCACGACCACTGCTGGTCATTTGCTGCCCTTCAGGCTTGACTGCACCTACCATCACCTCTTGTTCCCCCCTGTCCCCCCTGCCTTCTCCACAGGTGGTCAGCATGTTCCTGCCGCGCGTCAACCTGGAGCGGCGGGCGGCCTGGTACAAGGACGGCGAGCCGGAGGCCATGTCGCCCGTGGATGCGCAGGTGCGGTTGTCAGGAGGAAGCGGGGAGCGAACTTTGCAAGAGGGGTGACTGCATGGGCAGGGAACGATGCTGGTACCTGCTCCCCTCCCCACCTGCTGCAAGGTCGCGCTCACTGGTATTCCCCCCTCCACCTGCACCCTCACTGCGCGCCGCCCCGCCCCCACCCCCCCTGCCGTACCGCCAGGTCGTCATCCAGGACGGCCAGGTGCTGGCGGGCACGCTGTGCAAGAAGACGCTGGGTGCCGCACCCGGCGGCCTGGTGCACATCACGTGGATGGAGTACGGGCCCGAGGCGGCGCGTGCACTGCTCTCGCAGGTGGGCTGTTGTGTTGGGCTGGGAAGAGGGTGGTCAGCGCCGCGCGGGCTGGGAGGGTGTGCAGGCAGGCGAGGGCGGCTCTGCTGGTGCTGCTGCAAACAGTCACCTGCTGTGAGAGCAAGTTGTGCCACAGGCATACCTGCCGCCGGGTAAGCTGACCTGCCCTCCTGCCACCCCTCCCGCCCCCTGCCCACCCCACAGATCCAGTTCACAGTCAACCAGTGGCTGCTGCAGCACGGCTTCTCCATCGGCATCGGCGACCTGATTGCCGACCCGCGCACCATGGCCATCATCAACGACATCATGGAGAAGGCGAAGCAGGACGTGAAGAAGCTGATTGAGAAGGTGCAGACCAACGACCTGGAGCAGCAGCCGGGGCGCACCATCATGGAGTCGTTTGAGAACCAGGTGGGTGGGGTGGTGGCGGGGGTTTGGAGTGCTTCCCTTGAATACATATGCTGGCTGGGTGGGGGTGGGGCGCCCATGATGGT
>VFQQ010001974.1_pt1 | contig 25499 bp, 38 predicted proteins | sample 3512341 | NCBI WGS metagenome assembly VFQQ01 (sample SAMN10412373, study PRJNA504923) | tailings metagenome | isolation source: Relicate 2 Philex TSF1 revegetated site | place: Philippines: Tuba, Benguet | collected 2017-08-29 | reverse complement strand
CAGCAGCGGCAGCCCGGCGGCAGTGTAAGCACCTGCAGCTCGTTGATTGCCACCGCCTTTGAGCCGGGCAGATACTCCTTGACCAGCACCACCACTGGGTCCTGCATAGGCAAATGGGAAGGTGACTGATAGATCAGTACAGCCCGCCAGTACCTGGATGCTACACAGGTTGGTGGGATGCAGGTTGGTGGGATGGTGTGGAGATGGACTGGCTTGGCACCTGTACACTGTGCAAGGCCGAGCGCTTGCACCGTGGCAGCCAGAACCGATACGAAAACTGCACTACGGCCAGGAGCACACCTGGAAGGGCATGCCCGAGAAGAAGGAGGCTGTGTAGGCGATGACCGCTGTGCGGGCCGAGCGCTCGGCGGTGGGGATGGGGAAGTCGTCCAAGTCCACCGAAGTGACCGACTGTTGGGGAACCATTGGGTGAGGAGCAAGTGGGTGTCCAGTGCTAACTGCAAGAGAGCCAAGACCTGGGCAAGCAAGCTGCTGCACAGGCAAGACGAAAGAGTGTGCTACGGCGACCGCTCAAGACATGCAATCGAGCAGCATGCCAACCAACGCATCTACCTTGCAGCCGCCATCCCCACCAGCGCTTCAGCCCACCTGCTGGATGTTGATGGTGCCCAGCTCAGACAGCAGCTCAAACTCTTCGGGGGAGAAGCCGCCGCTGCCGACTGCCGCCAACGCTTCGGCCTCTGCCGACTTGCTTGCATAGCCAAAGGGGCGCAGCAGGTCGGGCTGTGGCCCCGCCGCCGCCTCCCGCCGCAGCGCCTCCTGCCGCCCTGCATCTGGCTGCGCTTCGTACGCTGCCACGTCAGCGTCGCTGGCCCCTTCGTCCTCGCTGCTCCATGAGGCGCCCGACTGGCGCAGCTTCTCGGCCTCGCGGGACAGGCGGGCCGCCAGCGCATCAATGTCGATGCCCTCCCCCTCGCCGCTGCCGCTGCCGCCAACTGCTGAGCGACGCCATTGGCTGCGACGGGTGGTGCTGCGTGCGCCGGGCGTGCCGCAAGGGTGCGGCCAGCGCAAGCGCCGGGCGGCGGCAGCGGCGGCGGTGGTGGGGGCTGCAGATGGCGGCTGCGCCCATCGAGCACTGGGCTGTGCTGCGCATGACGTTGCCATTGCAGGGGCAGACTTGCAGGCCTGCGCCGAGCGTGGTAGCAGCCCGTTCATCGCGAGTGGTGTCGCTTGCAGGAGCTGCTGGGTGCTGCAATTGCGATCTCGTATCGATGGCACCGTGAATTGGGCATCGACAGAGTCACTGGCTCACACAGTGTGCCACCTGCTGTGCTGCGCTGGCCCATTTGAGCTGCCCCAGCTGAGGGAGCACCTCGCATTGCTCACGGGCATCTGGTCATTGTATAGGACAGCCCAGCATGGCGCGCACCAAGAAGCGCAAAGCCGAGCAGGGCTTTGCCTCCTCGCTGGGCCCAGAGGCCCAGCCAGCCCACCAGCGTGCCAAGCAGCAGCACTCGAGCGGCCAGCAGCAGCGAGCAGGAAGCAACGCGGCAGCGATGGGAGCGGCGGCGGCAGCGGCGGCGGCGGGAGCGCACCGCCTGGACCGGGCCCCGCAGCCCCAGCAGAATGGCAAGAGCCAGACGGTGCGAGTGGAGATGGTCATCCTGCCCTCGCCGGTGCGGGGCCTCATGCGCGGCAAGCGGTCGGCGGCGGCCTCGCCAGCGGCAGCACCCGCTCCGGGAGCCCGGCGGCCGCAACTGGGAGTGGCGGCGGCTGCCGCTGCCCTGGAGCGGGCGGCAGCGCCTCCTCGGCAAGCGGTGCAGCCTGTACCCCCCATAAGGCCGGCAGCAGCAGCAGCAGCACGACCAGCTGCAGCAGCGGCGGCGGCGGCGGCAGGTGCACGGCCCCAGGCCGCTGCACCTGCGGCGCCACGGCCACCTGCTCCTGTCCCGCCTGGGCCACAGGCAGCTGCAGCGGTAGCAGCAGGGCCTGCTGCAGGCCAGGCCGCTGTGCCAGCAGCCGGGCCTGAGGCGGGTCAGGCGCCTGCGGCCGGGTCACAGGCCAGCGTAACCAGTCCACGGCAGCGGCAGCGCAGCAGCAGCGGCAACGGTGGCGGCGGCGGCGGCGGCAAGAAGCGAAAGAAGCGAAAGACCCTCACTGCGAAGGGCAAGAAGGCAGCTGTGCTGGGTGTGCTTGCCGAAGTTGAGCTGAACCGGGCTGCAGAGGCAGCTGGGGCGGCTGCAGCAGCGGTCGTGGCAGCGGGGGCAGCAGGAGCCGCGGCAGCGGCGGCAGCGGCACCGCCAGGAGAGCAGCAGCAGCCACCTGTGCCGCAGCAGGCACAGCAGCAGCAGCAGCAGCAGGCACAGCAGGTGCAGCAGCCACCTGCGCCGCAGCAGGCGCAGCAGGCGCAGCAGTTGGACCCAGCGGCCACTGCCAACCTGGGCAAGGCTTGGCAGAAGGCAGACATCAGCAAGCTGGCCAGGTGGGTGCTGCTGAGTGCTGCCTGAGCAGTGGTACTGTTCCAAGCGTGTTGCAGTTGCCGCCAGCGGATGGCCGCAGGCACTCGGCACCCGGCACCCATCCGGCCTACGGGGTGCATGTGTGGGTGCTTTCTCTTCTCCACTCGCAAATCGAGCGCACCCTGCCCCGCCCTCCCACCCCCGGCCCCCTTGCAGGCTGGCCGAGGACCGCGCCTTCCTGCTGCAGGCCATTCCAGAGCACCCAGCCGAAGGGGAGCTGGATTGGGAGCTGATCGCCCGCCACTTTGGCAGGTGCGGCGCCTGCCTGTGTATGTGGCCATGCGTGTGCTGTGCTGCGCTGCGCTGCGCTGTGCTGCGCGGTTCAGCCTCGTTGTTGTGTCATGCGACATCGCTGCATGGCTGGCGGTTGACTGGATTGGGCATGTGGTGGCTCGGCAAAAGGCACGGGCTGCAAAAGTTTGCAACAGGCACCGCCTGCTAGCTGTGGTGCTGCTCCACCATCTGCTCTAGGTGGCATGTCCCCACTGCAGGTACAGCCGCGGTGGCGCAGCGGTGCGGCAGCAGTACTACAGTGTGGTGAGTGCTGCCAACCCTGCTCCTGCTCGCTGTCCTGTTGCCTAGCGTTGTTTGTGCATTGAGTTGCAAGTTGTGATCAGCCGGCCGCACACCAGCGCCTCAGAATATTGCCGCCTGTCTCACCCTGCGTTTCAGGTGCGACTTATGAAGGAGGCGCGGCACGAGGGCAAGCGGGGCACCAGCTACGTGGACCTCGTGCAGCGAGCCCTGTCTTCGCTGCCCGACCGGTGCGCACAGTTGGCTGCTCGCTGCAGCATGTGGCGGCTCGGCACAAGGGGCGCGCATGCAGTATGCAGTGCAGGGTACCGGCTGCTTGCTTCCTTTCTGCGCGCTCTGCATGAGCACGCTGCTGCATGAGTATGAGACCCACGCTTCATATGCTGGCATGCACCTGGCATTGTGCATCGCAGCTGAGCGGCTTCGGCACCTGTCCTGGGGTCCTGCATTCCTGCCTCCCTCCAGGCGCGGCACTGTGTACGAAATCCAGGCGGTGCTCAAGCGCGACTGCGCCAGCTGCCTTGACAAGTACCAGACGCCCAAGGGCGTGCGCTGGAAGCTGGCGGTGTCGGTGAGTGGGCAAGGAGGGCAAGCCAGGGGCTGCAGCGGGGGCGAGGCAGCAGCGCTTGGCAGGGCACGTGGCCGGGCTGGCCATTGTCCGTACCACGCAAATAGTTGCACTGCATGCTTTGCCAGGCTGTCACGAGTGGTGTGTGCTGCAATGCTTCCCCTCCGCAGGAGGTGCTGCGCGACCAGCAGGCCCTGTTTGAGGCGTCGGGCAAGACCGCCAGCGGCAAGATTGTGTGGCGGCTGCGAGACGCGCCCGCGGCCGGCTGAGGTGACGGCGCAGCCGCAGCCGCAAGGCGCCAGCCAGCCTGCAGCCGGCATGCATGTGCAGCAGCCGGCCACAATTTCATGCTGCCTTTGCGCTGACACTGTAACTCAAGAGCAAGATGAGGTCCTGCACAGTAACGCTCTGTGCGTATCGGCTCAGGAGGCGCATGAGTTCCCAGCATGCTGCGGCGCACAGGGAGTGCAACACGGCAGCCTGTTCTGACGCAAAGCCTTTGACCGGCAGCCAAGGGCGCCGCCGCCGCGGCCGGCAAGGGCCTGGCAGCGGGCGCCGGCAGGCGCAGGTGCGCGGGCGGGCCATCTCAACGGTGGCAGCCGGCCACCGCCCAAACTGCCGGGCACGGGGCCCCACATGGCCCTCCCTCGGCCTCCCCTGCAGGGCTCTGGGCGACATCGGCAACGTGGTGGGAGCCTATTTGCATTGCAGACGATGCATGTCATCAACAAGTGCCAAGGCTACTCAGCAGTGGGAGGCCGCAAAGTTAGCAGGCGGTGTGCACGCACGGCAGCAACTAGGGAGGCAACAGCCGCATGCGCGTAATGGACATGCACTTGTGGCCGCTGTGTGCTGGCCTTGGCACTATGGCGCAGGCTATTGCACCTAAGAAATCAGTGGCTTTGGCAGATGGAGCACGCCCTTGCCATCACACAGCGCAGCTGCAGCACCGCCACCCTCTGCTGACCCCGGGCAACAGCCTCTCCCAACCCAAACCCAGCCAGCCTTTCAAGACTGCCGTCCGCACCTCTACGCACCTACCAGCACGCACCGACTGGCTACAGGCTACACCAGGCAATGGCTTCGGGGCGAGGCATGCCGCTCCTGCCCCAGCCGGCCCGCCCACTGGGCAGCAGGCCGAGGAGGTGAGCAGGCACAGGGTGTGGCGAGCAGCAGCTGGCTGCCGAGGCTGAGGAGGGCAGGCGACCGCTCCCTGCCGCCGCCGCCGCCACTCGACCCACCTGTGGCTCGCTGCCCTCCCAACACAGGCCGCCGGCGCAGAGTTCTTCCGCCGCCGCCTGCAGCGAGCCGCCGCCATCCCGCCAGAGCAGCGCGACCCGGCCGTGCATGCCTTTGTGACTAGTGTGCAGCTGATGAGGGCAGCCGATGAGCTGCTGCCGCTGACGGCAGACGGCCAGCCGGCGCTGCCGGCGCACACGCTAGCGGGGCAGCAGGCGGAGGTGCAGGCAATGCTGCTAGCTGCTACAGCCATGCACAGTGCTCCTGATCCGCCAGAGTGGGAGGGGCTGCAGCAGGATCGGCTAGGCCGCTATTTCATGCGTCGCATGGCACCGGGAGGTGGCGACTGGGAGGCAGCCTATCCGCCCGCTCTGCAGCCGCTGGGCGGGCTGCTGCTGAGGCTCCTTCTCGTTCAGTCTCCCTTACGGACTGCGCAGCCTGCCCTGGTTGCCAGTGCAGCGGCTCAGGAGGCGCGCTCAGCTCGCAGCACCATCAGCCGGCAGCTGCAGCAGTTGCAGCGCAGCAGCGGACAGCAGCTGCTGACGGCAGAGCAGCTGGAGGCAGAACTGCACCATTTGGCGGTCCTCAGCGCTAAAGGGAACTTTATCCAGTGCGCACGCCAGCCGGGGCCTCCCAATGACGTCGCCACACCAGTCGCAGAGGCAGTGGCCTCCAGCTGCGAGCGGCTGGCGGCGCTGGAGCCTGGCAGCCCAAGACACTGCTCACAGCAGCCATGGGCTTCATGTACTGCGCAACGTACAGCCATGGTGCAGCCCCGCTGTCCCGGCCTGTTATCATCAACAGCATGGTCCTCACGCAGCGTGGATTGGCCTGCTTCATGGCAGCGCTTCGCGCCGCCGAGACCGCGAACAGCCCATACTATAGGATGAGCTCTGCCTTGCCGGCGCTCGCCTACGCTGCAGAGCCAGTGGTGGCAGTTAGCACCAGAGACCTGGCTGCTCTGATTGCAGTAGCAGAGGAGGCACCAGCCGCTATAAAGCAGCTGCGTGGAGTGCTGCCGCACAGCTGGGTGGCCAGCCTCCAAGTGGACGCTGACGCAGGGCTGGCCATGCTCCCAGCAGCCAAGTTGCGGCTGCAGGGCATCAGTGCCCCAGATGACGACGAGCGAATGGCAGCAGCGGAGCAGGCAGCTGCAGCGGAGAAGGCGGCTCCAACAGAAGGCTGCACCTGCTCCGGCTGCGGCCAGCGGGCGATTGGCCTGCGCCGCTGCGCCCGCTGCAAGCAGGCGGCATGTGAGTGGGGCGGGGAGGCAGGCTGTGTTGGGCTGACCAGGTTCAGCTTGCTCAACAGCTCGTCAACACAATTGTGGAGTGCAACTGGGAATGAGTAGGGCAGCACAGCGGGTGGTTGTCTGAAACTTTGGCTGAGCCGCTGCGCTTGCTGTCCCTCCATCCTGCAGATTGCTCGCGTGAGTGCCAGGTGCGCCTTGGCTGTGGGTGGTTATCGTGGTCACGTGTGTCACATGTATGCTGCCTGCATGCATGGGGCATTAAGCCTGAAGGCACGGTGCCCGTTCCAACACTTGCCCTGAGCGACATCCCTCCCCACCCACTCCGCAGGTGCGCCACTGGCCGCAGCACAAGCGCGAGTGCACCGCGCGCCACAGCGGCGGCAGTGCATGAGCACGCGTGCCGCCTGCAGCAGCAGTGCCTGCCGCCTTCCAGCTGGGCGCCAGTCGATGCTTGCATATGTTAGGGCCTGCCTTATCTCAATTTTTATGTGCTCCGATCTGCATTTTGCCTGCCACCGCCTCCCCCAGGCTGATGGTTTGCCATTCGAGTATCTTTGACTCTGCGCTGTTCCGCTCGCTGTGCAGCGTGAGTGATTCTTGCATGCAATTTAACGTTGCCAGGTCCTTCCCAGCAGGCGTGTCAGCTGTGGCAGTTGTGAACACTGCACTAGCCAATGTTGCTCCGCCGCCGGTGCACTGGTAGCATGGCACGTGCGGCACAGCGGATGCGTGCGCAAGGGTGCACATGGCTGCTTTGCGTCAGGCACCGTGAAGCACTGTCATATCACCCATGCGTCATGGCATGCATGTCTGCTGAGAACGAGGCTGGCGCTGGGTGAAGCGCTCTGGAAGTGCTCGGCCAGCCCACAGCCCAGCACCGTCGCTGCCCGCTGACTGGGCAGCCCTCAACCCAACCCATCTTTCCCTCCCACACTCTCTACTGGCCAACGCCATTACCAGCACGCACACTGGCTACTTGCAGGCTGCTCCAGTCGAGATGGCTTCCAGGCGTGGTGCCCCTGCCGCCCCAGCCGGCCCGCACTCTGGGCAGCAGGCCGAGGAGGTGAGCAGCCACAGCCTGTGGCGAGCAGCAGCTGGCTGCCGAGAGGGCCAGCCCTGCTGCCGCTCACCCATCGCCGCCGCCCAAACTGCCGCTCGCCCCCTCTGCACCTGTGCAGCCTGCCGGCGCGGAGTTCTTCCGCCGCCGCCTGCAGCGCGCCGCCGCCATTCCGCCAGAGCAGCGCGACCCGGCTGTCCATGCCTTTGTGACCAGCGTGCAGCTGATGAGGGCAGCCGATGAGCTGCTGCCGCTGACGGCAGACGGCCAGCCAGCGCTGCCGGCGCACACGCTCGCAGGGCAGCAGGCGGAGGTGCAGGCGTTCCTGCTGGCGGCAACAGCCTACCACATGGCTCCTGAAATGCTGGAGTGGGAGGGGCAGCAGCAAGGGCGATCGGGCCGCTATTGTGAGCGCCGATTCAGCCTGGCAGGCGGCAGCTGTGAGGCAGCCTATCCGCCCTCTCTGCAGCCACTCGGGGGGCTGCTGCTGAAGCAGCTATTTGCTCAGTCCGCGGTTTCAACGGAACAGTCTTTCTTGGTTGCGAGTGCAGCGGCTCAGGAGGCGCGCTCAGCTCGCAGCACCATCAGCCGGCAGCTGCAGCAGTTGCAGCGCAGCAGCGGACAGCAGCTGCTGATGGCAGAGGAGCTGGAGGCGGCATTGCACCGAATCGCGATCCTCAGCGCCTCAGATGTGCTTGAAGCCTATCACCGCCAGCAGTTGCCTCTAGGGGAGAGCATGTCCGTCGCAGAGGCAGCTGCTGCCAGCAGCGAGCGGCTGCTGGCGCTGGAGCCCCAAAGCCCCAAGGCATTGCAGGCGGCATCCGCGGGCTTCATTTGCAGTGCAATAAGCAGCAGCAGCAGCGGAAGCAGCAGCAGTGCGGCTCAGGCAGCCATGCGGCGCGGATTAGGCTGCCTCATTGCAGCCTTCCGAGCTGCCGAGGTGGCACACAGCCCCTATTGGAAGGCTAGGGTCGCACCACAAGCAGTCACTTTTGCCGCAGCACCCCTGGTGCCAGTCAGCACCAGTGACCTGGCTGCTCTGATTGCAGCGGTCGAGGAGGCACCAGCCAATGTGAAGCAGCTGCGTCGAGTGCTGCCGCACAGCTGGGTGACCATTCTGCAGGAGGCTGCCGAAGCAGCACAGTTTGTGCTTCCAGCAGCACGCCTTCGGCTGCAGGGCAGCACCAGCAGCACAGGGGATGAGCAGTTGGCAGTGGTAACAGCAGCAGCAAAGCAGCAGGTGGCTGCAACGGAGCATTTAGCCGAGGATGCAGGCTGCGCCTGCTCCGGATGCGGCAAGCGTGCCCTTGGCCTGCGGCGCTGCGCTCGCTGCAAGCAGGCGGCCTGTGAGTGGGGCACCAGCGGGGCAGGGACTGTTTGTTACTTGTGCTGGGCAGACGCAGGATAGGCAGCACGGCAGGGGGGTGCTGACGGTCATTACCAGCCTGATGCATTACTGTTTGGGCTTCTCAGCGGTTTGTCCTTCTTACCCCGTGCGCAGACTGCTCGCGTAACTGCCAGGTGCGCCTGGGGATGCGGGTGGCTGGCAAGTGTAATTTCCATGGGCGATGATTGCAACAGTGTGCCAATACTGCTGGACAAGTTTATGACTGCACAGCAGTGCAAATGTCAAAGCTGGGCATCGGCCCCGCCATGCTGCAGGTGAACCACTGGCCGCAGCACAAGCGCGAGTGCGCCGCCCATCAAAGCGGCGGCAGCGCCTGAGCATGGCTGCTGCTGGAAGTGGCAGGCCGCCTTTCAGCTGGGCGCCGGTGGGCGCTTCATTGCCTTGAGCCTGTCCTGTCTCGCTCTCACGTGCTACCTCCTTATGCTCTCTGCCGTGCTGGCAATCTCTTCCACCCACAATTGCCGCCATGCAACTATTTTTGTTCGATGTGTGTAATCCATGCATGCATGTGAATGCGGTGGTGCTGCGGCTGACGTATGTATGCAACCAGCAGGCATGTCGGCAGTGGCTGGCCAAGCCGAGGGCACTAGACAAGGGCATGCCCCATGGCTGCTGCGTGCTCGTCGCCATGGCATGTTCGCCCCCAGTTGTGTGTCGCTGTGACATGTCTGTCGCGACAGTGACACTGTGGCTGAATCATGCGCACGTCTCCACCGCTGTGTACCAGCAGCTTCGTGTCTGGGACGCATGCGGGTGCAGTTGGGCAGATGGCTGAGAGTTGCAGATGCCCAGCGCACGCGGCGGCGACACAGCTGACCCGCAGGCCTGCAAGAGGCAATCACCTTCAGCACTTGATGGCAGCAGCCTGCTGCCTGCCGCACCAATCCATTTTACCTTTGGACTTCCGCTGTACAGTGAGCGAGACGAGGTCCTGCACGGCGACGCTCGCAAGGCTCAGCATGCACGAGTGCGCCAGCGGCAGTCATCACGCGCACGTTGTGTAGCTCGCAGCCCCTGCCCTTCGGGAGGTGTGGAGTCGCAGCGAAAGTGCCAATTGAGGGCCAGCTGCCACAGCAACCTGTGCTGCCTGCCCCAGCTGTCGCGGCGTGTCGGCGTCTGCTGGCCCGCCGCCGGCCGCTGCGCGTGGATACTGTGGGGCTGGGGCTTCGAATTGCAGCCCGCGGCGCAGCTGCCGCGTCTCCCCGAGACGGGACATCGCTCGACGGCCTCCACAGCGTGGCCAAGGGCAGGCAGGGAGAGAGAGACAAAGAGCGGCGGCGGCCCCCATGCGTCCGGCTGGCGCCAGCGTGCCGCCCTCAAACTGACTGCTGCCGGGAGCTCCCCCGCCTTCTGTTCGTGCTAGCTAGAGGCCTTAGGTTTCTTAGTTCTTAGTGTAGGACCCGCTTACAGCCAGCATGCAGGCGGCGCAACAGGCTGCCGGGGCGGAGAACTTGGGGCTGGCCGGGGCCAAGGGCGCCGCCGCCGCGGCCGGCAAGGGCCTGGCAGCGGGCGCCGGCAGCCGCAGGTGCGCAGCGCGGGCCATCTTCCAACCGGCTGTCGCCTGCGGGCCAACGGCTGAGCACGGGCCCCCACATGGCCCTCCCCCGGCCTCCCCTGCAGGGCTCTGGGCGACATCGGCAACGTGGTGGGCGCCTTCAACCAGAAGGTTACTGTTGGCAAGGAGGGCGAGGCCAAGGCGGCACAGGTGCGGCCCAGGCCCGCTCGACACGCCCTAGAAATCGTATTGGCGCCGTCAGGAGCCGGGGGCGCGCCGCACGGCCACCCGCCGGCACCCCCGTCAGGTGTCGGCAGCCGGGCCCAGCTGCGGCCGCGGCTTGCCACACGCTCCCCGCGCCTGCCTGCACTGCCGTGGTGCCCCTGCCTCCTCACTCGCTCCTTCTCCTATGCCGACTCCTCAATTGCGCTGCAGGGCCGGCCCGGCGTGCTGACGCGCCGTGCCGCCGCGCAGCTGGCCGCCGCGGGCAATGGCAACGCCCAGGTGTGTGGCGGGGCTGCGAGTGCGCTGGCCTGGATAGCGGCAAGCAGCACGGCCCATGTGCTACGGCCACAAGCTGTGCCGTGCAGCCGTCTGCTTCCGCCGCTCTGTTGCCGCTGACCAACCGCCGCTGCTCCACACCCTCCCGCCGCACACGCAGGCCGCCAACGCGGGCAGCTGGGGCGCCACCAAGCCCCACAAGGGCCTGCGCCCCCGGGACAGCAATGTGCCGGTGGTCAGCCAGCAGGCGGCGGCAGCGGCGGCGGAGAAGCCCGCGGCGGCGGGCCGCAGCATGAGCCAGCTGCTGCAGTCGCGCAGCGAGGCGGCGGTGTCGGGCGGCAAGACCAAGAAGCAGTGCGTGCCCGCGCTGCCCGACATCGACACGGCCGACGCCGCCGACCCGCTCAACGCCACCGACTTTGTTGCCGACATCTTCAGCTACTACAAGCGCGTGGAGCCGCAGCTGCGTGTGGCGCCCGACTACATGACGCGCCAGGTGGGGGGCTGGGACTGGTGGGTGGTGCGGCGGGTGGCGGAGCTGTTGGCATTACGACTCTGCTTGCGAATGTGTGCCAACCCCTACCACTTGCTTCCCTGCTGCAGACCGACATCAACGACAAGATGCGGGCCATCCTCATTGACTGGCTGGTGGACGTGCACCTCAAGTTCAAGGTGCGGCAGTTTGGGGCGGCCTGTGCCGGGCTGGCGGGGGGTGTGGCTGCTCACCTTCCCACGGCCGCCGAGCTGTTGCGCTCTGTTGGCCTGCCCTGGCTTGCTCCCCAACCTCCCTGCTGGCCCACCGTCTCCAAACCCAACCACGCTAACCGATGCATGCGCCCGCCACACTTCCTGCTTGCTGCCCCTTGTGCTGAGGCGCCCTCCTCCTGCCGCTCCCTTCCTCCCCACCCGCCTGCCCTCCCCGCAGCTCATGCCCGAGACGCTGTACCTCACCGTCAACCTGATTGACCGGTTCCTGGAGGCCAAGCAGGTCACGCGCAAGCACCTGCAGCTGGTGGGCGTCACCGCCATGCTGGTGGCCTCCAAGTACGAGGAGATCTGGGCGCCCGAGGTGCGCTGGGGTGCAGCCTGCTGGGCTGAGGGGCGGGCTGCAGAGTGCCTGTGCCTGAGCCGCTGTTTGGAGTGTGGCCCCAGCCTTGCCCACTTCTCGCAATGCAGCATGCCTGCAATATGCCTGTCACTGCCTGCTTGCATTGCTAGTCACCGCCCACTTCTCCCATCCCGAATTGCCCTTGCAGGTGCGGGATTTTGTGTACATCTCCGACCGCGCCTACACCCGCGACCAGATCCTCAACATGGAGAAGATCATGCTCAACGCGCTGCGCTTCAACCTCACCGTGCCCAGTGAGTGCAAATGGCTGAAGGCTGGGGGCGTGTGCTCGCAGCCTGTTGACAGCACAGTATGTTTGGCAAGGTGCAGCTGTAAAAATATGCTGGCTGACCGCTGCCCCCCCTCCCCATCCTGTCTTCCCTGCCTCCCCACAGGCATCTACAACTTCCTGGGCCGGTGAGTTTGGCGGGGTGGTGGCCTAGATTGGAGGGCTGTGGTTGCCTGCCATCTGCTTCTGTGCAACTTGATCGCTCACTTGCTCACTCGCCCCTCCCCTCCCACACCCCGCCGCCTGGCCGCGCAGCAACTTCAAGGCTGCGGGTGTGGTGAACAACCAGGACGTGACGCTGCTGTCCACATACCTGGTGGAGCTGTCGCTGGTGGACTACAGCTCGCTCAAGGTGCGTGCTGCGGCTGGGAACCAGCATGCTTCCATGTCAACTCTGCTGGTCTGGTGCTTGGCTGCTTTGGGTCCCTTCAAAGGGCCTGGCCCTGCCCATAACCCCTTCCTCATCACCTCGCCTCCACGCCCCCTGCCTGCTCTGCAGTACCCCTACTCCATGATTGCCGCGGCCGCCACGTACGTGGCCCTCAAGGCGGTGGGCGCGGCAGACGCGTTCCCCGTGGCGCTGGAGCGCCACTCCGGCTACAACGTGGCGTCCGTGCAGACCTGCGCGCTGCACCTGGCGGGCCTGATGCGCAAGGCACCGGTGAGCATGCGGGGTGTGGACGGGTGGGGTGGGGGTGTCTCTGGGCTGTCTGCACTGCTGGGCGTGCCTGGACTTTGCCACGCCCATGAGCCTCAACCCACCCCGCTGACCTGCCACGCCCCGCCGCAGAACTCGAGCCTTGTGGCGGTGTACAAGAAGTACGCCAACGAGAAGCTGCAGCGCATTGCCACCACGTACGAGGCGCCCGCCGACTCGGAGCTGCTGGGCTATGCCCAGTGAGCGGCGCAGACGTGCGCCAGGGGGGGCCTGGAAGGCGGCCAGGCGCCGAAGCCCCGGCAGAAGCCGGGCAGCGCCTGGCCCGGCCCCCCATGCTTGTATGACATGTCAGCGCGGCAGCCCTAGCTTAGATGCACTGCCGCGCGATCTCTCTCTGTTAGGCAGGCCCACGGCAGCAGCACCCCTCGCGCCGCTCCCGCCCCAATTGTTAACGTGCCAAACTAGCTAGCTAGGATTTTCACAACCCAACCCTGACCAACATCGCCCCCCTGACTTCAGCAATGCTGTGCCCAGCCTCTTCTTTCAGCAAAGGCCTTCACTGTCAAGAACATTGACACAGTGCGCAAAGAGAACCACAGGCATTACATCAGAAAGCCAGGGGTGGGCAAGCAGAGAGGGGGCTTGCAGCAGTGGCCACCCTGCCCAGGAAAGGCCGGATGGCATGCCAGCCAGGGAGCAGTCAGGCTGGGGGCTGGCAGGCTTGGGAGTGGCATCAGCATTAGCAGCGCGGCTCGACCGCGCGGGGTCTGATCAAAGGTATCAGGGAATGAATGACAAGGGGCGTGGATCAAGAATCAAACGAGGGAACAAATTCATCAGGTAAAGCGCTACTGCAACAACATCCGGTATCAGGCGTGGGTACTTGCAGGGTGGTAGTCGGTGGCGTGGAAAAACAGTGGCGGCTAGTAGCACTCGTGCATTTAGGGCAGCCTCAGCAGGCGCCACTCCGTTATGGCATTGGGGTCGTCGGCAGCAAACAGCTGCGGCTCCATTCCCGTGGCGCAAGCGGCATGGACGCCCAGGTATCGAGCGCACGTCTGGGGCAGCCCCTGCAAACGTGCAGGCGGTGCCAAGCACCAGTCAGGCACTTGCATCGAGCAGACGCTTGCGCTGGGCATGCTAGGCAAGCTCACAAGCAGCTGTCGTGCAGCAGCACAACTCTCCTGGCACAGGCACGGCACCCAGCGTCAACCTCCAGCCACCCTGCCCATGCGCGCCTCTGCGCGGATGCGGACCGTGAGGTCGAGGCCTGCCGGCTCGAGCACCCACTGGTGGGCGGTGGGGGAGGGCCCGTCATGCATGCCCACCAGCCACCGCCCACACTGCGGCTGGCTGCCCAGCTCAGCCACGGCCTTGACGGCGGCGCTGTCCACGCCCAGCCGTGCTGGGCAGTCGGGGGTGGCCTCCCGCAGGGTGCTGACAATCTGGACGGGCGAGCTGAAGAGCGGATTCATGGCAGAGGTGCCGTTGCTAGGTCGGATGAAGAAGCGCAGAGCGTCGGAGACCCTGCTCTGTGCCGACTCGCTGGGTGCTCGCTGGATGGACAGACCGCAGTCCTCAGAATCGCAGGGCCGTGCCGACAGGTAGCGGGCAGCTGCAGACAGGGAGCGGCGTGGCAGGGAGGGCAATGTTGGGTGCTGCTGGGTCCAACCCAGCACAGACGTCACAATCTGTCCCACGGCATGCACAGCTGTGGACAGCTGGCACTGTGGTTGGTGCAACCCACCCGTGCAGTTGGCCTGCAGCTGGTAGACGGTATCTAAACGAGGCACAGCACCGCCCAGCACGACCGTTGCGTCCAGCAGCTGCTCTGCCTCCTCAGCCTCGGTGCACACACTGCCGGCCAGCCGCCAGCCGGGAGGGCAGCTGGCACATTCACACGTGTTGGGGATGTAGCTGGCGCAGCTGGTCTCTCCACACTGCGAAAGAAGAAGAAGGTGGTGTGCACATGTGGGGCAGGTAGCAGCTATTGGCAGGGCAGCCCACATGACAGACGAAAGCGTGCAGTGTGGAATGCATGGCTTCCAAGGCGACAAGCACGGTGGCAGTGGGGAGGCAGCAGCCACATGCCGCCACCGCTCTCACCCGCACGCAGCCGCTGGGCCACATCTGCCACCCTGCTTTGCACTCCAGGCAGCAGCACTCTACGTCTGGGTCTGGTACTGAGCAGCCCGGCAGGAAACATTCTTCGTGCATGAGCTTGCGGAAGACCCGCCTGCTAGGCAGCCTGCGGACACAAAGGCGGGCAGGTACCACAGATCATGGGTTGCTGACTATCCTATGAGACACCAGCGGGGGTTTCAGTGCGTTTCTTGGAAAAAGGTCCGGCCTGCATGTGGTATCTGTGCATGCATGTGCACCGCACAGCTGGCAGTGGTCAACGGCAGCTGCCGGCGGTGCTGCAGCTGAAGCGGTACCTGCGAAGGGCAAGGTACAGAAGCAGCTGCGGTCCAAGCCAGCGCTCACCCTGGTGTCCCTGCTTTCAGGCTTCCAGGTGTCACGAAGCTATGGCCTGCAGCGGCAGGGGTGGGCCGTCGATCGGTCAGCTCGTGCGTCCGGCGGGGGGACGGCGGCACCGGCGCATCGGCGGCGCAGCAGTTCCTCGGCGATCAGCCCCAGAGGCCGGCTTCTGCTGCGCCATAGAGCTGCATGGTGGGGCTGGAGTGCCTGGAAAGGGGCCGCTGGCTGCGGCCGTGTGGGGTGTCGCTCGCGGCACCTTTAGTACAGACTCACTAGAGCCTAAAACCTCACCAGAAACGTCTCCGATTGCGTCTGCAGCTCGCAAAGGGCCGGTAGCGGCGTGCACTGAGAGCAAGCTGCCCACCGCGAGCAGAAGCGCCGCGGCCGTGCGAACTGCCCTCATGGCGCAAAGATCTGGTTTGTAGCAACGCTGATGGACCCACAGGACGCCGCAGGCGGCGAAAGAGGTGTATCACGAACATGCTGTGCTGTCGCCCGCCGTCGCGACGCACCGCGTAATGTCGTGGCCCCAATAATGCCTCCGCACTCTGCCACCATGGACCTCGACATTGCTCCCACCGTGCGCATCTACACTCTGATGATCGTACATATTCGTTTATCAAGTATCAACTCAAACAGCCGCCGCCACAAGAACTGCCGCCGCCGCAGGCCGCCGCACCGCGAGGCGCATGCGCGGGTAGTCAAACACGAGTGTGCAGCGGCCCAGCACTCCGCCGCACACGATGCCGCTGGTGTGCTGCGACAGCTCCAGGCCGCCGCTGCCGCCGGGGCCCTCGCGATACAAGGCTTGCACGCCGCTGAAGCTGTGTGGTCCCAGCCAGACTTGGTCCAGCTGGCACCTCCTAGCAGGCATGCGCGAGGCGCCGCCGCCGCCGCCCAGGCCCTGCAGTTTTGTTGTTAGGAGGGCAATGGCGCTGGCGTGAGGTGCAGCAGAACATCCGCGGAGCATGGCGATGTGGCATAGGCCAGCGCAACAGCACAGGCGGGCGCGTGACCCAGGGGGCACAATAGGAAAGCACATGCAGCGCACAGCCCACCCTTGTTGTGTGTGCAGATGTGCACAGCCGCAGTTCTGCCGAGCAGGACCGAATCGCGCCCAATTACAGCAGCCAGCACCAGCAGTGCCCTCACCTTAATGTGTGTGGCGGTGCTGCCCTTGCCCAGCCCCAGCGCTTGCGCCGCACGGAAATTCAACACAATGTCCAGCCCGCCGGCACCTGCGGGAGGCAGGCAACAGCTCAGTATCGAGCAAAATGAACAAAGCTACTAGAGCCTGCAGCAGTCTGGCATTGAGACCAGCGGCAGGCAGCATCTGGGCTGCCCCACCTCCTGCACACAACCTGTGTAAGTCCTCCTCGCCCCCAAAAATCCAAGCAAAACCTCTCCTCCCGCTCACCGCTATCCACCATGAACAGCCCTCGGTGGCGCCGCCCCTCCGCTGTGACAAGCTCCAGCTCTATGTGTGGCAAGCTGGCCACCATCACTACCGGAATCCATTCTTCCTGCCCCACTGGGCCGTCCGCCGGCGCCCCGCCTGCTCGGATCGGTGCCGGTCCCGCCGCCGCTGCCGCTGCTGCTGCCGCCGCCGCCGCAGCTGCCGCCGCCGCATCTTCCGCGCTTGCTGTCGATCCTGCTGCTGCGACTGCTAGCTCTGCTGCAAGTGCTGCTTCAATGCCATGGGTCGTAAGCAGGCAGCTGGCGGGAAGGGCTGCAGTTTGCTGGTCGCCTAGGCTGCTGCTGCTGCTGCCGCTGCTGCTGCTACTGTTTACGCTCAGTTCCGCTGCCTGGGACGTCTCTGGGCTGCCCAGCGCTGCGGCAGCAGCTGCAGCGGTGCTGCTGGCGGGGCCGACCGCTGCTGCGCATGCTGTGCTGCTACCATCGTCCAATCCTGCTGCCATGCTGCTGCTGCTGCCGCTGCTGCTGCTGCTTTGCTCCAGTGCTTCGGGGTGTTGAAACCGCAGCGTGAGGGGCAGCGCGCCGCGGAGCAGCTTGGAGGCAGCCACGGACGCCGCAACAGCGGCCGCTGGTGAGTCCACACTTGCCCCAGTGACTGCCGCCGGGGGCGCTGGCCGGCGGGGCGGTGCGGGCACGTGGACCACAGCGCGGCGCAGCACATCATATCTGTGGGGTTAGGAGGTAAGCCAAGGGGAAAGGAGGCATACGTAACATGATCTCACGCAGATTGCACCAATCCCAGGCCAAACTTGCCCCTGGCAACCATCTTGCACCTCTCTCCCTGTCGATGCTGTTGCAAAGCATGTGAGCAGCTCACCCCACAATGCCCACCACGCGCCCGCCGTCCGGCACGCCCGTCACCAGCCCAGCCATGGGAAGCTCCATGAGCAGCGGGCGGGCCATGCGCAGCGGGCCCAGCTGGAAAGTGTCGGCACGCCTGCAGGGGAGCGGGGGAGGGCGGGTGGGTGGGAGGTTTCAGGAGCGATAAATGCCGTTGGAAGGTCATGCAGGAAGGTGTCACAGGCAGTACTGAAAATCGGAGTGGCCACAGCTGGTTGGGTGTGTCCCGCTGCAAGCATGCAATTTCAATGCAACCAAGCTGGCGCACCTGTACCGGCTGGCGATGCGGCCTATGATGGAGGTGACTTGCAGCTCGCCAAAAGCCTCCAGCCCAAGGGCATCCCCAGCGGCTCGGTCCAGCACAAATCTGGCAAAGGGCGGGACGAGGGGGATGGTGTGGTTGGGGCAGCACTCTGTGCCTGGCAGACATAATACATGTATGCAGCCCTGCCTGCAGGCAACGCTCGCCCGCCATCCAAGCAAGGAGTCAGGACAGAACAGATACACCAGCCAACCCACGCCGCTGGTACACTGGCATCTGGGTGCACAAAGATGTTGCAACCCCTATCACCCGCCGGCCCCGGTGTCCGGGATGAAGCTGCTGCTGCAACAACCCACACTGGCAGTTGGCGTGCAGGATTATATTGAGACCCCTTCTCACCCGCTGGCCCCGGTGTCCAAAATGAAGTAGCCAACCTCCCGCCCGTTGAGCAGTGGGCGCACCAGGCTGCGGCAGGGGGCGGGGATATGCACACACTGGGTATGGCGCAGTCGGCCAGCCACCGCACACCACTGCAAATGCAACTCCGGCAGTGCTCAATGCCCAGGGGCGCCCTGCATACAAATTGGCGGCAAGCAGCACACAGCACCCAGGACGGAGCATTCCTACCTGTGGCCGCTGGTTGTGTGCCATGCAGGCACCTCCTCAGGCAGACCCGGCACGAAGCTGGAGCCAGGTGGCAGGAGCGGGGCAGGCGGCTGTGCAAACCGCCGACCGCCGGTGACGCTGCTGCTGCTATTGCTGCTGCTGCTACTGTCATTGTCGCCGCTGCCGCCATAGCCGCCGCCATCGGCGCTGCTGCCGGCAGTGCTTGCCGCCGCTGACCGGACTTGCACTGCTGCAAGGGCGTAATCGTTCACCACTCCTCCCTCCCCGGTGGTGCTCTGTACAGCGCCGCCTGCCAGCCACAGCCCCGGCTGCCACTGGTGCCAGTCTGAAAAGGTCCACACTTCATGCTCCCCCGCCAGGCACAGCCGAACGCTGAGGGGCCGCCAGTCTGCTTCTACCACCTCAACCAGGGCGGTCAGCTGTGCAGAGGGGCAGGTGGAGCAGGATGAGAACACTCAGGGCAATACGTTCGAGTGGCCAAACCATGCAGCCGCTGTGTGTGACAGGCTTGCATGCGTACAGTACAACCACAGCCACAGGCTGCCAGCTGCCCACGTACGGCATCCAGCAGGCCGGGCGCACTGGGGCCAAGCATCGAGCAGCACCGGTGCTGGTGCCTCCTTGCCAGCAGACAACCGCACCTTGCCACCGCCACGCAGGCGCAGCTTGAGCCAAACGGTCGGCCCCAGCTGCCCACCCGCCTCCCTGCTGCTGCCGCCGCTGCTGCTGCCTGCCTCCTCATCCTCACACAGGCTGCCATCGCTGCTGCTGCTGGCGGCCGCTGCTGCGCACGCTGCGGCCTCGTTGGCGCTTGCCCTCGCAATGTCTAGCTGAGCTGAGATGTTGGGCAGCACCCACAGACCGGTGCGCACCCACATGCACAGCAGCTGCGCCTCTGCATCGTCCAGCTGCAGCAAGCGGGGGCAGCCACCGTCGTCTGAAGTCCAGCACACTCCCCGCGGCTGGAAGTAGGCGGATGCACCCACAGGCGCGCCCCTGCTACTGCTCCTGCTGCCGCCGCTGCTGCCATTGCCGCTGCTGCCGCCGCCATTGCCGCCGCTGCTGCCTGTGCCAGTTCTGCCGCCGCCGCTGCTGCCGCCGCCCCGCTCTGCGCCATCCTGCCCGCTGGCTGCAGCATCGTAGCCGCAGCTGCAGGAGAGCTGGGGAGAGCTGAGGTGCTCCACAAAAGAGCCATCTGCTGCGAAGCTCAGCCGCCACTCCATCGCTAAGCCTGTAGGTAGGGCATGGGAGCAGAAAGCACATTCTGTCTGCAGACCATACCCCTGACAGCGCATGGCACGTCAATGATCAGTGGCATAGCAGCAATATGGACATCACACATCACGTTTCAGGCGGTGAGAAAACCAAGCAGCCGGTGTGAAAGCCAAGCAGCGTGAGTGCATGAGCAGGCATTGGGCTCACCCAGGTGGTGTGCAGTGCCAGTCACATCCACCTCCACATCTTTCGCCAGGCTGCTGTCACAGGCTGGCAGCGCGCCCTGCTGCAGGCTGTCTGCCGGCAGCAGCGGCGAGGCGGGCGCCGGTCCCTGCGTCTGCTCCGCTGCCGCCGCCGCCGCCACCGCCGCCCGCCGCTGTGGGAGGGCCGCCCCATAGCGCTGCGCGTTGCTCCATGGCATGGAAGCGCTGGCCTGATACCAAAGACAACCCCGTGAGCGGCCCAGCGAGCGGGGCAGGACGTCTTGGCGGGGCGCCCCGCTCGTGGGCCCGGCGATGGCAGCCATCGGCCCTGACGCGATCTGGCTGCTCCACGGAGACTCACAGAATGCAGCGGGCGCGCCTGATGGGCGCATCACATGGCATCACACGGCATGCGCGTGCCGCTTCGCCGCTGTCGCCGCCGCGCTGTTTCGCCACACCGTATGCCAGCCTCGCCTCCTTTGCACTATACAATGCCAAGGTGCTTACAAGACAAGGGCAAAAAGCCTGCGGCAAACATGCACTTTGCCGCTGTGCAAGCGTCTGGGCTGGCCAAGCATGTGCCAAGCATGTGCGCCGCCATGTGCACGCCATGTTCATGTGCGCGCCAGGCGCTTCACATCCCGCAGCTCCTGCTGAAGGATGAAAATGGTCCTGGCCAGCACCTGTCATCAGAGGGGGGAGCGGCTTGGGAATCCGGCATGTGTGAGCCTGGGAATGCAAGGGGGCTTGCTGGCACTCGCCAATGCACCCAGCGACATCACTGGATGCCAGCATGCAGCAGCATCACATGCTGCACCCGTGAACCGCTCCCAACCCAACCCTGCCAAACCCCCACACCCACGCACCTGCCGCTCGTAAACCAGGACCTGCAGCACCTGCTGTCGCCTGCTGGGTGCTGCACCGCTGCTGCTGCTGCCCGCCACCTGCTGCTGCTGCTCCAATGCCTCGAGCTCTGCTCGATCCGCATCCAGAGAGGAAGCATAGGCCTGCTGCGCTGCCTGGCACGCTCGGATGACAGCCTCCAGCGCCGCCGGCTGCAGCTCGCGCGGGAAATCGTCCTGCTTGAACAGCCGCTCGGCCAAGCTGTCTGCCTCTGCAGCGTTGCCCACCTCCGCCACACACAGCCCCGCATAATGCAGGAGCTCCCAAGGGGCTGCTTGCATGCGCAGCGGGAAGAGCTGGCTGGACGCAAAGCCGTGGCGGGCCAGGGCGGCTGCCTTCCATCCATAGGCAGGGTCATCCTGCCGCAGCGACAGGCGCAGCTTCACACCGTCATGTGGGTTGCTGGCTGGTGGCGGTGCAAACCCGTAGCTGTGTTAAAGTGGGGTGGGATGAAGAAGGCAGAGGGCTGGGGGTGAGGTCGTGGCTTGGGAGGCATTGGCTTGCAGGGGGGTGAATAGGCAAAGACAAATTGTGGGCAAACCGCGGCTGCGGATAGGGGTGCGAGTTGAGGGCATGGCGGCGTTCGATGAGGAAGCAATCCTGCTTGGGCTGCCACTGTAGGCACACGCAGCGGGGCAAGGGCGCACCGGACAGCAGTCACAAACCCTCCTGCCTCCTTATCTACACGGTGTGACCCCAGGCAATGCTCCTGCCCACCTCAGCAGCAGCTCTCCGCCGGTCTTCTCGCCATAGCTCACGTGCACCTCCTCCCCAGCCCTGTACTTGCGGTCCGCTCGCAGCACAACCGCTGCATCCGCGGCACTCCAGTCCAAGTGGCTCGCGCAGCTGGGGCTGTGGTTCAGCAGGTCTGCCCAAGGCAGCAGCGCCTCGGTGCCTGGAGGCTCCGACGGCCCAGTGCTGCCGCTGCCGCTGCTACCACTGCTGCTGCTCCCACTGCTGGTGCTGCCACCGCTGCTGCCGCCATCCAGGCTGGCCAGACGCACCAGGCGCGACAGCAGCATGCCAAACGTCCACTGCATGCTGGCCCGGTCAAAGGCACCGGGCGAGGCCATGCCGCGCTGCGCCGCCGCCGCCAGCAGCGGCTGCATCTCTTGCCAGCTGGCGTCTGCCGCCGCCCTGATCTCCAGGGCTGCCTCATGCAGCTGGCTGCCGCGCAGCCAGTCCACTTCTGCCTCGCTCCACTCCAGCACGCAGCCAGCCTGCTGCGGCAGCATGCGCAGGTAGGGCCACCACTCGCCGGCAGTCCCCGCCGCACGAGCCTCTGCAAGGAAGAGGGCCAGCACGCTCCAGGCTGGCAGCGGCTGCCCCGCCGCCTCCGCCTCCTCCAGCAGGGGGCGCAGGCAGGAGCGCTGCTGCGCGGCCGCGGGAGTCAGCACCAGCTCCAGAGGGAGGCGCAGCAGGGGGTCGCCTTTGGCAATTGGCTTGGAGGCCGCCAGGCCGCGCCCCGCACCGGGCACCACCACCGCCGCCAGCTGCAGCAGCGGGTATCGACTGGGTGAGAAGATGCCGCAACATACAATCAAAGGCAATGGGTGGAACCAGCAGTGAGAAGCATGCAGACAGCAACCCCACGGCAACTTGCGTGCGCACCTGCTGCGACGGCAAGCCTCGCTGCTCCAGCCAGGCCCGCAGCGCCTCGCCCTCCTGGTCCTTGGCCAGCTGCGGCCCGCTGCTGCCGCTGCCAAACAGATCGAGCAGCCCGGCGTGCACAGCCAGGCCGCGGCGGCGGCAGCAGAGGCTGGCGGCAGCGGCGGCGCGCGGGCGCCAGGGCTGCAGGGCGGCGGTGGGCCGACATGAGCCGACTGCGATCGCGGCCTGCATGCGATCTGTGGCCTTGCCAGGCGCAAGGGAAGGGTGTAGAGAGCGGGGTGACAGGGTTCTGGCGAGGGAGGCGTGCGATCGTGGCGTTTGATGGCGATCGCAGAAGTTGGCAATGCGCAGGTTTGCAGCAGCGGATCGCTGCCCGCAATGGAGCGGCTCACACGCCATGCATGTTCTTCATGCCGACCGAGCTCTGCCCACTGCGGGCCCGCACCCACATCGCAATCAGTCCATCAAAACCTCCGGCTTGCAGCAGACCCGCCACCATGGCGAGCAGGGAGGAGCTGGAGGCCGAGGCGCTCAAGCTGTTCACGGGCATCGGGCTGGCGGAGAAGACGGCGCAGTGAGTGCACCTCCGCTGTCAGGCAATTTTGGGAGCGCCAGCGGGCGCCGGCTCGCATGCCCTCGATGGTCGCAGTGGCAGTGGGCTTGGCGACCTCCTGGCTCCCCCTAACCCACCTTTTCGGCACCAACATGCTGCTGCAGGGAGGCCCTGGTCAAGCCCAAGTTCCGCCAGGCGCTGGTCGATCTGATCAAGGAGGCGGGCGCCGCCGACGGCTGCCCCAAGTCGCAGGGCGCGCTCCTCTACACCACCGCCAGCAAGGTGGGGCTCGCGTGGGCGGCAGGGGCAGCAGGGAAAAGTAACGAGCAGCGGCGCAGCAGGAAGAGCAGCGGGCTGCTCGGCGCATGGCCGCTGCTGCCGTTGCCGCCAACTTGGCATTGCATCTGCACACCAGCCGCTCTTGCATTTCTGGTCTGTCTGGCGTGGGCAGCAACAGTATGCACTCACCCACCTCCCTGTTGTGCCTGGCGCCTGCAGTACCCTGCCAATGCGCTGACGCACCGCGGCGAGCTGCTGGCTTACATCACCAGCGACCGCATCCGCAGCAACGCGCAGCTGGACGGCGCGCTCGACTACCTGGGCAAGGCAAGTCGATGTTTTTGTTGACATGGGCAAAGGTCTGTGGGAAGCGCTTGCTCCTGGCAGCTGGACGGCGCGCTCGAACGCCTGGGCAAGGTGGGAGCAAAGGGATCATCAACCGAGTTGGTTGCACTAGGAATCGGCCCTGTACGTTGGCAGGAGGCAGTGCTGCGCTATCATTGGCCTTCCTGCCCTTGCCGCTGCTCCCAGCCATCATGCCGTTGCCTCTCCATTCTAGGCTGCTATGCTGCTGCCTGTATTTGTGCCTTGCAGGTCGGCAGCGAGTCTCTTGATGCGGCTGCCAGCCATGTTCCGCCGCAGCTGTTAATGTTGTTTTCCCGTCCTTCATATTTGGCGCTGCAGGTTGGCAGCGAGGCGATTGATGTGGCGGCCTTTGAGCAGGCGGCGGGCGTGGGTGTGGAGGTGGGGCCCGAGCAGATCAAGGCGGCGGTGGCAGCCTGCATCCAGGAGAACGAGGCCAAGCTGAGGGAGGAGCGGTGAGAGCAGCAGCAGGGGTTTTTGAGTGGCTGGCTGGCTGGCTGGCTGCTTGATTAGCTGCCTGGCTGCGTAGGTTAGCGGGCGCTACATGCGGTGGCAGCCTGTGTCCTCATTGATGAGGTGTGGCCATGCTTAGTGAGAGGCAGCTGCATTTTGGCTGTGCGCTGCTGGTAGCCGCATTGGCGGTTGATTTGGGCAGGCCAAGGCTGCAACCCATGATGCATGTCAGTCAATGCTGTTGCTGCTGCTGCTCAGGTGTGCTTTGCTGCTGCCATCTGATCCATCAGCATGCACATTTCAGCAAGCTTGTCCTGTGAGCATGTTTTTGCAGGTACCACCTCAACCTGAACATTCTACTGGGCAAGAAACTTTATGAACTTCGTCATCCTGCTGATGCTACTGTTGCTGCTGCCGCAGGTACCACCTCAACCTGAACATTCTACTGGGCAAGATGCGGAGCAGCGGCGGCGCGATCAAGTGGGCGGACGTGGGCGCGCTGAAAGCGGAGCTGGAGGCGCAGGTGGGCTGCTGGTTGATGTGGTGCTTTGTGGGCTTGGTTGCATGCCGCCTGTGCGTTTGGTCAAGGCTTGCCTCCCTGTTGCCACTTGCGCAGGTGGCTGCCCTGCTGGGCCCCAAGACGGAGGCAGACATGGTCAAGCCCGACAAGAAGAAGAAGCCGGCCAAGGCGGCCGCCGCTCCCGCAGGTCTGTTGTGGGCCACACAGGGGGTCGCCAGTGGGCAACACAGCGGGTCGCCAGTGGGCCGCCATGTGCTAGTGCCGAGGCGTCCAGCTGCGTGATGGGCAGGTGCATGCGTTCACTCCAGTGCACTCGTGCTTGCTTCGCCCCTCTGTGCAGAGAACGGCGCAGCAGCTGCCCCCGCCAAGAAGGCGAGCGAGGAGGTTGAGGCGTGGCGCACAGCAGACCCCTGGGCCTTCCTGCCCAAGCCGCAGCAGAACAACATGGTGCATACCTCCGTGCACTTCAGGTGCGCCTGGAGTTTGCGTTGGTTTGCCAGATGGGGCTGGGGTTCCTGTGGGCTGTGGCTGCAGCACCAGGCAGCAGAACAATGTATGGTGCACACCAGCGTGCACTTCAGGTGCGAGTCTAGTCCTGCATGATTTTCATGTGGGCCTTTGGTTGCTGCTTGTGCATAGCCATAGGCTGCAACGCCAAGCCGCAGCAGAACCACATGGTGCAAGACTGAGCTGATGCTGCCATTCCGGTTGGGTGGTACGTGGCCAGGCTACTGGCTGAGCATTGCCGTGCCCTTGATCCTGCAATCCCTTCATTTGTTGTCCCCATTCGAAATGCAGCGACGAGCGGGGCGTGATGAACGTCGCCAACTCGCCTGTCTTGTTTACCTGACTTGCATCTGCTTCTCATTGTTCCGCAGCGACGAGCGGGGGGTGATGAACATCGCCAACTCGCCCGAGCTGCTGTCCAAGCACCTGGGGGAGACGGGCGGCAAGGTGCGCATTGTTTGGAAGGTTTTCCAGCATTTCTGGGCCACCAGGTGGCTTTTTTGTTCCGGGCCTTTTGATCACCTCCTCTTGCCTGGGGGAGACGGGGAGACGGGCGGCAAAGCGCGAGCCGTGCGCTTGCACACACATGCACTCCACACCGGGCGGAGACAGGCGGC
>VFQQ010001973.1_pt1 | contig 25499 bp, 40 predicted proteins | sample 3512341 | NCBI WGS metagenome assembly VFQQ01 (sample SAMN10412373, study PRJNA504923) | tailings metagenome | isolation source: Relicate 2 Philex TSF1 revegetated site | place: Philippines: Tuba, Benguet | collected 2017-08-29 | reverse complement strand
CACACACACACACACACACACACACACACACACACACACACACACACACACACACGAATTTTTTGACCAGCGCACTTTCACGATTTTGCCCTTGAAACTACCAGCAACAATGCCGGAGAAGAAAGTCAAACGAATGGCCCATTTCTCGGGCCAAAACGCGCCGCACGGCATGTGGGAACGGGCGCCCGTTCCCGCCTCGTGCGGCGCTCTGCGCTCGCCCCGCCGCTGCATTTGTCACATTTAATGCAGCAATGGGCAGCGCATGTGTTTGTGCTGACTGGCATGTAAGCCACGCAAAGTCAAAGTCAACCCACTCAACCCACCTTGTCCTCGTAGCCGTCCAGCGGCACGGGCGTGCCCCACTTGAGGTCGCGCGTGATGCACCGAACCTGCGCAGGAGGGGTTGGACAGGGAGGGGTGTGGGGTTTCCTTGGAGAAGGAGGAGGGACTTTGACTTTGTGTGGGTTACAGCCATTCAGCACAATCCTGTGCTGCCCACTGCGACATCGAATGAATCCAATGCAACAGCGAGGAGCGAGCGCAAAGCATCGCACGGGCGGGGAACAACACGGCGAAGGAGGAGGGTTTGGTTGCAAGCACGGGCGCGCTGGACACTCGACACACGCAGTCAGGTAGTACGGCAGTCCAGGGAGCCACGTCGCAGCACTGCCGCCAGAGCAGCAGCAGCAGCAGGCGGCAGCAGCAGCAGGCGGCAGCAGCAGCAGCAGCACCATTAACAACCAGCCTCACCTTCAGCCCCTGCTCCATCCACGCCTTGGTGACCTGCACGCAATGAGGTTAGGCGTCAGAGGGGCGACCACCTGTCAAACGTAAGGCAGCCGATGCAGCAGATGCACCACCCCGCTGCATGCATCGCGCCCACATGCCAACACGCTGCCACCGCCGCCCAGCTGTGCCGCCACCGCGCCCACCCACCTGCACGCAGTTGCTGCTCCAGCCGCCCAGCGTGCTGGTGCGGTCGATGTAGGCCTGGCAGGGCAAGGGAAGCGGGGGAGGCAATTTTGCAAGTGAGCCAAGGGTGTTGACCTCAAGAACAGAGGGCAGGGCAGGTCTACAGGGACCAGATTGGTTGCAATCTCCAAGCCTGGAGTTGCAATTCACGGCTGGTACGCAACGAGCAGAATCAGCCCACCTGCAGGTCGCCCGACAGCTTGGGCAGGTCCAGGAACACGTGCTTGGTCTGCTTGACCACCGGGGTGCTGCCTGCACAGGGCCATGGTGCGGCAGTGCAAGCCAGGGTAAGAATGCATCACAACACAGCATGGCCTGGACATGCGAGTTTGGTCTGCTTGACCACCGGGGTGCTGCCTGCGACAAAAGGGGCGGCCAGGCGCAGGCAGTTGATGCGAAGAGGGAAGAATGGCAGAACAGGATTGCGGTAATGGATGCGCAGGTCTGCTTGACCACCTGTGTGCTACCTGCGGGCACGAGCCGAGCAGGCGCAGCCAGGCAGTTTGTATGGGGGTGAATGCTGGGGCAGTGCAGCAGCGCATGTTCTTGGCCGCTTCGGCACGAAGCGGCTGCCTGAACGAAAGCAACGCAACGACACATCAGGCAGGGGCACACATGAACTTCACTGCACGTGGGCGGGTCTGACCGATCGCTCGCCGTTCAGCAACCAACAGCAGCCCTGCACGCACCCGTCAGCTTGCACTTGGGGTTGATGAGCTCAGTGGGGTTCAGCAGCGAACCGCACGCGTCGCACTGCGGCAGGAAGGCAGGCGGGTACGGGTCAGAGGGCAGGCAGTGCGACGGCAACGGGAACACTCTCTCCACATAGCAGCCAGGCGCACGCAGCGCACGGCGGCGGGGAGGCAGGGGGTCGCAGGTTGGGAAAGCGTGAGGCGGCAGCGTGCTGGGCAGACCAGCTGCGCAGCAAGCTCCTGCAGGCTCGACAGTACCGTAGTAATCAAAGCACAGCCCTAGTAACATAAGCCTCAGCACTCCCACGTGACTACTCAGCACTGGCAGTTACAGCATGTCAGAATCCAGCAGGCAGCCACACCTGGTCGCCGCGCGCATCCTCATACTTGCACTTGGGGCAGGTGCCAATGACAAACCTGCAGAGCAGCGCACAACAACAAATTGGGGGGCCAGTGAGTCGCGGCGAGGGCGCAGGCAGGGCCTGGGGCCAAGCTTGCTGGCTGTGGTGAAGGGGTGAAAGCCGATTGCTGCCGTTGGGCAGCCCTGCAGTTGGAGCAGCTGCAGCAATGGAGCGCATTTGGTATCCAGCCAGCTCACCGGTCCGCCAGGAACTTGCCCAGCGGCTCTGGATCCAGCTGGCCCTCGTCCGCTGAGGCCCATCAGTTCAATACTAGCATGGTATTAGCCGTCCCCAGCCAGCTCACCGGTCTGCCAGGAACTTGCCCAGCGGCTCCGAGTACAACTGCTCCATGGTCTGCTCCACCAGGCAACCCCGCTGCTGCAGCGTGCGAAAGATGTCCTGCAGGGCAGAGAGAGCGGGAACTTGAAAGTCGACCCAGCAGGCCTGGATGGCTGCGCTGGTCACGATGCGACACACTGGTCATGCAGCATGAGCGAGCAGCAGCTGCGCTGGGACGCGACTCCTGCCGGCATGTATGTTCACAGAAAAATTTGGTCAGCACCGGCTGGCTGCATCTGCAAGAATCCTGCTCTCTCGAGACAATCGGATTCGGCTGGCTTGCCTGGCCGATCTGCGTCTGTGCGCGCGTGGGCGTGCGGCCGAACTTGTCGAAGCCAATGTCAAACCACTCGTAGATGGCCTGCAGGGGTTCAGTTGGAACAAGGAGACAGTTACGGGCAGCAGAACTGCCTGCAAGTTGCATTGCTCCCACTTTTCTGGTAGTCCCTCCCAACTCATGCGTGCACTGCCATGCTTCTGCGACTGCAGGATGGTCCTTATTAACCCCACCTTATGGATGGCGTGGTACTTGTCGCAGATCTGCTGGCAGGTCAGCCCCTCCTCCAGCGCCTGAGACAAGGAAACAAGGCCAGGTGGGAAGCATGCAGGTTTGTCGCTACATCAAACTTTCTGGCAGGTCGGCCCCTCCTCCAGCGCCTGAGACGACGAGGAAGGCAGTAAGGGTGCAACATGGGCAGGAGGTGGGCAACCACAGCCCTCGGTGTCTGCACCAGACTCCCCAGCCGCACATGCTCGCATGTGTGCACCAACTCCCTTGATCCAAAAATCTAAAGTCACACTTGAGTCACCCACCTTGGTCTCGGTGGCTGTGCCGTACTCATCGGTGCCGCACACATAGACCACATTATAGCCGCGGGCGCGGGCGAAGCGCGCAAACACGTCGGCGCTGCGCAGCGATGGACGGGTGGTGGGTGCGGTGGCTCAGGAACGGGCAAAAGGAGTGGACAGCTGGCCCCATCTCAAACTTACACCCAGACACTTGTACCTGAATATGCAACCTGCGCACCATAGATCCCTGAACCGTGATAAACCAGCAGCTCCCACCACCCACCTCAGCACGCAGCCAATGATGTTGCCCAGGTGCGGCACGTTGTTGACGTATGGCAGGGCCGAGGTGATCAAAATGTTACGCTGGCCGGGGATGGGCAGCTTGGGAGCGGCGGACCGCGCTGCGGCCGCGTCAGCAAGGAACGCGCCGGCGGCATCGGAGGCATCAGCCCCCAGGGCCACCTGCTGCGCTGCGGCGACCACAGCGGGCTCAGCGGCCATGGCGTCCAGCCAGGGCTGCACGGCCGCCACCGAGGGGCTGCCTGCGGTGGAGCGGTTGGGGGTGGGAGGAGAACAGGGGGGTGTGGGCAACAGCAGCCCAGCTTGCCGGTCAACCCGGTGCATCTCTGCTCCAGCAGTGATGTGCATTACGTGTGCAGCTGGGCCAGTCGCACAGGATAGAAAGCTGCATTAGCTGCATCAGCTATGCGGCAGCGCAACGCTCCACCAAAGCCACAGCACGGGCCAGCCCGGTCAGCAGCAGCAAGCCATCACAACAGCAGCACAGCAGCTGTGCCCCTGCGCCTGCCAGCAGCGACAGCATGGCACCAAGCACACAGAGCACCAGATGGTGCAGCAGCTTAAGCAGCACCCCACGGCACAGTGGCAGCTGCGCAGCAGCAGCAGTAGTACCCACGTGCCTGCCAGCGGGGACAGCGTGGCATAGACCACAAGATCTGCCAGGGATGGCTGGCTGCCGGACCCTGCCAGGAAGCGCTTGCTGCCGCCCAGCCCATCCTTCACCCGCTGCACAGCCGCTGCCACGGCGTCCGAGGAACCGCCGTACACGGCTGGCCGCAGAGCCGCCTCCTCAAACTCAATCCAGGACTCAACAGCCAGGTTGAGCTGCGGCGGCAGCGCGCCCCCTGCAGGCAGTTGGCGGAAGAGGGGAGAGCAGCGCATCAGCAATCATGCATCAGCTGTTGACCGCTGCAGGGCAGTCTGGCACAAGCTGAGAGCGGCAGCAGCTTGTGCTTTCATTTCATGCTCAGCAGGCAGGCGACGCCGTGCAGCAGGGCTGCCCAGCGAGCCAACCAAGCAACCCCCGGCAGCACAGCGCCTGCCCGGCACCCACCCAAGTAGCGGGCGATGGCATTGGGCTCAGCCAGGGACGAGCCGTCTGGCAGCACCAGGAACAGCTGGCGAGTGGCTGCCGCATCGCTGCTGTCGGCAAGCAGCTTCTTCCACTGAGCCGCCTCGGCCAGCGGCAGCACCGAGAGGCTGGCGCCGGCGGCGGCCGCGGCGGCCGCCGCCTTGAGCGCCTGCGGGTCGCCAGGGCGGCACACCAGTGTCGCCATGCTGGCCTGAAAATAGGGGGAGCGAGAGAAGGTTTGCTCGTGGACGCACGGGCTGGGCAAAGGTGGGCGGCAGGCTGGGGCGGCGAGCGGCGGCGGGAGCGGCGGCAGGAGCAGGGTGGGGCCGCCACCCCGATGCCTGCGGCTGCTGAGCGCTGCGTGCATGCATGTGGGGTGATAGCGGATCTGGTGGACAGCGCAGACGAGTCCACATGCGGCCCACCTTGCTGCAGGGAGATGGCACCGGCCGCCTGGTGAACCTGCACGCTTGCTGCTGCCGGTTAAGCGGCGATGGCTTCAAGAAGAGGCCGATTGCGACCCGCCCCTCCCTCTTGCATGCCGGGCCTGCCAGCGGGACACCGCATTTGCGGAGGCAGAGCTTCAGCAGCGGCGGCGCCCCGATCCACGCGCTCTGGCAGTTGCTCGGATTTGTGGGGAGTACTTAAAACGACAACCAGGCCCCGCAGCAGCACAGGCGGTTCTCGAGCGGCGCTCAGGAGGCCCTGGGCGGCGTGAGATGCACTTCAACAAGCAGGTGAGAGGGCAAGGGAGCCACTGAAGGAAGCAGCGCCCCCGCCAAACGCCTCCAGAGTACCTGGCCAGCCGCCGCCGCTCAGCGCCGCCGCTCGCCGCCGCCCGGCCCGCGCCTCCTGCCCAACCATTCCTCCGCACCCTGCCTCCTCCACATTTCCCACAGGCCCGCCCTGAATTTGGCCGCGCCTGGGCGGCGCCCCGGGGCGAGGCCGCAGCCACAGCGCCGGCTGCACCAGCTGCCGGCGGCGGCAGCAAGGCCAGCGGCGCTGCCACGGGCCAGGCAGTGGCCAGCTTCTATGGCAGCCTAGTGCAGACCTCCGGCCGAGGCTGGGTGAGCGGCGGCACGCTGCAGGACGGCGAGCCTGCTGCACCGGTTGCCAGGCCACCAGCAGCAGGGCAGCCGGCAGCAGCAGGGCAGCCGGCAGCAGTAGTAGCGGCGGCGGTGGCAGCAGAACCTGCCTCGGCTGAGCCGTTGCACGCCGGCCTAGGCAGCGCTGCTGCACGGGCGGAGCAGGAGGCAGAGGCAGCGGCGCTGCAGTATCCCGCCCCTGCAGGGCCAGCGCCACGTGGCGAACAAGAGATCGCCATTCAACCTCCAGCTGCCAGCTTGGCACAGCAGGCGGAGCAGGGGCAGCAGGGGCGGCGCGCCCCACAGGAGGGCGTGCGATACGGCATTGCCCGCAGCAATGTGGGATTCCAGCTGCTGAAGAAAGCGGGGTGGACGGAAGGCAGCGGCCTAGGAGCCAAGGAGCAGGGCATGGCGGAACCGCTGGCCGCTTTTCAGCAGAAGGGCAACCTGGGCCTCGGCTATGCGCCCAAGCCCGCCAGGAAAGAGGGGGCTGCGGCTGCAGCAGCGGCAGGGGGAGCAGCGGGCGCAGCAGCAGCAGCGGGGGCGGCGGGCGGCGGCCAGCCGGCGGCACCCAAGCGGCCCCTGCCAGAGGACCCATTAGACAAGCAGGACATGGAGACGAAAGTGAAGCGAGTGAAGCAGGTGGGGTGGGGAGCAGCTGGCCTGTTCTGGCTTGTGGAGATAGCCTGAGCTGCTGGTCTGCAGCCCACACATGGACTGCTGCCTGCTATGTTGTTGGGCAGGCAGACCTTTGAGGGCGACAGGCCAGCCTTGCAGTGCTGCCTTGAGCTGCGCTGCGGCTGGTGCTGTTGCAGAAACTGCAGCCCCGCTGAGCTCCTCTGTCGACCCTGCTCGGCTTTCCAGTTGCTCCGCTTCCCTGCAGCTTGCCTGCTGCACTGGCCGATCAGCCTCTGTTTTCCCTCCGTCCCTCTCCGCCCGCCCCCAGGTGATGCAAGCTGAGGCGGACGACAAAGCGGGGAAGGCCATCGCTCGGTACATGCGCATGGCATTCAACGACACCACCGGCGAGCCAACAACAGACTCCAACCCGCTGCTGCGCCGCAACCACAAGCTGCGCTCCACCAACCCGCTGCTCTGAGGTGGCGGGCAGTGCTCTGCCTCAGCTGCGACTGCGGCTGCGCAAGCTTGGCAGGCTCTGCAGGCTGTGCTTTGCACTGCAGCAGGCAGGACTGCGGCCGACAAGGGCACCTTTGGCTTCTGCCTGCACGTGTACGATAAAAACCCCTGCTTTCAACCGTAGCACTGTACACAAATACATTCACATTTGCTGTATGCCCTGTACCGCTCTTTGACTTGCATCCACTGACTTCCATAGTAACAATTTGATTACAGATTACAGCAGCGCAGCTTTCAAAGCGCTCGCCTGCCATTGCCAAGCCATGTGACATCAAAGATAGGTTGCTAGGCGGAGCATGCAGCTTGTGCTGGCGTGCGCAGCAGGCAGGATGCATTGAAGAGCAGCCTGCTTGCAGTGGTGTGATGCGTCACAGATAGCTCTGGGTCACTGGAAGGCTCTGTCGAGTTGCAGTGTGTGCTAACATGCCTTGAGCGGGGCACATCACCAGCGCTCGTGTGCATGTGGAGCGGCGTTGCGCTTCCGCACGTGCCGGCGGCGATCTTCAACCCAGTGCATGCACGGCGGGCGCTGCAGGCACTGGTCAAGCACAAGTTTCATCATTCACCGCTGTCCGCTGAGATTTTGAAAGGCCCTACAAAGCCTGCGTGCTGCTTGACCAGTCTGTCGCTCGCGGCTGCGCTGCGCCCCCGCAGCGGGAGCGGCGGCAGTGAGTCGTGGTGGCGCCGATTGGTCGGCCCGGCTTCCCATCGTCACTCGCACACAGCGAACATGCGGTAGAACCATGACCGGCGGCGCCAGAGAGCCTCTGCTGGGCGCGGGGCACCGCTACGACGGGCCGGGCCAGTTCAGGGAGGCGCTGCAGGCCCTGCTGGCTCGGCCCGACGTGCAGCATGTGCCGCTGCCCGCGCTGGCGGCCTTCGGCTGCTCCCGGGCCTGGCTGCTCCCGCTCACCGACGGCAGCAAGGTCTTTGTGTTCGAGGAGCTCATCACCGACGAGTCGTTCGCCTGCGACTGCTGCCGAATCATGGGCGAGTGCCGGGGGGCCGGGGGGCGGGCCGAGCGCAGAGGGCTTTTGGCGTCCCGCCTTCTTTGCTGCCGGGGGGCGCTGCCCAGCGGCGCTGGGGTCCAGGCATGAGATCGCGAGCAGCGCCTGGGCGCGGCGGGGCCCCTGCCGGCCGCGGCGGCGCTCCAACGAGGGGCGGGGCAGGGGCGGCCGCGCCGAGCCAGCGCTGCCTGCGTTTTATTCCCCCGGCTGCTGATCCGCTGCCCTGCCCGCTGTTCCCCGCCTGCAGGCTGGCAGACGCACCCAGTAGGAAACACCAACTGGCACTTCATCGTGCCGGCAGAGGTGCGCAGCGGCGCTCGCTTGGCGTGCTGCGTTCCAGCAGTGCATGCTGATGCTCTGCCTGCCGTCCCGCCCAGCACCCACATCGCCAATCACACTGTGCAAGCCGTTTGACTGTGCGTTGACCGGCATGCACCCACCTGCAGGAGGGCCAGTACTCGCTGGCAGACCCCACCACCCTGTGCGCCATCACAGAGGCCCGCTCTCGAGGCCTGGAGGTGCGTGCTAGAAGGCCTGCCTGCCGCTGCTGTGCCTCCTGCACTGGTGCCCCTGCAGTTGCAGCCAGCGCGATGGCATTGCTGGCAAAGTCTGCTGCTGGTGTGGAGTGCAGCGTGCTGAGCTGGTATAGCTGCAGCCAACTGCTGCTGGGCCGCTGTGGCCTCCCTCTGCTGCCGCCGCCGCTGCTGCTGCTGGCGGACCTGCTTCCTCCCTGCCACCAGTCCACGACTCCCTGCTGTGCTCCTCTTCACTGCAGGGCTCTGCCCGCATCGCGCTGCCGGCCGCCGACCCCGATGCGCCGCACCACTACCAGGCGGCCACCATCTTTGAGTCCAAGATGCACCGCCTGCATGGTGAGGTGCTGTTGCCTGCCTCCTGTTGCTTCAGCCTACTGTGTCGCTCTGCCCTGGGTGGTTATGCTGCCTGCATGCAAGATGCAACAGCAACAAACACCTGAGTTCAAGATGCACCGCCTGCATGGTGAGTTGCTGTGTGCCTGCTGCTGCCTGCTGCATTGCTCTGCTCTGGAGGTTGATATTGACAGCTTGCAAGCAGAGTCCAAGAGACGAAGATACACCACCCGCATGGTGAGGTGCTGTTGCCTGCTACTGTGTTGCTCTGGAAACATCATGCTGCGTGTGTCAGCACGTCCGCTGCAGGGCTGGTTCCGCAGCCGCACCGTAATGCTGCTGCCCACCGCAGCAGTGATTCAGCATCCTTCAGACCCACTCAGCTCTGTGCCCACACCTGGCATTCACATGACAGGCACGGTGCACAGCAACGGGTTCGGCCACCTGGCGCGGCTCAACGGGCGGGAGGGCGGCAGCAAGCGCGCCTCGGGCCGCCAGCTCATGCAGGTGCACTGGTGTGATTATTTTCGTTAAGATACATCAGGCATGTTTAAAGCGCAGCAGTGAGCGGTCGCGCCTCGGGCGGCCAGCTCATGCAGGTGCGATGGGTGTGGTTAGTTTGGTCTAGATGCATCTCAAGCACATTTGAAGCACGCTGTGCGCCTCGGGCCGCCAGCTCATGCAGGTGTGCGGCTGTCGCTGGCCTGCAACTCCGGCTGATCTGTGTCCGCAATGCACAGCCAGTTTTGGCTTGCAGCAAACCAGCTGTGGGCTGCTGCTGCTGCTGCTGCTGCTGCGCACCACACCCGCTGCCTGCTGCACTGCTTCACAACCCTGACATTCTTCACGCTTCGCTGCGCAGCTGTGGGACGACCTGTGCGAGGCGCTACGGGTGCGCGAGATCTCCACAGAGGATGTGTCCAACAAGGCAAGCCTACTGCTAATTGAACGTGGATGTTGATGACCAGAGAACAGCCTGCGGCCACGTTTTAGCTGTTGTGGGCTACTAGTTGCGCTCCAGCTGATGAGCCTGCAAAACAAGGCCTTGCATCAGGGCAAGTCCAGTGACACTAACTTTGATGCAGGCGGTGCGCTGCTGGTTGCCACACAAGCGCCTGCCATCTGCAAAAAGAGCCCTGTACTGCGCTTCCTACGTACAGGGGTTTGACAGGCTGGCATGGAGCTGCGCGTGCTGCACGCTGCCGCATGCCTCACAATAGCCTGCCCCTTTCGATGACTGGCACAAATCCCTCTGTTCCTATTCTGACAGGCTGGCATGGAGCTGCGCGTGCTGCACGCCGCCGCGCGGCGCATGACGTGGTACGGCCAGTGGCACTACGGCTTTGGCCGCGGCGGCTTCAACATGCAGCCACAAACGGTGAGCGTGTACTGAGCAGTGCGTGCCAGCCCGCCTGCACTGAGCAGTGTGTGCTAGCCTGCCTGCACCAGGCAGCGTGCGACGGCCCTTTGCTGCGGAGTGCCCACGGTGCAAATTGGGATCAATCTCGCACAACCTGCACATGCCAGCGTCTTCTGATTGCACCCGTCGCCCCTCAAGCTCACCGCCTGCCTGCCTTTCCTTCACCTGCAGTGGCATGATGCCATTGACTACGTGCACAGCGCAGCAGTGGCGGATGTGCTGGCCGACTTTGACGGCATCGACGCCACGGTGATGGACATCCTGCAGCGCTACCGGGTCAGTTTGCCAATGGCCACCACAGTGCGTGTGAAACAGCTGCTGGGCAGGGCTCGAGGGACGCAGCTGCCGCCCCTCTGCACCTCCGGGATGTTTTTGATCTGTCTCTCCTGCAGGTTGGGCCCCCTTTGACATGTGCCCCCCGCAATGCCCCAGCCCCAGCGCTACTGCCTGTATCTTCAACTCCGTACCGATCCCCTCTGCCCGCAGGACCCCGCCAATGGCGGCAGCGAGACGCTGGGCGCGCTGCTGAGCCGCATGCTGGGCCTGCTGAGCCACCCCGACCCCATCCTGCCCGTGTTCGAGGCTGCGGCGGCAGCAGAGCGCGAGCGGCAGCGCTTGGTGGCGGAGCAGCGGATGCTGATGCAGGTGGGTGGTGTAAGGGAGGGGGCAAAGTTGCATCGCAGCCTGCTTTGTACAATTCTTTTCGGAGCATTGCCTGCGGCCACCAAATATGAGAAAGGTTTCCAGTATGCTCCATTGCCGACTCCCATATGCAGGCTTACCACGAGCAGCAGCGCGCGCTGGCAGCACAGCAGGCGCAGCGCCCGCTGTTCCTTGGCAACGGCCCCACCGCCGCCTACTTCGATGTTTCAGCGCAGCAGCAGGAGCTTGCGCGGCAGCAGCAGGAGTTCTTTGCTCTGGCCTGCCAGCCCGTGCCAGGCAATGCCCCGCCGGCAGCACAGCTGGCCACAGGGCAGCCCGCGGCGGCCCCTGCCGTGGCGCCCGCCCTGCCTGCGGCCGCTGCCCAGCAGCAGCAGCAGCAGCAGCAGCAGCAGCAGCAGCAGGTGTCGGCAGCGGAGCCTTCTTCTGCTACTGATCCAGAGGGCGAGGCAGCTGCTCCCTCGGGAGAGCCTGAGCTGCGCTTTGCTGCAGTCACCGAGGCAGCAGCAGCAGAGGCAGCCGACGAGGCTGCAGCGGCTGCGCATTCCATCGCACAGGCAGCCATTGCAGCAGCTATTCGCGCGGCCGACCACCCGCCTGCGCCGCCGCCGCTGCTGTGGCCCCAGGCAGCGCCTGCTGCACCCCAGCCTGCAGCTGCTGCACCGGCAGCCCCGCAGCCGGAGCCTGCCGCACCGGCTGAGCAGCCGCAGCAGGAGCAGCAGGCTGCAGCGCCGCCCTCGGCCCCTGCTGAGCCTGCGGCCGCGCTGCCGCTGTCCCCGCCGCTGCCACCGCCGCTGCCAGCCTCGGCGGCGGCAGCAGCGGCGGACGAGGTGGATCAATGGCTTGCTGACTATGCCAGTGAGGGCGAGGAGGATGGCAGCGGCACAACAGAGGGAGAGGGCCCCGTCGAGGGCACCCTCCACTGCCGCCGTGGCGCCGGCCTGGGCGAGCCGCCACTTGCCGATGCAGAGCCACCCGCAGCAGCAGCAGCAGCAGCGGCGGCAGGAGCAGCGGGTGGGCCGCCCGCTGCCGCGGCGCCAGCCGCTGTGCCTATGGATGCGGCCGGCCCAGGCGCAGACGGCCGAGTGCTGCGCCTGCGTGGTGGCGGCAGTCGTAAGCGGGCGGCAGATGATGCCGCCGCTGATGCTGGCGACGCCAAGCGGCAGAAAGGGGAGGGCGGCAGCGGCGGCTATGGTCCCGAGGTGGTGGGGCGGTCCTTGATGGTGTACTGGAAGGAGCAGAAAACGTACTACACAGGCACCATCACTGGCTACAAAGACGGGTGAGCTGATGAGCTGGCACGTGTGTAGAGCAGCAGAAGCCGTGCGGAGGCTGCTTGCATGGGCATGCAGCTGCATGCACACTGGCGGCTACTCCACCCTGCATGCCGCCCTGCTGCACGCCACTCCCGCATGCCAGCCGCTTGCATGCACCTCCCTATCAAACGTTGTGCAGCAAGTGCACTGGTGTGGTCGTAGCGCCTCGCTGTCCGTGTCTCTTCTTTGCGCCTCACCTCTGCCTCTGCCTCTTTACCTTGTGGCCATTGCAGCAAGCACACAGTCAAGTACCGGGACGGAGATGTTGAGCACTTGAACCTTGCCGAGGTGAGCCCAAAAGGACCAAGAAAAACACGCATGCAGTTCCTGGCTGCATACCTATTTGATGCTGTGCGGGCGGCGGATGTGTTGTGCGATTGCAGCGGCAGTACAGCTGCCGTCATGACCTGCCCACCATGCACCTGGTCCCTGCTGCCTTATGCCGGTCTAGGAGCCATGCTTGCGCGTATTGTGTGGCACTGACCTTGTGCACTCTGCCTGTCCATCACACCCCTGTGTGTCCCACAGGAGCGCTTCAAGTGGTCTGAGAAGGCCGCTGTGCACGTGCCCGAAAGCAAGCCAGCAGCCGCTCCGCAGCCCGACAAGGCTGCCGCCGCCGGCAAGGCGGGCGGGAAAAAGGACAAGGGAGAGCGGCGGGCGCAGGAGGGCGGCGGGCAGGAGGCTGCTGCTGCTGCAAAGCGCGGCAAGGCGGCCTCATCTGAACCAGCAGAGGCAGCAGCTGAGGCAGCTGCTGGCAAGAAGGAAGGCAAGCGGCCGGCCGGCAAGGGCGCAGCAGCTGCAGCAGCGGCCGCTGAGGGGCAGCAGCAGGATGGAGAGGCAGAGAAGGATGCGGAGGCTCGCAAGGGCTTGGATCCTGCTCGCAAGGGCCTTGGACCTGCCCTCATGGTGCGCTGCTCTGCTGCTTTGTGCTGCTTGCTGGGTTGAAGACTGTCTTGGTTTGCTGTGCTGCGGCTTCGGGCGAAAGCCAGTGCGATGTGGTGTGTTGACTTGCTGCCTGCCGTGTCTGCTGCTGCCGCTGGGAGCAGAAAAGTCAACATGTTAACACTCCACTCGCCATTGTGCTTCCTCATAGAATGTGGAGATGCGCATCTGGTTCCCCGAGGAAAAGCGCTGGAAGAAGGGGCACAGCACCAGCTATGCCCGCAAGTGAGCCTGGGCACTGGGGGCAGGCTGGGGGGCTGCCATGCCTCTAATGCTGCCGCCTTTGGCGCCATTACACCGCATGCTGCTTGCCGCTTCTTGCAAGTGCGCACTCATTTGCTGCCTGCGCTGACCAGCACATGACCAACTGTCCACACCCGACTGCAGGCGGCACTCCATGCTGTTTGAGGACGGTTCTCGCGCTGCCATCGACCTGCTGGACGTCAAATTCGAGATCCTGGACAAGGTCAGCGGTCATTGGAGGCTGGATTTTGGTTGAATTGGATTCAATCAATGCTGCCTGGGTTCGGGTTGCCTGCCACGCAGCGCCGCTTTCCACACGCCACACGCCAGTGCACGCCTGCGCCACACGCCGCCCCGCCTCACTCCCTGCCCCACGGCTCCCCCTGCCACAGGAGGCTGCTGCCAAGCTGGCGGCTGTGCGGGAAGCGCAGCAGGAGAAGCAGGCTGTGGCTGCTGAGGAGGCAGCGCCGGCAGCTGCCCCCGCCAAGAAGCAGCCGCACAAGCGGCAGCAGCCCCCAGGCGCCGAGGCCGCAGCAGCTGCCAAAGAGGAGGAGGCTCAGGAGGATGCGGCAGCAGAGAAGAAGAAGGGGCGCAGCCGGCCAGCCAAGCAGGCTAAGAAAGCAGCGGCTGAGAAGGCAGCAGACGCTGAGGAGCAGCCAGCTGAGCAGCAGCCGCAGCAGGAGCAGCAGCAGGGCGGGCAGGCTGAGCAGTCTGCCGAGCAGCCTGCTGAGCCTGCTGAGAAAGAGCAGCAGCAGGAGCAGCAGCCCAAGGAGGATCAGCCTGCTGAGCAGCAGCCCGCAGGGGAGGCCCTGCAGCACCAGCAGGTGCAGCAGGAACAGCAGGCACAGCAGCCTGCTGAGCCTGCTGACAAGGCGGCGCCAGCCAAGCCTGCCCGTGCGCACCGCAGCCGCAGCGAGCCAATGCCTGAGGAGCATCCCACGCGGCAGCAGCCGCGGCGGGCTGCAGCCAGCCCCTCGCCTGCGCCTGAGCAGGAGCACGGCGCGGCGGCTGGCGAGGGTGCCGCTGGCCGGGCGGCGGCGCTGGCGGCGGCAGCTGAGGCCAAGGCGGCGGCACAGGCGGAGGCTGCCGAGGCTCGGGCCCGGGTGCTTGCAGCCAAGGCGGCCGCCACTTGGAAGTATCCCCACATCCCGCCGCCGCCCAAGCCTCTGGGAGGGGCGGCCCTGAGGGGCTACCTCAAGCGGCACGAAGCCCTGCTGGCAGCGGAAGGCAAGGGCGAGGGTGCCGATGGCGCAGAGGGTGCAGCAGAGGGCGCAGCAGCGGCGGCGGTGGCAGCGGCAGAGGCAGCTGAACCGATGGACGAAGACGCAGTGGCAGCTGCCGTGGCACGGGAAGCGGTGGCCCGTGTAGTGGCTGCCAACACGCCGCCTAGTGCTGCCGCCAAAGCGGAGCGGCCAGCCAAGCGTGCCAAGGGCAGCAAGGCGGCAGGGCCGGTGCCCGCTAGCCATGCGGCGGCGGGTGAGGCGGCCGCGGCTGCTGCGGCAGCAGAGGCGGCCGCGGCGGCGCTGGCCGCTGGCGAGCCGCTCACGGCTGAGCAGCTGCTGCTTGCGGCGCACCGCCTGCCGGCGTACTCAACCAGGGAGGAGCATGCCGCCCAGGTGGCGGCTGGCAAGTTTGCTCTGGGTTGCGGCAGCTGCCGCTTCGCGACCGGCGGCTGCCGCCGCTGCCGCCCCAAGGCCCTGACCCAGCTGGTGAGTGCCCTGATGGGGAGGTTTGAAAGGTTGGAGGGTGTTGCTGATGCCGAGTGCTCCAGATGGGTTGTAACAACAAACCGCAGCTGGAGGCCGCGCAGCCATCACTGCTTTGTTTTTGCGCCTGAGCTTGCCACAGAACCCTCTAGATGTTGCTCCGCTGTGCTTCAAGCTCCCGCGCCTCCACCCCTGTTCCCCTCCTGCAGGAGGAGCAAGGCGTGGCTGAGGAGCGGCTGCAGCTGCTGGGCGGCTGCGGCAAGTGCGCCAGCGGCCAGGATCGAGACAGCTACTGCCCTGTGTGCTGGCGCATCGTGCTGCTAGCGGGCGACCCGGCAACCGCAGTGCAGCTGCTGTCTGCTGCTGGGACAGAGGCGGCAGCGCCGGCAGCAGCGCCGCCCGCCGGCGGCGGCGGCAAGCGCAAGGCCACGAAGCCGAAGCAGCAGCAGCAGCAAGAGCAGGCGGAAGTCAAGGAAGAGCAGCAGGAGGCTGCCGCCGGAGCAGAAGCAGCCGCTCCACAGGCAGCCGCCCCAGAGGCGGCAGTGGCGGCAGAGGCAGCGGTGGCAGAGGCAGCGCCAGCAGAAGCTGCTGCGCAGGCAGAAGCTGCGGCAGCTGAGGCCCGTGATGCATCACCTCCTGCGCCGGCAGCGGCGGCAGCCGCTGGGGCGGAGGCAGCGGATGCCACGCCTGCCAGCCTGGCGGATGCCTCTGCTGGCAAGGGCAAAGGGGAGAAGGGGCAGCACGAAGGCGGCAAGTACAGCGTGGATGAGGCAGCGAAAGCAGAAATTCTGGCGCAGCGCGGGCGTGGCGAAATCGTGCTGGGGTGCGGCCGCTGCCGCTACCGCAGCCACGCCGGCTGCGTTGACTGCCGGCACAAGGCCTTGCTGCAGATGGTGAGGGAGCTGCGGAGGTGGTTGGGTGTCGGGACGGGGAGGTTGGAAGGAAGGGATGTCAAAAGAAGGTTTGAGCTGTCCTGCGGTGCGCTCATCTGCCCCCGCATGGAGCCATCAAGCTGCTGCCTCCGCATCACCGCATCACTGTCCCCCTGCCTCCCTTCCTGCTTTCTGCTCACGCAGAAGGCCGAGGGACTGAGCCGCTCGCTAGGCATGGTGGGCTGCGCCGGCTGCAACTTTAACCGCCGCGACGGCTGCCGGCTGTGCTGGCCCGAAGCAATCAGGGTCGCCCAGGAGGAGCACGCAGCTGTGCCGCCTGAGAAGCGGGCAGCAGCCTGGCCGGTGCAGCACGCTGGCAGCTCGCTCGCCGCCCCCGCCCCCCTGCCAAAGCCTGAGGGCAAGGCCGACAAAAAGGCCAGCAAGGCGGCGGCAGCAGCGGCGGCGGCGGCAGCAGCAGCAGCAGCGGCAGCCTCCCCGGCAGAGCCGCCCGGAAGCAGTGTGTCCCCTGCCCCTGGGGCGGGCGCAGCGGGCGCAGCAGGGGCAGCAGCCGCCACGTCAGCCTCCACCCGCCGCAATAAGCTGCTGATGGCTGTGAACCGGCAGGCGGTCAGCGACGCGCACGCCGCCGAGAAGTTTGCGCTGGGCTGCGGCCGCTGCCGCTACTCGCTCACAGGTGCGCTGGCAGGCGGGCGGGTAGGGGCAGCTATGGGAGGGCGTGGTGTAGGTGGAATTGAGTTTATCTGTATACACAGGTGCCAGTAGTAGGGCGTAGCCCGCTGGCAAAGCCTCAGCCAGGCTGTACTTGATACAGTGTGCCGAACCAGTGCGGTGCAACTGCAGTCAGCTCAGTCTCTCATGGCAGCTCTCCTGCAAACCCACCTTTACCCGTCCGGCAACTTGCAGGCGGCTGCAACAACTGCCGCACGCGCGAGGCGGAGAAGCTGGTGAGCTTGTCTTTTGATGGGGTGCCTTCCAGTGCTGGAGTGATCAGTAACCAACAGACACAGCGCCAGCAGCTGCTGCCGACCACCACTTGTGCAACTTGCACGTCTTCTCAACTGGGGTGTGCCTGTTCACAATGACTCCAATGCAGCGGGAGAAGCGGCCAGAGGTGGCGCAGCGCCTGGGCTGCGAGGGCTGCGACGGCAGCCAGGTGGGCACCAGCTGCTCGACACTGTGTGTGCGTGCAGCGGGGAAATGTGTGTCCTTTCCTAAGTGGCCGCCCCACGTGGTTTTAAGAGCTCAGTTAACGCTGCCCCGTGTTGCACCCTCACCCACAGGACGGCTGCCCGCACTGCTGGAAGGACGCGCTTGCCGCCCTGGGCGACGATGCTGTGCTGGAGGCTCCTCCTGAGAAGCGGGCAGCAGCTCTGGCCACCCCCATTGACGATGAATCCCCCAAGCTGCCCTCTGGCTCCAAGCTGCCCTCTGGCTCTGCCCGCCCGCCTCGGCCGCAAAAGCCCGGCAAGCAGCACGGGCAAGAGCAGCATGCGGCGGCGCATGAGGCCGGCGCAGCTGCGGCGGCAGCGGCAGCGGGGCCGGTCAAGTGGGGCAGCCGCATCCAGAATTGGATGATCAAGTGAGGCTGGGGCCTGGGCTTTGGCATGCCGTGGTGTTTGAATGCTGCAGTTGGATGGTTTGCTTGCAAGTTACAGTTGTGGTTGCATGTGGTGTCACCAGTGCCGTGGCGCTGTGGCGGTTCATGAGAGCGGCCACCTGCCACAGATTTTTTTGTCCTGCCCTCCCCTGCTCCGCCACCTCCCTGCATCTACTGCACCTCCCCTGCTCCTGTGCCCCTGCAGGGTGTGGTGGAAGGGCGACTCGCAGTTCTACGATGGCCGCGTGACCAGCTACAAGACTGGGTGGGTGGCTGGTCGTTGCCCTCCTGCGCTGTGCATGTTGCCCACCTGCTATCAGCATGTTCTGTGCCTGGTCAGCCGCGTTTACAACATGGCCCTGTGCCCTTAGCGTTCCTGCTTGGCCCTCCTCCGAACCTCTCCTCTCTGCAGCCTGCACCGAGTTGTGTATGCTCTGGATGGCACATCGGAGAAGCTGGAACTGCACAAGGTAAGGACTGGGTCTGCCCAAGGAGGCTGTGTGTGCTTCTCGGCTCAGGCTGAGTGTTATCGTCGGCCTGGGAGGCATGCCTGACCAACTGGGTTCTCTGGAAAGTGCAGTGGTCCGCACAACGCCTGATACACCCAACACATGGCTGTCAACTGTCCCCCACTCTTGCGTGCAGGAGCGCGTGCAGTTGCAGCCGCCCGGCAGCGACGAGTGGTTTGAGTTTGACAAGGGCATGCCCGTGGGGCCGGGCGCAGCTGCGCTGGCCTTCCCGCAGCCGCAGGTGCGGTTCTGCTACTTCAAGCACTACCAGGGCGTGACTAGAGATCCTGCTGCTGCTGTGTGTGTGGTGCCTTTCCGCAGCAGGGGCGCAAGGGCCCGAACATTCCTGGTTAGCGCACATGAAACGCACCTGCAGTCACTTTGCTGGGGTCCCTGCACCAACCTTACTGTACCCTCCAACTCGCCCGTTCACTGTGTGCAGCCTGCGGTGCCGGCGGTGCCGCGCGAGCAGCCGCTGGGCGTGCAGGTGAGGCGTATATCGCATCGCATGCTTCACATAGAATCTGCTATGAGCGTTGGCGCCAGCGCATGCGGCGTCGGCTGCAGTTGCATCGCTCGCACAGACCTGCGTCCCAGAGCGCTTCGGTCTGCTTTTTCAACCGCTCGCCCTCAACACGCCTGTGCTCCTCTCCGCCTTCCTTCTCCCTCGTTCACAGGTCAAGGACCTGCTGCAGAAGCGCATCCGCGTGTTTGTGCGGCTCTGGTATCGAAATAATACATATTATTTTTCTGTCTTTTTACCTTGCAGGTCAAGGACCTGCTGCAGAAGCGCATCCGCGTGTTTGTGCGGCCCGACGCGCCCGAGGCGGTGGCGGTGGGCCCCAACGGCGACTGGAAGTCGGGCACCGTGACGGGCTACAACCACGGGTGCGTGTTGCTGCATGATGCCAACAGGCATTTGGCCCTTTCGTGTGTGCTATTGGCGTGCTGCTGCCTGTGGCGGTGGGCCCGAATGTCGAATGGCGACTGGAAGTCGGGCACCGTGACGGGGTGCAACCATGGGTGCGCATTGTGCTTTCTGTCTGCTGTGCTTTGCTTTTTGTCCAGTGTTGACCAGGCTGTTGAGCAGCAGCAGATGCTATTTGTGGCTGTGCACATGATAGGCGACTGGAAGTCGGGCACGGGGTACAACCACGGGTGCGCTCACTGCTCAACACTTTACTGGCCGCCTGCCCGGTGGCTGCGCCGCCACTGCTGCCCGCCTGGGCGACCACGCCGTGTTCCCCTGTCAATAGCAGTGTGAAACACAACTGCCTTGTACCCTTCATTTGTTTGCAGCAAGTTCACAGTCACGTTTGACGACCGCGGGCAGGGACGCTTCTTCCTGCAGCAGGAGCAGTGGGAGCCGCTGGACATTGAGCTGCTGGAGGTGAGCAGCTGGGAAAACTACAGCCAGGTAGTGGGATTTGTGAGATTGTGCGGCAGGCCGGCACCCAATTTAACTGCACCACACCCTTGTAGTGTGGTGCTAGAGCTACACGTGCCTCTCCCGCCCACCCCTTTCCTACCGCAGAAGCGGCAGGCGGCGCAGCGTGCAGCGGAGGAGGAGGCAGCGGCCGCACAGGCCGCCGCGGCGCCGCCGCCGCCACCGGCGGATGCGCTGCCTGGGTCGCCGCGCGCGTCGCGCGCAGCACGCGCAGCGGCGGTGCCTGGCGCCTATGCTCGCTTCTATGACGAGGGGCCAGGCGGCGATTTCCAGTGGGAAGGCCTGGGCAGCGGGCAGGCGGCGGCCGCCGCGGCGGGCGTGGCCGGCGGTGCTGTGCCGCCGGCGTCGCCGCGGCCGCGCAGCGCGGACCAGCTGCCGCAGCCGCTGCCGCTGTCGCCGGAGGGGCAGCGCAACTTTAAGGCGCAGGTGTGGGCCGGGGGGTGCGGTGGGGAGCATGGCATCGGCAGAATGAGCTGAGTGTAGCGCAGCTGGCATGGCACCCATCCTCAGCGGGTCAGCCGGTGCTCAATGCCACCCAGCCCATGGCTGCCCACCATGAGTGACCAGCTAATCCCCATGCACTCGCACTCCACACTGCCTGCAGTACAAGCACGGGCAGCACAAGTATGTGGGGCAGCGCGTGCGCGTGTGGCGGGAGGAGGAGCAGGCGTGGCGGGAAGGCCTCATCACCAGCTTTGGCCAAAAGTGAGCGATGGTTGCGGCTGTTGGTGGGTGATCGCTTGCTGTGCAATGAACCAGCCTTGCTGGCGTGCATATCGGTCCAGTGCTTCATTCCGCTTATGTCCAACTTTCCACATGCTATGCACAATTTCCCTCTCACCTGCTCTCAATCGCCCTGCCCTGCCTGCGCAGCAAGCACAAGGTGGAGTGCGACGACAAGACACGCTTCAGCCTAAAGCTCCACCACCTTTGCGTTTTAAGCATTCTTACCCCGCCCTCACCCCGCCCTGCCCTGCCCTGCCTGCGCAGCAAGCACAAGGTGGAGTGCGACGACAAGACGCGCTTTGCCTTCTCCATGGCGACCGACGCCTTCCAGCTGCTGCCGCTGCCGGGGGCCCCCGCCCAGCCCAGCCCCGTCATGCCACTTGCGGGTGCCCCTCCAGCAGCCGGCGATGTCCCGGCGCCCCCGCCGTTTGTGCCGCCGCCGGTGCCGGCAGGGCAGGACGCAGCGGGCGCAGCAGGCGCAGCGGGCCCGACGCTGGCTTCGCGCCGACTGGCGCACCTGCCGCCGCTGGGTGCGGCCCCGCCCAAGAAGCCGGCCAAGGTCTCGCAGGGCCCGCCGGTGCTGCCACCGGATGCGCTGCCGATCACACGGGAGAAGCTGCAGGTGCGCGTTGCGCGTGTCTGGCTGCTTGTTCCGGCGTGGGTGCCTGCTAGTCCGGCCAGCCTACTGGGAGCCATCTTGTGCGGCGTCTGTCGCATAGTGCTGCAAGTTCAAAAAGGTTTTAAGCTGCCACACTGCAACTCGTTTGCCCGCACTCCACTCACCCTTCTGTTTGCAGGCCGAGTTTGTGCTGCTGGCTGCCGCTAGTTTTGTATGTTTGTTTCAACCTCCTGCCCTCCCCTTCCTTTGCCTGCAGGCCGAGTTAGTGCTGCCGCCGTGTTCGCAGCCCTTCACCAGCGACCGAGTGGGGCGTGTCCTGCGCCTCATTCTGAGCAAGCTGCAGGCAAGGGGGTGTGGTGTAACGCACCTGGGTGCTGAGTGTGTTTGCATGCTGGATCAGTGGCCGGCTCAAAGCCATCCACACCGTGCGCACCCGTCGCTCCGCCGCAACTCGTTCATCTGTCCTGTCTCAAAATCAATGCTTGACCCATTGCCCCTGCCTTGCCCCTCTGCATCAGGAGCACCCGGGAGAGTGGGTGCCCAAGCACAGCATCCGGCAGCACATGCACGCAGCGGGCATCAGGTGCGCTGCCTATGCCCATTGCACGTTGCATGAGCTGTGCTGGGGTGGTCATTTGAATGCTGAGCTGTCCGTCCTCGACGGCTTGCATGTCCACCTTGGCGGTCTTTTCTTGCACATGCATGGCTCCCCAACAGCACTTAGCTTGTCACCAACTTACCACACTTGAACTCTATGCCGTCAGGGACAACTCGCTGATGGACTACTGCGGGAAGGCCCTAGAGTGCGCCACGCTGGACGGCTGGGCCGTGTACCGCAACCGCTCGCCGCAGTACAACGTGGGTGCCGAAACTTCCTGCACTTGTGTGCCGCTCACTTGATCTTGTCTGGTGGAACAGCTTTCTGCTGGTCTTACAGTTGCCATGGAGGCTGGCCCCAGCAGTGGTTTTTCCCTGCAACCGCTCGCCGTAGTACAACGTGGGTCATTTTATCTGCCGCATTTTCCATCCTCTTGTGTGGATCAGCTTTTGCTGCTGGTCTCACAACTGGCTGGGCACTGGCCCTGGCAGTGGGCCGTGTACCGCCACCGCCCGCCGCAGTACAACGTGGGTCCTTTTTAGTGTTTCGTTCCGACTGCTGGCCAGCCACCCTGCCTTTAATTGTCACTCTCGATTATGGAGCGCTTGTGCTGTCTGGCGGAAAGTTGGCGCTGGCACGGTGCCAGCAGCGTTGGTATTACTCACTCTAACCGCCTACACTACATCTGACTGCTCTTGTCACATACCTGCCATGCGCAGTGCCTGTACTACCTGGCGGAGAAGGTGGGCGATGATTCGGTGCTGACCACCATCCCCGAAGTGCCGCGCTCCGAGACGCTGGTGCGTACTTTTGTGCGGGTTTGGCTGCACAATACAAGCTGCCGTGGCGCCTCCAGTAGAGCAGTTGCCGTGGTGCCTCTGTTGAGGCAGCACAGCCGTGCGCTCCACCTGCTGCGTGCCGCATGTCCGCCTTGACCACAGCCAGGCTGGCCTTGCACTCTCTGCATGGCTCAGCAAAGCAGCTGCCCCGCCATTCACTAAAGCCTGCACAGTTGCTTGCCCACCCTCTCACCCTGCAGAAGCGGCCGCGGCCACCAACGCAGAAGCAGGCCCCGCCGCCACCGCCCTATTCCGCCGCCCTCTCCCGCCCCCGCCGCATCCTGGGCGGCAACGTGCGGCGGGGCGGCGGCGCGCTGTCGCCGCGCACGACGGTGTCTGCGGCAGCGGGGCCGCACCGCCAGCAGCCCTGGCAGATGCTGCTGCCGGGCGGGGCGCCGATTGGGGAGCTCACGCCCGAGCACTGCAGGCACCAGGTCATGGCGGACTTGGTGTACTTGTTTAAGTGAGTGCAGCAGGCTCGGGCTGCTTGTGCGGTATGCAGTGGCATTGTGTAAGTGGTTGAACAAAGAGCTGGCGATCCTGCCTGCTTGCTTGCATGTTTGTAGAAAGCCCAACTGTTTCTCCATACAGCCAACTATCAGTCCCTCTTCTCACCTCTCTTCTTGCAGCCAAGTCCTGCGGCAGTACAAGCCCGCCACCTTCCTGGCGGCGCAGCAGGCGGCCCGTGCGGCGGCGGTGGCGGCCGGCGGTAGCCAGGAGCAGGCGCCGCTGCGCACGCTGCGCCTGGACAAGCTGCTGCAGGAGGTGCAGGTGCGTGCAGGCCGAGCGCGCTGGGGGGTGTGACAGGCATTGCTTGCTGGATGATGCTGCAAGGCCTGGTGCGAGAGGCACTGGGACGCTTCTATCTGTTTGCCCCGTGCTAACGCCCTGCACTGACACACACTTTGCTGATGCCACAGCCGCTGTAATCTGAAAACCATAACCCATGTGTTCACCCCTACCTTTACCACAACACCAATCAAACCTCTTCTGTTTCCTTATTATCCCAACAGGTGCTGCGCGACTGCAAGCACTTTGTCAAGGTGGGCAGCGGCGCGCGGCTGGGCGAGCTGCCGAGCCCGCCGGGCACGCTTCGCCTGCTGTGCCACCTGGCGCTAGGCGACGCGCCCGCTGTGGATGACGCCGGCGACAGGTGAGGGCTTGTGTGCAGCTATGGGGCTGCGGTTCTTGGATGTGTGTTTGTGCAGGCGAGTTTGCTTTGCTTGGCTGGCTGGCCTGCCAACGGCACGTGCCCCCGCAATGCTCCTCATCAACCCTCACCTGCTTCCTTCCTCTCGTGTGCCTCCCCTTGCAGCGAGCCGTCCTGGGCGCAGCCGGTGCGCCCTCCCCCTGAGGTGCTGCTGCTGCCAGCAGACGCAACTGTGGGCCAGCTTCTGGAGGTAGCCACCGCTGCTTTCCGGGCAGCATATCGCATGTGCGCCAACTGGACGGCAGAGGCAGTGGTGGAGGGACTGTCGGTGGCAGTGCCCCCGCCCTCACAGCAGGCGGCAGCTGCAGCGGCAGCAGCGGCGGCGGCAGCAGCCCTGCCCGCGCTGCCGGCGCCGGCAGATGGCCCGGCGGCTGTGGGTGGTGAGGGCAGCGAAGGTGTCGTGCCGATGGCGGTTGATGGCGTTGACCCCTCATCGCCTGAGGCCATGGCAGCAGCCACAGCAGCGGCAGCTGTGTCAGCAGCGGTGGCAAACGCAGACGCCGCTGCGCCGGCGCCACCAGCAGGGGACGAGCCGGAGCGGTTAGCAGCGGCGGCGGCGGCTGCCACGTCAGCCGCTGTGGCTGCGCAGGATGGCTACGTGCCAGCAGAGCAGCAAGGCGCTGCGCCAGGTGCACAGCAGGACGCGCAGCAGGCGCAGCAGGGCGCTGAGCAGGATGCACAGCAGGCGCAGCAGGACGGAGAGCGGCAAGCCCTGCTGGCCCGCCGCCTAGCAGACCTGTTGCTCCCTCTCCAGCAGCAGCAGCAGCAGCAGCAGGGAGGCGGCGAGCCTCCAGCTGCGGGCGCCGGCGGCAGCGCCGATGCGGCACAGGCCGCGGCGGCCAATGAAGCGGTGCAGCTGCCGGCTGTGACTGTGGCGGGGCGCGGCATCGACTGGTCGGTCCGTTGGCGGCACGCAGGTGGGTTGCTAGGATGGTTGGTGCCGCTGTGCCTGCTGCTGCTGGTCCGCGGCTGCTCTGCTGTGCCTGCTGCAGTATGCCCGGCCTGCCCCGTCCAGGCAGTGCTGCAGCTTCCAATACTGCTTTTTGGCCTGCGGCTGCCCGTCTGATTGTTTCATATGCCCTCTCGTGATTGCTTGTGCTCTCCATCCTCCCGCCTGCAGGCGGCCTGGAGGACTGGGCGGTCAGCTGCCGCTGCGGCGTCCACGACGATGACGGCGAGCGCATGATCATGTGTGACTCCTGGTGAGCAGAGTGTGAATTGAATGGTTCATTGGAGAGGCTGCCCTGCTATGCGTGTTTAATGCATCAGTTCGATGTGGCGAGCGGATGTGCGGCTTCCGCCCACGCCATCTCCCACCCTGACCTGCCCGTCACATCTCCTCGTGCTGCAGCAACATCTGGATGCACACGCGCTGCTACAGCATCCCAGACGACCACCCCGTGCCCGATGCCTTCATGTGCGACGACTGCACCAAGCGGCACAAGGCGGAGGGCCAGCTGCCTTGATAGTCATAGAGCGCCGGCGGGCAGCTCCCTGTGCCCCAGGGCGTGCTGTGCACCAAGCGGCACACGTGCGATAGACGGGCAGCTGCCATGAGCGGGCGAACAGCTGCCATGAGCGGGCAGCAGCCTTGAGCGCACGGGTGACCGCGGCCGTGCGGCTAGCGGCAGCCGTCCGGTAGCGCAGGGCCCCGCACTGTTCATGTGCCGTGGCGCAACTCATCAAACTTCATCAAACTTACACCTGCATCTTCTGGCTGTTTCACAGCGGCAGAGGCCCCCCCCCTGCTGCAGCATGCACAGCAGAGCGGCCGGCAGCGTCTGGCCGCCAACCCACCCAACCACATCGCAACCCCATTACCCGCTTTCGTTCTACTCCCCGTTTTTCCTTGCTGCTTGCTTCCCCTTAGAAGACCACTTGCATCGCATGACTGACGGCTGTAATGCCAAGCATGAGGTCACAGTGGGCCGGCAGATCAGCGCAGTGAGAGTAAGGTTACATCAGGGTGCATGATATTAAAAGGGGCAGGAGCAAAAAGCCCGGTTTTGCAGCCTGGTGGTCGCTTGTAGTGCGGGCAGCGCGGGGGCGGCAGAAACAGATCACGAGGAATCAGCAGTGGGTGGCATGAATCAGGAGTGGAGAGAAATCAA
>VFQQ010001972.1_pt1 | contig 25506 bp, 53 predicted proteins | sample 3512341 | NCBI WGS metagenome assembly VFQQ01 (sample SAMN10412373, study PRJNA504923) | tailings metagenome | isolation source: Relicate 2 Philex TSF1 revegetated site | place: Philippines: Tuba, Benguet | collected 2017-08-29 | reverse complement strand
GCCGAGGAGGCATGCCGCAGCAGGATGAGTCGCAGCAGACGGGCTGGCATCTTGCCGCATGAATGATTTGGCTGCCGCGTCTCAGCTATGGGTCAGCTGCAGGTCCCAGGACAATGACACAGTGCCCCTCCATTCTTGCCCAGCATGCATGTAAAGCCAGTGCGCACCAATCGGTCGAGCAGGAACTGCTGCAGGTCGGACACAGCACCATAGGTGCGGCTGAGGCCGCTGGGTGTGGAGCTGTTCCCAGCAGGGAGCTGGGATGCTGCACGTGCCAGGATGTCTGCCACGATGTCGAACTGAGCAGGTGTGACGTCGTTGGCCTGAATGCTGGACAGCACACGGGCAGCCGTCGCCGCCACCTGCAGGCACGAATGGATCATGTGTTTATTTCAACTTTCCACGCTCTAGCTGGTAGAACAGATGAGGTTGCAGTGGGGTTCAACCTTGGCACTCACATGGAATGCATCTTCCGCCATCTCCTCAGAGAGCTGCGGCTCGGCCAGGAGGATGGATTGCACTGCACATGGGGCATGGGAAAGAAAGGACACGTCATGCTCAGACATCAATCCAACACAACAAATGGACCGGCATAAGGCTGCACCGGGTTTTCTCATGCAACCCGTACTTGCAGCCATGCATTGCCCCACCTGCGCTCGTCATGGAGAGCAGGTCCGCATAGCCGGTCGATTCTGTGGCCAGGCTAGCCTGCGCCTGCATAGCCGTGCGCCTAGCTGCAGCAGCAGCCTGCTGTGCCTGAGTATCGTCAGCCAGCGCAGACACTTGGCCAGGGGACACTGAGCTGCTGCGGGCCGCCTGTGTGACCTCGGCTGCCTCGGAGGCAGATGCGGTCTGGTAGGCGCAGCTGGTGGCGTCGGCAATGCTGCTGGCACTGAGCGCAGCCTCACAGCTCCTCTGAATGCCGGTGTACGTTTCTGTCGTGACAGCAGCCTGCAGCACCTCCACTGTCGCTGTTTCGCACACCTCAGCCTGGGTGACCTCATCTGCAGATGCAGTTGCAGAGGCGGAAAGGTGATGGTCAGCAGTAGGGAACAGTGTTCACCCTAGCCCTTGGTGCCCAGCATGGCGGCAAGCAGCCCAAACACACAGACATGCGCTGGTCAAAGCTGTGCTTACCTTGCGCGCACACGACAATGGTGTGCTGGCCGGGAGGCAGAACCCACTCCTTGATTGTGTACTGCGGCTTGGAAACCGAGCGGAAGCTGACCTCACTGCCACTGTCCAGCTTGGCGCCGAAGCGGTAGGTGAGGGCGCCATCTGCCACAAAGTTTGCCACTGATGCCACAAAGCTGGTGTTGTCAACATGCCCAGAGGGTGGGGAGACTGTGAGGCACGACGAGCCGGTGGGAGCGGTGCAGGCGGGGCGGCGCGCAATGGGCACCGCAATGCTGGCTGTGGCACTCTTGCCGTTGGCTGCAGGGGAATGGTAGGGTCGGGGGCAGAGGTGGGTTCTTTGAGTTTGCCACCTCTACCGACGGGCAAGGCATCAGCTGCTGGTAAGGGGTTCAACACCCACCGGTGGCATTCATGGTGACGGTCAGGACAGCGCCATCCGGCAGCACTGCGTTGTTTCCCACAGTGGGCGGAATGACCAGCACCTGCGTCAAGAGCAATTGGCCTTAATGTGTAGTGAGAGCAGCATTTGCCATTGCGGCAGCTGGTCAGCAGGCAGGCTGTGGCACAGCAAGGTGGACAGTCCGGTGCTGTGCCTTGCCTGCTTGTTGGTGGCGAGCCCCAGGGTGGCGAGGTTTATGTTGGAGGATGACCAGACAAAGGTGGTGTTGGACGCCAGGCTGGCATCGTCCAGAGCAAAGCTGAGCACCAGCTCCTCGGTGGGGCTGTGCAACTTGGCGCATCCCCACTGAGGGCAGAAACGGCTGCATGTCGGAGCCAGCTGGCGGAGGGTTAGCATAAACAGTGAGCAAGTGAGAGGCGCCGACCGAGCATGCGGACCCAAGGATAGCTGGAGGTGCACAGTTGCGACATGCGCACCTGATGGTGCCAGTGGGGGCTGCCTCAGCCAGCACCCGCACGGATGCAGTCGCGCTGTCGCTCCTGTTGCCCTTGGAGGCGGCCATAGTAAATGTGTAGGTGCGGTTCCCGGCGGTCAGCCAGCTGGACTGTACAGTGAGGCTGCTGCCCGACATGTCTGGGGTCTTGGCGGGGTCAGTGAAGCAGGGCTCGGTCACCTGCACATGACAGAGCAGGGTGTGGGCAGTCTGGACCAAGCCGGCCTGGCATGCGCGGCATCAAAGCATGTGCGCATAAATGCTGGATGGTTGGCATGGCCATGTCACAGGCTGCACAATCTCTGCTGCTGCGAAAGAAGGATGCCGCCTCACCTCGCCATCCGAGGCAGTGCATGCCCAGCTGTAGGAGAAGGGCACGCGGTTGGACAGGTCGTCTGGGTCGCGGCTCCGTGCGGCGCTGAACACCAGCTGCCGGCTCTCCTGCAAGATGACAAAACGGGACAGAGACAAGATGGTGGGAGTCGCATCGTCCTTGATGCAGCTCAGCACCTCATCAGTAGCAAGCACTTGCCAGCCAACCAACAGTTTCCCACACGCACCAGGACATCACCGCGGGGGCCCTGCAGGTTGGCCTCAACAGGCGAGGCCTCTGCCGTAAGGGACAATGTGGTGGTCACGCTGCCTGCTCCAGCCAGGGTGGCGGTGAACTCAAAGGTCAGCACGTCGCCCGCCTTGACTCCGGGGAGCAGCGGCTGCAGGGGGCATGCACATGTTGGAGCTGTTTTAAGCAGATGTGTGAGCCACGCAACGAGCGGCCCAATCGCACCGGCAACAAGACTTGCCAGCAGTGCATGCAAAACCGCTGGCTGGTGGCGACAAGTGTCTCCATCGAACTGCTTGTCTCCGCTGCACCTAGCCACTAACTAACCGCAAGCTGCAGGGTGGGTGTTGTGGTGATGAAGCCAGGGAGCAGCCCGCTGGTCTCCCGCCACAGGTACGTCACCCTCTTGCCTGCACCCAGATGCACGAGTGGGCAGTGCTCAGGGTTGTGCAGTCTCAGTGACGCTGCACATGGCATACATGCTGAACTTGTATCCGCCAGCGCTGCGCCAATGCACCAGTGCATGCAGACTCCATTCTCACCCTGGCAGACGGAGGAGAGGTCGATGGAGGTCTGCACCGTCTTGCCCAGCGCCAGCAGGAAGGTCTGCCTGCCGCCGCCAACAATGGAAATGAGCGGCAGCTGTGCTGCATCCTTTTTGAAGGTGAATGTGGCAGAACCTGCAACCATGTGCTCGGAGTGTTGGTGAGATGGACCTGGTTTGTGGCACCGCAGTGAGCCGGCACAGCAAACGTCTACACATGCCTTGAGCTGGTGCTTACCGACGGCGCCCAGCCAGTTGGTTGCGTTCAGCTGCAGTGTGTAGTTGCCTGCGGCCAGATCCTGTGCAGCGGCTGCCGAGAGGGTGACTGAGGACCTGTTGGCCTGAGAAGCCAGCAGGCTCTGCAGGTCGGCATTCGGGCTGGACCACTGCCACGTGGAAATGGCTCGCCCAGCAGAGGGCGGGGTGCCAGACGCATCAAAAGTGACGCTGCTGCCGCTGCCCGCACAGGCATCGCCAATGGCGCTTGGGCCTTGGATTTTCAGCATCGGAGCCACAGCCGTGCCGGCAGCAGGGGCCTGCGGCGCAGATTTATAAGGACGGTTGAACCTTGCAGGCGCCTATGCCACAGCCACCAGTTCAGCATCAGGACAAAACAGCAGCCCCCAAAACCAGCATGCCCACCTGGAGGCTGGTGCTGTTGTCTGAGGCCTCGGCATCGCTCCAGCGGCCATACACCTTGCTGCCCTTGCGAATGGCAACCGCATTGCCCAGCTGGATGCTGGTGCCGCCCAGGTCCAGGTCGATGGCCAGCTGGCTGGCGGTTGGCGTGCTCAGCACCTGGCTGTTCTTGCCCAGCTTTGCAGTTGTGTCCTCGCTCAGCACATCGCTGCGGTGAATGATCAGAATGCAGCCCGGTTGAGCAGAAGCGGAGAGTTCAAACTACATGTCGCATCGATCACTTTACACTTACCTAGGGATGGCCGACTTGAGCGAAACATCCTGATCAAATGTCAGCAGAATCTGGCGCCCAGTGGAGGACAGCAGGGCGGACAACAGAGACGGAGAGGTGCCTGTTGTGCAGAAGCCCGCGCATTGCCGGCTGGTAGTAGAGGCAATGGTAGAGTTGCAGGTGAAGAAGCGGCATGGGCGGCTGCTGGGCTTGCAGGTCTCGCCAGGCTTCGTGCAGCTGCAACAGTTGGTGGAGTGTGCAAGAGCCACATTCAGTCACGTCGCATATGCACCGCAAGCTTGCACCATCTTGTTGTAGCTGATGATGCACTGCTAACTCACTCGGCATCTGTGAAGCAGGTTCCAGCGTTCAGCTTTGCCAGGTCGCTGTTGGTGGAGGGCAGGTCACACTTGTTGACGCAAACGCCGCCCTCTGTAACCTCATCCAGGCCGGTGGTGACAATACACTGCATTGCGAGCATGAATGGTTATGTTGGGTCTTGCACGCAGTGTGCCAGCAGGACCCGTGCAAAGGCCTGGCACAAAAGCAAAACTCGCCTTGGTGTGTTTGGTAGGGTTGGCCTTACTGCACTGCTCGGTTGCTTGGCAAGCGGCCTTGGAAGTGCAGATACCACTTTGAATTTGAGTTTCAGGAATTGTGCCATTCGCAAAGCCGGTGGTGGAGCACAGCTCGAGGTTGAGATCGCGCACACAATTGTCACTGCAAGCAGTTGCAAGAAATATTAGTTTGGTTGCAGGAGTTTGAGCTGAGAAGTGAACTTGCGTGAGAAGCACGCACGCAGCACCCACCTGCAACGGTCCATGTATTTGCAGAACGTCGCTGGGCGTGTCGCAGCTTCAGGGTTAGTGGTCAGTCGATCAAAGAGCTTTCTGCAAACTGCAAAGTTGCCTCCAGCCTGAAGCATTTGGAAAGCAGAGCTGATGATAGGACACAAAGGTGGCGGTTGATCCATGGCATCTTGCGCAGTGCACTCAACGCAAGCCAGGGAAGAGTTCTGGATAAAAAAATGGAATGTGGATAAGACAACTTGTGCTCTTATCAGTCTGTTAGCATTGCTCACCAGGTTGCAAACGCCCCTCCCAGCAGTTGCGTAGGCCGTCTCGTTCAGGCCACGGATGCTGCTTGCATACTGTAAAGCAGCTGACAGACACGAGCTGCAGCCAGCGCATGGGTCTGCTGAAGCAATAACAAAGGAGCCATTGGTAGGTTTGGGAGGTGGCGGGCTGGCTGCTGGGACAGCAGGTGGGGGACTGGCCGCCTCTGCCGGCGACAGCGGGCTGGGGCTGGGGCTGGCCGTCTCCTCAGCGGTGGCAGGGGACGAGGGAGGTGGCGGGCTGGCTGCTGGGACAGCAGGTGGGGGACTGGCCGCCTCTGCCGGCGACAGCGGGCTGGGGCTGGGGCTGGCCGTCTCCTCAGCGGTGGCAGGGGACGAGGGAGGTGGCGGGCTGGCTGCTGGGACAGCAGGTGGAGGGCTGCCGGTCTCCTCGCTGCGGCGGGGAGGTAGGAGCAACAGAGAGTCCCGCAAAGTTCGGTTCACATGCATTGCAGCACATCTAACCGGCGTCACTAAGGCTGCCATGGAGGCCCGCATGTTGCTCAGGCCAGGCTGGCACAGCCGCATGCGCACATGCACCATGCACGGTGAGCAGTGTCTCACTTGAAAGGTTGCGTGGTCACTGTTTCTGTGTAGAACATGCTTCTGATTTCGTCCACTCCAGTGCCTTGAATTGCAGTCACCTGCAAGTTCCTTTGTCCGACTGATTTTTCTATTCTGTCGCGCAAATGGCAACCTTTGGGTTCTTGCCCATGTTGCCCATGGCACACTGCCAGAAACTTGCCTGAACGGTGTACTGCGTACCATCATCCAGGTCGGCAACTGAGTAGTCGCAAACGTTATCACCCACGGCACACGTTTGAGGGGGCTTGCAGTCATCCTCGTCGCTTGTTAGGCAGGCCTTCATCTCGTACCTGTCCCACCCGCCAGTGGGCTCGAGGCCCGCGGGGTAATCAACCACAAAACCAACGCTGGAGACGCCAGCAGAGACTACCACAGAGGGGCGCCTGCATGGAAGATGCGGTAAAGTAAAGGATGCACTTCCACTCTGGTCGGCAGCTGAGTTAGTGGAGGTGAAAACACACTGAGTCTGCCGCTGCGGGCACTCACGGGTATTTGGTCTTCAACACCAGGAGGTCGCTGTCCGCACTAAGGATGGCATTGTTGGCATCAACCTCTTTGGCCTGCAATACACAGGCAATCGTTTGTTTTCCCTGTGTTTTTACCACATGCACAAGCCAAGGCTGTGGCACATACCTTCACTCCATACTGCTGAAATGGGTCGAGTGCTGTCAGGAAGCACACACCCAGAGCAGGTGCGCACGTCTTGTTTTGGCAGCTGGAGGACTGCATGATTGCTTCAGGGCAGTAGGTGACGAGGTAAGTTCTCGTATGAGCATCAGCTGGGGCTGTCACTGCCACAACAGCTGTGTCGTCCGTGGTGTACGACTCCGTCAGTGTGGGCACTGGCGCTGTGCTACCAGTGGTATCCAACAGCCGGCGACCGGGTGATGCCAGCAGGCTACGGAATCGGCGGAAGATATCACTGGGTCTGCTTGCCTCTGGCGGACACAAACGGACGGCGGCATACGTGCAGGCCTGAATGGAGGAGCAGAAGGAAGGCGTGGGAGCAGGGCACGCACGATGTGCCAAGCTGGCAAGGGTGCAAGGAGATAACTAGATGGAGATGATAGGGCTGTTGGGACTGGCTGCCTTCAATACTACCTTTATGTCTCTCAACACGGTCTCACCTGGCGGCCCGCACACGAAGCCTCGCTCAGCCCGCTGCACACGTCTACTGCTGCGCACTTGCCGTCGGCCGCTTGCCACGTGCAACTGGCACTTGTGCAAAGGCCAGCGGCTTGCTGCCTGGCGCACGTTGCTTCCACCTCATTCCTGAGTACAAGGACGTATTCGACAAGTCATAGCTTGAGCCAGGCATGACAGCAGAGGCGGCCTCTCGATTCGGCGGCTGCCGATCAGCAGGGAGGCGGGTGGGCTCGGCGGCGGGCCAGAGAGTGGACCGTCAACGGCGCGCGCACCTGAGTCTGCACTCCCGAGCACCATGATTAATGCATCGGGCTTGGGCAAGGCCTGCACAGCGAGGAGGTCAAACGTTTGGGCTGCCGGCACGGTCGCACGAAGCGCAGTTTGCGCTGCCGGCCTCCCTCTGTCACGCTGCCGGCTCGGATTGGCGCCAAAATCCTCCATCTTACCAATTGTGCAGGCAACCAGCACGCAGGCCAGCGCCAGTGCTCTCATGGCGCCGCCGCCTGAGCAGGGTTGCTGCTTTGGCCGGCCAGTCGCAACGCCTTGGAGCTCAATGGACTGACCAACAAGCAATCACAGCAGTGTTGAGAAGAATGCTGCCCGGTCGGGCTCAGGCCAGTTACAATGGTGCCGCCGGTCAGCGCCGGTCAGCGGCGGCGGCCAAGCTAATGCAGGCCCAATCACGATGCCCTCGTAATTCAGCTGCGTTTCAAGAAGATCAGACTTGCTTTATTGTCTGGGACTGCTGGGGTGCTGCGGATCCAGCCCAAGGGTGCGCCAGTCAGTCGCCAGGCTGCGGCGCGATTCAAAGACGTTGCGCTGTTATTCAATGTTGCAGCAGATCGCCAGATGCAGGGCTGACCGCGCCGCCTGCCGCCTGCCGCTTGCCACCGCCGCCGCCGCCGCCGCCGCCGCCTCTCTGCACCGCTGGTGCCAGCAGCGGCAAGCACCAGCAGATGAGTGCACCCCTCGCTATGAATGCGTGCGCTTTCTACGGCAACCTGTCTTTTACACAGCAGCAACACATTCCGCCTGCCTGCCATTGCTGCCCAGATGGCAGACTTGCTGCCCGAATGGCCAGTGTGTTGGGTGAAACAACGGAGAAGTAGTGCAGACTGGACTTGCGTTCAGGTGTACAACGAGTAGCGAGAATCACTGGTGTGTACAAGCTGGCAACAGTTGAATGCATCTGGGTGGGTGTTGCAAAGCTGCGTCGTGTGCATGTCGTGCATCCGCATACGCCCATCTGCCGATCTCAGCCCTTCTTGGCTTTCTTGGCCTTGCCGCCGCCACCTGCCTTCTTCTCGGTCGGCACTTTCCACCTGCGGAGGAGCGTGCAGGCTAGGGCGGTTATGAGGGAGAGCAGCAGCTTTACCTGGCTGGCTGGCTGGAACAATGCCACAAGCGCCTGCGGCAGCAATTGATGCCCTCCTATTCCGGCCCGTAAACAGGCCTCAGCCCCTTCGCCTCACATGTAGTAGCTGCCCAGGCTGGCAAAGGGGCGCCACTTCTCCGCAATGCGGTGCATGGCGTCGGCGCTGGGCAGCTCCTGCAGAGACGAGGTGAGCAGGGCGCAAGCCAGGGTGCTCAGTGGGCATGCATCTGCTGGGCGTCAAGCAGGCATCATACAGACCAAAGGCTTCCAGCCGCAGCTCTGCAGCCTGCAGCCATGCTGTCTCCCTCCTGCCCTGATGCCTCAACCAGCGCGGCTGCTGCTGCCCACCTTGAGGCCGTAGAGCGCCTGCATGCCCTTCCTCACGCCCAGGTCTCCCACGGGCAGCACATCGGGGCTACCCAGGTGGAACATGGCGTGCATGTGGCAGGTCCAAATGCCTGTGGAGCGAGACACAGGTGTGTCACAATGCTTCAACCTCTAAAAGCACCGGCAAGCATCTCAACGCTACGCCAATACAGCATGCACATTCAAAGCCTGTTGCATGCTCATCCCAACCCAAGAGCTGGCCATGGCATGTGCACCCACCGATGCCCTTCACAGCGCACAGAGCGCGCTCCAGCGTGGCCTCGTCCATGGCTGCAAGGGGAAGGAGAGGTCAACGTGAGGTTGTCCTTTAAAATTGAGCCACGTCAGCAGCCAACGCCCTCCTTCAGCCCCTTAGCTGCACTTGCCCACTTTGCATCATGCTGCACCCCAAGCACCGCACGGAAACCTGAGCTCCTAAGCACCAACTGCCCGTACACCCGCAGTAGGGCCAGCAGCCTTGCCTGCGATCTTGGCGTCCGACAGCCGCCCGTCTGAAAAGTGCTGCGCCAGGTCCTGAAGGTAGGAAGCCTTGCGCTCCGACAGTCCCGCAGCACGCAGGTCAGCCATGGGCGCAGCCAGCACAGCTTCGGGTGTGAGCAGCTCGGTGCAGCCGCAGGTAGTGAGCACTCGTCCGTAGATCTTGGCAGCGGCTGTGGTGGCTAGTTGCTGCGGCAGTGAGGGAAGGGTGAGATAAAAGCGCAGGGGAGGTGGCTGTAGGTGCAGGGCAGGAGTTGGCGAGTGGAGGCAGGAAACCTGCTTTGCTGAGCAGGCTGCTGCCACTTCACAGAGTGCAAGCGAATGCTGCGCTGGGCCTGCCTCCAGGTGACCACTCACCTGGAACACGATGGCCTTGGCCAGCGTGGGGAAGTTGGGCCCCGTCTGCACGGCAGATTGCAATGTGCACAATGTTGCTTACAGAGCGCGACATCTGTGCCGCAGTCCTCGTGCCTTGTGGGTCGCTATGCCCTGCTCACCTTCTTGAGCAGCCGATCAGGTGCTCCATGCTCCGCAATCATCGGCGCCAGCTCTGCGCGAGTTCAGAGGGGTAAGTGATATCACAGGGGCGCATTACGAGCGCCTCGTCAAACAGCGGGCTCAACATGATCCATCTGCTTCTCCTTCCGCCTCTTGCATCTCATGCTGAAATCACCGGCCAATTGTCCGTTGCACCACCTGCACCGCCACTCACTCGGGTCAGCCTTCAGCAGGAAGTCTCGTGCCGCCTCCAGCGTCTGCTGCGTGAAGCCAGCCGCCCCCAGCGGCAGCGCGTCAACTGCATCTGCTGCGGCAGCAGCGTCTGCCACCTGCGCTCCCTGGCCCAGCAGCAGCGCCGGGATGCCTGCAGAGGGCGGTGGGGGTGTGGGTGGCAGCTTGCCGGTGTGTGAGATCCCGCAGCAGCATGAGGGCGGCTGGCATGCCATGCGGCAAACAAAGGTGCATTTGCGCTATCATAGAGCAGCCGGAAGCCTGCCTGAGCTGGAATAAGCTCATGACGTATGGTTGACAACAGCAAAACAAGAGAGCACTGTAGTGTACCTATGTCAACCGGCGGCAGGCGGCCGCGCTTGCGCTTGGCTGTGCCACCCTCGCCATTGGTGGCCTCTGGAGTCGGCACGACTGGCACATCCTGTGAGGCAGCTGCATTGACTGCCGAGCCTGCTGCTGGAGTGGCAGCAGGGCGCGCCGCCGGCTCCTCAGCCTGGGGCGGAGCCGTGGCGCCGGCGCCAGGCTGCGGCACCTCGCCGCCGCTGGCTGCGCTGGTGCTCAAGCCCCGTCGCCTGATCGGAGCGCTCCTGCATTTAGCTTTATTCAGCTTTACTACAGCAGGCGTGGCATCGCCCAGTTTGCGGCGACGCAGCTCCATTGCGAGCAGGCGTGCGGGTGCAAGGGCAGCAGGCAGCCAGCGCCCTGCCGAAGCCACAACGTGCATATTACATGCGCAAGAACAAGCTGGTTGCCCCAGTTTTCGCGTCTAGGGCTTCGGCATTGGTGCTCGGCATTTGTGCCATGCTGGCCAGGGCGTGAGGGGGGTGCGCAGTCGCGTTACAGCCTTCCAGCGGCCTCAAAAAGTCGGCCCCTGGCCGGGGGCACGCTCTACCTCCCTGAGGCGGCGGTCGCAGAATGCTCCGGCTTGCAGGGGGCTCGTCAGGCCTCTGGCTGCTGCGCAATCAGTGCAGAGCGCTGTCAGGTCCGTGTGTAAAAAGTCAAAGCGCGCCTGCACTGCCTCTTGGCCCGTCGGCGCCAGCCGCCGCCACCGCGCTCAACAGGCCGCTCGTATCTGCTCCCTTGCTGCAGGTGCAGCAGCAGCGGTTAGGGCCGGGTGGAGCAGCTATGACACGCCCGACGTTGATTACACGGAGGCAATCACAGATTTGGGTAACCCTGCGGCTTTCTATCCGGTCGCGCGCCGCCTGGAGCGCCACATCATCGCACACCTGGTGAGGAGGGGCAGTGGAGTTGCTGTCGAGATGATTGAAAGAGGAGGTCGTTGCGTCTGCTTGTATAGACATCAGCTGTGCACATGAGTTGATTTGCAGCGTGCCTGCCGTCGGGGCCCCAAAACGCGGTCATTCCGCTCAAACTGCGGTCCTTCCCCACCGCCCCAAGCACAGGGCCCCACCAACAGCGGCAAGACGCACGAGGCGCTGCAGCACCTGCGTCGCTCCGAAAGCGGCGTGTACTGCGGACCGCTGCGCCTGCTGGCCTGGCAGGTGCGGCAGGGCAGGGTGGGTGGGGCTGGTGGTTGTGCGGTGCTGCTGGTGGGGTGGGTGGTACGCTGGCTGCAATGGGCGCTGGGCGCATGCTGCGTTGCAGTGCATGCCTGCTGTCTCAACAGTAACCGCCCTCAGTCTTGCTGGCCAACATCTCCCCTGCAGGTTCATGACCAGCTGTGTGCGGGAGGGCTGCCCACCAACCTGGTGACGGGGCAGGAGCGGCGGCAGGTGGCGGGGGCCCGCCACACGGCCTGCACCACAGAGATGGCCAGCACTGCCCATCCCGTGGATGTGGCGGTGAGTTGAAGCTCCAGCCCTTTGGGCCAGGCTAAGACCCGCTGGAAGGACTCGAAACACTGCTCAGCACATGGGCACGCAAGCCTTGGGCACAGGGCGTGTTGCCGCCCTGCCCGCCACCAAACGTTGCCTCTTTTTCTGCCGACTTCCCGCCAGGTCCTGGACGAGATCCAGATGCTGGGGGACGAGAGCCGCGGCTGGGCCTTCACCCGCACACTGCTGGGCCTGCCGGCGCGAACCCTGCATGTGTGCGGCGACCCAGCGGCGCTGCCGCTGCTGGAGCGAGTCGTGGCGGAGACAGGTCAGTCGGGCGGCAGTGTGGCAGGGCTTGGTGCGAGTGCTTGGCAAGGCTTGGTGGTCCACAGCATATGGGCAGCGTGGCAGCCTGACTGAACCTTGCCTGGGTAAAGCCCACTAACATGTGCAAGGGAAAGGTGTTGTGAGAAACAGTCAGTCCTGCAGCAGCTCTCTGCATTCAACACCCTGCCCGCCTTCCTCCCCCACACCGCAGGCGACCGGCTGGAGGTGCGGCGCTACGAGCGGCTGTCCCCGCTGCAGGCCGCCCGCCGCCCGCTGGCCGACCTGTCTCAAGTGCAGCGCGGCGACTGCGTGGTGTCGTTCTCGCGCCGCGAAGTGCACGCAGTGCGCCAGGAGATCCAGTCGCACGGCAGGGAGCGCTGCTGTGTCATCTATGGGGCGCTGCCTCCCGATGCCCGGCAGCTGCAGGCCTCGCTCTTCAACACGCCGCGCACCGGTGAGGGTCTTGAGGGGCTGCAGCTCGGGCTGGGTTTTGCGGTGGGCGTGCTGATGAACGCAACATAAACAACCAACAAATCGTGGCGCCCCTTTGACGCCCCGCGACAGCATTTTTGTTTCCCACCCGCCCCACTGCACAGGCTACAACGTGCTGTCGGCGTCTGATGCGGTGGGCATGGGCCTCAACCTCGCCATCCGGCGCGTCATATTCACCACCCTGCGCAAGTTTGACGGCACGCAGGAGAGGCAGCTGACCACCGCAGAAATTAAGCAGGTGGGGGGCCTGGGGGCTGGAGCTGGGCCATGCAAGTGGCAATGCGCCCAGCCTCCTGCCATCCAGTGATTCACCAATTGCAGTTGAATGTTTGCAAACGTAGTTTTGCTGTAAAGAGCTGCTTGCCTCATACCCGCACCTCCGTTCACTTAACGCACTGCTGCCTGCCCACCCCTTTGAACCCTGCCTGCCAGGTGGCGGGGCGCGCGGGGCGCTACGGCAGCCGCTTCCCCACCGGCGTTGTGACTGCCATGAACCCTGAGGACCTAGACATCTTGGCGGATGCGCTGCAGCAGCCGTCGGACGAGCTGCAGACGGCGTTTGTGTTCCCCAGCCTGGCGCAGCTGGAGATGCTGCACAGCCAGCACCCCAAGGTGTGCGGGCTGAGGAGGGAAGGGAAGCGTAGCACTGCTCCAGTTGTGGCGAGGCAGCAGCTGGTGGAAGGCAAGAGTGGCTGGGGCGGCGACAGCATGCCGCCATTCATGCTGGTCTCAGCTCTGCTTCCGGGCACTCTTCATGGCCCAAAGGCTCCCTGCACTCCCCCTTGCGCGCCTGCAGGAGAAGCTGCCAGGCATCCTGCGCCTGTTCGCGGCAGCAGCGCAGGGCAGCTTGACGCACACGCACTACAGGCGAGGCAGCGCCTTGATATGCCTACCACACCTGCAATGTTTGGCGGCAAGGGATTGCATTGCTCGGCAACAGGTTGAACACTCCTGTCGCTGCTTAGTCACTCAGCTCCTCGCTCTCTCTTTCCCCCTTCTCCCCTGCCCGCAGCTATGCCAAGCACGAGGAGGTTGCCACGCTGGCACAAATGCTGCGCCACCTGCCCCTCAGCCTACGCGAGGCGTGGACGTTTGCCATCTCACCCACCGACCCCGATGACGTGCCGGTGAGCCTGGTAATTTATGCTTTTGTCATCCCATGCCTGTGAAGACGGCTGGTTTGGTGTCCAGCCCATAGCAGCTTGCACGCTCTTCCAGCCCATGGCTGTGCCGCCCATCCCCTTTTCATCACAGGTGGCGTCGGCGCTGCTGGGCTTTGCCACAGCGTACGCAGCACGGCGGCGCGTCACGCCGGCGTCCATCCTGCTGCCGCCCATGGTGGAGGCACGCAGCGAGATGGAGCTGCAGCAGGTGGGCACAAATGCTAGCAGCGTGCGCAGCTGGCTGACTGGTGTTGTGTGCGACAGAAGGCGGGCCTCTGTTGAGCTGGCTTGCTTGCGCACTGTACTTGTTGGCTGCTTCGTGAACTTGGGGCAGCTGCCCTCCTTTGCTTCGCCTTACTGTGCTGTGCCATCCTTTTGTGAGATTTGTTTCTCGCCCCTCCCTCCCACTGCCCCCGCCCCTTCCCTGCCCAGCTGGAGGCCAGCCACCGCGTGCTTGACCTCTGGCTCTGGCTCAGCTTCCGCTTCCCAGACGCCTGGGAGGGCGCTGAGGAGGTGGCGGAGCGGCGCGCGCAGCTGGCCCAACTGATCGATGCCAGCATCCGCTCGATGGGCATGCCCAGGTGGGAACGCTGCAGCCAGCAGGGCAGGCGGGGCCTGCACGTGTGCCAACTGTGTAGTTTGATGCACAGTGGCATGCAGAATAGTTGTTCAAGGCTGGCCAGCCCAGCAATGAAGCATCTGCTGATTTGCACCTCATCCTGAGGCCCATGCAGGGAGCCCAGGAGGCAGGCGGTGGCGGCAGAGGCGCCCACCGAGGAGGAGATTGCGGCACTGGCTGCAGCCCTGGAGCACCAGCGGCAAGAGGAGGAGTGGCAGCAGCGCAGGAGCAGCTACAGGAAGCGGCGGCGCTAGCATGTTGAGCTGCGCGCACAGGAATAAAACCCGACCATTGCAAGGCACCCTTGTTATGCCCTTTGTATGGCTAGAAACGAATGCCCGCAGCCCATGCCTGCATGCCCATGATACACACCATTTTGTTCAGCATTGCCTGCCTGCCTGCCTGCCTGCCTATACTGTTTTGCGATCAATGAGTCTCAAGTTTACAACTGTCTTGGTGAATTGTTGGTTCGTTTACTGCCCTTGCATGGCGGTCGTGGCTGAGCGCCGCATGCAAGTCGGCCAGTGCTGCGGAACAGGTTTTTGCCCGCGAGGGCATCAAGAAAAATCGTGCATCACGCAGTCAGGGGAACAACAGGGTCAACACAGGGAGGCACGAGGAAGAGAGAGGGCAGGTGGCAAGTAGGCTGCATGCGAGGGAATACGTTTGAACAATCGGAGGCCCTGCTCAGGCGCCCAGGCGGCAATGTGGGCGGGCGAGCACGGGCGGTGATGAAGGATGAAATGAGGCATCCGCAACCCCATTGTTGCGGTGCAGGGACAGATCGAGGGCCCACGCACTGGTTATGCAGTGCACGGTGGGCACAGAGGGGTTTGTGCTCAGCTGAACGAGTGGCTGCTGCGCTGCGCCTGCGCCTCGGCGGTCAGCTGCAGCTTCTGCTGCTTCATGGCGATGCTCTTGAGCGCGCGGCGCACCTGCGCAGAGACAAGTGAAAGAAATGTGCAGGTGGGTAAGTACAGGGTCTGCAAGTTTACGACCGCAAGCATCTCCCAGCTGCGGTGCTGGTTTGGCATCAACAAATCCAAGCAAGCACCAGCAGACTTGCGACAAGCCGTTTTCCAAGAAGGAGCACGCTGTGCCCTGCCCCGCTGTGCCCTGCCCTGGGGCCTTGAAGAAGTTCTGCCCACCTGCGCGCGAGCAATGGGGCCAATGTCCATCTCCTGCGCGCTGTCCTCCAGGTCAGAGTCCTCCATGGGGGAGTCCTCTGCGGCAGCAGGGTACACAAGGAGGCAAGGTTGGCATGGGGTGGCTGTCGTGTTCCAACATAGTGCACAGACCACCTCAGTGGCAAAACTGCCCAGTCCTGTCAAGGCAGCATGCAGACCTGCTGCTGCAACATGTCACCCCTTCCCAGCTGCAAGCACGGCCGCAGCTGTCAACCAGCAGCGCACCTGGCACGGCGGAGAGGGTGCGGCGCACGAGGCCCAGGATGGGCGCCGACTGCACGCGGGTCAGCATGATGGTGGGCTTGGAGGCCTCCTCCGCCCGCTGCCGCTCCAGCTCCAGCGCTGCCGCAGCCGCAGCCGCCTGGGCCGCCGCTTCGGCCGCCGCAGCCGCCTGCGCGGCGGCCTCCCACAGCAGCATGGCCACGCCCGGGGCGCCAGCGCCGCTGGCCACCTGCTGCGCCGTCTCGCCGGCGCGGTTGGCCGATGCGGGGTCCGCTCCTGCGCCCAGCAGCGCCTGCACGCAGGGCTCGCTGCCTGCCCGCGCGCCGTGGTGCAGCGCAGATTCGCCGCGCAGGTCTCGGCGGAAGGGCGAGGCGCCCGCCGCCAGCAGGTGGCCAACGCACTCCTCGCTGGCGCAGCCGGCGGCCAGCATGAGGGCGGTGACGCCGTCGCCGCGGGCAGCATCCACCGCCGCGCCTGCGCCCAGCAGCAGCGCCACCGACTTGGCCTGCCCGCTGCCCGCAGACAGCATGAGGGCGGTCCAGCCGCCCACGGAGCCGTCATTGCACAGCTGGCTGGGGTCGGCACCCGCCTCCAGCAGCGCACGCACGCAGCCGGGGCTGCTGCGCGCCGCCCAGTGCAGCGGGCGGGAGCCCTGCTTGCAGGCGGCGTTGGCGTCGGCACCTGCCGCCAGCAGCGCGCGGCTGCCCGCCACGTTGCCAAAGCCGCAGGCAAGGTGCAGCGGCGTGGCGGCGTCGCCGACGCGCTTGGCATTCACGTCGGCGCCTGGCGGGGTGGGTGGGTGGGTGGCAGGCGGTTGGTGTTGCTGCGCCCTGCGCCCCCCGCACAGCAGTGGCAGGAAAGGAAGGCGACACCACCAGCCAAGTAGTACATGCTACACATTACCCCCCCCACACAAGGTGCGCAGCTCACCTGCTGCTATGAGCGGCCCCACCGGGCTGCCGCACTTGGCTGCTAAGTGGAGTGCGGTCATGCCCGACTCATCAGCTACATTGACTGGCACGCCAGCCGCTAGAACCGGCGCAAGTGCCGCCGGGGAAACCGCTGCTGCTGCACGCAAGAGCTCTGCTGCAGCGGCTGGCGCCAGCACCACGCCCGCTGGCGCCGGCCGCTCGGGCGACGGCGGCGCCACCTTGGGCGGCCCCATCCTGCGGCCAAAGAAGCACGTGGAGGTTTTAGGAAAGGGTTTGCAACAAATGGTGCAAGATGGAGGCCAGCAGCATGCCAGATCTGGCGGCGCAAGGGCTGGGCGCAAGCAGCGGCGGGCGGAGGGGGAACCGCGGCGGCGGCCCGCTGGGGCAAGCAGCCCCACCCGCCCTTGATCCCGCGCCGTGCGGCTCTGCTGCTGCACAGCGCGGTGCGAGTCGGCCAGCGGAGGCGGCGGCGGGCGCTGTGGGCTTTGCCTCTTGCAACACTCGATGAGCGGGCTTGGGCGCTGCCTAGCGCCGCCGGCGCGCGCACATCCGCTCAATTGGACATGCCATGCTGGTGGCGCACCTTCACGCCTTGCCCCGCGGGCCGGCGGTCGCCGCTCGAGTGCAACCCGGGTGGGAGGCGTCCCCGCCGCGCTCCTCTGGCCTCACAGCAGCTTGTTAAGATGTGCTGGACCAACTCCACTAGGTATCTGGCCCGCTGCCGCCGCGGGCCATGGCCCGAACCTGCTGTGCTGCGGTGTCCGCCGCCACTCGTACGCGCGCAAATACCACCGGCCCTGGTTCGCAGATTGGCTGACAATACAGTAGGCAATTTGCATAGACATAACGAGATTCAATGCTGAGCAAGGGTGGCAGGCCCGCGGCCAGACGTCAGACGGGCGCCTCTATCGACGGCGGCCCGTTTGAAACGGGCTGGGCCGCTGCCGCGCCTGCCGGCTTGCTGCCCATCACCGCCAGGTCACTGTCTGTCCTGGCAGCCATCAGCTCCCGCCGCGACGTGTTGGTGCCGCTGTCTGAGCTGGTTGGCGACCGCCTGCTGGGTCGCGCAAGGGGGGGAGGGGGACAGGCAGGGTGAGCTCGGGGCAGGAGTTGACTCGCGCGCGTTTGCTTGCACTGCACGACTTGCCCAGGGCTACAGGCGTTGCAGGCCAGGGACCGCTGCACATGGCCTCGTCCATGGCCGGCTCACTTGGGTTTCGTCCGCGGAAACGTGCAGATGAGGACGCAGTACACTACGCCCAGCACCGCGCCCACGCCGTTTGGCACCTGCAGGCAGCATCAGGTTGTGCAAAAATGCGTGCGGCGTGAGATGGCTGACCGCGAGATGGAAATGTCTCTGATCCAGGAAAGCTGCAGGCTGCATAGCCTGGCATGCCTGCCAGGCGCCCTGGCTGCAACCAGGTGCTCGTTGCCGCCAATTAACCGCCAACCTACCGCAATAAATAGGTCTGAGATTGCGATGCCATACACCAGCCACAGGCTGCCTGCAGGCCGGGAAGAAAGTGCGCAGCAGTTCACGCAGGTAAGGGCATCTCCCAAAACAACACAACCACGCGGACGAAATTGTGCGGCCAAAGCTCCACATGCCGGATCCCTGCCTCCACCCCTGCCCACCGTTGACGATGTTCATGACGGAGAGCGGCAGCTGCAGGGAGGAGGAGTTGCGGGTGCGCAGCACCAGCAGGATGGTGGACAGCGGCGAGGAGTAGAACAGCAGCAGGATGGCTGCGGGGTTAGAGGAGTTGTAGAGCAGAAAACGTGTCAAGCGTAGGTGTCTGAAGCATTGAAGCAGCCCAATGAGCATGCAGCGCTGTGGTTTACCTGCCACGCCCTGCTGCTGCCGGCCGGCGTGCCTAGGCGCCGGCCGTGCAACCCGCTGGCATGCACGCCAGCAACTCTTGCACAGCTGGCCGCTGCCGTGGGTTGCCCACCAAGCCCTGCAGTCCAGCAGCCCCCCGCATCACCCACCGTTGGATGTGTAGCCCCACAGCATCTTGAGGCCGTCCTGGCTGAGGTCGCCCAGCGTGCCCACCGCGCCCACCACCATGAGCACGGTGGAGAAGAACAGGACGATGGCCAGCTGGCGGTCCCGCGTCTTGGTGTCTGCGGGGGGCACGGCACGGCACAGCAGGCAGGCGCGTGTCAGTGAGCAGTCAATAATCGCTGGTGCAAGGGCCTGGGGCGACGGTGCGCTGCTAGCACCGTGTGCACATTGCTGCAACGCTGCACGGCAAGCCTGTTTCCCGCCCTGCCTGCCCCACCCCACTGCTGCTGCTTGCTTCCAAAGCCCACCTGCCAGGCCGTAGCAGCTGAGCGTGTAGAACATGCCCAGCATGAAGCCCAGGGCGTTGGGCCAGTACACCAGCGCGTCTTGTGTGACGTAGCTGTAGGCTACCCAGCCTACACAATTGGCAGTCATCACTGTGAAGGGGAGCGGGTTCAGGTCCTGCAGAGTGCAGGGCGGGGGTTGCAGGAGCAGGTGGGAGGCTGAGGGCAGCACCAGGTAGGCTGCACAGCAGGCAGTGGGAGTTGAATGCGAGTGTGCGGGAAGTCGGGCCACCCCGTGGCAGCAACAAGCAGCACAGCAGAACAGCTGCCACCCAATGGACTCACCCCAAGCACGCGCTCGCTACGAGCCCGCAGCACCGCCTTGCTGGGCGACAAGAACAGCAACAGGCCTGTGTACAATTGGCAGCAAGTCGGGAGGCATGGTGGGCATGGTGGGCGTCTGCAGCGCTGCGCGGCACCAGCCATGCATGCAGCACGCATGCCCAAACAGCCACCATCAATCAGGCCTGCCCGCCTCCTGAGCCACGCACCAACCACGCCGCCTAGTGACGCCACCAGCGTCTGCCACCACACAGCCATTTTGAGCGTGTGATGAGGCAGTCAGCAGGCCTGCGCAGGAACGGGCCCACAGCGAGCGGTGAAGCGGTGCCAGCGGTCGGCGGCAAGGGCAGCCAGCAGCAGGGCGGGATCAGGTGGTCTCCACAGCATGCTCAGTGCTCCACAAACTCCGCTCCAGGGCCCAGGCAGGTGGGAAGCGAGCGCCCTTGAGCGGCGGGCACACCTGGGGCGCGGCCCAAGGGGCCAAACTGCAGGGGCTGGCTTGGCTGGATTTAGTAGAGTTGCGAGCAGCAGCTGGACCAGTGTGTGCGCACGGAGCGGCACCAACCAGCCGCCGGGTTTTGCTCGCGGAGCTCAGAGTGAGCAGGGCGGGTAGCGACGTCTCCAGATCCTTGGCACGAGTGCCTACATCGACAGGGAGCCTCGTGAGAGCCCCAGCACTTGAAGGTCGGCCAGCTGGTGCCCCAAGAATGCGACGGTGCGTGCAGAGTGGCGAGTGGCGACGGCAGGAGGCTAATGATGCATTGCCTTCCTTGCACCTTGCACACGTTCAGCCCGACCAAATCAACACTCAGTGACCTTTTACATCTGCTCTGTCCAAGCTGGGCCACATTGATGGTCAGCTCGCCCGGTGGCGCGCTCTAAAGGCGGCGATGGCAACAAGTGTGCTCGCAACTCCTGTTTGCAATGCCCCAATCACAAACAGCACAGTGGGCATTTCGATTTCAGCCAGCCATCTTCTCTGACGCCGCGATGGCGTCCACCAGGCACACAGCCAGCGGTGCAATGTCGGACTGCACGGCCCGCAGCGCTGACGGAATGGACACCTGCACGCCTCGGGCCACTGCACGGCGGTACGTCTCTGCGGCACACCGGATGGGCAGCACGCTGGTTGGATCGAGGGAACAGGCAAGCAACCTGTTCTTGGTGACCCTTGACACAATGGGCATGCAGTGCCGACCAACCTTGGGCCACCCTGCCTGAGCGCACCTGCCAGGGCATCGCGGACGGAAGAGGCACAGCCGGCCGCCACTACCAAGCGGTTCAGCTCCTCGACGGTGGCAATCGTCGTACTGCCACCCCACTCATTCTGCATGGGTGAAGCGGCAGTAAGGATGACAGTGACCAGTGTGCAAGCATGAGGGGGCTTCAGCATCGGCAGCTGCAAGCCCGCTGAGTGCAACGTGTCAATCCGGTTCACCTGGAACACGCGGAAGAGCTGGTCGGCTGCCCCAGCTGTGTCACCGCTGGCGATGCGGCTTGCTACAATGGCAGGCACATCACGGAGCGCAGTCTCGGTTTGACCTAGAGAGGTCGTGGGGCAAGAAGAGAAAGGGCTTGTGTTGCTACAGTGCCTACCCCCAGCAAGCCTGGGCTTGGCATGAGCCGCTGTGCAACAAGCCCAGGCAGCAGTGCTGCGACAAGCCTTGGATGGAAGCCCTGGGCTGCACCTGCGGGTGGAATGGTTGTAGCCGGCAGCACAAACGCCCGCAGCGCAGCGGCCTCAGCCTGTGGCACTGCCGCACTGCCGCGGCGGCGCGGCAGGTTGGTGGTCTGGGCGCAGCCTGCAGGCCATCGAGCAATCAGAGGGCTCTTATGCATTCGTCCAAGGGGCATGGGCGGCTAGTTGCTTAGGGTGGGCTCGGCGGGCACGCTTCTCACTCGAGAGCGGCCCCAGAACGATCAGTCCCAGCACCAGAGCCGCTAGGGGTGCTGTCCAGGTCCGGCCCATGGTGCAGAACGCTGTAGAAAGGCAGAGCTAGCCGCTGGAGCCCGGCGGGCAGCATGGGCGCCGATGCTGCGCATTTACATCTCAGTCCAAGATCCAGCGCTATCGTTGATTCATCCATCATTAGACTGGGCAGGCAAGCTGCAGTGTGCATTCAAAATTCGTATGCTAGGCAAGCAGTGGTGTTTTCACACGTGCGCTCCGGCTCAGGCCGCCAGCCGCTGCTCTCCCTCACCCGCCGCCGCCGCCAGGTTGCGCTGCTGGTTCACCAGCTCTGCCGTGTGCTGCGCTTCGTGCTGCTCCAGCTGCTGGTGCGCGGCATACGCCTCGTTGAACAGCGCCTGGCAGGGCACGCGCGCCCGCAGCTTCATGCAGGACAGGAACGCGCCCGACAGCTTGCGGTGCAGCGAGTACGACTCGTCGGGTGGCTGCAGGAGGGCGGGCACGGGGCAGGCAGGATGGTGTTAAGCCTTTGGGGTAGAGGGTACGGCAAGAAGGCATGGTGTTCCGACGCGTTTGCAATGGACCCATGTGTCCGGTTGGCACAGCGCCCACCCCCGCCCTCACCGGTGTGAGCCGATGCTTGAGCATCACTGCGCCCAGCTCCGACACGCGCTTGGTCATGCCGCCGTGCGAGCCAAAGTCGTACAGGCCTGGGGTGCCAAAGGGGATGCCCACCATCATGCCCGCCTCCACGTGCGCATCCAGCATCACCGCGCTTTCGTCGCCTGCAGGTACAGAGAGGGCGGGGGCGGGTGGGAGCTTGCAAGCGGTACGCAGCTGTGTCGCTGGGTAGCAGCGGTCGGCTCGCAGCCAACCCACCGCCTGGAGGCACCCGGTTGCCACGCATGCTGCACTTGCAGGCCCCAGCTCGCAGCACTTAGCACCCATGTGCACGCACCGGTGAGGAAGCCCAGCGAGGTGGAGCGCTGAACGACCTGCTGGCGGTCGCGCTCAGCGCACGCTTTGACCATGTGCAGGTAGTCAGACTGGGGGTGGGGTGGCAGTGGGGAAAAAAGCAGTGAGAGGGTGTGAGGCGGAGAGTGGCAGGGCAGGCTCATTGGTGCCATGCCTGCAACAGCAGCAGTGCTCTTTCAAGCGCAATGCGTCTTGCTGCAGGCTGTCCCGCGGCGGCAAGCATCAGTGCCATGCACAGGCCTCACCACAAAGTGCGGCGGGTAGTCGCGGGCGGCGCCAAAGTCGATCAGGTTGAGCATGCCGGTCTGGGCATCATAAAGGAAGTTGCCCCTGCGGCCAAAGGGGGTGGTAATGGGGCAAATCAGACAGGTGAATGCAGCGCCGTTTGACCATGGCATCCCCTTGCGCTGCGCTACTGCACGCTGTCTGCCCCAATCCAGGCGCACCAGTTGGGGTCGGTCTGCATGTAGCGCCAGTTGAACAGCTCCTTGAGCGTGAGCTGCAGCAGCTTGGTGCCCACCGCGTCCCGCACCTCCTGGCTCATGTCCGCCACCTGCGGCAGGCAGACAGGCAGGGTTGGGGACAGAGCTTGAAGCATGCGGTGGTTCGGGGCAGAGGTGCCACAGGCAATAGGCAAGCAGCTATTGATTGCTTGGACATGACCAGCCTGCTGCAGGCAGGCGCCCCAGGCTTGCCAACCAACACGGCATCGATATCACCAGCGCGACCCCTCGGTTCATCAGTCGCCCAAACAGGCCTCACCTTGTCAATGTGCACGCCGGGCACCCACTCGCTAGTCAGCACCTGCTCCGTGGACAGCTCCGGAATGACGTCCGGCACATAACAGTACTGCGAGAGAGGCAAGGGAGTGGCGGAAAGGGGGTTTAAGCGTGTGCTCATAGTGCAGGATGGCTTGCTCCGAGGTTAGTGAGGTTGGCAGCCGTGCTCTCCCGCCCATCCTTGCCACACCTTGGAGGTGTACGGGTCGGCAGAAATGAGCGCCTTGAAGCGCTGCTGGCTCTGCAGCTCGTACCGGTAGTCGCACTCCATGCGCAGCTCGCGCTTGGCAACCTTGACTGTGGCAGGGGGCAGGCAGGAGCGGGGGGGGGGAGGGGGGGGGCAGGGAGGGAGGGAGCCAGGTAAAGGGCCTTCAACTGCATGTACCATTCTCACATGCCATGCCATGCGAGCGCGTGTGTGTGCAAAGCTGACCAACGCAAGCCACTAAAACAACACAGCTGCGAGGCCGGCAGCCCTCACCCGCGTTCTCTACGTACAGGCCCTTTGGCAGGATGTTGGCAACCCGGATGAGGCGCATCAGGTTGTCCACATCACTCTCAATGGAGCGGGCCACACCAGGATATTGCACTTTCATGACCGCGCGCCGCCCGTCGTGCAGCACGCACGAGTGCACCTGCGCAGCGGGGTGCAGGCGTGCTGTGCGGTTGCGCAATCAGGCCGCAAGAGCAGTGACGCATGCCAGGAGTCTACGCCAACAAGGCGCCCCATGAACTCGAATCAAAGAGGTGAGTATCGCGCCAGCCAGCGCCGGCCACTTGCCTGCCCAATCGAGGCTGCTGCCATGGGCTGGAAATCAAATGATGCCACCTTGCTCTCCCAGTCAGGCCCCAGCTGCGACACCAGCACCTGCAGACAGCAACAGGGTGGGGCAGCATGCATGGTTTGCAGGGCCGGCAGGTCCTGCTGCACAGCTCAGCGCGGGCGGCATGACACAAGGTAAAGCATCAACTCAAGTCTACCCTGCCAGCTCAAGCTCGAGCCCTGGTGCCCACCTGCTCCATCTGCTTGCGCGGCATGACGTCCGCGCCTGCTCGCACGCGCTCCAGTGCAGTTTGGAACTGCTTGGGCAGCACGTTCTCATCCTGACGCGGCAGCCAGATGAGTGGGCAGGCACAGTGTCAGTACATTCTAGCGGCAGACAGGCTGCACACCCTAATTTTGCATGCCACCAGACCGGGCCCCAGGCAACACATGCATTACCACACCAGCAGGCACCTGGATGCTCAGCATCTGCCCCAGCTTGAGCGCGGCGCCGCGCATGCGGCACAGCGCGTTGGCCAGCCGCTCCGCATTGTCCTCCGTCATGAAAGACGAGTAGGGGCTGGGGCATGGGAGGGGGAGGGCGCAGGACGGAACTGATGATGCTGGTTTGCAGGGAAGCGAAAGGTCTGCTGGCTGAGTGGTACTGCCTGGACAAAGCAGCGGCAAGGGGCCGCAGACCACAGGCCAGCACAGGACAGGGGCAGAAGCACCCGTTCAAGCTGGACAGCGCAGGCGCTGCCCTTGGGCAGTGACTTGCACCTCACCTGTCCTCGCTGTGCTTACTGCCGCCGAACGTGCGGCTCACGCTCTCCCGCACCGTGCCGTACAGCAGCGACGAGCCCAGAGACGCAAAGCCAAGCACACGGCCCAGGCTGCTGCTGGGAACGGCACGCTCCCGCGGCACAAACTTGCGCTTGGGAGGCGCGGCCGGCTGCGCCTGCGCATCCCCTGCTGCTGGCGCCGCTGGCACCACACCTGCTGCTGCTGTTGGTGCTGCTGCTGGTGCTGCTGCTGGTGCTGCTGCCTCTGGCTCCTCCTGCTCAAATAGTGTCACACCTTGAAGGCCATGAACCTCGGGCTCTCCGCTGCCACGCTCATCCTCTGCTGCCGCCCTTGCAGCCGGCGGCCAGCTGGCTGCTGCTGGCCACGGCTCCGATGGGGCCTGCTGCACAGGCTCTGCTACAACCTGCGCTGCCGCGCTGAGTGGCACAGTATGTTGCGAGATGGCTGCTGCTGCTGCTGCTGCTGCTGCTGCTTCCGTGGCGGTTGCCGCTGCTGGGGACGACAGGCGCGGGTCTGGCGCGCCTGCATGTGCCGCCGCCACAGGCGCCGCTGCAGCAGGGTGTGCTGCTGCTGCCGCTGCTGGGCGGAGGGCAGGATGCTGTGCTACAGCCTCAGCTTGAACCTCATGCCCAACTGCAGGCACAGCAGAGTGCAAGGCGAGTGAGCAGCAGCTCAGCAATGGCAAATCAGGCAACAGCGCCAACCTCGCCAATTGCCCACACTACGCACCATGTGTGCGCGTGGCACCAAGCGGTGGCCGCACGCTTTGCAGGACTTTGCCATCGACCAGCCGCCGCAAAAACGTGCTGCATAGGAGGAGGTCAAGGGTGCAGGGCAGCTCAAGAGGGGCATTGGCCAGTCCGGCAGGCGGCGGCAAGCGGCGACGGCGGCGGCGACGGCGGCGGCAACGGCTGCAGCCAGCCCAACCTCAAGCCACAAGCTGCATTCACCTCTCAGCCGCTCCTGCAGAGACCACGGATGCCAGGCCTGCCGCAATTCGCCGCCAGTCCTCCAGGTTGAGGTTTCTGCTCCCCATTGCCCCCTCGCGGCAGTTAGATGAATAGAT
>VFQQ010001971.1_pt1 | contig 25508 bp, 49 predicted proteins | sample 3512341 | NCBI WGS metagenome assembly VFQQ01 (sample SAMN10412373, study PRJNA504923) | tailings metagenome | isolation source: Relicate 2 Philex TSF1 revegetated site | place: Philippines: Tuba, Benguet | collected 2017-08-29 | reverse complement strand
CGTGCGACCGTTGGGTCGCCGCGCAGCTGCGCGCTCCCGGGGCGCAATCTCTTGGCGATCGCAGCAACATTTTTGCAGGCGGTCCTGCGAATGCGAGGATCAGCGCAGAGGCTTCATGGAAAGGCGATCATGCCCTGCCTGCTTCGCCTGCATGCGCCGGGGGCCTGCCGCCTGGATCAGTGCTGCAGCTCTGCCACGGGCATTTGAGCTGAACAGAATGCATGCTCGAGGCATAACCTGCGGCATCATGCACAGCATCAGCATGCTGCTACCAAGGCATTTTATCTTGTGCTGGCGCCGCCTCTGTGGAGCTTTGCGCCGCCGGCGCCGCTGAAAGCCGCCGCCGCCGACTGCTGTCGAGCCTCTGCTGGGCACCCGAAGCAGCACCCATAGGAGTGCATTAATCTGTCCTTTCACTCAGGCACAATATCACACTTGGCTGGAGCAGGGCTCACACAGTCCTTCATGTCGGGGGAGAAGAGCTGCCGCTGATGGCGGGGCTGAGAATAGCCGTTGCATTGAACAGACGGCCAAGCTGCCACAGGATGCAATGATGCTGGAGATAGGTAGCGGCAGGCGGTCACACACAGATCAAGTTGAGCCGCAGCTGGTGTCTGTGCGGGAGGTGGGGAAGCATATGTTGTGCTGTTGCAGCAGGGCCGAGAGAACGTGAAGGAGGAGGGCCAGCGACTGTGAGGCGGTGTGGGTACCAACTGGTGAAGCAGGCACGCAGAGTGGGAGTTGCGAGGTACAGTCACATGCACACCACAGACAAGCGCAAGAGCACCCTCAGGAGGGCAGGTAGTGCACATGTGACCGTGGGGGACAGGCAGGATCACATGGGATTGGGTTGTGCCGGAAGGATCGCCCGTGGGATAGTCCAGCGCCATGGCGGGACTGCACGGGACTCGCTGGGATGGGCGGCAGCAGTCCCACGCGCCGCGGGACTGCTATGGGATTGCTGCGGGACTGTTCGTTCGGCCAGTGTGGCTGCCAAAGCCCAGAAGCACAATTGCAGCTGCACGAGCACGCCGTGTTGTGTGCTGTTTCACGCTGTGTAGTTTGGCATTGTTGCGATGCGTGGCTTTAGCCTCCATTGCACCACTCGGGAATGGGCATGTTAAGTTTGAATGGCATGTCAGCTCGCAAGGTTTTGGGTTTTGCATGCGGCATTGCAGTTGCGATCTACCACGCCTTCGTGCTTCTGCCGCTGCCTGGGCAGTAGCACGGCTGCGGGTGGGTTCGGACTGCTGCGCTGTTGGCTTTCAAACTGCTGGGGGCACACCTGATGCGGAGCCGTGCTGCTGGCCGATGCGATTAGCGTGGTTAGCAGGCATGATGTGTACGCGCCAGTCGTCAAACACAGTGTGTTGTTGACATGTGCAGTAGCCGTTGCATGCCGCCCAGCCACAGAGCAGTCGGGCAGAAACCTTCTCGGCCTGCATCAGATGGTGTGAGAAAACGTTGGCAATTTTTAGCCACGAGTAGGCATCGAAGAGCCCCACAAGTGCCCCTGGAGCCGGCATGCAACTGCGTGAGCACACTGTGGGGCTCTTTGCTGCGTGCTCTGTAGCATGCCTAAGGATGTCTTGTGTGGCTGGCGGCCTTCATCAGCTGTTGCCGTAACAGCAGGTACTGTGCGTAGTGCACATGAAGGCACGTCCGGGATGGAGGCTTGCACACGGCATGCACAGTAATCATCCACCTGGCGTCCGTGCTTCCGCCCCTGCCTGGGCGGCAGCGCGGCTGCGGGTGGGTTCTGACTGCCGCGCTGTTGGCTGCTAAGTGCTGTGCAGTCTGAGCAGCAGAAAGTACCTGCTGTAGAGCAGAGCAGCCCAATGCCTATAGTAGCAGAGAGGTGCACTCTCCCCGTATCTGCACACAGGGGTGTGCACCTGCTCGGCTGGCCACTGGCAGTTCCGGGGCTAAATGCTTCAGTTCGTGCTTGAAGGGTTGGTGCCCACTTCTGACAGCACGCCCTTGCCACTGCTGTGATTCTCCAAAACCAATTACAACCCCGCAAAAAACAGTCATCTTGTTTGGAGTGTCATTTGTGATGGCTTCGCACCGGCCACTTGGCTGTTTGCTCCTGCCCAGCACATGCTGCTCCTGCAGCACAAGCTGCCGGGCTGCACGAGCAGTGTTGTAGGGCAGGAGGCACGCAGCCTGTGATGGCCGCCCACTCTCAAATTCACACTGATCCGATTATTGTGCATGCACCGTATGTTGTACCCACCGTCGTCAGACACCACCAGTTTCTACTTGTGTGCCGACCAACCATTCTGTCTTGGCTACTGCCGGGTTTCACCTGCCCATCATGCTTCCTCTCCCATGCAGGTACGAAGACGCGTACACCAACCCAGGCCACCCCTTTGCCTGTGGAATCACCCTGGACCGAATCAGCGGGTGAGAGCGGTCGGGGATGGTGGCAGCAGGGGTGGTTGAGCTGGGTGGCAAACGGCCGGCGGCGACGGCCGGGAGGGTGCACCTGCAAGCCTGTGCGTGAACAATTTGTAAACTTGGCGTGGCACGCAGTCACCGCAGCTAAGAATGCAACATCCGCCCACTCCCTACCTCCTTCACAATGCAGCTACACAGTTGATGAGCTGGGCCGCGAAGCGTTCATCACCAACAACCCGCTGCAGATGCTGCGCAAGGCAAGTGACTGTGCCAGCTGGCGTGGACTTGCAGCAGCCGCTCGGGCAGCAAAGTGTGCTGGACTGTCTTGCAGCACCTCATATATGCATCTTGTGTTGCCATCCATAGACACACATATGCACCTCCCTCCTCCCCCGTCAGGCCCTCACCCTGCACTGCATTGCAACTTGTGCGCGCAAACATACTCAACAACTCAACTGCCTGCTGTTCTCCCTTCCCCTCCTCCCTCAGGCCCTCACCCTTCGCCGCATTGCCGTCTACTTTGACACCGACTCGGAGTTCTGGGCGCCGGGGGCCGCCTGGCGCGACTTGGCGCCACACGACTGGGACGAGTGGTTTCTGCCGGGAGTCAGGTGATTGGTCATGCTTTTTTAGCCGATAAATTTCAAATGAGATGGTGCCGCACGACTGGGATGAATGGTTTCTGCCGGGCGTCAGGTGAGAACGGCGAACTGCTGCTTTGGGTACCTGCTGGTTGACTTGCCTGCTTGCAACTGAGGCACTGCAAGATTCACAGCGCCTCCACACTGCGTGACGCACCCTTGCTGCAGCGCGGGACGGCAGGAGCGCGGCGGCACCGCCCGCAGCCGGCAGTACGTGTTGCAGCCGGTGGATGGGCAGGCTCGGTACACCCGGCGGGGCGCCGGCGTCCAAGCCAAAGGTGGGAGGAGAGCTCATTTGTTTGCATGGTGCTGAGGGCAGGCGGTCTGCTTGGGGCAGAACTTGTGCAGCCCAGGCCTGGCGTGCCATGCGGAACATGCAGCAGGGCTGGTGGGTCGCTCAGCCGCCAGCACCACCAAGCATGGCATTTTACCCGCTGCAACGTATTGGCAACATTTGATGTGCATTTGCCACCACCTTGCTTTTGAATGCAGAGGACGAGCCGGTGCTGGAACTGGACTTTCAGCTGAACGATGTGGCGGTCTGCCTCACACGTGAGCCGTGTTGAGTTGGTGTGCTGTGGTGGGGCTGCATGATGTGCTGTGAACCGGGCGGCATGGCGGCCTGCTTCATTTGTGATCCCTCGGAAGGTCGTCGGAATTCTGCTCGAATTCTGGCCTAATTCGAGCAGAATTCGCTTTGAATTCTCTGCGAATTCTCTTCGAATTTTGACCTAATTCTCTGTGAATTCTCGTCGAATTCTGGTCGAATTCCCTTCGAACTCTGACCTAATTCTCTCCGAATTCCAACTACCCATGTGGCTTCCTGCAGGCCCCCAGTACCAGTCCTACCACCTGCTGCTGGCGGAGGTGTCGTCCTTCTCCGCCCGCCTGCCGTATGCGGGGTACCGCCCCCGCCTGCGCCCCGCAGGTGCGCAGCTGTTTGGGCCGAGCTGCGATGTGCTGGCTGGTTTCTTGCTGTGGTTGTTGCAGCTGAGTTGTGGACGTGGCAGCTGTGCTCGCTTCAGATCCAGTGGCATGCCAAGCTACGCGCTGCTTGCATGAACAACCAGATAAAGCTCGGCTCTAAACTTAGCTTCCCCTCGCCACCTGCCCCTCCCCACCGCTGCAGCGGGGGAGCCGGCGCGGCTGTGGTGGCGCTACGCCGTCAAGGCGGTGCAGCAGCAGCTGGCGGCGCGCAAGCTGACCTGGAGCCAGACCGTGCGGGTGAGGGCAATCTGTCTCACGGAGGCTTAAAAGGTGTCGTAGCAGCATCCGGCTGTGCAACCGCAGAGTCAGAGCCAGCCTGTGGGGAAGATGCTGCCATGCCTGCTTGTGGGTTTGGTAATTTGGTGTGACCTCCCCTTCCGCCCTGCCTGCACCGCCCGCTCGCCGGCCCACCCAACCCCAGCCACTTCGCAATACAACACTCCCCACCTCCCCTGCAGTTTGCGCGCATGCGCAAGGAGTACGTGCCTGCCTATGCGGAGCATCTGCGCCAGCTGGCGGCTGGGCAGGCGCCACAGCGCATCGAGCGCCTGCCCGCGCCTGTTGTGGAGATGGACCGGCAGCTGCCGGAGCAGACGATCCTGATGTTCAGGTGGGAGGGTAGGGGGTGGGCGGTGCAGTTATTGTGGTGGGCTGAAATGTGCAGGTGCATGACACTCTTATGCTTGAGGTGGGAGCCCAGCCGAGAAGTGAGCTTGTTTGCCTTGCAGCGAAAGGATCAGCTGCACATCCAAGCATAGCTCATCATTTCCCTGTCCCATCCACCTTGCAGGCGGCTGGCCCACGCCAAGGTGCAGCGCGAGAGACAGTGCAACCTTTCAAACCACCGCACAACAGGATGCCCTCAATCCCCTTTCCACTCCTGTATTACAGGCGGCTGGCCCATGCCAAGGTGCAGCGCGAGAAGCGGAGGGCGGCCAAGGAGGCAGCCGCCGCCGGGAAGTCGGGGGGCGGCGGGTGGATGGATTGGCTGCGAGGCGGCGGCGGCGGGCAGGGCAGCCGGACGGCCTCGCCGCGCACCAGCCAGGTGGGGAGACAGGCTGATTTTGGAGTGCTTGTTTGACTCTGATGGTTGAAACGTGACAGTATTGAACACAGGCGCTGGAAGATGTGCTCCTTTGGAACGCAGCGACTTGGCTGGCAACTGTCACGTGCATGTGTCAGCCTGTTTGCCTTGTTTGGGCTGCGTTGCCGCAGGCTGGGGCGGAGGAGGCGCCCGAGCTGACCCCTGAAGAGTATGAGCAGTCAAATTGTGTCAAATTCCTTCCCACCGTGGCCTTTGCTCCACCTCACAAGCAGGCCGGGGCAGAGGAGGCACCCGAGCTGACCCCTGAAGAGTATGGCCGGCTCGTGGAACTCGTAGAGCAGCAGGAGCAGGGCATGCGGTGAGCAAACCTGCTGTGCTTGGTAAGGCATGGGCCGGGAGCTTGTTTGGCAAGGCAGAGCTGGTAGAGCAGGAGGAGCAGCACAGTGCGGTGAGTGAAGCTTCAACTGCTGAGCATTGCGCTGTCCACTGAGATGGAATGTCTCAACACAGTCGGGCGGTGGAGCAGCAGACTCATGGCACGTTCAAGGAAACAATGCCACATCTGTGTGCAGGCTGGGCCCTGAAACGCCCTATACCCTGCTCACCCGCATCGGCGCCCGCGTTTCCTCTGCCTCGGCGCTGCTGTTGGCTGCTGACGGATCGCGTGTGCTACGTGGTGGCCTGGTGAGCGCAGCAGGGCTGATGTGGGCTGGCCAGCTTCACCGGGGGAAGCAGCTGTTGTTGGCAGCTGCTGATGGTGTTGCTAAATAGTTAATCGCAGCCACGGGCCAAATTCTGCTGTATGACCTTAGCCGGTTTGTTCACTCGCTTTGCCGCCCATGTCTACAGGAGGACATCCACCTGACGCTCGACCGCTTCCCGGAGACGCTTCGCCTGCAGCTGGGCGTGGGCGGCATGGGGCTGGAGTGCCCCGAGGGGACGCTCATCCGCACCGGCGGCCAGCTGCACCGCCTGGTGTCTGAAACCGACCTCACAGGTGGGCTGCCCAGGCACAGATTGTTGCTGGTTTGTTTGGAAACAGAGAAACAGTTTATCACCCGCAACGCGGACAGCTGGACCGCCTGGTTTCGGAAATCGACCTCACTGGTGGGCTGCTCAACTTTGCCAACAGGTCTTGCTGCTCAAGCACACTGCTCTGCGGACGCTGCAGCTTGCCAGGCAGCACTTGCTGACTGCCGCATGCACCAAGCCTACTCTGCGCCTGCACTCTACCCAGCACCCACAACCTGCACCTCTTGCCTTCCCTGCCCCAGCTGAGATGGCAGGCCCAGCAGGCGCAGCAGCGGCCGCCGCCCAGCGTGCCCTGGCGGTGCAGTTTGTGCAGAAGCCGCAGGACGGGAGCGCAGACGCACTCCTGGACGTTGTGCTGACGCCCAGCTATGTCATCTATTCAGGTGGGCAAGGGTCAGTGCGTCTAATAATGGTTTTGTGCTCAGCAGGGCAAACTTGCAAGCGCTTTGCTGCAGCTTGAGAGGTAGTCAGCATTGCTCAGTGTGCGGCAGGAGTGGCAGACTAACTACGGGTTTGTGCACAAGACTTGTAACGCCAGGCGACAGAGGTTGACCTTCCAACTTCTTCCAATCCACCCAAGTGCAGCTGCTGCTGTGGATCGAGTGGTCCAGTTCTTCCGGACCCCCCAGGAGCTGGACTTCAGCAGCCTGTCGGCCCAGGCCACCACACAGGTGTGCTGGGGCGCCCCTCCCAACTGCTTCGCTTTTTCTGGCCCTAGTGAATAGTGCAGGCCAAACTGCAAAGTTGCTGTGGCAAAGAATGGCTGTTGAGCTGTCACGCGGATTTCGGCAGCCACACTGTCTCGACCTCTGCTCACTCTCAAACCCTCCCGCTCTTCACCCGAAATCCTGCCTCATCGCAGCTGGAGCGCGCGCGGCGGCTGGCTGCTCAGTATGCGGCGGCGGCGCTGCAAAGCAGGCCCAAGCTGAAGCTGCACCTGGAGCTGGATGCACCAAAGGTGCGGGATTTTGCTGCCGCTTATTGCCCAGCTTGTCTGCAATAACTTGGTTTATGCCACTTGCATTTGCATTGACGATTTGTGGTCTGCTTGGTAGCTCTGATTTCATACCCATGCCTGCGCCTGCACTGCCCCAGCTTAGCCGGCTCCTTCATACCCGTCTCTGCGCCGCGCAGGTGGCCATCCCGGCAGCGGACGCCAAGGGCCGCGCCACGCTGGCACTCGACTTTGGTCGCTTCGTCATCGAGTCCGGTGAGCAGGTTCAGAGGCTTGATTATGTGTGTGCAATCCGATCTTTACAGGGGGGCTGTGCAGCATGCTGCGTGGCAGCTGCACACAGGCAGGGATTCTTGGTGGGGATCCCACCCATCCGTCCTTCTATAGCTGCCCTCCCCTCCCATGCCGACTATTCGCTATATAATTGCACTCCCGTCCCATGCTGATTGCTCGCTCACACCTGCGCATCCACCCTGCGCATCCACCCCTCACAGACCCAGACACCCCCGCCAAGCTGCCAGCCGAGGAGGCTGCCCTGTACGAGTGTGTTCGCCTCGAGGTGTCTGACGTGGCGGCGTACGTGGCAGATGGCGCCTTTGACTGGCAGGACCAGCCGGGGCTAGCAGAGGGCAATGCCAAGGTGGGAAGTCAGCTGGCACGGGTGGGGTGTTACCTGAGCAGCTGGGAGGTTCATCGGGCGAAAGCAACTTTTTTATCACTCTGCTGCAATGTTGTGGGGGTACCTGTGCATCGCGTGCCTTTGAAATGCAGCAAGCAAAAGCAGTCGGTGCCGTTCCACCTCCCTCTTGCAGGGCGGGCAGCCAGGCCAGCTGATCCCGCTGCTCAACCGCACCGGCATGAGCATCGCGCTGCAGGCAAGGCGCTGGGTGTGCAACTTACGGAGTGTTAGAGGCCTGCTTGCCATGGTATGCTTTACAGGAGAAGACAGATGGATTAAGGAGCTTTTTTTGCATAAATACAACGAAGACTATCATCTCCACCATTCAAAGCTGCATGGGGCTGCTGCTGAACACCGTACCGCCTGCCTGCCTGCTCCCTTCCCTCCGCAGGCCGCCCGCTTTGCGGACCCCAAGTACCCAGTGCTCCGCCTGCAGCCCTCCATCCCGGTGCTGCACTTCTACCTCAGGTGGGCATGGGCACAAAATTGGAGGCTTGCAAGCAGGCAAACAGATGGTGCCGGATCTGCAAACAAGCCAGCCTGGCTGCTCTGCGCCTTGCTTGAATATGGGCCAACTGGGAAGGACCGTTTGCCTACTGCCTGCCTCGCAGCCCTGGCCGCATGGGCCGCCTGCTGCGAGTGGTGAGGGCCGCACTGCCGCCCAGCAAAGAGCAGCAAGCTGGCGGTACCGGCGGCGGCGCGCCCACCAGTGCTGCGCTGCAGACCACAGCGGGCGCAGCGGGGCAGGAGCTGTGGAGGCAGCATGCTGAGTACGAGGGGTCAGTCAAAGTGCTGACGTGGGGCGGCATCGGCTACGCAAGTGCCAGCTGGTGCCCCCGCTACGGAGTGCTGTACCAGGTGGGACAAGGGAGTTGGGCAGCAGTACGTGGACAGAGTGTGGGTGCCGCTCGGCTGCAGGCATGTAGGCATCTTTTGACCATGCGCTCCAGTGGCGCTCCTGTGCTTCATGTTTCCAAGGCCGACTGTACTTGCATGAGACGCAGTGGCACTTATTTTATGTCCATGCGCAACCTGCTCGACACTGCTCTTTGCACCTGCCACCCCGCTGCAGGGCAAGCTGTACTTGTACGAAAGCAGCGCCCCCGGCGCCAAGCTGGCGGCCAGCGAGGCGGTGTGGGCGGCAGAGAGGCGCGTGGTGCGTGTGCCACCGGAGCAGATTGGGGGAGCTGAGCACGTGGTGGCGCTCTGCCCAGGCAAGTGGCGTACAGTAATAGCGTTTCTTTTGCACTTGACCTGGTGGTTGGGATGCCGCCGGAGCGGATTGGGGGAGCTGAGCACGTTGTGGCGCTCTGCCCAGGCAAGTGGCTGCAGCGATTTTCTTTTGGTACAAGTCCTGGATGCATTTGGATGCACCTTGCACAGGTTATGGAGCAGAGCGCGTGGTCTACCCAGACAAGTGGATTGTCCATAGCAGTGCGTGGTCTGCCCAGTTTTGGATGACGTTGTGGATGCTGCCTGAACAGCCGGGGGGAGGTATGCACTGCCGCAGCGGGCCAAAAGAAGCCACCCTGCGGCACACAGGTCCTGGTGGAGGCCTGGTGGCACTTGGTGTGGGGCACAGCATGCTTGGCGCCACCTGTCCTTGTGGTTTGCGCGATTGCTCAGCACCTGCCGTTGGAGCGGTGGCTCCCAGGGCAGCTGCTGGGCAGAGTGCTCCATCGCTGGGCAGGGCAGCCGAGTTGCACTGTGCGGCTTGCGCTTGCTACGGTGCAAACACGCAGGGCCGTTGTGTGCCACTGCCGCTGCTGCGAGCGTAGCCAGTTTTTGCAAGCCAAGGGGAAGTGCCAGGGGTGGATGGCCCAACCCCCTCAAAAGGCTCCAGCCCAGCACTTGCTTGTGGCCAACTGATGCTGCATGGCATGCGCCGGGTCGCTTGAGCATTCTGATGGGGTGGGTCGGCTCCCAAAGTGCACTCTTTCTCGGACTGGCCATCTGTCCTGTTAGTCACCCTCTGCTGCACCTGCCAGCACTGCCCTACTCGAGCAGCCTTTGCCAAGCAGCCGTTGGTCTGTGCGGCAACAGAGCAGGCAGCAACAGCTGGCTACACCGTCTGCGGCACCAGCAGAGGTGGCCTAAACAGCCAACAGTCTGGTGATTTCAATAGAATGCAGTTGCTGCTTGCATAGGTGGGCGATATCTATGTTGCACAAGCACGGGCCCTGGATGACGTTGGCGCTAGAGCCAGCAACGGGCTTTGGGAGCTGCTTCCCTGGCCCACGCTGCTGGTTTTTAGAGCCGCACTGTCCGGGCTCGGGTGGGTGCAAAGCCCATGTGGAAGCACGCATCCGTGTGCGTTGTATGAGCGACATGCAGTGTTTCTTCGGCATGCCTGCTCACGGTTTGCATGCACTCTGGGGCCAGAGCACATTGTGGCACCCCATCGAGGCGTGCCTTACTGGACTGGCCGTTGACCAGCACCCCTGCTGGCTGAGTAACCTGCGCACCTGCGCACAACACTGAGTAACCAGTGTCGTGCGCAGGTGCGCGCTGTGCAGCCATATGTAGCCGGCCGCATGGTTGCCGGTTGCGCAGGTGGGCAATGCCCTGCTGTCCCCATTCTGCACAAGAGCCCTCCAATGGTGGTTATGTGATGGCCAGCACCCAGCCCTGGGAAGCTGCCTCCCTGGCCCCAGCTGCTGGCCGCACATAATCACAGCGATTGGGCTTTTGAGCATTGTGCGGAGGCCATGCGGAGGCTTGCATGCGTCCATGCACGTTGGGTTGTACGAACGCCAGACAGGGTGTCTGCTGCACGTGTCCTGGTGGGCTGCATGCACTCCGGGGCAGCAGACTACTGCCTGGGCAAAAGAGGGGAGGTGGGCCGGCAGGCCGCCTGGGCAAGCGTGCCGCCCTTGCGGCGCAAGCGGCGCACGCTGTTGCTCTCTATTCAAAGCCGTGCCTGCCTGGAGTGGAGCACTGCATGCTCGGCATCACCTGGCCCTGCGAGGGGGCTGTGCCTAGCACCTGCAGTTGGAGTGGTGGCTCCCAGGGCAGCTGCTGGGCAGGGCGCTCCATCGCTGGGCGGGCTGGCCAAGTGAAGTGTGCAGGTCACTGCGAGCTTTGCGGCCCGGCACATAGACCACAGCAACGATTTGGCACAGGTAGGAAAGCTTGTTCGTGGGCAGGGCGAAACGCATCCCTGGCCAGCTACATGGCACCTGCTGGTGCCTGGAGCAACAGATGATGCAACCTTTAGTGCACCCGATTTGCCAGTAGTGTCGTCAATCCACCGTGTGGCTGTGGCAGCTTGCATGCGGCAACGGCAGCAGCTGGGTGGCGCCACCCTCTCAGGTGTGGAAGTCTGCCTTCCGTGGTGCATCGTGTTGGCCTACATGTGCTTGTGTTCAGCTTCTTATGAGCTGCCCGGGTTAACTGGCTGCCTGCACTGGTACGGGCTCACGGCAGCAACTGCTCATCCACACTGGGGGTGGCGGGCGGCTGCTGCCGGCGCGTGTGCCCTTCCTGGCAGCCCAAGTGACCAGACCAACAGTTCACCAACTGTCTTGCTCTCTAGCCCGGCAGCGCTGCGGTGCACGCTGCTGGTCCACGTCCAGACTCGTGAACCTGCAGCAACCATCGCCCCTCATGGCAAGGGCAGGCAGGCTAGTGCGAGCAGCAGGCCTTCAATCGCTCCATTCACAACCCCTGGATGAGGTTGATCCAGCCCTAGCACTTGCTTGTGCCAGCTTCTTGCTGCAAGGCAGCTGCAAGGCTGAACCGCCATCTCCAGGAGGGGCCGGCTGCCGGGGTGCATTTTTTTCTGAAAGCCATCAGCTGCACGCGGTCAGCTGTGCAAAGTCGCCTATGTAAAGAGCTCCTAGCACCGATGCAGCCTGGCTGGCAGCTTGCATGCTGCAATGACAGCAGCTGGGATTGCAGGCCTAGTTTGTGAAGCCTTCTGCCTACGAGGCTGGCCCCTCCAACAGCCCCTCCTCAATCCCCAAGGGCAAGTCCTATGCCGACGTTGCTGCCGCTGCAGCCACCAAGCCTCAATAGGGTTTCGGGAAGCATGCAGAGGGGTAGGCGCAGGTAGGTGCGGGTAGGTTCTAATGTACACATGAAAGGGTAAAGACAGCTGGCTACAGCCTGCAACCACTCCCAAGTTGCAGCCTGTAGCCAGCTGTCTTTACCCTTTCATTTGTACATTAGACCCTAGCCGCACCTACCTGCGCGTACCCCTCTCTCAGCGGCGGCGCCGGCAGCGGTGGCAGCTTCACGCAGTGCCTCGGCAGCTGCGCTAGAGCGCTCTTCATTCACAATAGCACCCACAGCTGCCAGGACAGTTTCTTGATTACCAGTAGCGACCAGGTAGGTAGGTGCGGGTAGGTTCTATCGTACACATGAAAGGGTATGGGTGGCCGTCCTCTCAGGTGCGGAAGTCTAGCCTCCGTGGTGCATCATGTTCGAGCCTACCTGTGCTTGTGTTCAGCTTCTCATAAGCTGCCTGGATAACTGGCTGCCTGGACTGGTATGCCTGCTCGGCAGCAACTGCTCATCCACACTGGGGGTGGCGGGCGGCTGCTGCCAGCGCGAGTGCCGTTCCTGGCAGCCCAAGTGCACCAGGCAACCAGACCAACATTGGGGTTTCATATCATTAATTGTTCATGCTCTCCAGGCGGGCACCATTGCAGTGCACCCTGCTGGTTCACATCCAGGATTCCAAAACCTGCAGCAACCACCGCCCCGCATGGCAAGGGCTGCGGCTGCTGTGGGGGCTGACTGGATGCCGCCGGCTGGCTGGGACAGCAACGCGGCATGGCCATCAGCGGGAGTGCAGCCACACGCTCCCATGCGTCTCCTTGCGGGCTGTGAGCGCCACGCATTTCTGTGCCCTGTAACAGCTACTTCTTACAGCCTGCACGCTGCCGAGGCAGGGTTGCATACGATCAGCCCCACTGCTCGACCGCCTCGCGCCATGGCCTCATATGTGTGTGACAGGGTGCCAGCACCGCGATCTGTAAGGACAGGTTGAGCTGCTGGCATATCCTGCTCCGCACTGACTGGCCCTGCGCCCCCGAGTACGCCAGGTGCTTTCGTTCGCCAGTTGTGCGTGTTGCCGCTGCCTGCAGTGCTAGATGCAGGCGGCCTGAGCAACTTTTGGCTGCCACCTGACCAGAAAGGAAGAAAGAACACAAAGAAAGACTACGCCCATGGGCGTGGGTTTGAAAGAGCTAGCTGGGTATCAAGCTTCCAAGGGCACCAGTTGGCTCTACCATTGTCACCCGACCACCACACAGTAACGCGCCCAGCGCGACTTGTTTGTGTCGGCTCTTGTCCATGCATAGGTTGTGTGGCGTGGCGCCACTGCGGTTCAGGAGGCTCCGTCCGCACAGTTGCCTGCAGCAACTGCCACTCCACACGGCAAGGGTTGCGGCTGCTGCAGGCCCTGCCTGGATGTTGCCGGCTGACCGGTCATGTGTGGTGCCTGCCTGGCTGTATTGTGGCGGTCGTGGCCCCCATAACTCTACTTGGGTGCTGCGAGCACCGCAGCAATTCCTAGGCCTCTTGCACGCCTGCATGCCTCTGTACTTGGCATTCAATCAGTGCCGCTGTTTTGGCAGCCTTGCGGCTTGGCCTAGCCTCTGTGCAGTATGTCCAGCACCACGGCCTGGTGCACACCAGTCGAGCTGCTGGCATGTCAGCACCGGGTGACCCTCGGCCGCCGCTGGCCACGCCGAACAGCTGCACTGCTTGTTCCTGCCGTTGGCAGGTTTGGTTGAGTGTAAAGCATGTGTATGGAACAGGTGGAGGCTATTGTCGAAGTGTTGCTTATTTGCTTGCTGGCACGCGGCTACGCACTGTGTGGCCCCGTCACACGCATCCCACCCCGCCCTCCCACACTGCAGACAAAATGGACCTGACCCGCCTGGCTGAGAACACCTCGTGCCTGGTGCTGAGGCTGGACTCGGGTAAGCGCTGGGTGCAGTGGCTGGTGTGGTGTGCTCCGCTGTTGCTGCTGCTAGAGTGCAAGCTGCCTGGTGCTTCTCACAAGTGTGGTTATCCTGGGTGTAGGCGCGGCCGCAGCCGTGGCTGCTGTTGTTGCTACAGCTTCTGCCACTGTTGGACTGCAACTGCCCCACCCCTCCTGATCTCATCCTCGCCACTGAACCATTCACATCCCTGTTCTTCTTGCAGAGGAGTTGGCGGAGGCCTGGTACCGCCAGCTGCAGGCCTCGCAAGCAACCATGGACCGGCTTGCTGGCCAGGAGGCCGCCCTGCTGCCGCCAGACTGGGAGGAAGCGTCTTCCACTGTTTCGGGGACGGATGCGGAAGACGCGGCGCTGACTGCCGCCCAGGTGCGGGGGATGGCAAGCGCGGTTTTAAACCAGGGTTGGGTTGGCAAGGGATCATTTCCACTGGTTTGTGCCAGACGCTGGTGAGGCAGTGCTGCCCAGGTGAGGCTTTGTAGCTTAGAATGCACGATGGGCAAGGCGAGACGGTGGCAAGTTTAGTGCCGCTAGTCCGACTGGCGCACAGGGCGGGTGCGAGGCAAGCATTCTTCGTCCTTCTGCCCACCCCAACCCTTATCGCCCACATCTCGGCCCTACTGAATCTCTTGCTGACAGCAAGGGCCTCAGTGGGGGTCCGAGGGCCGGCTGGGATTGACTGAGCGGGAGGGTGTGTGCAACGCTTGCAAGCACCAGTAGCAAGTCAGGGGGACACAGAAGCAAGCATTCTTTCTTCTATTGATTAATCCCTGTTCCCCTTCATGTCCTCGCTGAAGCTCTTGCGGCAAGCAAGTGCCACAGCCTGGGTTGAGGGGCAGCCGGGATGTGTGGGCAGGAGGTTGCATGGATTGCTTGCAAGCAACAGTAGGAGTTGAGGGTTGGAGAGGCAAGCATTCTTTCTTCTTCTGCCAGTTCATCCCTGTCAAACGCTTTGACCTTGCTGAGTCCCTTGCGGCAAGCAGGGGCCTCAGTGGGAGTCGGGGTGCGGCTGGGATGACGTGGGCGGGTGCAAGCGTGCGTGCAGGCAGCTTTCGCGGGCTGAGCGCAATCTGTCTGCACTGCTTTGATGCGGCTGCGAATGATGTCGCCCTTGCACGCCTGTGTGCAAGGCGTGACCTTTCAAAGCGGTTGGTGTCAGGGGTGCCATTCGTCCCAGTCTGCCCCTTGCCTGCAGGGCCTACCTCCTGGAGCGCAGGCGGCAGAAGCTGGCCAGGTGCCCACCACAGTGATGCAGGTGCGCATTGCTGTTGGGGGTAGTAGCGCGGCTTGCACTTGCTTTTGATCGCAGGCAACCTGACCACCTGAGCAACGCTGCTTGCAGGCGCGCCGTTGTGGTTTGCAGGCCACTGCCGCCGCTGGTGGAATTACATGCAGCCATGCGCCGTCTGCCCAAACTCGGTTGAGCTCTGTCCAAACGAGTGCATAAACTGCCTTGCTTCCCTTGCCATGCCAGGTGGATGCACCCTGTTGTGCTTTGTCCAAACAAGTAATGCTTTTGCTTCCCTTGCCGTGCCAGGTGGATGCGCAGCTGGGCGAGCTGGCCATCTTCTGCGGCGGGCGGGAGCCCAGCCCCTGGTGGCCGCCAGAGGTGCGGAGGCGAGGGTGCAGTGTAGGCTTATAGGCTCGTGCTGGATGTTTATGTTGTTTGGCAGGTTGTGCAGTGCCATCGGAGCATGCACAGCAAGCTGCTGGCTGGGCGAGGCGGAGCAAGGGAATCACCTCTGTTGCATGGACATTGCGACCCGTTGGCAACAAGTTGCGACACATTACCTAAGTTATCCACTGTGGATCCACCGTTCTGCAGGAGGAAGACGGTTTGCGGCCCGGCACGCCGCCGCCCGCCCCGCCCTCCACCCCTCCCCCTGCCGCCACGGCAGCGACCGAGGGCTCGCCATTCTGCAGCTCCCTGCCCAGCGCTGGGGCGGAGTTTGTGAACGTGGACGGAGAGGTGGCGCTCATTGTGGTGCGGGCGGCGGGCGGCAACTGCCGCTTCACCTACGGCGCGCCCGGCATGACAGGTGGGCCTGGGCAGCAGTTGGAGGGTAATTGGTGGGTGAGCTTGTTTTTCGGCGAGGGTTAGTTGTGCATTCAGCTTGCATGCCGCACTGCTTCCTTGCAAGTCTTAGAGACTCACCCTTCTGGCGCCTGCTTTGCAGTGCACACCGCCCTGGGTTCTCTGGAGATTGAGGATTTGCTGGTGGGGCGCCGCTGCACGCGAAACCTATTCCTGGCATCCAGCGTGCCGGGTGAGTGGGTGGCTGGTTTGCTGCCTGCTGGATCTATTCACAGGCACAAAAACTGCGACCCATTGCCTGGCTTGGCAAGCAGGCACAGCGGCTGCTGTGCAGGTGGTAGCGTGTTCCATCAGGTGCAGCCCTCCCAGCTGCTGCACAGCACTCCACGTAGGGTGTTTGATTGAAACTTCTTTGTTCTTGCAGGTGTGGAGCCGGTGGGCGAAGATGTGTTCTTCGATGCCGACGACCGCCTGGCCAGCGGCGGCAGCGGCGCGCTCACCCCCCGCGGCAGCACGACAGGGGCGCAAGACACGGGCGGCGACGGGCGGCGGGGTGAGGACATTGGGCTGGGATGCAGTTGCAATCCTTGGCCTCTGGCTGTCTGTTCTGTTTGTTTTGCTGGCTGGCAATCGGGTCATGTAGGCGGTGTGAGGAACCCTGCTGCCCAGCTGGGATGCTGTTGGGGCGGATCGCCATCGCCGCGTCTGCAGAGCTTGCTGCGACTCGGCTGGTGTTGAGCTGTGGAGCGCTATGCAGGTGCAGGCCCCCGACCCTGACTTAAACCTCGGCTCACATCCCTCCTCCTGCCGCCCAGGCCCGCCCCCTGCAGGCCCCGCCACCCCGCCGCCTGTGGGTACCACCCCAGCCCCCAGCAAGGGCTTGGCTGAGTTCACGTTCAAGCTGCGGCAGCCGGGCGGGGCGGAGTGGGAGGGCGTGGACAGCTCGCTGGATGTGCGGCTCAGGTGGGTTTCAAAGTTCAGATGGTTGGGGCAGCGGCGATGCAGGTGAGCTGCAATGAACCTACAGTATATTGAGTGGGAGGGCGTGGACAGCTCGCTGGATGTGCGGCTCAGGTGTGTGCTTTTGGGCTGTTTATGGGCAGGAGGAGAGGGCAAGGCTGGTGCAGCAATACGGAGGAAAGGGAGGGCGTGGACAGCTTGCTGGGCGTGCCCTCAGGTGGGCATTTCATGTGTGCACATTCCAGCCAAGCACGTGTCTTAGGCAGCCGTAACGATTTCGAGCAAGCAGTGAGCAGTCAGCTGCTGGCCGGAGGTTGCTGCTCACGGTGGCTGTTACTCTCTGTTCCTCTGCTCCACTTTGCAGCTCCCTGTACTTTTACTGCAACCGCCCCACCGTTGCCGCCATCATCGCAATGGGAGTGGACGTTGGCGCAGCCGCTAGCGCTGCCTTTGGGAGCAGCGAGGAAGCGGCAGCAGGCGGGGCAGCGGCAGCAGGGGATGGTGCAGCGGCACCTGCGGCAGACGGGTCCGAGGGGCAGGAGGGATGCCAGGTTGAGGGAGAGCCGGCGGCAGTTGCACAGGCAGCCTCATTGGCGCAGGGAGCGGCACCGGTTGAAGAGAAGGTGGAGCAGGTGAGCGGCACTCTGTGTGAACTTGGGGTTCGGATGGGAGGCCTGCAGACAAAGCAATGTTAGGTCTTAGACGCGCACGGCATTCTGCGTTGTTCCGTCTGCTACTGCCTGCCACGACCCCCTTCTACCCTCTTCCAACACACCAACCCCTTGCAGGTCCAGCTGGTGCGGTCCGGCAGCAGCGCCTCGGCGGGCGGCGACCGCTCCACCTTCCGCCTCACCGCCTCGCTGGGCACGCTGCAAGTGCGGCTCAACTACGAGGGGGCGGGCTGCTCCACGCTGTCGCAGGTGAGCACAGCATGCGCAGCATGCATAGCATGCACACCAAATCTTGCACTGCACCGCACGGCATGTGTGTTGTGGCAGCCAGCACGGCACGGGGCTGACTTGCCACGGTCTGCGCAGACCTCCAGGCACCGTACTTCTCTATTGCTTCCCTCTGGTTTTTGTGCCCTGCCCATGTCCGACACCACCCCCGTCCTGTGCTGATTTCTGGCTGTCTCTTTGATGCCTTCCCTCCAGGCCTCGGTGGATGCCTTCACCTTTGGCCTGGATGTGAAGCCCGACTCCTCCATGGTCATCCGATCAACGCTTGGCAACGTCCGGGTGAGATGCGACAATCAGTTCTGCTGCACTATCCATGATTATCCGCTCCACGCTGGACAACGTCCGGGTGAGTCGAAGTGGCCTGTGATGCACTTCATTGTGCTAATTTTGAGCTGCTATCTGTGCGCTGTGGGTGCGAGATGCTGCACCTGGGTGAGTGGTTGCCCTGCCCTGCCTGCACGCAATGTGAGCTGGGAGCTGGAATGAATGGAAATGGTTGTCGTGCAAAAGCCGCCGCACACCCAAGCACGCCGGAGCTTGCACCCAACTATGCACACCTGCCCCTCCCTCTGCCCAGGCCCTGGACTGCACGCTGCCCGAGGGCCACCCCTACCACCAAGCCTGCGGCCTGCGGGCCGGCAGCGACGCCTCGCTGGTATGTGAAGGCTGGTTTGTTTGGCAGCAGCTGTATGAGTCGCAGTGTATTGCCGTTGTCGGCTGGTTGTCCATGCCTGCTCGTCTCCCTGCCACGCTGGTCTCTCAAGTCTGCTGCCACTGCTATTGCTCCTTCTGCTATGCCACCTCCTGCACACCCCACGTGTTCCATTGCTCGTCACTTACTGCGGCTGCTTCTCACTCCCAACACGCCATCCCTTGTTCTGCTGCAGGTCTCGCTCGAATTCTGCTCCTTCCCACCCGCCTCTGTTATTACCGCATCTTGCCTCTCAACCTCTCATCCCACCCTATCTGCCACCGCAGGTCTCCCTGGAGTTTTGCTCCTTCCCGCCCAGCTACCGCCACCCCAAGGTGCCCGAGGGCCTGCAGTACTACACCCTGCAGGCGCAGCTGTCCGGTGAGCTTGGTACAGGGCAATGTTTGGTGGTGATTGGCAAAGTTAGTAATTCATTATTGTGGGAGGGCCTGCAGTACTACACCCTGCAGGCGCAGCTGTCGGGTGAGCTTGACGCACCAAGACACTCTGGCTGGTTGCCATGATGCCACTGGTGATTGTCATTATGGCGCCTGTGCCGAAAGAACATCAGTACCACACTTGCGGGTGCACCTCTTGCCTTGACAATGACCTTGCAAGCATCCTGCCCGCTGTGCATCACTCATCATGCTGTTTCCTGCCTTACTCTTATTGTGCCGCAGAGCTGCAGCTCGTCTTCCTGTACCGCTTCCCGTTCTTTGCAAAACCTGACCTTCACAATCCTTCCCCCTCCTTTCTCTCCTCCCGCTTTCCCTACTCTGCTTCCCACTGCAGAGCTGCAGCTCGTATTCCTCTACCGCTTCCTGTCCGAGAACCTGACCTACATCTCCACGGTGAGGTGCTGCCTGTGTTGAACCGTGCTAGGTGCGCGAACAGCTTGGGATGGGGCTCAAGCCGCTTCCCCTGCTACCTGCCACCATTCGCCCGCAGATGCTGGCCATGCGCCCGCCACCCCTGGAGCTCACCAGCCCCAGCCCTGGCACACCGCCAGATGCAGCAGCAGCAGCAGCGGCTGCTCCTGCAGCGCCAGAGGCAGCTGCTCCAGGCACACCCACAGCGGCAGCAGGGGCAGCAGGACAGGCCAGCAGTGGTGGCGGAAGCGGAGGTGCAGCGCCTTCCGCTCAGGCGGCGGTGCAGGCGGCAGCTCCCACTGCCCAGGCGCCGGTGCAGCCATTTGTCCTGTTGATGGACGTGCGGGCAAGCGCGCCCAACATCCGCCTGCCCAGGAACTCAGGTGTGGTTGGAAGTTTGCTTGGTCTGCCTTAGATTGCCCTGCAAGGGTTTGAGGCTGGCCATGCACGGCACCACAGCACTCGCTGCCGTGCTGTGCTTGGTTGGATGGAGCCAACCGTTGCAAGTCTCAGGCTTCTCCATTTGCCTGTCTGCAAACCTGCAACTGCCCCTTGTCCCTGCTGAGCCGCTGCCGGCATATCCCTGCTGATCCTCGGCTGCAGACAGCATGGACGCCATTGAAGCCGACCTGGGCCAGCTCACGCTGCAGACAGCCGGCATTGTGCCGCAGGCAGGTTTTTAGTGGACAGTTTACCATGCTGTCGTTTGGGATAGACTGCATTGCGTTCAGCTTGATGTCTGCGTGTGCTGGCCCGAAAGAGGGATGCTGCAGTGGTCCAAGACACCTGCCAGTAAGTGGAGTACAACTGCCATTTAGAGATGGCCATGTTTCTCGAGCATGGCATGCCTGTTGTGTCACTGCCATTCGGCTTCTGTTGCTGCCGCAGGTGGGCGGCCCCACGGACGCCAACGGCTGGCCGCTGCTGGTGGAAGCGGTTGACCTCTGCTTCTCTGGTGCGGGGACTTTAAGTTTTAACCGTTTTGCTTTGCACACCAGCCATTGGAGCAGGCCGCTGCTGGTCCAGGCTGTAATCCTCGCTGGTGCAACGTTGCTGCTGCTGGGCTTCTGATGTGCTTAGCATTCACTCACACTTGCTGTCTACTCCAGTCCGGCATCTGTGCGCAGCGGCTGTCAGGCTGCTTTGCATGCTGCCGGCGCTGCCAATGCAACTGACGATGCCCCCACTACCCGTACTCCTTGCAGGCGTGGGCTGCACGGTGGTCCAAGCAGGGCGGCGCGGCGGCAACCTCTTTCAGAATGCGGAGTCTGGTTGGCGGCTGCACTGGCGCCGCCCGCTTCAGCAGGAGCTGCGAGGGGAGCAGCCCACGGTGGGTGGGTGGGTAGGTGCTGGTTAGCTGGGGAGAGTGTGGGGAATTGGCATCTGTTCAACTGGCGTTGCTTCTTGTTTTGTGCTGCGCTCTAGCGGCCACATCAGAACCCACCGTCCTCTTGGCTTGCCGTCGCAACTCAGGCATGTTGCTGCCCTTGCCCCACCCACATTGTGCAGTTTGACATGCCGCAGGCCATCCCCTACCTTGAAGCCTTGCAGCTCAAAACAGTTCACTTATTCAACCTCCATTTCATGCTGCCCCTACCTTGCCTCAAACCCTGTCCTGCGCAGTTTGACATGTCCCTGGCCATCCCCTTCACCTCAGCCATGCTGCTCAACATCCACGCCTCTGCTGCTGCGCTTCCACTGCGTGCGTGCAAACCATCTGCGTTGGCTTGTCCCCACCCACGTTGTGCAGTTTGACATGTCCCTGGCCATCCCCTTCCTGAAAGCTTCACTCACCGACGCCGAGTACCAGCTGTGCACCTCGGTCGCAGCGGACAACTTTGCTGGTGGGAACCTGCTGCCATCTGATGCCTGCTGCAGTTTGTCGGCTTTTTTTATTGATATCAGCTGTTCACCTGGGTCGCACTGGACAACTTTGCTGGTGCGGGCTTGTGCCCTTGTTGGTGTTTGGGCATAGCACTTGGAGTAGCACTCTGCAAGGACGTTCCCTTGCTGTGCATTGTGCAGGAGGCAAAAACAGGCGGGGCACTGTGCTGTTGTGCCGGCTGCCACTTCTGCCGCTGCATGGTGCAGGCCTGTCCATCTGCCTTCAAGTTATATGACACTTTAAGTTCCCCCTCTGGCTGCAGAGGATCTTGAGCTGCCCCGATGCGCTGCCTGGCTGAGCACTCAGCACACTTGTTTCTGGCCCAAGCTCAGCTCCCAAACCTCCCACTTGTGCGCAGAGGAGCCTGAGCTGCCACGTGGCGCAGCCTGGCTGAACGCCCACTACCAAGCCATCCTTTTAGAACAGCAGCAAGAGCTGGCCAGGCAGCATCTGGAGGCACTGGCTCGCCAGCAGGCGCAGCAGGCGCAGCAGGCAGCGCTGCCGGCGCCCGCGGCAGAAGCGGGCAAGGGGGCGGCGCCCGCAAGTGCGGACACTTCCCCCACCTCTGTGCGGTGAGATGAGTGGCACGGCACATCTTGGTTCAGGATGCCGGTACAGATTGTGTCCATGCATGCATGTCAGGCACAGATGACATGCTGTTGCAAGGTTATGCCTGTGAATGCATGCATGGCACCACAGCCAGACCCCAATCTGCTTGGGGTGTTATGGCCAATACTCAGACGTGCTTTCACCTCACTGGTTCCATGTATGTGCAGTGTGGTGGTGTCGCTGGGGGAGATTCAGCTGGAGCTGCAGCGCCACCTGGAGGGGCTGCCGCAGGTGGGAGGCAGGGGTGCCATGCACATGTCATGCACATGGTATGCATGCGGGCAGGCAGGGGCACCTGCAGGTGTGCACCTTCCTTCTGTTGAGGCGCACCGTGGTGCCGCCCTGCTGGCTGCATCTGACAGATGCGCGCAAGTCCATTTCTGGACGCAAAATCAACAGCCGGCTGCTGTACCTGCTGCCCGCCCTGCCCTGCAGGCGCAGCCGCTGGCTCGCTTCACGCTGGGGGACCTGTGGGTGGCCTTCCGCAACTCTGCACTGGTGAGACTGTCTATATGTCTGCTGCTTCTCGGTATAGCACGTGCGCAGGCAGGGGTCTCAGTGCAGCCATCCATCAGCCTGCTCGCTGTGCAAGCTTCACAGCATTGGTTCCCTGTGCAGACCGCTCAGTTTTTTGCTGTTCTGTTGTCGACAATGCAACTGCAGGGCTCCAGTTGGGTGTACCTCAACCTGCCATGCGTCGATGCTCTGTTGATGCCTAATGATTTCACCCCCTCTTCTTGTACTGTCGACAGGGGTCCATGTGGGTGTCCCTCAACCTGCCACGTGCCGAGGCTCTCCACCTGCATCTGCATGCGATTACTAGTTTCAAACCGTTTCGTCCTGCCTATCATCGCAGGGCTCCATGTGGGTGTCCCTCAACCTGCCGCGTGTCGAGGCGCGGGACCTGCGCCCCGAGGTGCCGCCGGAGCAGACACTGGTCATCTCCTCGGGGCACAAGGCCTCCTTCCTGATGCTGGATGTAAGTGGGGAGAAGATCAATTATGCCAGGGCTGCAGTTGTAGGCGTGAACGTCTAGGGGCAAGGAGGCAATGGGACGCCATCGGAGCAAGCGCCCCATGTGCTGCTCGTCCTCTCACATTGAGCCAACCATCCGCCCGCCTACTCCCCTCCTCCTGCCCTTGCGTGCGCAGTGGGCCGCCTCCGCCGGCATGGCTCACCAGGCGCTGGCCATGACGCTGCAGAAGCCGCTGCTGGTGGCGGAGCTCAGGTGGGGCCATTTATTCATGCCCTGCAGTGATGAGCAAAACTCAACGTGATTCTAGTGCTTAGGTAGCATGCTCAGGTAGCAGCAACCACCCAGCGCTGATGTCCAAGCATATGCATTGCAGACGACCTGCCGCCAGTCGTACATGCACCTTTTGCTCGCCTCCGGCCGATCACCTTGGCTAACCAAATCCTGCATCCTGCCCCTTCCCACCTGCCCGCAGCTTCCTGCTGGCGGTGACCCAGTTTGTGGTGCCCACCTTTGCGTTCGTCAAGAGCCGGCCCATCCCCTTTGTCACCCACGACCTCACCCTCACAGGTGCTTGTTGAAATGTGTCAACACATCGCACTTGCAAGGCCCCACATGGGCCACCGCTGCCTTTGCCTGGATTCGGAATGCCCCTCCTCTGCTTGAGTGCATGCAGCCCTGCTGTTGTGTCACTGCGCTGCACCTCCGCCCCTCCCCCCGCTGTACCACTGCAGTCGGCCGGGCACACAAGGCGGACGGAGACCTGTTCCTCTGCCCCACCGTCCGCCTGCTGGCCGACACACCCCTGCCTGCCGACGGCAGCAGCGGTGACGCCGATGGCGGCAGCAGTGGCAGTGGCAGGGATGGCGGCGGCGGAGGAGCGGAAGGGGGAGGCCAGGATGGAGGGCTGGTGTACGAGTACGATGGAGGGGGGCACCGCATGGTCCTGCCGGACAAAGGGCACCTAGGTGAGTGGGTGGCAGCAGTTGGCATGGTACATGTAGTAGGAGTGGTGGCATGTAGGAGTGGTGGCTAGGTGTATGGAAGATCACTGCCGCGTAGAGGCTCCTCCAGAGCGACCTATCAACAGGTGTACACGCTCAACCACGGCTGCCCTCTTGCTGAGCAGCCACGAGCTGTAGTTGTTCTCGAACCGCTTGGCTCTCCCACGCTGCCTAGTGCGGCAGGGGTCGCCAAGTGGCGCGAACCACCGCACGCTTGTGGCGAAGCAAGCTGGGCAGCCACAATGCCTGACCTGAGAGACGTCTTCGATGGCTCGCAGCCGAGCCATTTTTTGTCAAACACTGTGCGCATATGTTCAGCGCAGGAGAGGCAGCGCAGGCCTTCGTTGCAATGTCTGCAGGATGCACCTGTGTCCATGTAGATCTGCAGCAAAGGCTGAGGGAGATTTGGTTTGTTTAAACACATGGAACCAGAGCCACCAGACGCTAAGAACATCGTGCAGCACCATGAGTACACAGCGTCTGCCCTGGCACTGTTTCCTGTGTTAAAAACAATCGATTAGCTCGCTCTGTTCAGTGTTGCAGCTCCCCGCCGCCCAGAGCGGCGCGCAGCGCGCACAGCTGGGCGAGCAGGCAGCCTGGCATGCCTTATTTCTGGTGCTTGCCAAGTTCTCGTGAGCCCATGGCTCCAAGTACTCGTGAGCCCATGGCTCCAAGTACTGCCCTGTGAGAGCTCAGTTGCGTTGTTGCTGACAATCATCAAGGGCTCCAGAATGGCCTGCGGCATGGCTTGCTGCGGGAGGCACCTGGCGATGCAGCGGCACAGTTAGAGCCAGCTGCTTGTCTGCAGCGAGCAAGATTGGCACGTGCCTAGACCTGCAAAGCACGTGTGTTGGCAAAAGCAGGAGAGGAACTGGCTCTTGTGGGCCCGCTGCAAGTTTGTGCTCAGCTGACCCGCTTGGCCAGGGCTGCTCCTGGCGACTCCAGCTTACTGGCACAGTGAACGCCACAGCTTTGGCTTGGGCGGCTTGGGCGTGTTGGAGAGCGACTGGACAGCACCATTTGATTGAATGTATGTTGCGGGCACTGTAGCCATGCCTGCAAACTTGACTCCAGTGCTATATCGAGGCAGGCTTTGGCCTGCCTAGCAGCAAGGCCAGCCAAGGCTGCTGGAGCCGCATCCCAGGGCCACAGCTGGCCCAGCTGGCTGTGCCCACCTGAGGCAGGCATTGCCGGTCCGGCAGGCATAAGAAGTGTGCATGTGTTTGGGGTTGCAGATGGCTGCCTTCCCATGATGACGATTCACTGGTATTTGTATGGCTGCACGGCGCACCTCGGCTTTGCATTTTTGCCAAGCTCTGGAAGCCCATAGCAGCGCTCAGTCACGACCTCCGGCGAACCGAGGCGCTCGCTTTGCCTGGTTGGCAGCCCTAGGTTCGGCTGTACAGCTGCTCCACAAGCAGCTGCTCCACAAGCACGTCCCACAATTTCAGGCACCAAAGAAAAAGATTGACAACCTTAGATTGATCTAGATCCAGGAAACCTGGGATTACCATGGAATCAAGAAGGGTTCAAACCCTAGATCCATGGCACCAGGGGTTCTTTGTGCAACCAGGGATCAAAGTAAGCAAAGATTTCAAAGACTGCCATTGTTTCTTTGGAATGTCAGATCTAACATTTGCCACGTTAGATCAACGGTACCCTAGATCCCAGCTAACCTTTGGTGCCCCTGATACCATAGATCTCAGCTGTTCTTGGCCGAACATAGATCATTTCCGAGGTTGTGGTAGTGCTTAAAAGCACTGGTTGGAACCAGGAAGCCAGGCCGCCTGGAGGCACAGGGAGCCTCAACGCCACTTGTTCTGGCCGTCTGCAACA
>VFQQ010001970.1_pt1 | contig 25513 bp, 45 predicted proteins | sample 3512341 | NCBI WGS metagenome assembly VFQQ01 (sample SAMN10412373, study PRJNA504923) | tailings metagenome | isolation source: Relicate 2 Philex TSF1 revegetated site | place: Philippines: Tuba, Benguet | collected 2017-08-29 | reverse complement strand
CCCCTGGGCTGCTGTGCCGGCCGCTGCTTTCCGCCGCCGTGGCCTCTGCTGCCTCGCCGCTGCCCTCTGCCGCCACGGCCTCCGCTGCCGCTGCCTCTGCTGTTGCTGAGGCTCCATTGCTGCCAGACGCATCCTCAGAAGTGCATTCAAGCTGTTCTTGCAGATCCACCGCGCCATCTGCTGCAGCATCAGCAGCCGGTGCGTCCACGCTGCTGCTACCAGCCAGCGGCTCGGCGGCGCAGCCGCCGCCCAGGTGCGTTGACCCGCCGTCCGCCTGTCCCTCGCCCAGCAGGGGCGCGGCACTGCCCTCCCCGGCCAGTCCAAGGTCAATTGTCGGCGGCGGTTCAGACTTGGCGCCCGCCGAAAGCACGGCCGTGCCAATCAGCTCGTTCTCTCGGTTCTCCGCGTCGTCATCGGGCTGGACTTTCTGCAGGGCGCCCGGCCCGGCGCCACTGGCCCGCGTCTTGGCCACCAGCTCCGCCCCTGGCGAGCTGGGTCGCGCCGCAAAGCACCAGCAGCCCACCATGGTGCGCAGCTTGCCCTGGCAAGGCACAGAGAGAGCCTTTGGAGAGTCATTCCACCGCCAGCGGCCGCTGTGCCTGCTCCTCTGTCTCACTTGATTGCCAACCGACAGACCATCACATTTGATGCACAATCAATCAAAGGGCACGGCATTGTGGCAACTGCGGAGCAAGCACTGACTGCAAGGGGCAACTGGGTGGATAGGCTGCGCATTGAGCCGGCGCGCCGGGTCAAGGGAGTGGGGTGTGCACTGGGCCGGCGCGCCGCGTCATGGGGTCAGGTGCGCGCCGTCGGGCAGCTCTACGACCCGCCCGGCAAGCGAAACAAGCGTCATGTCAATGTTGGGCCTGCAGAGGTGGGCGTGGGTGGAGTTTATGTGGACATGCAACGCTGCCGAGCTCCGACGGCCATCGACAAGCTGGCAACGCACGCAAACAAAGGGCTCCGCTGGTGGCGCCTCCTCACCAAGTGTGCGGGTCGCCGTAGTGCTCCATCAGGTTCTCCTGCAGTATACAGAGTAAACGATGTTACAGGCTGTGCTTGCAACGAGGTGGCTCAGGCTGGCTGTAGCCCACCCAGGCTTACCCAGCGACATCCCCACACTATTGTCCATCGTGCATCAGCCCTTGCAGCGCAGGTCGCCACCCCAACTCAAGCCCATCCCCGGACCTGGTTGATGAGCTTGACCAGCAGGATGTTGCCGCCGGCGGGGCGGGTGAGCGGCACGCGCAGGCGGTTGCGCGCGCGCGTGCTGCGCCGCGACACCGCCCGCAGCAGCGTCTCAGCCGCGCTGCCCTGCACCTGCGGCGCGTGCACACCCGCCGCCGGCGCGCCCGCGCCTGCGCCTGCCGCAGCCGGCCCGGCAGCCGCGCCGGCGCCTTCCATCGCGGCCAGAGGCAGCGCAAAGTGCTCCTCAGCACCTAGCAGCGCATCCTCATCCTCATCCTCATCACTGCTCTCATCCTCGTCCATGGCATCAAAGGGCAGCCCCTCACCCGCCACCACCACATCCTGCTCCTGCAGGAAAACAAGAGGCACACGGCGAGGCAGGTTTGCGCCGCTGTAGCAAAGCTTGGGGGCCAGGGCAGCAGGCTATGCCGGTCATGAAGCCTGGGCCCTGGCAAGGAGGTGCGCCGCACCACGCATGCCGCCCAGGCGATGCACTTGGCAATCACGCCGACAGAACAATGCCTAGAGCACCCAGCAAGTTTCACACTGCCCTGTTGCAGCAGCGAAAATTGCCACCAACAGTTGGGCCCACCTGCAGGTCCGCCCCAAACTCGTCCTGCACCCAGTTGGCCAGCCAGGCGCCCTGGGCGCCCTCCCCCTCATCCAGGTCTGACCCGCTGTCGTCTGTACGCAAAACCAGGGCAGAGCAATACTTGCGTCAGCGATGCGAGCTTGTGGGGCCGTACGCCTTGGCATCAAAAATCGCAGCATCAGCAGGCCGACATTCGGCTGGCGCATGTTGCTTCCACGCACTGACTGCTAAGGTCTCCACAATGGCCAGATGTGCCTTGCGTCACTCATGCTCACCAGATAGGTCATCGTCGCCGCCCCCACCCAGGCCCTCGCTGCCCTCGCTGTCATCTTCACTGTCGCTCTGGCTGTGCAGCGGCACTGCAGGCGGCACCGCTTGCCCGCCCCCTGCCACACCGCCGGCCATGCCCTCCACAGGCCATTGCGGCGCAGCGGCACCCCCTGCTGGCTGCGCCTGCTGCTGCTGCATGGGCGGCGCTGGCTGTGCTACTGCCTGCGGCTGCTGCGCAGCAAGCGGCAGCTGCATCTGCTGCTGCTCTTGCTGCATGGGCTGTGCTGCTTGGCGCAGTTGCTCGTCCCGCTCTGCCTGCAGCTGCGCGGTCTGGACCGCCTGCTGTGGCGCTGCCTGAGCCGCCTGCCCCGCCTGCTGCTGCTGCTCCTGCTGCTGCTCCTGTGCCGGATGCGGGTGGTGGTGATGTGCCTGGTGCACCTGCTGGTGCAGCATCTGCGCCACAGCAAGCACCTGCGGGTCGGGGGCAGGACCTCCATGCAAGCCATAGCCGGCCGCTGCTGCCGACGCCGCCGCCGCCGCTGCCTCGGCCGCCGCCTGTGCAGTGACGTGGCCCCGCCGGCTGGGTGCTGACCCGCTGTGCCGCACTGTGGCCTGTGCCCCGTGCCGCTCCACCAGCGTGCGGTTGCGCTGCACAAAGCCAGCTGCTTCGTCGGCTGAGTGGAACTTGAACCACAGCAGCGGGCGCCAGCTCACGATGCCTGCAGGCGACACCTGGCGCGGCTGCGAGCCGTTGCTCGGCCCAGCCGCTGCTGCAGCTTCAGCTGCTGCTGCCGACGCTGCTTCCTCCGCGGTTTCCTCTGCCGCACCAGGCTGCGGCTCTTCAGCCAGCCGCCGCTGCCGCGCGCGCAGCGCTTGTGCCGTCATTCGCAGGTGCGGCGAGCTGCTAGCTGCTGCTGCCGCCTGCTGTGCAGCTGCTGCATCGCTGGTGTCAAACTCGTGCCACACGCCCGCCATAGTCTCATCAGTGCACACAATGGGCGGCAGCTGGCCAGCCGCTGCCATCAAGCCGACCTCGCTGGCCTCGACCAGTCCGCTGAGTGCTGCTGCCGCCGGGTCGGCCGCCGCTTGGCGCAGCAGCGCGAGCACGTCTTCAGCTGACCAGCCCTGCAGCTTGCTGTGGTCAATCGTGCCCACCAGCACCGCGCCGGCTGCAAACGAGTGGGTAGGTGGAGTGTCATGGGGAAAGGATGTCAACACAGTTCACCGCGCCCATCGATTGCATAGCGCACCAAAATGTCTGCAGGCTGCGCACAAGCTGTGCCATGCGAGCCAAGCATTCCAGCTCAAAGCACGAAACAAAGGCAGCTCACCTGCCACGGGGCAGGTCAGGTTGCCCACGCGCGACAGCGTCACCTCGTGCACCACACCTGCGGCAGTGAGGGGGCAGAGAGCTGGTGAGGGCGGGCATGGCAGGTGGGCAGGCGGCTGGAGAGGAGCACTGTTGTGTGGCATTGCACCAGTGAAGCCAAGCAAGGTTTGTGTTTGTGTGGCATTGCCTCCAATAGTGCCGCCCATTCCTGCCCCACCTGCCAGCCGCTTGGTGCCTGGCCCGCCCGTGAGCTTGGGCAGCACCGAGGTGTCCAGAATGACGTTGGGCTCCCCCGCTGGCTTCAGCATGGCTGCCTTCATCGTCTTGGGCCGGTCCAGCAGCCACTGCAGGGGAGGGTGAGAAGAGGGCGGGGAGTTGAGCTGGCGGTGAGCGCCTTGGTGGGGAATGCGGGCTGGGCAGGAAGTGCGACCGCATTTCCCGCCGCGCCAGTTGCACCAACAGCCAGCCAAGACCACAGCGCATGCATCAACAGTCCAACACTCGCAGCCAAGCCCACCTGGTGCACCCCCAGGATGCGCTGCTGCTCCGCCGCCACGAGCTCGTGGTCGATGCCGTGCAGCAGCAGGCGGCCCAGCGCGTGGTCCGCCTGCATCGCCATCACCAGGTCCCTGCCACAGGTGGCGAGCACATTGCAACAAGTGGGTGGCGGAAATGGCAGCCCACAAGGGTGCACGACAACGAGGAATGGCACAATTGCGCAAGCAGTGCCACGCCAACTGCCTTGCATGACGCAAGGTGAGGACCGAATCATTCAGCACCTGCCTGTTGCGCACATCACATCAGGCCCGGCGCCCCACCTGAAGAAGCACAACATCCACCCACCTGAAGAAGCCCTCCAGCTGGATGTCGGTCCAGTCGTCCAGCAGGTGCAGGATGGAGTCGGGGTCGCGGTTGTGCTCAGGCATCTGCAGGTGGCAAACCAGCAGAAGGGTGATGACCAGCAGACAGGGGCATTGGAAACACCCGCGGCATTGCGCCGCCAGCAACTGCGCAGCCTTGCATTCATGAGCCAGCACAGCACTCAGATGGCACTGACTCGGGCGGTGCTGCATGAGCAGTGCATGCCCCAGCCACACCTGGCCCACCGCCCTGCCCACCTGCACGTTCATGATGAGCGCCGCGGCGTAGAGGCAGCGGCGGATCATGTACTGCCGCACGCGCGCAAACTCGGTGTCCCGAGGCACCTCGCCATCCTGCCAGAGAGACGGGCGGCGAGAGTAGCTCCAGATTGGCATGAGAGCCAGAAAGGCGTTGACTGTATCAGACTGTGCCCAGCAATGCCACGTCATGGCTCAGCTCCCATGCTGTTCATTCATTGTCCCGCCCCTCGACACCCATGCGCCCTCGAGCAGCTCCCCTCCCCTCCTGGGCCCACCAGCAGCAGCGCGATGCAGTCGGCGTCGCGGGAGCAGTTGGAGCAGTAGGGCGCCTTGTCGGGGCGGAACAGGTTGTCCACAAAGTAGTGCATCGCGTCCTGGGGAGCAGTTGGAGCAATACAAGGAATGATGGAAGGATGAGAGCGAAACAGGTTGTCCACAAAGTAGTGCATCACGTCCTGGGGAGCAGTTGGAGCAATACAAGAAAATCATGGAGGGGTGCGAGCGGTACGGGTTGTCCGCAAAGTAGTGCATCGCGCCCTGGGGAGTGCGGGAGATACAACGAGGGCACACATGTGGATGCAGCAATGTGGGGTGCAGGAGCACCACCACACGCCAAACGTGCACACTGAGAAGCACAACCCGCCGCCTGCATTAGCGGCTGCACCCCCAGCGGCTCTCCCCAAGTGGCAGCCCCCCCTCCATTCACAACCAGTCCCAGCAGGCCCGCCCGCACCTCGTCCACGCCGCCGTTGACAAACACGCCCTGGAAGCGCAGCTGCTGCGTCGCGCTGGCCTCGTACACACGCCGCGCCAGCCGCACAAACAAGCCGTCGCTGCCCGCATGCGCCTGCGGAGCGAGAGTTGGGCAGGCGCGCATGTCACGCGTTGGGGACGTATCATGTATCATGTATCATGCTCGCGCCACCAAGCCGCAACTGCAACAAACTACGCATGTGCCAGCTGCAACCTACTGCAGCCCGCCTCCTACTGCAGCCCGCTTCCCGGCAAACCCGCCCATCCAACCCTACCCACCTTGAGGCCCAAACCAAAGCTCTCCCGCAGCTTGGCCACCCACACCTGCAGACAGAGTGCATGGCATGTGCAGCTGATGCATCAATGGCAGCTGCAAACACTCCTACATCGCTTGCGCTGCGGATGAGGAAGTACTGTGTACTCAAATACGGCGCCAGACATTCCACTTCAGCACAGAACAGCGCTGGCTGGCCGGCAGGTGAGCCAAGGCGGAGCCGCACCTTTTCGCTGCGGCCCAGCAGCTCGCAGGCGGCGCGGCACGACTGGCGCAGCACCAGCAGGTCACGAGTGGCGCAGTGGGTGAACACCTCCTCGCTGCGGTCAGGGGCAGAAGAGCCAGCGTGAGGGAGAGTTTGAGATCTTGGGTGCAGGAGGCAGGAGGGGCAGGAGGGCGTGCGTGCCCAGCACCAGCCAAGCTGCCCCATGCAACAGCTCGTGTGTGTGCCCGCGAAACGCACAACGTTTGCGCATCCATGAGCTCTAGCACAGACCCTACGAGCCATGCACGGACGTGCTGCAGCAGCGCCATCAACAGACTCACAGCGCATCATCGTTGAGGGCCGCCAGCAGCCCGGGGCTGCCGCCGGCCCCATTGCCGCCCTCCATGGCAGCCGCCGCCGCGCCTCACGACCACGCCTTCAATGTGGTTCCTGTTGCAGGGCACAAGTGCAGTGATGCGCGCACATCTGATCAGCAAAAGGCGCGTGCCAGGGGACGGTCGCTGGCGGCACGTGGCGGCGGCGGCGGCTGCAGGGCATGGGGCAGGGGCCAAGGCGCTTGCGGGCCCGCTCACCCTGCCTCCGTGAGCCGTGACCAGGCCTGCGCTGTCACAGCGCGGCGCTTCTGCCTGCTCGCGAGACGATCGCAAGCCCCGTTTGCTTTTGCGGGCGGGGCAGGGTTTGCTGAGCCCACAATTGAAATCCAGGAGGCTGATGGCACGAGCCAAGGGCAGCAACAGGGCCAGGGGCGGCCGCTCTCCTAATGCGAGCCTGCTGCACTCTGCCCTGCTGGGCCCATTGCCTGCAAGGGCGACCTGGGCCTTGCTGGCCACTGCTGCCGTCATTGCACTGCCAATCTCGTCGCCCAGGCCGCTCGGGAGACTCCTCCGTCGGAGTGCTTTGCGCCACCCACCCTTGCAGCGCCCCTCGCATTCCGCAGCGCAGCTAGATGGCTCAGAGCGGCCCATCGGTGGACCACGGACGGGTGAGCGGGCTGCGAGCCGGCCCCGTGCGTCCGCCTGAGCCACGCCCTTGCCCTCGTCGCGCCCTCCCACGCTGAACGCCCCTCCCGCTTGCTGCCCTGCAGGAACCCTGCCCCGACAGGTGCGCCCCACAGCGGGGGAAGGCACCGAGCATGGGGGCTTGCGGCGGCTGGGCCCCCAGCTCACTCAACCCTTAGCTTTGGGGCCTGTGGCTTTGCCCAGCGCTTGTTGGTGGTGGCAAGAACGATATACCCACGCGGCACCTCGCGCCGCGCAGCCACGGGCACAGATCGGCCCAGTGGCGGCGGGGAGGCACACTGGCGCCGCCTGCCGCCAGTGGCGCCAGCAACGCCCCTGCGCTGCTTCTCAAGCCTCAGCTGCTGCTGCTGTGCGCCTCTTGGCGCACAATGCCTGAATTAACGCGTCCAGCCCGCCTGTCGTGCCCGTGCCGCAGGATCCTGGATGATGTGGGCGGCGCGTTCGGCATGGGCGCCGTGGGCGGCGGCCTGTGGCACCTGCTCAAGGGCATGAAGAACAGCCCCAGCGGGCACCGCATGATCGGCGGCATCGACGTGAGAGCAGTGGGGCGGGGGAAGGGCTGAGGGGGCTTGCACACCTGACCGTGCACGCGAGCAGGCGGGTCGTGACGAGACATGGAAGCGGGCCCTGTTTGGTCCCCTCCGTGCGCCCGCTCAGCCGGCTGCCGCAGTGGCAAGGCTGTGCACAACTGCCCATTTCAACCCACGGCTCTGCTCTGCTCTGCTCTGAGATGCACTCCTGGCCCGCGCCCACCGCAGGCCATCCGGCGAGAGGCGCCGCGCATCGGCGGCAGCTTTGCGGTCTGGGGCGGCCTCTTCTCCACCTTTGACTGCACGCTGGTGGCGCTGCGCAAGAAGGAGGACCCCTGGAACTCTATTGCAGCGGGCGCGCTCACCGGTGAGCAGTGCCGCTTGCTTTGGCGAGAGGGGGTGCAGAGAGCGCGCCTGGAACGCCGCCGTGGCAGGCATGCTTCCAGACGAGGCAGCCTGCTGCCGCTCCCATGCGGTGCCGCATCAATCAGCTCACCGGGGCATGCACGGGCGGAAAGCTGCTGAGCCTGCCGGAAACAAGCAGCCTGTGCAATTGGGTGGGCAGCGTACGCCAAGCCTGGCATTTGGGAAGGTTCCATGCATCGACCTGCCAACTAACGCGCAAACCCCTGGACCGCTCGGATGTACGCCTGCTGCCTCCGCCCCTGAACCCTGCCGCCCCTCCCCACCGCCCTGCTGCCCCGCAGGCGGCTTCCTGCAGCTGCGCACGGGGCTGAAGAGCGCGGGCAAGAGCGCCGTGTTTGGCGGCGTGCTGCTGGCCATGATCGAGGGCGTGGGCATTCTGCTGACCCGCGTCACCGCGCCGCCGCCCGCGCCAGGTGCGGCTGGCTGGGCGCATGACAGTGCGTGCTGTGCGCAGCATGTGTGAGCATGTCGCATGCTGCTGCGAAGTGCATGCTGCGCAAGAGGCCACCCCAACAAATCGTGCTCACACCTGCCCCACTCTGTTCGCTCATTCCTACCCCGCAGTGCCCATGGTCGAGATGCCGGGCCCCAGCCCCAGCAGCGGCAAGCCCATGGGCGTGCAGGCGCCGGCGGGCGAGATGCCCGCCATCCCGCCGCCCCTGGAGGCGGCGCCAGCGGCGGAGCAGCCTGCCAGCGGCGGCGGCGGCTGGTTTGGCAGCTGGTTCAGCGGCGGCAAGAAGGAGGAGGAGGCGGCCACGCCGGCAGCACCCACCGACCTCTCCCACGACCCCTTTGCGCCGCCCCCCATGCCGCACTTTGGCGCCGCGCCAGAGCCGCAGTTCCGCTGAGGCGCCTCACGATGAGGTGCTGCCCACCGGCCTGCCTATAGCAGCCGTGGGCCGGGTGCCCCCATGCCCAGGCGGATGCAGCGTGCTGGGCGCGTGGCCCGCGGCACCTGATGGCCAGCCAGCCTGGTGCCAGTCGCTTCATTGGATCAGAGGCCCTACCATGTGGCCTGCGCTCCTCCTGTTCCCTACCACCGTACCTGATTGTTTGTCCCCCGCTCCGCTTTTTCACTGCCTTGTTTTTTTCTCCTGTTCTCTTGCTCTCGCTCAGCGCAGATTCCAAACGCACCCCTCTCTTTGCTCTGCCCACGCCGCACGATCGTGCAGCAGCGGAGCAGCAGCAGCGCAGCTGGGCCGGGCGCTGGCTTCACCAGCTTCTCCTGCATTTGATCGCCGCCGCGCTCCCTTGGACACATGACTTGCCTGCTGCCTGCCCGTCCAGCCCAAACCAATGACGCCACCCCCCTGATTGGATAGGATGCCCACACCATTTTGTGACGCACGCACCTGGACTCAGGATGGGTTGGTGTGGCAGCCCATTACGGTGGTGCTGAGGTGATGGACACACCACAGGAAGTGGTGCCAGGGACTTCAGGTTTTGCAGGTTTGTGACGGACACATTACAAGGACACAGATGGGGGAAACAAGCATGTTCTGTGCACCATGCACAGTGCAGCGCCGGGCCTGCTGAACAACTCAGTCGTACGGCAGCCGCCGCAGCGCTGCCAGAGCCTCTGCCGCCAGGTCGCCCATGCCAAACCGGTTCAGCACCTGTGGTGCGGAAGGGAGGTCAGGTGGGCGCACTGGACAGTGACAATGAGGAAGTGGTGCACATTGGCAGGTTATGCTCGGCAAACGGAAATCAACCAGCTGCAGTGCTAGCAGCAGCACAGGAGGTGTGTCGGTGCCATCCATCATTCAGCACCAAGGATTCATCACAGCCCTCAGAACCCACCCGGATGAAGGACCGCATCTTGTCGCTGTTGCGGATGCGCCGGATGCGCGTCTGCAGCGCCTTGAGCGACATGCTGCAGGCAGGCAGGCAGGCGGTGTGGTGGGCCAGCAGGTCAAACAAAGGGTTAGGCAGCAGAAGGCGAGGCGGTGCACTGGGCCAGCAGGTCATTCGGGCCCAAGGGCATCCCAAGCGCATCCCACACAGGAGCTGCCTGGGCCACACAACCCACTCTTCACCACCCTGCCCACGTGCGGATGCGCATCTCGTTGTGCCTGTCCATCCGCGCCCGCAACGCCCCCTCACTCAGCCGCCGCCGCTTCCCCTGCGCCCGCTGCGGCCGCTGCTGCTGGCCACCCCGCCCGCCACCCTGCAGCTCGTCCTCGTCGTCCAGCAGCAGAAGGTCGTGCCGTGCCTGCTCAATGAAGCTGCGGCTGCCCAGCAGCAGGGGCGGCTGCCGCAGCGACGGCCACGGCGTCGCCACCTCGGCCGCCGCTTCATCATCTGGCCGGCGCTTGCGGGAGCAGCTGGGCAGCTTCTTTCGCATGCCCATCTCGGGCTGCTCACCACACAGCCGGCGTGAGCGCCGCTGCGGCTCGGTGGCCGGCGCATCGCCAGCCAGCACAGCCTGCCGCCGCGCCGCCTCCTGCCGTTGCCGCTCCTCCCGCTCCCGCCGCCGCCGCTCTTCTGCGGCGGCGCTTAGCGGATTGCTGAGCAGGCCAAGCTCTGCCAGTCGCTTCTGATTGCGTGCGATGATGGCCCGCCGCTGCGCTTCCAGCGGCGTCTCAAGCTGGCCTTGGGGTGAGGGAGGCGAGCCGGCCCGCATCGTGCCTGGCAACATGAAGGTTTGGGTGTGCAGTGATCGCGCGATCGCCCGTGATTGGAAGAGCGGGCCGTTGGTTCCAGAGCTGCGCTGTGCTGCGACGGCTGTCTTCATGTCTCCACCCGTCCGGAGAGCGGCGTTCTCGTCTGTTGCAATCCATCGCTGTTGCCCGAGCACAAAATGAAGTTCGTGCATCACAGGGTAGAATGAACAGGCTGGAAAGCCAGCACCATGCGTTGCACTGCCTCGTCGGATGCAGCGTTACATGGTCGCCGAGAAGAAGAAGGCATGTTTGTGTTGAGTGCGCAAATGGCGAAGCAATTACACCTTGCGCATGAGCAGGTAGATGTTTTGGTCAATGTCCAGGTCCTCGAGCCGCTTGGGGTCGCCCGTCAGCTGCATCAGCAGGCCGCCATAGCTCACATACACCTGCGGGGAGGGCGGGGGCAGGGGGAGAGGGCAGCAGGTGGGCGCCGATTTGGGCAGTTGGTTGAAAGGCGGCAGGCAGGAAAGCAGCACCTGCACTGAGCCTGGGGCCCAAACACAACAAGCAACAGGCGCTGGCAACTCGACCATGGCAGGAACGGCAGCCATGCAAGTCACACCAGCAGCCCGCGGCTCTGAGTGCAGTCGGCAGCGATGCGGCCACGCTGCCACCCATCCGCTCGCCACTCACGTCCGCCTTGAGCTGGCCGCTGGAGGAGTTGTCCTTGAACTTGAACACCTTGCCGTGCATCACGTACTCGAAGTTGTCCATCAGCGTGCGCCGCCCGCTGGCAAACGACTGCGGGCGATCAGTTCAGAGGGCGCAAGGAGCAGAGGAGCCTTCGGTGCGCGACGTGCTCTTCACGGCGGCCCCCCCAACCAACACTTGCACCCAGGCAACCACGCAAGGTAACTCAGCAATCAGGCAGGCGCAGCAATCAGACAGCAATCAGGTAGGCGCAGCAACCGATTGCCGCCACCCACCGCGTCAAACGTCGCGCTGCTGGGCGTGCCGTCCAGGTTGAGGGTGGAGGCCAGGCAGATCACCAGCTTCTCACCCACCTCAACTGCAGGCGGAGGGAGCAGGAGGGTGTGCAGTCCAAGTAAGCAAGCAAGTCAGGTGGAAGGAAGCGCAGCAGGGCAGATGACCAGCTTGCAGACCACCTCCACAGCAGGCGGGGCAGGGGCAACAGCGCACCCAGTGCGCGCAAACTTTACATATGTGCTGCTGCCGCACGCCACCAGCAAGCCCACACGCCTCGCAGCCGCGCTCTGCTTGCAACTGCTCTTTGAGCCGCACCTGGGTACACGTCTGTGTTCACGTCCAGCGTGAGGTCCATCTCGTACAGGTCTGACCGAGCCTTGATGCGGCTCACTGGGGGTGGGCGGGCAGGGTGGGACGGGGAGCGACCATTCAACACGGCAGGGTGCAAGCGAGACAAAAAGCTTGGGATGCGGCGGCAGCGACATCGGGTCCTGCAGGTCTGCGGCAGCAACTGCTCCTTGTTGTGCGCTGCCGCGGCATCATGTAGCAGTTGACGAGACCCCGCACCGCACCTTTGTCGAACTTCTTGCCATCTGGGTCCTTCTCCAGCACCTCGAAAATGTCCTCTAGTAGTTGTGCCTTCGACATGCTGCCGCCGCCGCTGCTGCTGCCACCGCTGGCTCTGATGCTATGTGTTGCCCTGCATGCAGCAATACAGCACTTTTCTACCGTGAGACAGGATGCGAGCCACGGCAATGGGCTGAACAGAAGTGGCCACAGTGAGCGGCAGGCGGCGACGGCGGCGGGAGGCAGGCAGCTTACCGCCTGACAGCTGATGCGCTCCCTCAAGCCCAGTGACTAGTTTACTTTGCTGTCGGGTTGTTGCAGGGCGTCCAGTGCGCTGTGCAGTGAGCAAGCAAGCGAGGTGTGCAGTCGAGCACGTATTCGATGTCCCTTGCACTGGATTATGATCGTAGAAGTATAGCAGGGTGCGGAATGCATGCGCAAAGGTCTCTGCACGCTCTGCATGAGCATGCTCCCTGCTGCGGGCTGCTTTGGCGGCCACCTGCACCCAGCAGCGGCAAACCGCTCATTACACGCACTCAGAATCGCTTATCAGCTCGCTGAGTAGCCACAAGCCGCTTGCAAGCTCGCAGAGGGTGCCCTCCAGACCGCACCGCCGCTTCCGAGCCACCCCAGCCCCCGCCTTTGCGTGAAACCAACTACCTCAGAGTCGGCAACCGCTGAGCAGAAGCCATGACCCCGCAGTGCGTCGCGCTCCCTGCGGCGACAGCGGCGGCGGCGCCCTGCCGCCAGCCGGCGCGAGGGCGGCGGTCGGCTGCAAACGCGGCGCCTGAAGCAGCGCGCCTGGCCAGCCGGCATGCCAGCTCAGTGCGGCAAATGAGTCTTCCACGGCGCATGCGTGCCAGCCGCAGCGCGGGTGCGTGAGAGCATCACATGCATGTGGCCGGCATACCTGGGCTGTGGGCCGGCTGACACACTCAACTGGCTGATTGCTCCTGGCGCACTCCCAATAGTAACCCAGAACCTGTTGCACTTCTTTTTCCAACCCACAGGCGGACCAGGAGTTGTGGCTCTGGATGCCGCCTTCCCCTTTGACCGGGAAGCCAAGCTGCGGGCCCGGCACAGCCAGCAGGTGCGCTGCTGTCATGGCGTGTTTGGGGCAGCCTATGGGCCAAACCCAAATGTGATGCTCGCTGCAGGTGGCGCTGCTTCAGCTGCCTTGAGTTCTACCAAAAGAAAGGGGTGCTGTGTGCCAGCCCCAGGCTGTGCTTATAACTGCCGCTATGCCCATCGCCGCCTGCTGCGCTCCCCTTGCTCGGCAGACGCGGCTCAAGATCGGCATCGTTGGCTTCGGCACCTTCGGCCAGTTCCTGGCCAAGCGCATGGTGCAGGCGGGGCACGAGGTGGGTGCACAAGCTGGTGATGGCCCATGTGCTTGGGTCGATACATGTGCGGTTTGTGCAGTGGTGGCATCCGTCGTCGGCAGCACGGTACGTTCACAGACCAAACAACAATGGGCTGGCTGTCATCAGCGCCTAGGGTTTGCACAACTGGGGCCGATGTAGAGCATGGCTTGCAGCAGCAGACGGGCCCAAACACTCCCAGCCGGCGAGCGCCTCGCGCGCCCTGAGCCGGTTGGATTTAACTGGGCCCAAAGCAACAGGGCCCTTAACACCGCCGGCACGCACCCAGACAGCGGCCGGCGGTACGCAGGCACCTGACACTCCCACTCCTTTTCTTACCTTTTCACTCATCGCTGGCATGCATACGCTCCAAGTCCCAAAATGTGGCCGGCGCCCACGGCCGCCCTGCCACCACAAACCTCCCTTTTGGCCCTCCACGGTCGTTCTTATCCTGCCCATTCCGCTCCCCGCTGCGCTGCCCACCGGGTCATTGCCGCCTCCTGCTCGCTGCCCCTCTGAACTAGCGCTCCCCGCTGCTCTGTGCCAGGTCATCGCCACATCCCGCTCGCCGTACCACGACATCGCCGCCCAGATGGGCGTGGCCTACTTCACTGATGCCGATGACTTTTGTGAGGAGCATCCAGAGGTGGTCATCCTCGCCACCAGCATCCTGAGCACTGAGTCGGTGAGCATCCTTAGTGATTAGTCGGTGAGGGCAGCTGAGGACCTCAAGCGCATCCCCAGCTGGCCGCGACACCGCGGCTGCAGTGCCTTCCACTGTGCATGCGGCACGCCTAAGTGTGCCTGCTGCGGTTTATGCCAGCAAACACCCACCTGCGGCCCCACCCATATTCCAATCACAGGTGCTGGCGGCGCTGCCGGTGCAGCGGCTCAAGCGCTCCACGCTGTTTGTGGACGTGCTGTCGGTCAAGGAGTTCCCAAAGGTGCGATGCAGTGCAGTTGGTGCTAGTGCCGGTCACACACACAGCCAAGGGAGACAGAGGCGCCGCAGTGACGCATTCCGCAGTGCACTCTGCTGTTCTGTGCCAACAGCAGGCCCAGGCTGCCTGGCGCATTCCGGTTTATACTTCGCAGCCTGCCCATTCCTGCCCCTCCCCACTGCTGTCCCTGCCCGCAGCGCCTGCTGCTGCGCGTGCTGCCGCCCGAGGTGGACATCCTGTGCACCCACCCCATGTTTGGCCCCGACTCTGGTGGGCGCACGGTTTGGTATGCTTGCTGCAAGGCAGTGCAGAGGCTCACATGCTGTGGAGCACAGTTGCATGTGCTTAGCGTGGCCAGCAGCGTAGGGGCCAGGGGCCCTACCTGCCCAGCCCAGCCAGGCAGCCGCCCCAGCCGGCTGCTGCCACTCACTGCATGCCCCACCCTCCACATGGCTCCTCCGTCTGCAACCCGCCCGCTGCGATTGCAGGCAAGGGCAGCTGGAGCGGGCTCAACTTCCAGTTTGAGCGTGTGCGCATCGGCGCCGATCCCGAGCGCCAGCGCCGCTGCGATGCCTTCCTGCAGGTGTGCCCGTCACGCTGCTGTGCTGTGCTGCGCTGGGCTGGGCAGTGCAATGCAAGCGGCTGGCACAGGATGGGGCGCAGCGGAATCACCTTGCTGAAGTTGCGCGCCCGTCCACTGCTCGTACGCGACTATTTCTTGTGCCACACGTGCCGCCCTGCCCTGCCCCCCACCTGGCCCATGCTCCCCCTGGCCTGTTGCCGCAGTTTTTCGAGCGCGAGGGCTGCCGCATGGTTGAGATGAGCTGCGAGGAGCACGACCAGCTGGCCGCCTCCACCCAGTTCATCACACACACAGTGGGGCGCACGCTGGGTGCCATGCAGGTGCGGGGGCGGGGCGGGGAGAAGAGCCGTGGGGTGGGGGAGGTGGGGCAGGTCGGTGCTCAGCCCCCCAGCAGGACAGCTCGGGGCTGGAAACTGTATTGTATAACTCCTTCCTCTCCCCTCCCACCCCCCTCCCAATCCCCTGCAGCTGCAAGCCACCCCCATCGACACCAAGGGCTTCCAGAGCCTGCTGTCGCTGGTGGACCTCACCGCCAACGACTCGTTCGAGCTGTATTACGGCCTGTTCATGTACAACCAGGTGGGCCTGGAATTTTTGGGGCTGCTTCCAAGTTGGCGTATGTTTAGGTTGTTTCGTACATTGCAAGTAGTACGGCACACACCTTCCTGTTCATGTACAACCAGGCGCTTCAACAGTGCAAACTGGCTGTGTATAGTGTTCATGTTCCCTTGGCCACCGTATTGCAGGACGGCCTGCAGCTGCAGGCCAGCACACTCGTGTTCTGTCCCCGCTGCACTCATCTGCTGCCTGCCACGCCTTGCATTTGCCGCCCGCAGAACTCCACTGAGCAGCTGGACCGCCTGGAAAAGGCGTTTGACGAAGTGAAGGCGCGCCTGCTGGGCCAGGTGAGCCGGCCAGACCCTGCCGCTGTGCTGCCCGCAGGGTGGTGCACAAGCAGCCTGCTTGGCAAGGCTCCCGCTGTTGGAGGCAGCCCGGCGCTCACGGCCCAGCCACCCCACCATCCAGATTAGCTATTGCCCACCCGCACCACTGCCCTTGCTTCGCACGCTCACCCCTCTGCCTCGACTCCTCCCTCTCGACCGCAGCTGCACGACAAGGTGCGGCAGCAGATCTTCAAGGGGGAACTGTACGAGGACCGCAGGGCCGCAATCCCCAGCCACAACGGCAGCAGCAGCAGCAGCGGCAGCGGCAGCAACGGCGGTGCCAGTACCAGTGCCAACACCAGCAGCGGCACCAGCAGCGGCACCGGCAGCGGCAGCACCAACAGCGCAGCCAGCAGCAAGGGCGAAGCGGTTGAGAACGAGTGGCGGGAGCACCTGGTACCCGCGACCACGGCAGGCACGCAGCAGGCGCAGCATGAGGCAGCTGCCACCAGCGGCGGCGCCGGCAGCAGCGAGAGCGGTACTGTCTCGCACGGCGGTGCGGAAGCACTGGCAGGTGCCATGCCGCACATCCATGCAGATGCTCAGGCGGCAGGCAGCTCCGACTCCCCTTGATGACCCCCCTTGAACAGAAACCCACGCGTAACCAGCATTGCAAACTGTGAAGCACTGGTGCCGCCTGGTGCTGACCTTGGCGCCTCTGCCGACATCAACGAGCACGGCCGGGCATGATGTGCATGCCAGGCTGGCGATGTATGTAACTTTTGTAACTTGCTAAGGCAGCAGCGACTTATGACAGAACTTGAGCAGGCACGCCAACCGGCCGCGCTGCCTCAAGCCGCCTCTGTACCGAGCAGTATATGGCAGCCTGCTGGCAAGCACGAGGCGCCGCCACAGCGTCACAGTTCAGCAGGGCACACATTGTTGTTTCAGATAGATACCAGGCATTCATGCAAAACCGGGATGCACACATGGGCACAGTAGCGAGCCGCGCCCACATGCCTCATGAAGGCTCTTCCTGCGCTGCTGCCGCTGCTGCTGGCTGCTGCTGCTGCTGCTGCTGCTGCTGCTGCTGCTGCTGCTGCGCCTCGCCCTCGTCATCGCTGCAGAGGTCAACCTCGTCTGGCTGCACGTCCGGTGGCACCGCGTCCAGAAACAGCTGCGGCACCTCGTCATTGCCCCGGCTCTCCAGCAGCACTATCCGCGCAATGCGCTCGTACTCGCTATCCACCAGCGCTGCCAGCAAGTCACGCTCGTTGTCTCCTATGGCCAGCGGCTGGGGATGCTGCAGCTGCTGCGCCTGCCCTGCTGCCCCTGCTGGCCCGGGCGCCCCCGCTGCCGCCGCTGCTGCTGCTTGATCGCCGCCACCCGGCGCATCATCATCGCCGCAAATGCTGCCCAGCTGCTCCTGCAGGCTGTCCGCCAGTGCGTGGAAGTACCAGCGGGCGCAGTCCTTGCAGTCATACCACCTGGCAGCGGGGCAGGAGCAGGACTGCAGGGTTCTGCACAGCCACAAGCGGCGGAAACACTGCCTCGAGGCAACGGCGCGCTCAGCCCGACAAGTGCCACATCGTGTCTCACTTTATGCACTTCTTCTCAAGCTGCAGCAGCTCCAGCAGCGGCCCGTGCAGCGGCGGCTGCAGCAGGGACTGCGCCGCAAAGCGCCGACCCAGCGACGGCAGCAGCTGCGAGGTGCAGAACACCTGCATGAGGAGGTGCAAGAGGCAGGCACGGGCAGTTGGTGGATTGACCGAGGGCCGCCAGGCAGTTCAGTCAGTGTCAATGAGTTGCCTTACGATGTCGCCTGAAGCCCCGATAGCAGCAGGCAAAGCCAGCCGCATACTGATTAACCTTCATGTCAGGCCTTCCGCCAACCGCACAGCTACCACGGCCCAGCCACAACGCCTTGTCCGGGCATCAACATACGGGGCAGCTGCGCCAGCCCCCAGAAAGCCTCCCTGAGCCCACCTGTGCCAGCTCCGCTGCGTCCTTTTCCTTCAACGGCTTCTCAGCGGCCTTGCGCGCCTGAGCCTCCTCCAGGCTCTCCTCCATCGCCAGCTGAAGCAACAGTAGTTAAGGTCGGGGGTGGCAATGCGATTCACAGGTGCATGTGCTCAGATGGTGTGGTGCAACAAGCAAGCAGGCAGCGGGGGGTTGCCAGGCAGCTTGCCGGCCACTGCAAACGGCCATCGCATTGCCGGCCCAAGCTCGAGCATGCGTCGGCTGCTGCCTTGCACCCCCTGCCGCCCTCCAGCCCCCCTGCTGCAAGCAGCTCACTGCAACGTCGTCCCGCTCCGCTGCACAGCGATGGGAAGTGCAGCAGAGTGAGTACGGCCGCTTGTTTAAAAGGCTCTCCACGCTGTACCATCCAAGCAAGCACAGGCAGGGCAAGCGAAGCATGGCGGGCCGGCGGCAGGGCGGCAGCACGAGCCGTTGCATTCCGCCCCAGCGTCGGCGGGGCCCACCTTCAAAGTCTGCCCTGGCTGTGAGCGCCAACAGCGCAGCATCTGCCCAGTCCACGGCATCGGTGAACACCTGGCCGCCCTGCTCTTTGGCCAGCTGCTCGGCTGCCTCGTCCACCGCAAGTTTGGCCCTACAATGGTGGGGGGTGGGGCGTGGCCGCAAAACGCAACAGTTGAGGCGGGGTGGGTTGAGCTCACAGCAGCGCACCATCCGAGGCGCCACAGCCTAGTCCGGCACACACTCCTCATTTGCCCATGCCGGCCCGCCACTCACTTGTCCCGTGGCGCGCCCTGGTTCAGCAGGAGCAGCAGCGCTTGATCTCGCAGCGGCAGCTGCGGCGCCGGCGGCGCAGCCCCTCGCGCCTCGGCTGCCTGCGCTGCTGCCAGGTCGTCCTGCTCGCTGTCTGCCCCCTCGCTGTCACTTGCATGATGCTCCTCGTCGCTTGCGCCAGGCTGGGCGGCTGGGGCAGCAGCCGGGCTAGCCGAGCGGCGGCGCTTGCGGCCGCGGCCACGGCCCCGCCCGCCGGCTCTGCTCCTGCCCCTGCCGCCACGCTCGCGGGCTGCTGCAGTGCCACCGGTCACTGCACGTCCTCTTCGCCTTGGCTGGCCTGCGCCAGGGGGCCCCTGTAGGGCTGCAGCGTCCGCCGCAGCGCCGGGGGGCGTCGGATGCGCCAGCGCGCCATCCATCGGGGTTCCGTGGCCGCTTTTGAGGCCGATGCGATGCCCAGTGCCCGTCAAAGCCCTCACAAATGAATCGGGGTCGGCTAAGCCGAGCAACGCCGCCTCCTGCTACTCCGCGAGAGTGTAGATTGCGATCGCTGCACCGCCAATTGCGTCGCGGGCGGGTTGGAGCGGGGAGGCTCGCAGCTCCTTCCATGCAGCGCGCCAAAAAAGCAGTCAAAGCTTCCCACTCCTCTCTGTAGACCCATTTGCCGCCTCATCCGCCTAGCTGTTGCCAGCCCCGTCCAAGCAGTCAGCAGGGATGGGCAAAACTGAACGCCCCGTCCTGGGGCGCTTTTGCGGCTGCTTTGGCATCGGAATTGCGCCTCCCCCCCGCGCATCCGTCCCGTCGGCCGCTACGGCCAAGCAGGCAAGCCAGTGCACCGCCGGCCGCCGCCGCCGCCCGGGCTGCGGTTGGGCGCCAACTGCACTCCCATAGTCGATCGTCCCGGATGCCGGGCTGCACACCGCACCCCACTCATCCACCCACCCCTCCTGCAAGTGCTCCAGGAGACCCAGCCCGCCAAAACAGCTGCCACGCCAGCGTCTGTCGAGGTGGAGGCGGTGGCGGCTGTCCCTGCCTGCCCCTGCCCCCCAGACGCCGCCTCCTTCAGCAGCGCAGCGCCAGCGGCGGCGCCAAAGCCTCAAGAGGCAGCCGAGCAGGCGCAGCCCACAAGCAGCGAGGAGGAGGCAGCAGCCGATGTGGCGCCCCGGTGCACCGAGGCACAGGTGTGGGGGGGCAAGGCCGGGGGTGGAACACTCGTTGCTGTTTTGGCCGCCAACTGGCCAAGCGTCACACACAACTTGCGCTACTCACCAACCCAAAACACTTGCTCTGCCCTCAACCCCAGGAGCAGGCAGAGCTTGCAGAGGCTGCCGTGCAGGACGAGGGCGACGAGCTGCTGGCGGCGGTTGCCTCTGCGCCCGACGCGCCGGCGCCCACCTCCGCCACCCGCGCCACTGATGAGCTGGAGGGCAGCGCAGCTGCGGCTCAAGCCGCCCAGCCAGAGCCTGCCGTGGCACCGGCACGCAGCGGCGGCTCCAAGCTGCCTCGGCCTCCCAGCCGCCCCTCCTCCCGCCCCTCCTCAGCCTCCAAGGCGGCGGGCGGCAGCGCCGGCGCCTCCCGCCCAGCCAGCCGCTCCTCCCAGCCCGGCAGCCGGCCGGGGTCGCGGCCCGCCTCCCGCTCGGCAGCACCCCCTGCAGCTCCATCAACAGTGGCAGAGGATCTGAAGAATCTGGCGCAGGCGCAGCCCGTTGACCCTGTGGCCGACCTCAACGTGATCCGCGCTGCGGCCGCTGAGAGCAAGGACAGCCTGGAGGTGGGCAAGGTGTCGCGGTTTGTGCGCCCACAGGGTTGTGGCTAGTTTGCGAGAATGGCTGCTTGAAGCCATGTTGACTCTGATTGCCGACATTGCGTTGATCATGCGGAGCCTGGCCTGCCGAGGTTGTAGCAATGGAAAGTCGGGTAGTGGCTGCTCCCCTCCCTCAGTTGTCCCTGCCTGAACGGCTCTTTCAATGCATGCATACCCCCATCCTGCAGCTGCGCATGGTGGTGCCTCTGCTGGTGCGCCTGATGCGTGCGCCACGCCTGGGCACCGCACGCGCCGCCACGCTCACGCTCAAGACCCTGCTTGAGTGAGTGGGCCTGGCTAGTGCAATGCTTGATGTTGGTTGAGCTGGTTGGGGGGCAGCTGCTGGTGCAGACCCCAGCCCTGCTAGCGCACACCGCAGTCGTAAGGTGGGCTTTGTCAAACCTGCACGGCGGCGTGGAGCATCAACAGGGTTAAAAACAGTGTTGCTGCCTTGCCCAACCTGCAGGACATTTGGCGACGAGATGGCTGTGCATATCTCGGACGACTCCTCGCCCACCACCTGCGCGGTGCTGGGGCTGCTGCAGAAGGCAAGATGAATGCACAGCAGCTGCGCAGCCGTGTGATGGGGTGCAAATGCTCTAGAATTACTCTGATTTTGTCCCCACGCTCCGCTGTAAATGCAGGCCACGGGCGGCGACCTCAACTCGCGGCGCATCGCGGCGGATGCCAATGCGTGCCTCATGTGCGTACAATGCTGTGCACAGTCTTCCCGTAGGATGAGATGCAGCTGTGCCTGACTGCTTGCATGCCCGTTTGGATCAGCAGAACGAGGCGACGGCGTGCATGCCTGCATGGAAACATGATGGCTCGGCTGGTAATCAGTACCCACCTGGCCTCCCTGCTGTCCGTGGGCCCCTTCTTTCCACCGCAGCGCAATGGCGCAGAGCCTCTCACCGGTGCAGGCCATTGCCGCCTGCGAGAATTACGCTCATGGGCGCGGCAAGGTGAGGGCAATCAGTGCAGGGTGGGTGACTGGTGCTCCAGTGTTGTTGACTTGCATGCAGCAACGCCAATCGTGATCTGGATTCAGGTGGAGAGAATTTGCCTGCTGGTGACCACCCCTGCCCTCGCCGACCACTTTTCCACTGTGTTCGCTGCTGCAGGGCAGCAATGGGCACGTGCGATCCAAGGCGGCGGGCGTGGTGGTGGCGGCAGCCTACAAGCAGGCCGCCAGCGACCTGGCGGGCTTTGATGAGGTGGGTGGATGGCGGCAGTGCAGCAGGGGATTTGTAGCAAAGCACACTGGCAGGGTGACATCCAGCTGAAAGTAGAAATGCGTTGCAGTGTGGGTGAGGCGGCCATGCAAACAAGTCCAGCAATTCAGCTGGATTCCGGGCACATCAGCCCTGCCACTCCCCTGTGCCCTCACCGCAGGAGCTGATGGCGCGCCTGCTGAAGCTGACCGAGGCGCTGCTGATGGGCGGCGGCATGGCGTGCCGCCTAGCGGCGCGCAAGCTGGCCGTGGTGTGCTACAGCGCGTTTGCCAACCAGGGCCCGCACGAGCCTGTGGGGCCAGACGGCGAGGATGCCTGGGTGAGGTGGCATGCCTGTTCATGATGGATATCATGAGTGATCCTGCTGGGCTCTGGTGTAATGCATGCATTGTTGTCTGCTGACCATTGCCTGCCCCACTGAACTGTTGGAACTTGATCTGCCTGGCCTCCCTCTGCCCCTCCGCCCGCATATGCCATTGCTGGCCAGCTCCCCTCACTCCACCGTACTCCGCTCCGCTGCCCCTCATGCAGGCCGCTCGCCTGCGCCTGTGCGTGGAGCCCGAGACGACGCGGGCCATCCAGGGGGCCATTGACCAGTACGGCAGCGCAGGCGCCGCCTTCATTGGGGCCTCGGCTGCAGACCTGCAGGGCTTGACTTCGGGGCAGGCGCCCCCGCTGGAGGAGGTGGTGGCTCGCCTGGTGCTGGCCTCCGACTGAGCGGCAGGCAGCTGGTCTTGTGAGAGTGCGGGGTGTCGAGGTGTAGCCAGCTGGGGCGGCTGCAGGTTGGAAGTGTGAGCGATGTGCCATGGAGCGGTGCGGCTGTGGCGCTGCCGCTCGACCATGAGTGTGCTGTGTAAACTCAATCAGTGTCCGTCTTGCCGCTGGGCATTGCCAGCGAGCGTTTACTGTGATTCTCCATTCTGATCACCACATCTGCCCATGCTATTGCTGAATGCGCTGCCTCCAACATTTCTTTCCGCAAACCTTCTATCTTTGCTTGGGGCCCGTTCAGGACCATGTAACTAGGCGACCATCCAGGCCCTGCCCAGGAATTTTTCTGCGCTTGCTAGTGTTGCATGATATCAGGGGTGCAAGCCATTGCAGATGCAGGTTGAGCTTTGCAGGAAATTGAATGTGCTCAAGAATGACAAATCAAGGCCCAAATGCAGGGAAGCGCTGCCATGCAGTGTGCAAATGTATGCAAGTGGAGCAAGTTGAGGGCTGCTACGCTATGCAGGGTCACTTTGCATGCACCTCGCAAAGTTGTATTGTACAATGTTGCGCCCACACACTGCCATGGGTCTGTAGCCGCCACTGTGGTGCGTCCTCATGTGCAGGCCAGCTGCTCGGTGTCGGTGAAGCCGCAGGCCAGGGCCAGAATGCAGTTGGAGCCCTTCAGGTACTCCACCGACAGTATTGGCTCATCGATGGCTGTCTCGTTGCGGACATGCTGGAACAGGCTGCGAAGGAAAAGAGGGAAATGCGGGGAACGATGCTTCAGGGCCCAGTTGGGCTGGGGGTTGCATAATGGCATTAGGGTCGGGCGTCAGGTGGAGTAGGGAGGCAGGGAGGCACGACCAACCAAGACAAGCTGGCAATCGAGTGCAACAGGCACCCAGCTGCCTCTGGGTCCATGATAGCTTGCCCTTCACTCACCGATTGCAGCCGCAGCGGCCCTCCAGCGCGGCGCCCATCGCCTTGCAGCAGCTGCAAGGCGGCAGGCGCGGCACAGCGGCTGGTGGGTTGGCTCTTGGCACCATACACACAGCTTGCAAGACAGCCTTAGCATGAACACGCCAATGCCACAGATTGCTAGCCCACACACAGCCCCCAAGGAAGGCATTAGAAGAACCAAACACCCTGTATTGTCAGCGGCCCTCACCCCGTGGATGGACAGCTGCTGCCCCGCAGCGCCGCCACTGCCTCGCCCTGCTGCTGCGGCGTGGGCAGCTCCGTGGAGCCCCGCGGGAAGTGCAGCGCGATGCGATCGATCCAGACCTGCAAGCGCGGTTCAATGGGTCACATCAAGAGGAAACGGGTTTGTGAGCAACACCACCGCAACTGGCGGGGCGGGAGGGCAGGCGGGCTAGCATAAACTGCGGCACCCCGCAGCAGGCGAGCAGCTACCAACACAATTTAGTTATTGCAGCAGTCAAAGTCTCATTAGCAAAGCACACCCACCCGGCAGGCGGCGGTTTTGCTGCGCTGCAGGCGGTCGCACTCAACGCACTGCTCCTGCTCCGCCTCTGGCTCTGGCCCGTCGCGGCAGCGGTTCACCGCCTCTTCAGACTGCTGCAGCTGGCGGACGGGCGCTTCTGGCTCGGGAGCGGCAAGCGGCTGAGGGGGATACGGGGCCAGCACTGGCGGCTGCAGCGGGCGGCGGCCGGCGCCGGTGCTGCTGCTGTCGGTGGTGCTGCTGGGCTGTTGGGATGCTGCAGCGGGTGGGGCTGGCCTGCTGGAGACGCTGGACGCCAGCAGGAGGAGCGTGAGCAGCGGCAGCAGCAGGCCAGTGGCCGCACCAGGGGAGCTGCGGGTCATGGGGGAGGCTGACTGGATGTGCTGTACTAGGCAGGCTGACCAGGAGTGGCTGAAGGCAGGGAAGAATGGCACAGAGGAAGCAGCGCTGCTCGCGGCGCAACTTGTAGGGCGCCAGCATGCCGAATGATGCTAATTTGTAGCATCATCAACATTGCGAAACAATCCAGGCCTGCCAAAAGTGGATCCTCAAGCCAGGCAGGCAAGCTGGCAGCCGGCAGGCAGAGAAATGGGCAGGCCGCGGCGGCGGCGCTTGCGCCGCCTGCCGCCGCCTGCCGCAGTCCACCGCCCGCCACCGCTGCGTATTGTGCAGGCATTGCAACGCCCTGTTTCTCCCCATCCTTCCATGACATGAAGCAAGCATGGAGGCTTGAATCCCTGCAACACACCACACAAAGCAACATTCGCCGCCTGCCGCCCGCCACCTCAGCGGCGCATTTGATCTGCAGAGGGCCTTGCCGGCCAGCTGATCGCGCCATCGTCGCTGCAGCCTTCCTTGATCGCGCACCTGCACCGCCCGAGGCCCCCGCTCTCGCGACAGCTCCCTTGCTTGCACAGCTCCCGCGGCAATGGAGGCCAGCGGCACGCAGGAGGAGTTTGACTTTCTGGCCAGCGGGCCCACCTCGACCAGCGGCCGCAGCGACGCGGAGCTGCTCAAAGGCGCGCTAATGAACGAGCGGGTGGCGCCCGAGGTGCTGCAGTTCGAAACGGACCTGATCTCGCGCATAGAGCAGAACATAGACTACCAGGTGCGCCTGGGAGGCGGAGCAGGGGCCGCGGTGACGATGCCCGGCAGCCGTCGACAGCCGCCGCCGCCGGCAGCGCCCCGCCCGCAACCTCGCTGCATGCCGCCGCCTCCCGTGCAGGAGGAGCAAATAGACCTGCTCAAGGAGAGCGACGACAGCAAGCTGCTGGTGGAGATATACATGAGCGAGCTGGCACGCGTGCGCTACTTGCTACGCGCCTACCTGCGCACGCGCCTGCAGAAGATTGAGCGGCATGTGATGCACGTGCTGGACAATGCAGGTGGGCCCCTCTGTTCAGAGAGTTATGTAGTTGCTCGGATAGACTCTGCACTGCGTAAGTGCATGACAGGCCCTACCCTGCAGCTTGCATGCCATGCGCCGCTTCTGCTGCAGCGTTGCCATGCATGAATGCTCCCACCCTTCCCATGCCCCCACATCCCCGCATACGCGCCTGCGCCCGCAGACATGGCGGCGCGGCTGTCGGACAAGGAGTCGCAGTTTGCGCGCGACTACTTTGTGCTGTTTGGCAGCCACATGAAGGCGGCGGCAGCCAACCACCTGCCAGGTGCGGGCAGTGGACCATCTTGCGCGATGCCACAGCACGACTGAGGGCAGGAGGATGGGGGAGCACAGCAGCCGTGCGCAATGCACATGCTGCCCTTGCGCGTGCTGCCAGCTCAAAGCTGCTGTCGGGCTCAGAACAGAAAGTCCACCTCGCATTCTGCCCCTCAAACTGCCTCCTGGCCCGCAGAGGCGTTCAGCTCGCTGGTGCGGCAGGCAGCGGCGC